>Ga0114919_10000363_pt1 | contig 34458 bp, 28 predicted proteins | sample BlataG_FD_88682 | JGI IMG/M metagenome (GOLD analysis project Ga0114919, IMG submission 88682) | Deep subsurface microbial communities from Black Sea to uncover new lineages of life (NeLLi) - Black_00105 metaG | ecosystem: Environmental > Aquatic > Marine > Oceanic > Sediment | place: Atlantic... | reverse complement strand
TTCCACCGAGGGCCAACCGCCGGAAGCCGTCGACGGGCCCCCGTGGATCGGCCCTGCGGTTGCCGGCAGAAGTGCTGGCTTGACAGTGCAGCCGCAAAAAACCGCTCGCATTTCACCGGGCCTTTGACAATCACGATTTTCAGGGCATGATGTGAGGCTCTCTACAGCGACCGTTTGAAGGAGCCATCGATGGCAAAACAGGTGACCGGACAGGCTAAATTTCAGGTTCCCGGCGGGCAGGCCACTCCTGCCCCCCCGGTCGGTACGTCCCTCGGCCGATTCGGCATCAATCTGGGACAGTTCGTCCAGCAGTTTAATGACAAAACAAAAGACGCCGGTGGCATGCCCATTCCGGTCGTAGTCACGGTCTACAACGACAGATCGTTCGATTTTGTTACCAAAAGCCCCCCAGCCGCAGCCCTGCTGAAAAAGGCTGCCGGCCTGGCAAAGGGCTCAGGCATTCCCAACAAGACAAAGGTCGGCAAAGTGACGGTGGCCCAACTTGACGAAATCGTGAAGATGAAGGCTGCCGACCTTCAGGCCCGTGATGACGAGCATGCCCGCAGAATGATTGAAGGGACCGCCCGGAGCATGGGCATCACGGTCGAAGGTTGAAAACCCACCATAATCCGTCATACTTCGGGGCTCGGTTGCCCCTGATCACATGACGAACTCAGTCTGACAGATCAACATTCGTTTCACTCGAATTCAACGCTAGGAAAATCAGCCGTGCCACTCACAAAAAGGATGAAAGCCGCCCAGGCCGTCAAACCCGCGGACGACACTCCCCTTCCCGTGGTGGATGCAGTGGCGGCGCTGAAGAAGTTTCCGCCCACGAAATTTGATCAGACGGTGGAAATTCATGTTCGTTTGGGCATCGATCCGAAGCAGGCCGACCAGATTGTTCGTGGCTCTATCGTCCTGCCGCACGGGATCGGTAAGAGCAAACGCGTAGTGGTGTTTGCCAAAGGCAATCTGGCTGATGACGCTCGCGCTGCAGGTGCCGAGGAAGTCGGTGGCGATGACCTTGCCAAAAAGATCAAGGGTGGCTGGACCGACTTTGACGTCTGCATCGCTGCACCGGACATGATGGGGTTGGTCGGTCCTTTGGGAAAAATCCTTGGTCCCCGGGGCCTTATGCCGAGCCCGCGAGCCGGAACCGTGACGGCCGATGTTTCCAAGACGGTGAAGGAATATAAGGCGGGCAAGGTTGAGTTCCGGAATGATCCGACCGGCATCGTTCACGCGGCCGTCGGAAAAGCCAGCTTCGATGCCGAGAAACTCGCCGACAACATCAACGCCTTCATCGATCACATTCGTTCAATGCAGCCGACGGCCGTTCGTGGTCAGTACATCAAAACGGTCGCGATCTCTGCCACCATGTCGCCCGGAGTAATGGTGGCGGCCTGATCACCGCGTTGCCTCTTCGACTTTCTTTCCATCCCCCAACCAATCCACAGAGACGATGAGCAAACTTGTCAAAGACCTGATGATGCAGACCCTCCGGTCACGACTGGATGAGGTTGGAGAGGCTTTTCTCGTCAGCTTGGGAACGCTCGACGCTCAGAGCACGACCGAACTGCGGCTGGCGTTGCGGAAGAAGAACATCAACCTGCAACTGATTCGGAACAACCTGGCTCGCCGGGCGCTGGCCGACACGCCACTGGCGCCTGCTTTTGAGGGTCAAGTTGGCATGCTTGCAGTCTGTTGGGGCGGCGAAGATATCGTCGACCTCGCGAAGGAACTGGACCGCATCACGGGCCTCCCTGACTTTGCCGGCTTTGAATGCCAGGGCGGGGCTATGGATGGTTCGAAGCTTGAGGCCGCAGACCTCAAACGGGTCGCCAAGTGGCCCTCGCGAGCTGAACAACTCTCGATTCTCTCAGGTCAGCTCTGCTCGCTCGGGGCGACGCTTTCCGGCCAACTTCTTGCGGGTGGGGCCAACCTTGCCGGCCAACTTGCCAGCAGGATCGACGACCTGGAAAAAGTGGAGGGCGACTCGGCCGCCTAAGGGGGCACCGCAAACCGGTTCCGCGCCGCCGGGATCAGCTTCTGATAAAAATTGTCAAGTCCAAAATTTTGGGGCTAGGCAGGCAAAAAAATCGTGGTATGAAAGAAGGCTTCCGTCTAGTGGCAGTCACGCCATGAGGCCCACCGATAAACCCGGCTTGCGGGATGAGGGTAGTGGCCCACGGACAAAAGCAGATGCTTCTGGCGGCATGATCATGTCGCTGGAAGGGAGCCCTGAACGGCAGATAGCAACTACGCAGTAGACGTAACAAACAGACAGTTTCATCATTTCGGTGTGGTCACCACCACCGGTTTCTCGAGGGAAAGGATCGCGATCAATGGCAACGGCTGAAGCAACAGAGTCAACCCGGGAATTTTCTGCAGACACAAAGGAACTCGGAGATCGCATCGTCGGCCTGACGCTCAAGGCGGCGAAGGAATTGTCGGATTACCTTGACGAGGTTCACGGCATCAAGCCGGCCGCCGGCGGAGCCGTGATGGTCGCTGCTGCTGGTGGTGCAGGTGGCGGCGAAGGTGGCGGCGAGGCTGCTGCTGAGAAAACAGAATTCGATGTCGTGCTCGAGTCGTTCGGCGACCAGAAGATCGGCGTCATCAAAGTCGTGCGGGGAGCCACGGGCTTGGGCCTCAAAGAGGCAAAGGACCTGGTAGAGGGAGTCCCCAGCAAGGTCAAGGAAGGCATCTCGAAAGAAGACGCCGAAAAGCTCCAGAAGGAGCTCGAAGAAGCCGGAGCCAAGGTCTCAATCAAGTAGAAAAAGCTGCTGGGGCTGTTTGCCAGCCAGGCCCTTGGCGGTTTGGCTGGCAAATGGTATAGTTTTTGCGTGCGTCGCACCACAGCCAGCCTTTCTCTTGTTGTCCTCGCTCCGAGTCCCGGGGAAATTTACCGGGTCCACCTTGAATCTGTAGCCGTCCTTAGCGAACGGCTGGTCTGATCGTACCTGCAGTTCGCTTCGAGGGATCCCAACGGCTTTTTGCCGTTCCCTCTGAATCCTGCCGCATCCCATTCTCCCCGAGGAGTGCCCTGTCACATGGCAACTAGCGCTGTTCGCCGACTCCAGCCCACCGAAATCCGTGCCTTCGGCAGCAATCGCAGCAGCCATTCAATTCCTGATCTGACCGAGATTCAGACGCGGTTCTACGACGCGTTCCTGCAGCATGACGTTCCGCACAGCAAGCGGAAGGATCAGGGCATCGAAGGGGTGCTTCAGGAAATCTTCCCGATCGAGAGTTACGACAAGACCGTACGGCTGGAGTACGTACGGTACGAGCTCGGTAAGCCGCGGTATGCTCCCGATGAATGTCGCCAACTGCGGCTCACCTATGGCCGTCCTTTGCGGGTTTGGCTTCGGCTGATTCGTGAGCAGCCCATCGAAGAAGAGGTCTATCTGGGTGACGTCCCCATCATGATGGGCGGGGGTGAGTTCATCATCAACGGTGCTGAGCGAGTCGTTGTCAGTCAGCTGCACCGATCTCCCGGAATCGATTTTGTTGCTGACACTGAGTCAACTGACAGAAAGACATACAACTGCCGGATCATTCCTGAACGGGGCAGCTGGATCGAACTCAATATCTCGAAGAAGGACACGCTCCAGGTTCGGATCGATCAGAGCGGAAAGTTTTCGGCCCTGACGTTGCTCCGAGCAATGGACCCCAAGCTCAACAGCGACGCCGATATTCTTAAACTTTTCAATAAGACCAAGGTTGAAAAAGTTGCTGGCGGTCGCAGCGTTGCCAAGCTCGAAGGGAAGATTGCAGCAGACGACATTGTCTACCCGAAGGGAAGCGACCGAGCCGGTGAGATTATCGTCGAAGCCGGATGTACCATCAGCCGCGACAAGTCGGAACTCATCTGCACCTCCGGCCTGAAAGCGGTGGAGGTGATCGAGGGGAACAAACCCAACCGGCTGCCGCTCATTGAAAACAGCCTCCGAGAAGATGCCGACGAGGCCCGGAAGCGGACCGCAGTCGCGCCGAGTCATCAAGATGCTTTGATTCGGATTTATCAGCGGCTCCGGCCAGGCAACCCGGCGGCGCTCGACAAAGCGATCACGCTGTTTGATGAAAAATTCAAAGACACGAACCGTTACCGACTGGGACGTGTCGGCCGCTTCCGAATCAATCGCAAATTGGGGCTGTCGGTTCCCGAGACCGAGATGACTCTGCGAGCCGATGATCTCGTGGCAGCAATCCGTTACATCCTCGAACTGATGGACAGTGAAAACGAGTCGGTGGAAGTTGACGACATCGATCATCTTGGGAATCGCCGGCTGCGAACCATTGATGAGCTTGCCAGCGACGAACTCCGGAAGGGATTCCTGAAGCTGCGGCGGACCGTTCAGGAGCGGATGAGCCTGAAAGACGTTGCGGAGATGACCCCCCGGTCCCTCATCAACCCCAAAAGCATCTCGGCGGCAATTGAATACTTTTTCGGGCGGGGCGAACTCTCGCAGGTCGTCGACCAGACCAACCCGCTTTCGATGCTCACCCACGAGCGACGCCTGTCGGCTCTAGGGCCAGGTGGCCTGAACCGGAAGCGGGCTGGTTTTGAGGTTCGCGATGTACACATCTCGCACTACGGGCGGATTTGCCCGATTGAGACGCCGGAAGGCACGAACATCGGCCTGATCTCGAGTCTGGCCATCTATTCCGGCGTGGACTCGTATGGATTTCTGGTGACCCCTTACCGCAAGGTCTCGAAGGGCAAACTTCTTGATGACGTCGTCTGGCTGCGTGCCGACGAAGAACACGAGGCCTATCTGGCGCCGGCCGACGCACCCGTCACCGACGGAAAAGTGCACGGCGAGACCATCGTGGCCCGCCACCGTGGCGACTTCGTGCTCGTCCCCGCTGACAAAATTGAATACATCGACGTTGCCCCCAGCCAAATGGTGGGCGTCTCCGCCGGACTCATTCCCTTCCTTGAGCACGATGACGCCAACCGGGCATTGATGGGCTCGAACATGCAGCGTCAGGCAGTTCCGTTGCTGGTGGCCGAACCCCCGATTGTGGCCACCGGAATGGAGCGTGATGTGGCTACCAACTCCGGCCTGCTGGTGCGGGCTGCCCGGAAGGGCACCATCACCTATGTCGATGCCGAAACAATTGAGATCAATGGCAGTGACATTTATAAGCTGAGGAAATACGTCGGCCTCAACGAACGGACCTGCCAAAACCAAAAGCCGATTGTGCAACTTGGCCAGAAGGTCGAGAAGGGTGAAGTCATCGCTGACGGTGCTGCCACTCACAAGGGCGAGTTGGCTCTGGGCCGAAACGTGCTCGTCGGCTTCATGGCATGGGACGGCTTCAACTTTGAAGATGCAATCATCATCAGTGAAGAACTTGTAGAAGCTGATGTTTACACCTCGATCCACATCGAGGAGTACGACATCGAGATCCGCGACACCAAGTTGGGCCGGGAAGAGTTCACCCGGGACATTCCCAATGTCGGCGAGCGGGCTCTCCATAACCTTGATGAGGGCGGCATCGTCCGAATCGGCACCTATGTCCGTCCCGGCGACATTCTGGTTGGCAAGGTCTCGCCGAAGAGCAAAACAGAGCTGACACCAGAAGAGAAATTGCTGCATGCAATTTTCGGACGGGCCGGCGAAGATGTGAAGAATGACTCGCTCGAGGTTCCCTCGGGTGTTGAAGGCATCGTCATCGCCACCGAAAAATTTGCTCGGCAGATGAGCCTGTCGGAGGAAGAGCGACGGGACTTCCAGAAGCGGGTCAAGGATGCTGAAACTGAGGGCAACCTGCTGATTGCCGAGGCCTTCGGCGGCCTGGTAGCTGAAATCGAAAAGGTGCTGCAAAAGCCATTGGCTGCTGCAGATGGCAGCCCGTTGGTCCGCAATCAGGACCACAAGGTTGTCGCTGAACGGGCCGCGCTCTTCAATCTTGAAGAACTCGATGTCCGATCACCGCAGCGGAAGGCGGATATTGAAAAGCTTTACAAGACTCTCTGGCCTGCCGTTGAAGAGGCAATCGACGCCAAGGAGCGTCGGCTCAACAGCATGAAGCGGGGCGACGAACTTCGTCCTGGTGTGCTGCAGATGGTGAAGGTCTACGTTGCCGCAAAACGGGTGATCTCCGTCGGTGACAAGATGGCTGGACGCCATGGCAATAAGGGCGTGATCGCCAAGATTCTGCCTAAGGAGGACATGCCCTTCCTGGCCGATGGCACTCCGGTCCAGATCATGCTTAACCCGCTTGGTGTACCAAGCCGAATGAACGTTGGCCAGATTCTTGAGACCCATCTCGGCTGGGCTGGCAAGATCCTTGGGTTCCAGGCCGTCACGCCCGTCTTCGACGGCGCCAGCGAGGAGGAGATCAACCAGATGCTTGCCGATGCCGGGTTGCCCTCGCACGGCAAGGCCCAGTTGTTTGACGGCCGCACCGGTGAGCCACTCGAACAAGAGACAACTGTTGGCTACATCTACATGTTGAAGCTGCACCATCTTGTTGATGACAAGGTTCATGCCCGCTCGACCGGGCCCTACTCACTGATCACCCAGCAGCCACTCGGCGGAAAGGCCCGCTTCGGCGGCCAGCGGTTTGGTGAGATGGAAGTCTGGTCGCTTGAAGCCTACGGAGCAGCCTACATTCTGCAGGAACTCCTCACCGTCAAGAGTGATGACGTTGAGGGCCGGACGAAGATCTATGAGAGCATGGTCAAGGGCGAAAACACGCTCGAGGCTGGCACTCCAGCGAGCTTTGACGTCCTTACCAATGAAATCCGAGGCCTCGCCCTCAACATGCAGCTTGAAAAGCGTCGGGTGTAATGCCCTTATCAAACACCGATCGGCCAGGTCATGTTGCCTGCCGACCGTTCATTTCCGTTTCCACCAGTCCATCCGCCCGCCGACCCCAGCATCATTTTCCCAGGGAGATCTCTCCGTGAGCATCGGTGAAGCCACCTACGATCGCGTCAATGACTACTCGGCCGTCAAGATCAGTCTGGCGCGTCCCCACGACATCCGCAGCTGGTCCTTCGGCGAAGTAAAGAAGCCCGAGACGATCAACTATCGCACCTACCGTCCCGAAAAGGATGGCCTGATGTGCGAGAAAATCTTTGGCCCGGAGAAAGACTGGGAATGTTCCTGCGGCAAGTACCGCGGCATGAAATACAAGGGAATGATTTGCGATCGCTGTGGCGTCAAGGTCACCCACAGCCGGGTTCGCCGCAAGCGAATGGGCCATATTGAACTGGCCGCGCCCGTCGTCCACATCTGGTTCTTCAAGGCAATGCCCAGCCGGCTTGGTGCCTTGCTCGACATGAAGACGACCAGTCTGGAGAAAGTGATCTATTTCCAGGACTACGTGGTACTCGACCCCAAGGACACTCCGCTGAAGAAGCAGCAACTGCTGTCCGAGGAGGAATGCCGCCAGGCCCGCGAGGAGTACGGCGAAACCGCATTTGAAGCCGAAATGGGTGCCGAGGCGGTCCGCAAACTGCTGCTTGGCCTGGAACTTGTTGAACTGTCGAAGGAATTGCGCGAGGAGCTCGCCACCACCGGTTCAAAGCAAAAGAAGAAGGACCTGGTGAATCGGCTCAAGATTGTCGAGGCGATCCGGGACAGCGAGAACAAGCCCGAGTGGATGGTGCTGGATGTGATCCCCGTGATCCCGCCCGATCTGCGGCCTCTCGTAATGCTTGACAGCGGCAATTTTGCCACCAGCGATCTTAATGACCTCTATCGGCGTATTATCAACCGAAACAATCGGCTGAAGAAGTTGGTTGACCTTAATGCGCCCGAGGTGATTATCCGCAACGAAAAGCGGATGCTCCAGCAATCGGTCGACGCCCTCTTTGATAACAATCGCTGCAAGCGGCCCGTGCTGGCCTCCAGCAACAGGCCGCTCAAGAGCCTGACGGACATGATCAAGGGCAAGCAGGGCCGATTCCGAGAGAACCTGTTGGGCAAGCGAGTCGATTACTCGGCCCGAAGCGTGATTGTCGTCGGCCCCACTCTGCGGCTCCATCAGTGCGGTCTACCGAAAAAGATCGCCCTGGAGCTTTACCAGCCTTTTATCATCCGCCGACTCAAGGACCTTGGTCATGCCGACACGATCAAGAGTGCCAAGAAGATGCTTGAGCGAAAGGATGCCGAGGTCTGGGACATTCTGGAAGAGGTCATTCATAACCACCCGGTGCTCCTGAATCGGGCTCCGACTCTCCATCGAATGGGGATTCAGGCCTTCGAGCCGGTCTTGGTTGAAGGCCATGCCATCAAGCTGCATCCCCTGGTCTGCAAGGGCTTCAACGCTGACTTTGACGGCGACCAGATGGCAGTCCATCTGCCGCTGTCGATCGAAGCCCAGGTTGAGGCGCACACCCTGATGCTGGCAACCAACAACATCTTCAGCCCCGCCAACGGCGCCCCGATTATCTCGCCGTCACAGGACGTGGTGATGGGCTGCTATTACCTGACAATGTCGGTGCCGGGTCGACGCGGCGAGGGAATGGCATTCAGGAACTTTGCTGAAGTCGAGCTGGCCCATTCACTGGGGAAGGTCGACACGCATGCAAAGATCAAGGTAAAGCTGCCCGAAAATCGACAGCTCAAGACGGATGACGACTCAGACTCCGAACCTGGGGCGGTCATTGAGACCACGGCCGGCCGCGTACTGTTTAATTCGATCCTGCCAGAAGGCATGCTCTTTTACAACATTCCGATGCGATCGAGCGAATTGGCCCGCGTCATCTCCGACTGTTACCAGTTGCTGGGCCGTCGTAAGACGATCGATCTGCTCGATAACATGAACCGTGTTGGGTTTAGTTGGAGCACCCGTAGCGGACTCTCGTTCGCGACCGATGACCTGATCACTCCTGAAAGCAAACTCAAAATCATCGGTGACGCCGAGAAAGCGGTGTTGAAAATTCTCAAGCTCTACCAGCGGGGCGTGATCACGGACGGCGAGCGGTACAACCAGGTGCTCGATACTTGGACCCACGCTCGCGAGCAGATCACCAAGGAGATGATGGCCGAACTTGAGCAGGATACTGATGCTCGAGATGCCCGTCGGAGTGGCTACGTCAATCCGATCTACCTCATGGCCCACTCGGGAGCTCGAGGTGGTGTCGAGCAGATCCGCCAGCTTGCCGGCATGCGAGGGCTGATGGCGAAGCCATCGGGCAAGATCATTGAGACGCCGATCAAGGCGAACTTCCGTGAGGGACTGACGGTACTGGAGTATTTCAGTTCCACTCACGGTGCCCGGAAGGGTCTCGCTGATACGGCTTTGAAGACAGCTGACTCGGGCTACCTGACCCGGAAACTGGCAGACGTCGCCCAAAACGTGGTGGTCACAATGCATGACTGCGGTACTACGCAGGGCATTGAGAAGACCGTCATCTACCGCGGTGAGAAGGTTGAGGTCAATCTGGCCGACAGCATTCGTGGCCGTGTCAGCCGGACCAATATCGCCAACCCGATCACCAACGAAGTTGTCGTTCAAGAGGACGAAGTGATCACGCCCAAGGCCGCCCGACAGGTAGAGGCATTGGGACTGGAAAAAATTCAGGTCCGCAGTGCCCTGACGTGTGAAGCTCCCCTGGGTGTCTGCCGGCTCTGCTACGGCATGGACCTCTCAACCGGCTCACTGGTGGAAGAGGGGATGGCTGTTGGCATCATTGCTGCCCAGAGCATCGGTGAACCTGGCACGCAGCTGACGATGCGGACCTTCCATATCGGCGGCGTCGGTCAGCGTGCAGTCGAAGAGAACGAGTACCGGGCCAAGCGGGCTGGCACCGCCAAGTTCACCCGGCTGCGAACGGTGCAGAACGAAGAAGGTGAGGAAATCGTCCTCGCTCGTAATGGTGAAATTGCGATCATCAATGAAAAGGGTCAGGAAGTCGACAAGTTTGAGATACCGGCCGGTGCAATCCTGAAGGTGGCTGAAAATGATCAGGTGAAACAGGGAGCAGTGCTGGTCCAGTGGGACCCACACTCGATTCCGATTCTGTCAGAGGTTGCGGGCAAGGTTCGGTATGAAGATGTCGTCGAGGGTGAAACCCTGCGAGTTGAAAAGGACCCCAGTGGTCACATTCGCCGAATGATCATGGAGCATAAGGGGGTCTACCATCCCCAGGTCGTGCTCGAAGACGATACCGGCAAGATCCTCGATTTCTACTACCTGCCGGAAAAGGCCTACATCGAGGTAGAGGTTGGCGAAAAGGTGGCAGCCGGTCATGTGCTTGCCAAGACGCCTCGCGAAGCCAGTGGAACGCAGGACATCACCGGCGGTCTGCCCCGAGTCACCGAGATTTTTGAGGCCCGCAAGCCGAAGGATCCGGCGATCATGGCGGAGATCGACGGAAAAGTTGAAGTCAGCGGAGAAAAACGTCGTGGCAAACGGACGATCATTGTCCGCAACGAATCAGGTCTGGAACGCGAGCACCTGATCACGCACGGCAAACACATGCGGGTTCATGCTGGCGATATCGTGCGGGCGGGTGAGGCGCTGGTTGATGGCCCCTTGGTGCCGCACGACATTCTTCGAATTTCGGGTGAGGAAGAGGTTCAGCGGTACCTTGTCCGCGAAATTCAAAACGTCTACCGCAGCCAGCGGGTGGAAATCGACGACAAACATATTGAGATCATTGTCTCTCAGATGTTGCGGAAGGTCCGGATTGATACCGTCGGCGACACCAACTTGCTTCCGGGGAGCATGCTCGACAAGCATGAGTTCCGGCAGGCCAACGAGCGGCTTTCGGGCTGCCTGCGGATTACCGACAAGGGCGACAGCGAGTTCGAGGTCGGCGGCATCGTGCCAAAGGACGTGCTTACTCAGACCAACGAGACCATCGAGGCGCTTGGTGGAACTCCCGCCAAGGGCAGTAAGCCCAAGCCAGCTACCGCCAGCACCCAACTCCTGGGTATCACCAAGGCAAGCGTGCAGAGTTCCAGCTTCATTTCGGCCGCTAGCTTCCAGGAGACGACAAAGGTGCTGACCGAGGCGGCCCTCGCCGGCAAACTCGACAATCTGGTTGGACTCAAGGAGAACGTCATCCTTGGCCACCTCATTCCGGCTGGAACTGGTTTCAATACATTCCAGTCATCCGAAGTACGGGTTCGTCCAGAGGCTCTCGAAGCCCTGCGGATTGATCGTGAAGATCTCCTTGCTCGAGACTTCCCGCTGCTGGAGGCGGCCGAGCCAACCGCTGAGGATCTGGCAGCCGAAGCAGACATGCTGGCCAGTGACAGCCCGGGCTTGGAGATTTTTGGTGACACGCCGGAAGCCTCAGAAGAGTCGAGCGAAGGGCTCTAAGCAGGTGGGGGTTTTGCCCCTCTCGCGGCGAGGCTGAGTTCGACTCAGTTTGTGCCTGAGCACCCGGCCGGGCATCAGACTGGTGCGAGGACAACTCGATGAGCACACGAGCCGGACGGAAGGTTCACGGCGATTGGCCCGGTGCAAAAAAAGGGGATGGTCGTGGCAGCGACATGCTCTTCACCGTCGGAACAACGGCGGCCAGCCCCGTGAGAGAGCCTGGACGACTGCCCGCAGGCACGGTCGCGATAACAAAGCTGCGGGCGGAACTCACGGCGGTCTGGCAGGAGATCGGAGAGGCGGGTGATCCGCTGGCCGACCCGGAGGCCGTACACAGCCTGCGGGTGGCAACCCGCCGTTCACTGGCCGCTTTAGCCGCCTTCGCACCGCTCGTATCACCCCAGAATCGGCGGCGTTTCCAGCGGCGGCTGCGACAGGTCAGGCGGGCGGCTGGTGAGGCACGCGATCTCGACGTACTGATTGACCGCCTTCGGCAACAGTGGCCGATCGGCAGCGAAGATCCTCTGGCCAACAGCCCTCCGGAACGGCTGATCAGCCTGCTCAGCGACCAACAGATCGGCAGCCGAGGACCAATTCGTGACTGTCAGGCTGAACTCCGGGCCTGGGAGTGGCCGGTCCGACAGGAGCAGTTTCTCGAGGCAATAATCGCAACCGGCAGCCAGAAAGACTATGGTGCATTTGCTCGCAAACGACTGCGACGCCTCGGCCGAAGATTTTTTGCCGCCGCCGGCCCGTTCCGAAAGGCAGAACAGCTTCACCAGTTTCGGATTATGGGTAAGCGGCTGCGATACAGCCTCGATCTTTTTGCTGATGTCCTTTCTCCTCAACCTCGTGAGCGGTGCCTAAAGCGTCTGAAAAAAATACAGGAAGCTCTTGGTGACTTCACCGATCATGCGGCAGCCGCTGACCGATTAACTGAACTAACCCGAGAACCTTTTGACCCTGCAACCATTTTGTTGGTTGACACACTCCGCCGGGAAGAGCGTCAGTTGGCCCGACTGGCCCACCGCCGATTCGATCGCTGGTGGACTACTAGTCGCCGAAAAAAACTAAGGACGCTGTTTCGACACGCTTTGCAATCATGAGCCATTCCCGTCAGTCAAAGCATGGAACCACGGCCGCCCGTCAATCACGAGGTGGCGACTTCCTTCGTTCCCCCGTTGCGATAATCGGCCTCGGTGCAGTCGCAGCTGGCCTGCTCTGGGGACTCGCGCGGCTGGCAATCCGTCCCCCCAGCGGACGATCAACCGCTACCGCTAACACTCGGGTTGGTGGTGGCTTCAGCCCGACCATCCCAGCAAAAAACCCGCCGCCTGGAAAGCCGGCGGAGGGGATGGTCTGGATCCCGGGTGGTCGATTCTCGATTGGCTGCGTCGATCCACGCGGGCTACCTCACGGAGGCAATCAGCCAATGGCCGACAGTCGTCCCATTCACTCAGTCACGGTGAAGGGCTTCTGGATCGACGCCACCGAGGTAACCAACCGTCAGTTCGCGGCATTTGTTGAAGAGACGGGCTATGTCACCGTGGCCGAAAAACCGCCACGTCCGGAAGATTTTCCCGGCGCACCGCCGGAAAACCTTGTGGCCGGTTCCATCGTCTTTACGCCGCCACCCACCCCCGTTCCACTCGGTAATCATCTCCAGTGGTGGCGGTACGTGCCCGGGGCGAATTGGCGGCATCCGCTCGGTCCTGAATCTTCCATCGAGGGGCAAGAAGACTTTCCGGTCGTCCATGTAGCGTTTGAAGATGCTGAAGCCTATGCCGCCTGGGCGGGCAAACGGATACCGACCGAGGCTGAATGGGAGTTTGCCGCCCGCGGTGGCCTGGCAGGCAACCTCTATCCGTGGGGCAATGAGTTTCAGCCTGAGGGCCGCTGGATGGCCAATACTTGGCAGGGACAATTCCCGGTTGAAAATACCGTGGAAGATGGTTTCGCCGGCATCGCCCCGGTAGGTCAGTTTCCTACCAATGGATACGGGCTCTACGACGTTTCAGGGAACGTCTGGGAGTGGTGTGCTGACTGGTACAGGCCCGACACCTATGCCGAACAGGTTGCCGGTCGACTGCAGACGGATGACCCCAGAGGCCCTTCTGCCAGTTTTGATCCCCAGGAGCCAGGCATTCCCAAACGGGTCCAGCGAGGAGGGTCATTTCTCTGCACCGAGCAGTATTGCTCGCGGTACATCCTGGGCACTCGGGGAAAGGGCGAGGTATCTTCCGGCTGCAACCATGTTGGGTTTCGCTGCGTCCGAGATGCCGAGTAGCTAGACCGTTCCGCTTGAGTTGGCAGTTGGTCACTTCTTTGCCAACAGTCGGCGAAATCCTGTCAGGGTCCTTGTATTCGCCACGTCCTTGGCCTCTAGTCCGGCCCGGCGGGCTTGGATGACACCGCACCGCATCAAGTCGAGCCCTTGTGTCGAGTGCGCATCAGTCGAGATTGCCAGCATGACCCCGGCTCGCTTGGCTGCGGCAGCGAGGACATCGTCAAGGTCGAGCCGCCAAGGGTTGGCATTGATCTCAAGACAGGTGCCGTTGACTGCGGCTGCCTCAATGACCTGCTGCATATCGACCTCGTAGGCAGGGCGGCGATTGATGAGCCTGCCGGTGGGGTGGCCGATGCAGGAGACTGCCGGATGATGAATCGCTTCGAGAATCCGGGATGTGATCCGCTCACGGGATTGCTGCTGCCCGTAGTGCAGGCTGGCCACAACCCAGTCAGCCTCAGCCAGTAGATCATCCGGCAGATCAAGACCGCCCTTCTCAAGGATATCGACCTCGATCCCCTTGAAAACAACGACTGGTGGCTTGCCGCCACTGGCGAGCGATTCATTGAGCCTGTCGATCTCCCGCCACTGCTTGCGAAGCCGTGTCGCATCAAGCCCATGCGCCATCGTCACCCGCTTGCTGTGATCGGTGATCGCAATGTAGGAAAGCCCCCGCTCAACAGCTGCTGCGACCATCTCGGAGAGTGTTGCCTCGCCGTCAGTTGCGGTGGTGTGCATGTGGAGGTCACCACGAATGTCATCGAGGGTGATCAGTGCAGGCAGTCTGTCAGCCTCGGCGTGTTCGATCTCACCCCGGCCCTCACGAAGCTCCGGTGGTATCCAGGGGAGGCCAACCGCTGCGTAGATCTCTGCCTCGGTTGCGCCGGCCAAATCCGTAGGAGCCCCGTCGAGCCGGGTCACGCCGTATTCGTTGATCGACAGCCCCCGATCACGAGCCCGGCTTCGCAGCCGCACATTGTGTTCCTTGGAACCAGTAAAATACTGCCAGGCCGCCCCAAATGACTCGCGACGAACCACCCTCAGATCAATCTGTACATCTCGGGGGCCGCGGATGCTCGTTTTGGTCTCTCCCCGCAGCATCACATCACCCGCTGACTCCCACGCGATCAGCCGGTCCATCACACAGGCCGGTTCTTCGCTTTCAGCAAGCAGGTCGATATCGCCAACCGTCTCGCGGCCCCGCCGCCAACTGCCGGCTGCTTCAACACGTTGGGCCGCCGGACACTGCCGCATCCAAACGAGTAGTTCCTGCACAATTCTATCGGCTTCGTTCCAGAGCAGCCGGCTGTGCTCCGGATCTTGGGCAAAGGCCAGATTGGCCAGGATGGTCGCCTCAGTCTTGGCACCAAAGCCCTTGAGATCGCGGACTCGTTCTTCCCGGCAGGCGTCAGCTAGGTCATCAAGAGATGTGACCTTCAGGGACTCAACCAACAGCTTCGCCTTCTTCGGGCCCAAGCCTGGGACCCGCATCAGATCAAAGGCAACCTGCGGCACCTCTGATTCAAGCTGCTTGAGGAGGGGAAGCGGCTGGCCGCTGAGCAGTGTCTCGATTTTTTTTGCCAGATCACTCCCAATGCCCTCAAGATCGGTGAGCGAGCGGTCGGCCGATTGGCAGATTTTCGCCAAGGGCTCCACCGTTCCCTTCACGAGGCGGGCAGCATTTCGGTAGGCCCGCACCCGGAAGACGTTGCCTCCCTGGTACTCCAAGAGATCGGCGACATGATCAAAGACGGCGGCGATCTCAGCGTTGGTCACGGAAGCTACTATTGGGAACGAGTGGGGAGCGCGGCCGTCGGATAAGACGGCTGCCACCCCTGAGCATACGAACCAGCAGGGGCCTGCGTGAACGCCGGCTGCCAAATCGGTGAACGATGCGTCGCCTGCTGACCGGACACCCCGTTCACTGGGGCTTGCCCGGCCGGGGCTGCAACTCGGGTGGGACGCCAAGAGGTGGTGTGGCCGGTCGGTTCCAGCAACTTGGGGAACGCCCGTGTTGAACTGCTCGGTCCATTCCCAGGGAGGATCGGCATGCCGCTGTCGCCCCGCAAGGGAGTGCCGTAAGAACTGCGGCTACTGCTCGTCGGACCGCTGCTCGCAGGTGGAATCGGCCGCAGCGAAGGAGGCGGTGTCACCGCCGGGCCAAGCTGCGGAGGCGCGGTGCTGGTTCCCGTGGCCCCGGGATCACGCAGACCAGTGGTCGCAGACGAATCCGCACCATTCGTACCCGACAGAGGCTGTGGTTGTTCGCTGGCAGGCTGCTGCGAAAGCTCCGGAATAGGCCTCAGTGAAGGCGTCGGCGCAAGCGATGGAGGACTGGTCGGCTGTGGCTGAACCGGTGCCTGCGGGGCCGCATAGGTGCCACTCTGCGGGACGATCTGTTGCTGATAGGTGCTGCCACCTGTTGCTGGCGGTAGCACTGGCTGCTGGGTCGGAATTGACGGTGACGCTGCTGCGCCGGCAGCACCCCATGCCTGGGGTGTTGTCTGCGGGGCAGCAAAGGGACTGGCGGCAGCTCCAGCAGCATTTGGCGACACGACCGCTGCCCCGGTATAGGCCTGCGGATTGGCTCCCGGCTGCATCTGAACGTACTTGGTCGTGTAGACCGCCCGGTACTGTGTGACGGGAACACTGACCGGCTGCTGCACATAGTTTGTTACCAGCTCAACACACTCAACCGCACAGCCAGTGCAGGGATCGATTTCACAGGATGGCCGGTAACAGGTGACCGGCACGCATTTGTACTGGGTCTGGTACGTCGTCTCGGGCACATAGCTCACCTGTTGCACTGGCACCATGACGGGCTGCGGCGGTGGTGGTACTGCAACTGGTGCAGCGACAGCCGCGACAGGTGGTGGAGCTGGTACCGGGGCTACCGCATAGGCGGGCGCGGCCTTTTTAAAACAGCCGCAGCCAGTTCCGGAGAACAGGCCCGACAGGCAGCACTGCGCCTGCGCAACTGCAGGCACACTGCAAACCACTCCGGCAACCAGCAGAGCACCAATTGAAACTCGCCGCGAACGCATCACACTCTCCTTGATTCAGGATCGACGGATCAGGCAAACAAGCCGGGTTCTCACGTCGACACCCCTAAACCTAGGTTGCTGTCTGACGGCACCGCCTCAAAAAAAGTGGTTTTCACTTCCTGAAAAATCTTTTTTCCGCAGGAATAGTCGTCACACACCCTTCAGCCGTTGCAATCGGATGGTTTTTCCTGGCCGGCGCCAGCGGCTGCCGGACGCCACGCAAATTTCTGCCCCACAAAGCAACGGAGTCAGCAGAAACTCGGGGCCTCGTTCAGGCCTCACCGATCAGCGACCGCGTGGTTCGCTCGAAGTGATCGTAGAGTTCGAAAAATGCTTCTCGAAGGTTGCCCCGATGACGCCGGAAGATTGCGTCAAGCTGGTCAGCGGCAAACTCAGCGGCCATCGTGCCCCGGCTATCGACCTGCGAGAGCAGGCGGCCAACCAGCCGACGGAAGGTCGGTGCATCCGGCTGCAGATTCAGCAGAATCGGCCAGCAAGCCTGGGGCTGGTGGGTTGTCACGACAATCCGGCCAGCCCGCCGCGCAGCCAACGGGGCAAGCAGTCGACCAGCAGCCCCGAGCTTTTCCCAACTATCTATGCCGAGCAAGTGTCCGTGGCCAGCCGCTGCAACGATTGCCCCCAGAGCAGGTCCGAAGTCAGCCCTAGACCTGAGGGTAACCACCCGTGTTTTCCAACCTCGGCCGGCTGCTGCCGCCATCAGATGCCGCAACAGCGTTGACTTGCCACTGCCATGTGGGCCGCAGATCAGCCCCCGGCCGCCGAGCTGGTCAAGTCGTTCAAGCAACGCCTCAGGTGAGTCAGGCGTGGGCTGCCAGGCGATCACCCCTGGACGGGTGTAGCGGGTCGCAAACGGGTTGATCCACAGCCTGCGACCTGTCATGAAACAGCACGCCTCAGCGGCCGGGCGATAGGGATATCGCCGAGGAAGAAGACGTGTTCTGACACAAAATCTCGTCCACTCGAGAAAAACAGACGCACCCGGACGCACCACCGAATTTTGACGATCAAGCCCTCGTATGAAAGCGGACTGGACGGCAATCGAATACCGAAACCACCACTTGGCCAATCGGCTGTGGCTGCAGAATTTCGCGCATCGCTCATCGTGCCAGAGCTGTCGGCAAGCAGTCGATCAAAGAAGACGACGCCAAAGTCCTCTTCTCCCTTCCCTTCGGTGTACCAGACAACCGAACGCTCAACGGCGGTGATTGTCGCCGGATCAATCGCAGCAACCCGGTAGCTCGTCTCAAGCATGTCGCCAGGGGCATACTCAGATTGGTCAGACGCAAAAGAGACGGTTACCCGGGGTAGTGTGGCTGACGCCGAGACCTCACCAGCAGTTGCCCGCTCAGTCATGACACCACCTCTCGCAGGGGTGGCTGGCGAACGACAGCCGCAGCCGCATCAGGGCCCGCCGGAATGATCACCAGCGGGAAGACCCGCAGAAAGGCCGGCCAGCGCTCAGGAACGCCACGGAGCACCAATCGCCAACCAACCGCGTTATGGAGCGATCGAAATGAGTGCATGGCCTGAGCCGGCACCTTGAACTGAACAGTTGCCTCAAACGGCCTGCCGGGAACAGGCTCAAGCCGATCCCAGCAACACATCAATTCTCGCCAGACCACCTGTTTTTCAGTCCGGACATCGGTGCCCTGACGAAAGGTTGCTTGTTCCTCCAACTCCAGCACAAGTTCAAGCCGTCGAAATGAAACGGCTCCCCCTTGAGAGAGATGAACGCCATAGGTGCCCCCTGGCCGCAAGGGATGGTCAGAAATCTCAAGGTGGGTCGGTCCAATGGCAGTTGCCAGCAGTAACCGACGCAGAAAGATGCCTATCGCTGCCAGGCCGATAAGACCAAAAGGGGCCAGCAACCCAAACAACCACCAGTCTGTCCGACCACCCGCCAGATCGAAACCGGCTGCCACCGCAAGGACGATAACAACCGCATTCCAGAGCAAAGCAAACAGACCGGCTCCGAGCAACGACCAGGCCTCAGGACTTTCGGTCGGCAACCGAAACCGTTGAATCGTACCGGGTGAATTCATCAGGTCGGCGGAGGCAGGTACTGTTGGAAAGCCCGTCTCATCTGGTGATGAGCGGACAAGCGGACTGAGCAACTGACCGATCTCCGCAGCCTGACGCTCCTCAGACCGCCCCCAGGCACTGGCCGCCTGGGCAAGTCCGGTTGCTCCAAACACCACCAACGCTCCTGGCAGCAACAGCGTGAGCAGCCACAACCACCAGCTATAACCACGTTTCAGCACAACTGTTTCAATCCGCTCTGGGTCATACCAGCACCGAATCGATTGCCCCAGCCTCCAGCCATCCAGTTGCCGCAGAGCAAGGGTACGGTCAGTGGTCGCCTCGCCCCAACCACCCGTGTGCCAGGCACGGACAGGCTCCTCATCCGCACGAAACTCCAGCAGCACTGCCGGCCGCCATGACTGCCGCCGGATACCGAACAGGTCGGTCGTAGTACGACGGGCCAGGCCCTTCCCTACCAACCGCCCGTCGACCTCTGTGAAATGGTTATTGATTCGCCACTCGGGAACGGCCACACCGGTGAGCATCAGGCCACCAACAAACAGACCGGCAGCAAGCAGACTGGCGTAGAAAAATCCCTCGCCGAACGATCCCCAGGCGGGCGAACCCGTGCGGCGCTCACCTCGCTTCTTACTGAAAAAGATGGGCAGCCTCACGCCCGCTTCTCCCAGTCACCCGTTCCGAAGCCCAGTTGTCTGTGGAACAAGCTTGCCATGGTCCTTCCACCGTTGGTTACGGCAGATTGGAGGCAATCTCTTTCCTGGTCACCACGATATCGTCCGCAGACGCCTGCTTGCGAAAAAAACCGATTTTTTCGAGGGCCTTGTAGACCTCCTCAAGCGTCTTTTCACCAAAGTTGGAGATGCTCAACAAATCGGCCCGGGTGCAGTTCAGCAGATCGTGCACCGTGAAAATGCCCTTCTCCTCCAGGCAGTTCGTTGTCCGAACCGACAGTCCGATTTCGGCGGTGCTCATTTCGAGCTTTTCCGCAAGTTCATCCGATTTCGTCAGGCTCTTGTAGGCAATCCTGGGCATGGGGTCCCTCCCGTGCTGCAATGGGTGGTGAAATGAACCGGGTCTCCCGGAACCAGTTCCGGGGGAAGCCCGCGAATCACAGGCGGCGGCCTACCTGCCGTCGCCGACCAACACGTGAGACACTCAATGTCCCGCTCGTGGCTATCGCGGAATATACTCAATTCTCACAACTTAGGGTCAACCAGTGTTCCGGCAACTGGCTCGTTCCGAGTTGCAGCCGCCTGTGGCAAGCCAGTTACCAGTCTTCTTTAACCGACAGTATTTCGGTTCCGTGCGGCGAATTTCTCTCGATTCTCTGAATCCCAACCAGCGGCAGGCGGCAGCCCACGTCGAGGGACCGCTGCTGGTGCTAGCAGGCCCCGGCAGCGGCAAGACTCGCGTTGTCACCCATCGAGTCGCCAATCTGATTCAGGAGGGCGTGCCCGCCCACCAGATTGTTGCCCTTACTTTCACCAACAAGGCCGCCGACGAAATGCGGCGGCGGGTGACCGACCTGGTCGGCCCCCAGCCGGTCGAGATGGGCACCTTTCATCGCTTTGCCGCCCGACTGTTGAGATCCCAGGCCCGGCTTGTGGGACTCACCAGCGACTATTCAATTCTCGACCCCGATGATTCGCAGTCGGTCTTGAAACGGGCCGCCAAACGGCTTGGCCTGTCGCTGACGCACACCCCGATTGGCCGCATCGCCGGCACCATCAGTCGCGCCAAGAACGACCTGGTCACCCCAGAAACCTTTGAGCCCCGCTGGGGCCGGCCCGCCGACGAAGTCGTTGCCAAGGTCTGGCCGCTCTATCAAGAGATGCTGCTCGAAGCCAACTCAGTCGATTTCGACGACTTGCTCGTCCATATCGCACGGCTGCTGCTGGACAACCCTGATCTCCGCCGCCAACTCGACGCTCGCTACCGCTGGATGCTGGTCGATGAATACCAGGACACCAACGCGGTCCAGTACTGCATCCTTCGGGGGCTGTCTCTGGATCATCAGAACCTGGCGGTCACCGGCGATCCCGACCAGGCCATCTATGGCTGGCGCGGGGCGAGCATCCGCAACATTCTTGAGTTTGAGCGTGACTATCCCGCCGCTACGGTGGTCACCCTCGAACAGAACTATCGCAGCACTTCCAATATTCTCGGTACCGCTGATCGGGTCATTGCCCACAACAGCCGCCGCAAGCCGAAGCGGCTGGTAACCAACGCCGATCCCGGGCCACAGGTGCGGATCGTGCTCGACAGCAGCAGCCACGACGAGGCCGATCGAATCGCCGATGAAATTGCTGCAGCGGTCAGCACTGGTAGCCGGCAGCCCCGTGATTTCTGCATCCTGTTCCGGACAAATGCCCTTTCTCGGTCACTTGAGGTCGCCCTGCGAAATCGGCAACTGCCCTACCAGCTAATCCGCGGGCTTGAATTCTTCAAACGCCGCGAGGTCCGCGATGTGGTGGCCTGGTTGCGACTGTTGAAAAACCCGCGCGACGATGAGGCTCTCCTTCGCATTGTCAATGTGCCACCGCGAGGTATCGGCAAGCAGTCACTCGACCGGCTGGCAGCATGGGCTGAACAGCAGGGGCTGTCCCGGCTGGAAGCGACCCGGCAGGCGGTGGCAGTGCCCGGGCTCTCAAAACGGGCTGTAAAGGCCTATGGCCAGTTTGGCGAACTGGTCGAAAGCCTGCAGCGGCTGCAGCAACGGAGCAATGGTGCGGTCGCCCCCTTGGTCGAGGCGATTCTCGACCAGACCGGTTATCGCGAGTTGCTCGCAGCCGAAAAAGAGGAAGAGGGAGACGAGCGGCTGGCAAACGTCGAAGAATTGGTGACTGCGGCCCGACAAGTTGATGAGTCCTTTACCGCGGTACTGCCCGACGATGACCCGCTCGGACAGTTTCTGGAACAGACCGCACTGGTGGCCGACACCGACATCTGGGATCCAGCCGGCAATCAGATAGCGCTGATGACCTTTCATGCCTGCAAGGGGCTGGAATTTCCAGTTGTCTATATGGTCGCTCTGGAGGACGGCATTCTGCCGCATGAGCGAAGCCTTGATGACGACAACCAGCTTGAAGAGGAACGCCGACTGGTCTTTGTCGGCATCACTCGTGGCCAGCAGGAGGTGCATGCCAGCGCTGCCCGCATCCGCGACTACCGCGGCAGCCGCCGCATCTCAGCGCCGAGCATTTTTCTCACCGAAATGCTCGGTGAAGAAACCCTCCTGACAGGCCCCGAAGCCCCGACGTTGGAACAGACTGCCTCTTCCTTTGATGACGCTGACTGGCATACCGACCCGGCTGACCCCTTCGCCGACTGCTTCGAGAGCCATCCCGATGCAGTCGATGACCTGCCGGTTGAACAGCCAAACGCTGCGCCGGCTCCTCAACTGGAACGTCCCGATGGCCTCGTCCTCGAAGTCGATGGCGAGAGGCCAGCAACCGGTCAGTCACCTGCACAAAAACCAGCTCGTCGAAAGCGGAAGGCCGCTGACCTGGCCATCCGCCTGGCCTCAGAGCTTGGCGCCCCGGCGGAACCGCCTGTCCTTCAGACCGGTGAACGCGTCGCTCACGAGACCTATGGGCCGGGCACTCTTGAGCGGATCAGCGGCACTGGCCCGCGGGCCATTGGCGTCGTCCGCTTCGACGGGGCCTCGCGAACCCGCAGCTTTGTCCTTGCGCACGGCGGGTTACAGCGGCTGGCCGAGTGAGTGCTGTCGTGGTCACCACTGAAGTATTAGCAACAGCCGTCCAAGCAGTTCGCGGGAAAATCCGTCCAGCCACCGCCAGGTGAGCAGTTGGAGCGTGAGGGCAACCACGAGGTCGGCCAGCAACAGCCGGGGGGTCGCCAGCCAGTCGTCTCTCTCTGAAGGCAGCTTCCATCCCGTGCCAGTCGCCACCACGCGCCGCAGGACAGTCACGGCAATCCAGAGTACCGCCGTCGTCACGATTGCCTGCCAGCCGCAGAGTCCGCCGACCAAAGCCAGCCCCTGCCCCGCCAGATTGCCCGTGAGTTGCAGTTTCTTTAGGACCACTCCCAGCAGCCCGCCGGCGAGGATTGCAGTGAGGCCCGCCAGACCAGCGGCCTGCCACGCAGGTGGTGGCCCAGTTGCCAAGCGATCCAGCCAATCCCCCAGAAACTGCGGACCAATCGGTTGCAGCCAGGGAGCTACCATCTGCAAGGCCAACAGCAGAATGAGCGAGCCCAGCCACCACCCCCCAGGAAGCCGCTGGTGATCACGCTCAATCAGCGACCAGGCCAGCAATGTTGCCAGACCGGAAACATGCAGCAGGCAGATTGCCACCAGCCTCCAGTTGGGCTGCATCAAAAGGCTATCAACACCACGCCACCAGATCTCCCGGCTCACCTCATTGCCAACCGGCAAATTGATGCCGCCCGACAAGAGTTCGACCGCAGACACTCCTCCGATGACGATCGCTGCCAGCGCTTCGACCAGCGGGTAGCGTACGGGAATTGGAACCAGACAGTCCCGACATCGCCCTCCGAGCATCAGCCAGCCAACAACCGGCAGGTTATGCCAGGGCCTGATCGCCCGGCCGCAGATGGGGCAGTGCGAGCCGCCGAAGACGACCGACATGCCCTGGGGCACACGATAGGCAACGACATTGAGAAAGCTTCCCACATTCGCACCGAAAACCACCAGAAATCCGACCGCCGCCAGATCGAGCAGCAGCAATCCGACAGACCCGATCGTGAGCCATTCCCAGAGCATTGGTGCAAATCCGAATATCATCGATTCCAGCGACCGTCCCGCGGACGGTCGGGGACCGACGTCCAGCATTTGATACAGTACCACCTGCTTGCCAGAAACAGATGAGTGGTGGTCCGAATACGCCCACGGAGGGCTCGGCTGCCCGTTACCACCGCCGCCATGCCACCGCGCTCCCAGAACTCACCTCTGCCAGCTGTTCCCAGCCACCCCGCCAAGCCACGTTCAGGCCGCTCGCTGTTGGGGGGCTGGGCCGGCGTTGCCTTACGGCTTGCCGCTACGCTCGGGCTGGTCGCTTTCGTGCTCCGCGGTATCGATTGGCCGTCACTGCTGACCCTGCTGAAATCACTTGACTGGCGTTGGTTCACTGTCGGCATCATCACCGCAGTCGGCATTCAGGTAATCGCCGGCATCCGCTGGTCGGCGCTTGCCCGCCCAATCGGCTTTCAACATTCCACCGCCGCATTCGTCTGGAAGTTTTTCGAAGGAGTCTTCTTCAACCTGTGCCTGCCCTCATCGATTGGCGGGGACGTGATCAAAGCTTACCGTTTGTCCGAGACGACCCGGGGCCGACTGCTTGCTGGCTGCACCATTTTGGCCGACCGCCTCGCCGGCGTTTCGGCGCTCGGTGTGCTGGCGGGGGCAGCACTGCTGGCAATCAGGTTCGCATTGGTGCCCGCGGCCACTTTTGCGGTTGGGCTGGCCCTGCTGGCCGCCGTGATCGTTGGCTTTCGGGTTGCCGTGGGCGGCCTTGACCGGTTGCTCGATCTACTCCCCCACCAGCATCGGCTGCGACAGTTCCTCAGTCAGCTTCTTCCCTATCAGCAGCGGCCCCACCTGATGACCCAGGCAATCGGCTGGAGCCTGATCGTCCAGGTTGGGGCATCTGTTTCAGTCGCCTTACTGGCCCGGGGAATCGGGGTCTCACTTGGTCTGGGCATCTGGTTTTCAGTCGTGCCCCTGATTTCATTGGCAATGGTCTTGCCGTTGAGCATCAACGGTGTCGGTGTCCGTGAAGGAGGCATGGCCCTTCTGCTGGCTCCTTGGGGTATTGGCAAGGAACAAGCTGTGGCGATTGGGCTGCTCTGGTTCTTCGCCACCATTGTGACGGGCCTGATCGGCGGCGGACTGTTTCTCTTGGATCGCCGCCCGCCGAGACGACCGGTCAGCCAAGCAACGACGGCTGCCGCCGCTGGGCCGTGAGCAGGAGGGCTGCGACCGTCTTGGCATCTTCAATCCGGCCATCTCGGCACATCGCCACCGCCTCCGACCAGGCCACCACCCGTGGCTCAATTGTCTCACCCGGTTCGAGGGCCTGAGGGCCGGGTTGCAGACCGCTGGCAATGAACAGGTGCATCCGTTCCCGGAGGATGCCCGGCGACATCCAGAGGCCGCCAATCGGCTCAAGAGATGCTGCCCGATAGCCTGTCTCCTCTGCCAGTTCCCGGGCGGCCGCTTCCTCAAGCGACTCAACCCGATCAAGCGTACCGGCAGGAATTTCAAGCAGGCTGCAGCCAACCGCCCGGCGGAAGACCTCGATCAGGCAGACATGATCTTCATCGACGAGGGGCACGATCGCCACGCTGCCGGGATGCTCGATTACCTCCCGCGGCCGGAGACTGCCGTCACGACAGACCTCGTGGACACGGAGAACCCGAAACCGGCTGGTCTCAAGCAACTCATCGGCTTCGGACTCACGACTTGGTTTTGGTTCTATACCGCTCATTCGGAGCTGTCCTCCACTGTGGTGAACCGCAGGATCTCGGCCGGCCGGCCGGCTACTGTCAGTGACTGCCCTGTCGCAATTTTCAGCGGCAGGATTGCCAGGGCCAGCCAGCCAGTACCTTCGGTCGCTACAGCTGCCGAGGTGACAGCTGCCACCTGGGTCTCACCACTGACAACGGCTGCCCCCGAGGCGACCGGCTCCTCACCGGCAACAGCCAGCAGCATCAATCGCCGGTTGACGTGGCCGAGGGCATCGAGCCGGGCCACCGTCTCCTGCCCGAGATAGCAGCCCTTATTGAAGCAGATCGCGCGGCCATCGAGACCAAGTTCCTGGGGGAGCGTCTTCTCTGGGATGTCCTCTGCCAGCGGCCAGCCGCGGAGCAGACGCTGAGCACGCACCGTCCCGGCCGCTACCTGCGGCAGCCCGGCGGCGGTAAACGCAGCCACCAGTTGCTCACCCGCCGTTGTCTCCGCCAAGAATCCACGCGGTCCGTACCAGTCGATCAACGTCAATCGCACTGGCACTGGTGTCGCTCCGGCCGCGGCGGTAAACAATCCGTCGGCAAAGTTCGCTGGAGCGGCGGGCAGACTCTGATCGAAATGATTCTCCAGCCAGCGAGAGGCTGCCGCCCCGCTGACCAGCAGACTCCGCAGCCCCTCGCTTTGATCAAGGAGTTCCAGATCCTCCCGAATGTGGTAGCGATCAAGATGGCTCCGCAGCGGTGCCGCTCGGCCCGGCCCCATCCGAAGCACTAGCCCGTCGTTCGTTCGGCGGATGAGTGCCAGGTCGATCACCCAACCGCGGGCATCGCAGAAAAATCCCTCACAGCCGCCGCCCGGGAGCAGATCACTCACCTTCGCAGTTGTGAAGTTCTCGATGAAAGTGACGGCATCGGCACCAGTGACCAGCAGTTGTTCGTGGTGGCCAAGATCGGCCCAGCGGAGACCAGGTTCAGCCGGCGGATGAGGATCTGATGAGGACATGGGTGTCTCCAAGCGACTGGCCACGGAACAGTCGCACTGCGGTACCAACTGTCCGCTTCACTATAGCCGTCAGCCGCTGTCGCCCCGGCAGGAAACCGGCCCACGCGAGGAAAATTCCAGGCGGTCGCGAACGGTTTGCACCCGGTCTCCGTAGAAGGGGCACAGCAAAGACACCGCAGCAACGATTGACTCGCCGCCGGGGAAAAGTGGTTTTTCAAATCACGATGTGAGATTGCCACTTTTCTTGTCACTGCGGCGAGGGTATCGTTTCATCAGCCGGACATGCGGGCAAGGCATGGTCCGATCTGGTGAGCAACCAAAGCCGACTTTTCTGACGCTCACAATCCCATTCGGTCTGATAGCAGCCAATGCTGCGCAGTGACTGAGGCGAAGTGAGTGGAAGACGGGTTGGCCACGGATGTCGCCGGGGGGTCTCAGTGGAGATTTCACCGGTTCCGCTCACGAGAAGGAGAGAACGATGGCCACGGTTCCGTATCGAGTCGATCGCCACGGGGAGTACGACGAACACGAGGATTCGTATGAGAATCCCCTTGCTGTTGCTGACGCCTCCTATTCCGACGTTGCCCGTGCCGAGGCCGACTGCCGGGCGGCCCAGTCACAGCCCCCGCGGGGAATCCGGCGGCGAGTTACCGGCGGGAACCCCGGGCCGAGACGCTCGCGATCCCGGCGGCTTCACCGGATTGCCGAAGTCCGCCAGCAGCAGGGTGTGACTCTGCGAAATGTCGCCCGTCGGCTGGGAATCGAGATGGCTGTCATCAGGCGGCAGGAACAGCCTGACGCTGATCTCCGGATTAGTGATTTGCTCAGGTGGCAACATGTTCTCGAAGTGCCGCTGTCCGACCTGCTTGAGGAGGGCGAGGGCCAACTCTCAGGGCCGGTGCTGGCCCGGTCGCGGATGGTCAAACTGATGAAGACCGCTGCAGCCATTCGGGAACAGGTCAGCAACGAGGGGCAGGCCACCCGCCTCATTGGCCAACTGATCGAACAGATTCTGGAAATCATGCCCGAACTGGCTGACGTCACCCCCTGGCACACCGTCGGACAGCGGCGGACACTCGACGAGGTCGGGCGGGTCGCGAGACATCCCGTTTCAGACGACTTGTTCGGCCGCTGATCAGACGCTGCCGGCAGGCGAATGACCCGACTGGCCTGAGCGCGATAGCGGTGGCGGAGCCCCTCTGCTACGATCCGGCCAGAGGAGCCTAAGGCTCGAGTCGATGGACTGGTTGGAAAGAGGGTTGTGTCGTGTTCTCACTGCTTGGTGTGCTCGGAATCACGCTGATACTGTTTGTCAGCGTCGCGGTTACCGCCCGGTTTATCCTGGGCAAGTAGGCGACTGGAGATTTTCGCTGCGGGACTCATGAGCCCTAGAATGACGAGGCTTATGAAGACGTAGAGTGTCGTCCCGAGCACGCCCCAGGCAGCCACAGCCAGCCCAAAGTAGTCGCGCAACCAGACTCGTAGAGGCGGCTCAACGCTCTTAGGCACCTTGCGTTGCACCGGCCCACTCCGATCTGACTGGGCCTTCATATCCGTGCGGAATTGATCCCAGTGTGCCTGGACCGCAGGCTGATCGAGATCGGCCAACCAGCGGTCCCTGGTGCTCCAGAGCACCAGTGGAGGCAACGTCAGCAGGGCAAGCCAGCCGACCAGCAGACCGATTTTCGCAAGCCCCACCGCCGCTTGGCGACAGCTGTCACGTTCAGCAACAGGGGTGGGTCGTGCTGGCTCCATGCTGCCGCCTCTGAAAAACCGCGTCAGGCCGCGGACGAACGCTGGCCACCTCCCTCATCTTACCCGGATTACTTCGTCCGGCATTGGCAGTGGGCACTCAGGAGCCGCAAAACTCCTCTCGTTTGCAGGTCGCCCGACTGCTATCTTCCCCCATCACTCAGCCAGCCAAGACTCCTCTTTCTGCTGTCACTGCCGTGTCACGACGCCGCCTGCAAATGCCGCTTTGGCATCTGATTCTCCTCCTGTTCGGAATGATGGTTGGCAGCTGGCCAATTCCGGCTCAGGCCCAGAGCGGTTGGCTGCCGACCACCTGGTTTACCAAGCAGAAGATCGCTCCAGAGGCGATGTTTCCGCTGTCGGAAAGAGACGGTCCCTGGCTGGTACTGGCCACAACATTTCGGGGCCCCGGAGCCCGAGATGATGCCCGCCGGCTTGTGCAGGAACTTCGCGGCCGCTTCAACATGCAGGCTTACACCCACGAACAGGCCTTCGATTTCACCGGTGCGCAGCGTGGGCTCGGGCTCAATCCTGACGGTAGCCCCAAGCGGATGCGATATGCCAACGCCCAGCAGGTTGTCGAGGTCGCGGTGATGGTGGGTGATTTCGCTTCGTGTGACGACAGTCGGGCACAGAAGACCCTCGCATCAATCAAAAGTCTGCAGCCTGAGGCGCTCACCGGCGAGCAGGGAAAAAGCCGTGCCTACGCAGACTTCCGGCGGATGATCGGCCTCGATAAACAGCAAGGGAAGGGACCGATGCGACTCGCCTTCATGATCCCTAACCCACTGCTGCCCGAGGACTACTTCAACCGACCGCAGCTCGATGAGTTCGTCGTCGAAATCAACAGCGATGTCGAACACAGCCTGTTGGAATGCCGGGGCAGCTACAGCGTGCGGGTGGCTACTTTTACCGGCGTTGGGACCTTCGCCGATCAGGAAACCAGCGGGGCCGGCGAGTCCGAATTCGAGAGTCGTCTGGTCGCAGCAGCGGAAAAAGCCCACCGATTGACCGAGGCCCTGCGGCGGCAGGGCTGGCAGGCCTGGGAGTTTCATGACCGCGAGTCGAGCATGGTCTGCGTCGGCAGCCTCTCCCAACTCGTCATCGAACAGCAGGACGGCTCAACGCAGCCACACCCGGAACTGGTCCGCATCACGGCCGCCCTCGGCCCCGATCCAGAAAAGCTAGCAGCTGGCACGATTCTTCCCAGGCGAATCGAGGGTATTCTCCTCGACGTGCAGCCGCGGCCCATCGCAGTGCCACAGTTGCCGGTCGGCCGGCGGTAGCAGTCGCCAGTGGGCAACCGCAGCAATTGTTTGAGCCTGGCCCAGCAAACGTCATGATGAGCAGTTCAGCCTGTCCAATTCTGGTGTTTGGTACCACCAACGCCGGCAAAAAACGTGAGCTGTCATTCCTGCTTGAGCCCTATGGCATCAGCTGTCGGTCACTCAGCGACTTTTCTGAGGCGGTGGAAGTTGCCGAGACAGGCACGACCTTTGCCGAAAATGCGGCACTCAAGGCGAGCCAGCAGGCCCGCGTTCTTGGCCAGTGGGTCCTCGGGGAGGACAGCGGATTGGTGGTCGACGCGCTCGGGGGTGCCCCAGGGGTCTACTCAGCGAGATTCTCCGGTCCTGAGTCAACGGATGCGACCAACAATGCCCTGCTGCTGAAGCAGTTGGAGAATGTCCCAGGCATGGCTCGGACAGCCCACTACGCATGCCATGCTGCCCTGGCTGATCCGACAGGAACGATCCGGGCCGCCAGTTCGGGTCGCTGCTGTGGCCGAATCACCGGGGCTGCCTCCGGGGGTGGTGGGTTCGGGTATGACCCTTACTTCCTCATTCCGGAATACCACCGCACATTCGGACAACTCGCCCCGGCGGTCAAAGCCTTAATCAGTCATCGGGGCCGGGCCATCCGCAGACTCTTGCCGGCTATTGTTCAGCTTCTCAATCAGGGCAGCTGATCATCGAAAGCGTCAGGCGGCTTCGCTGAGACGCTGGCTCAGCCAGTGCTCAATAATTGCAAGCACCCGGGGCGTGCCATCCATGGTGCCAACCAAATTGGCCAATGACGCTGCGTAACGATCAAGATCTGCAAGGAATCGCCGCACATCACCGACTGTCACATCTTCCAGGTGCACAAAATCACCACAGCCCATTGCCCGCAAAAAATGGCTATTCATCGACTGTTCACCATGAGCCCGTTCAGGCAGAACCAGCAGCGGTTTACCAAGATGAATTGCCTCACCAATCAGCTGGTTGCCAGCCGCCGAAATAACCGCCCGGCAGCCCGCAAGATCGGCAGCAAACTGGCGATCATCAATCGGCTGAAACGAAAGTGGACCAATGGGTTCACGGGCACCCAGGCCATATACCTTTACCGGCAAGCCGCACTGGGCGAGTGTTTCAATCGCATGAAACGGAGTGTGCCGCCGAAGGTAGCTCAGTACAAAGCCTCCGTCGGTTGGCTCGGCCTGCACGATCTCCTGGCGTAGCAATGGACCGACCTGCTGGACGTGCTCCCAACCGCGGCGCAGCGGGGGCCGGAAGAAAGCCGAGACAACCGTCTCAGCTGCACCGGTGACATACATCCAGACGGCGTGGCTCATCAGCCAGGCATTCCAACGCAAGGTCCAGGGCAGAGCGTCGAGTTCATAAGCCAACAGAAAATGCTGATGGTCGATGCTGAGGAGCGGCACTCCTTGGCGGGCAGCGGCTCGCGGGAGGGCCGGCTCAAAATCAGTAATCGCCAGCGAGACTTGGTTTTCCTCAAGCTCGGTGATCAACCAATCGACAAGCGGGCCGAGTTGGCGAGCCTGATATTCCAGCCCTGCTCGGATCGACCGCGGCACGTCAAGACGACCACCGCTGTACTGAAAGACGATGCCTGGAATCTCGTGGACGCTCACCCGGGGATGGCCGGCGGGAAACCGCTGGCGTAAAAACCGATACCCGTCATCCGAGCAGTAGACCCGGATGTCATGCCGTCGCTCGAGATGCTCAATCAGCGTGGCAATCCGGGTGGCATGTCCGCGGCCCTCTCCACACAGACTAATTGCAATAGTTGCCATGCGTTTCTGCCGGCTCAGCGATACTGAAGGATAATCGACAGTCAATCTTTTCACCTAGATAATACTCTTCCCGCTAGCGGGTGTCGCTCTCACGAAGGCCGATCGCTCAAGGTCGGGCTCACACAATCCGAACGATCTCCTGACCAGCCGTCATGAACTACTCTCGGGTGCCCCACTTTCGATCGAAGCTGCGCTGGGCTGCCAGCGTGTTACTGCTGCTCCTGCTGCCGGGTCCGCCTGAACAACAGGCCTCGGCCACGCCGGCGGCGGATCCAGCGGTGTTGATTCGGCAGTTGACGGACGGAAAACTGACCGTCCGTGATGCTGCAGTGGAGGGGCTGCTTGCCCTCGGCCCAGAGGCCTTGGAGGCAATTGAGCAGGCCATCCCAGCCGCGACGGGCGAGGCTGCCTTCCGGCTGCCGCTGATTGCCGAGGCGATTGCACGCACGGCCAGCAACCGCATGCTTGAGCTTGAGCCCGAGAATTCACCCCGCTCGGCGACCGCGGCAGGACCATTCAGCCTGGCCGTTCAGCGGGTCGATCGGCTTGGCATTTCGGGGTACCGGCTTCTCGTCCGATTGCAATGGCCACCACCACTTGAACCGGTACTGTTGCGGCTGCCGTTGGTCTCGGTGGTAGCCGAGGGCACAGCAGGCGAAGCGGTACCGGTACCCGGCCGGCAGGGAACGGTCGAGCCACTTCTCATCGCGGGAAGACACTGGGTCGATCTGCCGATTCGGCTTGGCCCACCCCCAGCGGCTGTCATGAAGCTCAACAGCCTCCGGGGCACGGTTGAATGCTGGCTGCCAGGTATCGAGCACCGGTTCATGCTGCCGCTCCAGACGACCCGCGGAGGCCTGCCGCCCACCAGTAGCGAACCAGGGCCTACCCGGAGCCTTGCCGGACTCTCTGTGCAATGCCGGGGCTGGTCCATCGAATCAGGCGGGCCGGCCACTACAACCTGCCGGGTTGAACTTTCCGCCCGGTTCCCTGAACCCTCCGAAGCGCTTGCCTCACACCGTGCCTGGCTTGCCGACCGACAACCACAACTGCTCCTGCCCACCGGCAGGGTGGTCGCCGCCTCGGATCACCGAGTGGTCTCCCGCAACAGCCAAGGACTGACAATTGCAGCCAGTTTTGCCCTCACGGCCAATCAGCTACCGCGTGGAACCCTCGTAACCTGGCGGCTGCCGCTGGGCGTGCAGCAGGTCCCGGTTGACTTCTGGCTCCGGTCGGTTTCGCTCAGCGAGCAGGCGGACGGGGAAAACTGAGCGGAATACGGGGGAAACGGCCACCACGGACCGTTCGGTTCGCGTTGTCCCGCACTCCTCGGCCCGCTACTGTCCGCTGCGGTCCTGTTCTCCACTTACCGCCCGCCGGGTCACCCGATGAGATTTCGCTCGTTGCTGATGTTTGCCTGCATGATCGTCGTGCCAATGATCGCAATGTTCTCCCACAAGCTGCCGCCGGAACTCCGGAACGCCATGGGCAAAATTGTGCTCAATCCGGCAATCGATCTGATTGAGTCTCTGGCCCTGGCAGCTGAGGCAGAGGAGACTGATCAAACCCGCGAATTTGCTGCTCCACCCGCAGGCCCGTTGCTGGCTGATCGCGTAGCTTCCAGCCCCCCTCAGCCGGCACCATCGATTGAACGGGACGGAACAGACACCACCACGCTCCACCAGCAGCAGCCCCGACCCGCTCGGCAGCCACTCAGTCTTGATCGGGCATCGGCATTGCGTCAGCAGTTGGCGGCAGCCGGGGTCCACAAACTGCTAATCGAGCCTGCCAGCGATGGCAGCCGGTCAGTTCGCGGCAGCTGCCGGCTGGCGGTCGATGCCGAGGGTCAACTACAGCGGCTCTTTCATGCAAGCGGAGCCACAGAGGCCGAAACGCTCTCGCAACTTGTTGAACAAGTCGGCCGCTGGCATCAACGCCTCGGTACCAGAACACCATCGTTCGGCGAGCAGGCCTTCCGGAGGTAGCCTGCCACGTTCATGCCAACCGCCTCCAGCAAGGCCATGGTGGCGATCTGAATCATAGTGACCTCGGGTCTGGGAGGGGCTGTCTTCCCGGACCGGCCTCCAATATTCTTCCGAGCGGCTTTCCCATGCCACCCGCCCACGCCCGTCGCCGTTTGCACCGCCTCCAGCTGCTCTGGCGGCGGAGGCGGCGAATGACCGGGCAGCCAGCCGCGGGCCGGGCAGGCCAGGCCTGGTTTCAGGCAGACCAGCCACTGCAGCCCTGCCGGCGGCGCAGGCTTGCTGTTGGCCGGCGGCGTCGAAGCCCTCCCAAAAGCACTGCAATGGTTGTTGGCGAGCACCGCCGAACCGAGGAAATGGCCCGGCTTGAGGCAGCCCTCTTTGTCGCCCGCGAACCTCTCCCAATCAGGCGGTTGGCAAAATTGTCCCGGCTGCCAGATGCCACGCGGGCCCGAACGCTCTTGCGGGACCTCAACCAGCTCCTCGATGCGGCCGGAGCCGCCTTCCGAATCGAACACCTTGCCGGTGGTTACCAGCTGTTATCACGGCCGCAGTTCGGCCCGTGGATCAAACGTGCGCTTGAATATCCGGCTGAAAATCGGCTTTCGAACGCTGCTCTGGAAACGCTGGCGATCGTCGCCTACCGCCAGCCGGTCACCCGTCCAGAAATAGAGTCAATTCGCGGAGTCGGCTCCGAGGAAATGCTTCGCCAACTGCTCGACCGCGACCTGATCGCCGTTGGCGGCCGCAGCGACGAACTCGGCCGGCCCAATGTTTACGTCACGAGCCGGTATTTCCTCAGGATTTTTGGCCTTGGCCGGATTGAAGATCTGCCGCCGGTCGAAGCGATAAGCCTGGCTCCCCCAGGCCGAAAAAACCCGGCCTGAAAATTTTTGCCGAGGGGAGTTGCACGGCGTCGGTGCCGTTGGCATATTGCCGGGCCGCCCAGGGCGGCCGAACGAAACGGTCCGTGCTTGGCGGGACAAGACCACGGCTGACCGGCTGCCGTCGTTTCCTTGTCTTTGAACCGTACGCAAGTTGTTGGCCCAAAAAGCCGACAAGCAACTGTCGGCGGGTAGTGTCTTCAGGTGCAGGCTGTGGTCAGGCCGAAGAGGCAGAACCACCTCTGTGCCCAGGAGGACCCTCATCGGACCGACAATTTTTTTGACTCGGGACTTGGCTGGACCACCAGCCATCGTCCACAATGACAGACGTACTCTTTCCCACGATCGAATTCATGTATCGACTCCAGGAGACGAAGCAGTGACGATTGTTCTGAACCCCAGCGAGCCGAAAGACGTTTCGCGGGTGGATGTTTTTTGTTGGAACGAACTTCCAGAGTTGCTGTCGGCGGACGATCTCTTCGACGCGACGCCCGAACTGACTGACTCCGTCACGAGTATCGTCGCCGAAGACGATGACGAGGACGAAGATTGGGAAGATGACGACGAGGAATACGAGGACGAGGAGTACGAAGACGAAGAGTACGAAGACGAAGAAGAGGAAGA
>Ga0114919_10000362_pt1 | contig 34635 bp, 33 predicted proteins | sample BlataG_FD_88682 | JGI IMG/M metagenome (GOLD analysis project Ga0114919, IMG submission 88682) | Deep subsurface microbial communities from Black Sea to uncover new lineages of life (NeLLi) - Black_00105 metaG | ecosystem: Environmental > Aquatic > Marine > Oceanic > Sediment | place: Atlantic... | reverse complement strand
GAAAGGAGGGAGGAAAGGGGAGGGGGAGGGGAGGGGGGGGGAGGGGGGGGAGGAGAAAGAGGGAGGGGGGGGAGGAGGGAGGGGGGGGGGGGGGGGGGGGGGGAGGAGGGGGGGAGGGGGGGGGGGGGGGGTAGGGGGGGGGGGGAAGATGAGGGTTACAAAATAACAAAGGTGGAAGAGACGGGTGCCCTTTCTCTGTTGTCGGTTGTGGGCAATGAGGTGAAGGATAGCTTACCAAGACAGCCACTTGTGGTGACATTGATCTCACTGAGTGCTAGATCTTTGGCGAATTGTGTTATCTGCAAGGACCCTTGCTTCTTGCATGTTTTATTCGTGCAAATTCTAAGCTCGAAAAGTGGATTAGAATTATTTGAAACAACGACACAATGCCGCCGTTTTGATAGATTTTGCCGATTCAAATTGTGAACATTCAGATTTGCCGTCATTATGAGTTCTGGTGTGGGAAATATAAAGGATTTTAATGGTTGACCGGGAGCAAAAGAACCTTTTCTGCCGCTCGTCTCGTCGACCAAACAACTTGGGGAAAGCTTTTGTTTTTTATTAATTCAATTGCAACGTCAATTTTCAAAATCATACATTGGTCAAACTATTTCAAGTCTATTTCATTCCGTACCCTGGTTAAACCTCTATATTTTCAACGTGCAACTCTCGATTCAAATCCAAAACATCCACATCACCAGCAGTTACCCATAGACCAGCATGATGACCTTCCAGACCCCATCCAACACTTCATTAGACGTATCTCCACTCATCTTAGACGGCAAACCGTACACCTTCTCCATAAGATGTCCCCTCCCTTCTCCCAATCACGCCACCATTGTCGCCAATACCCTCTCTGTCGACGAAGAGCTCCGACCGCAATTCGTCACCAGAGAAATAACAGCAGATGGCTCCTGCTTAATAGTTAGGTTTGCAGCAGTAGATTTAAGAACTCTTAGAGCAGCTAGTGCTACATTTTGTGATTTATTAAACTTATCTTGCAGAACATTAGAAGTGTTTCCTCCCCTAGATGATTAACAATTATTATTATTTAATCTACTCACCCTTCTTCTTCTCCATCTTCATTCTCATCACCACCACCCTCATTCTCTTGTAATATACATATAGGCACAAAGTAAACAGGCAACCTCCAATACCTACTCTTCACCCCTTTCCATATCTCCTCGTCATCAACCTTCACTGGCATGGCTTCATAGCTGACTTCAAACCCTAGCGCCCGTAACTCTAACCTTGCTACATCATTAGACACCAAGTGATAGAATATCTGATCAGCTGCCAGTCCATTGAAATAACTATATACACCTCCTGGTTTTAATAACCGGGGTATCTGGGAGTGAAACTCTCGCATGTCGTCATAGTATTCCCCGAATGTATCGAAGAAGATCGAGTCGAAAAACTGGTCTGGGAGGAGACAGATGACATCTTGCCATCTACCAAAGTGAACACTTACTCCTGCCTTTTTATTCCAGCCATCTTCTACCATTTTCTTATACACCATCGGATGGGCTTCTATTATATGATGCTGAGTAATACTATTGGTACTTGATATAGTAGTTTCATCGTCCTTTGCATTATGAATTCTATTCTGTATTTCTGTATCTATAATGCCCATACCAAAGCCTACATTGAGTATTGCTCTTCCACTAGGAGTGTCTGTACATATAATATCAGCATGTTTCTGCATCAACTCTCTCTCCCATTCCATCATCACCCCATCTCCTTGTTGATTGATCAATGTATGTCCATCTTCAGTGTACTCCACTCCTTGCTCCAAATACTCTTGATTTGAAGCATTCATATTGTTATTATCCTGTTGTTGTTGTTGTTGTTGTTGTCTACGAGCTGCAGTGCCTAATAAGAGCTCTGCACGAACTGCAAAGTCAAGAAGCAGCTTGAAAATGGTGGGGTGACCAGAGCCGGAGGCATATTCTGCAGCGGATTGGTTTTCTGAGTCGGTGGCGTTCCATGGCGCACCGGCTTCTAAGAGTAAGTTGACGGCAGTTGAGTTGCCAGAAGATGACGCCATCATAAGAGGGGAGACGCCTTCGTCATTTTGATATGATGGGTCTGCGCCTTGGTCGATAAGGATCTTAATTTTGTCTGCATCTCCAAGTTGTGATGCATGGAGCAACTGTGCATCGAGCGATTCGTCATCACACATTGGTATCCTGTTAAGTATTATGTGTACGTGTAATTGCTATATAAAAATTAATTGTAATGCACCACAGCAAACTTAAGCCTCCCCCAAAGATTTCAAACGTTCCCTTTCCCAGCCAAAGAACACAAAACCACTCCAATGCGCCAAGTGAAAATGATAAATTTCCATCCATCTATACGTATTCGAATCCATTAAGACGCGCCTTGTGACCAATTTACTACACAAATTCCCAGATCACTTGCTCATTTATTAGAACATAGAAATGGCCATGATTGCAAATAAAGTAGTCGTTGTTACTGGAGCATCTAGAGGCATAGGTTTAGAATTCGTCAAGCAATGCCTAGATAAGAACAATACAGTCATTGCTGCATGCCGAGAGCCTAAATCTGCCGCCAAGCTCCAATCCCTCCAACCCAACGACGCTCTCTCTATCACCCAACTAGACGTCACATCTCCTTCCTCCATCTCTTCATGGACCCAACAAGTCCTCCAACTCACCCCTCACATCGACCTCCTTATTAACAACGCTGGTATATATGGTGAACGCATCAGCTTCAATGACGCCACCCAGGATGCCATGCTCCAGCCATTTGTCACCAACGCCATTGGCCCTCTCCTCATAACCCAGGCCCTCTACAAAGCTGGCCTTCTTGGTGGCCCCTCTTCCTCCAAGTCATCTCACTCCACCATAGCCAACATTACCAGTAAGATGGGAAGTGTCGAAGACAATGGTAGCGGCGGCTCCTACGGCTACAGAGCCAGTAAAGCTGCCCTGAACATCATAAACAAATCAATGTCAGTTGATCTGGGAGAAGATAACTGTACATCAGTGTTGCTTCATCCGGGGTGGGTACGAACTGATATGGTCAATAATAATGGATTGATCGATACTAGTGAGAGTGTTTGTGGTATGCTGGCTGTGTTGGAGAGTGGTAGGCCTTTGAATGGATGTTGGTATGATTTTGCTGGCAAGGAGATACCTTGGTAAACGCGTATTTATTTGCTTTTAAAAATGAACGGGTTAAGGTGTACAGAAGTGTGTAATCTAAAAAACACTACACTACCATCATACAAGTAAATGTATTCCACCCCCTCTCTCTCTCTTCTCTATCTCTCCCCGTCTCTCAGAGATCTCAACACAGCCTTAACTCTAGCAGCCGATCCAAACGCCACTGCTGGCCCCCACTCCCTCCTACTTATACTTATACCACTACCACTACCTTCTTTTTCTATAAACACCAACTTCAACACCAAGCTCACCCTTGGCCTTCTTCCTGCAGCAGTACTGGGTGGCAATACTCTGTGGACCACATCCTGGTGCATGATGACTGCTCTTCCAGGACTTGGTCTCACGAAGACACCATTACCACCGCCACCACTACTATTACTATCATCATCAGCTTGGTTGTCTAGAAACATAATTTCTCCACCCCAATCTCTCTTCCACTCATTATCAAGGTATATAATGAGCGATACCAACAAAGGAAGGCCAGGCTCCCCATTGAAATAATCCCCGAATGCATCAGTCCAAGGGGAAGGGGAGGGGAAAGTGGTAGGGTCTGCGTCAACATGCCATGTGTAACTATCGCCTGCTACTGCTGCATTGCATAATACAGCACTGCAATCAGCATTGTCATCATTATAATTTAATTGGATAGCCTGTGAAGGAAGAAAAGCAATGTGATACTCTGGATACAAAGCACACAGACGAGCCTGTACCTGCATCATTGCTGGGGGAGGCGTGTCTGACATGAGCTCTTTCAATACATGTGGTCTCAGACCCCATGTTGGTGCCCCTCCCTTCATATCTGCTGTCCTTCTCTCCCATTTATTACCATCAAATGATCTACCATCATCATTCTCACCAAGTGATGCATATTGGAGTAGTTGTCTTCTGTTGATGTCATCCAGGAAATTGTCCAAAACAATGACGGAGGAGGTGGATATTCTAGCTCCCTCTGGTGTTGAGAAGGAAGGGACAATGCAGCCATCTAGTGATATGTTCAGTGATACATTCACTGATTGAGGTGACCATTGAGTATCCGTTGAGATGGTGGTGTGGAGGAGCTTGAGTGGAGGGAATGATGGAGGGAAGGGCCATGGTTGTGATGATGATGATGATGATGATGGTTGCTGCTGCTGCTGCTGCTGCTGCTGCTGTTTGTGTTCCTGTCCTAACTGTTCCTCTTGCATATCTATCTATATCTATTTCTATATTATTATTATACAGAGTTCATAGCCTTTAGTTTCTCACGTTGTTGCTTAGGAGATAGCAGCATGCGATCAATGTAAGGGAGTTTGTCCAACCTGGTTCTTCTGGCTTCTCTATGTTTGGCAATCTTCTCATCCATATCCTTGAGATTGGCTTCTATCTTGGCTAGTCTTTCAGGTTTGGTTTTGTCTACTTTGTGGCCTTTCTGGCGAGGTGGTTTTTTGGTGGTGGTGGTGGTAGTGGGGGATGTGATAGGGTCGTAGGGCCACTCTCTGTTTTGGAATGGAAAAGGGAATGGAGGGGAAGGAAGGGAGCGGCGGCATTGAGTGAGGATCGTTGCATTGGTATGGAAAGGTTGTTTGTCCGGGAGATTTTGTTGGTGTGATGTAATAGTGACATGTTAGTTGACGTACCTGCCCTCTAATAAGGTTTGTTTTCTTAAGCGAGCAGCGTTTTTAGCACTGATGACTGCTTTTCTCCAAACACCTTCAACTAGTTGAGGCTTGAATGCTGCCTGGCCAAGTTCGGCAAGACGTTTTGCTGACATTTCAGATGTGCGTGAAGAGTGGAAATTTTATGTTGTGTGGGGGAGGGACTCTTGTTTTTCAATGCCAGAAAAATCAGTCACTGTTACCTTTTACCATCATCACCATCACACCGCCTGCTCAGACACCCACACATACCTGCCTCTATTCGGCCAGACATCTCTTTTCCTAAAGGAGGAGAAGCAGAAGAGACTTGGTGCCCCAGGCATTTGCCCTGCCTTGCTTATCACATGGATGCATATATTTGCACTTGTAGTTTTTATATTTCAATGCCAGAGCATGTCCCCGACCTCGTTCGACTAGACTCAAATTTCTGAGTCCAAAAGTCGTTATTTTGTACCAATGCATGCATATCCAACTTGGTACTATCAATTTCCATGAGCGTAAATGTCCCACATAACTTCTTATGACGACAAACCGCATATATTTCATTCAAAGTTGAAAAGGGGGAACATGTCATCCACTGATTCACTGCAATTCGAAATTCAACTCTTAAAAGAAGAGAACCAGCGTCTGAAAGCCCAACTAGACACCCTCAACATCTCATCAAATAGTGAAACATCACATCAACCCCCAAGTACCACAATTAGAACCAAGACATCTTCACAAACACCATCACCGACATGGGATGCCGTCGGCCACGGCCTCTCCTCTGACCAAATCTCCCGCTACAGCCGCCAAATCATCCTCGGCACCTTTGGCCCAGAAGCCCAAGGCCATCTCTGCCGCAGCTCCATCCTCATTGTAGGAGCCGGTGGCCTCGGCTCCCCTGCTGCTCTCTACCTGGCTGCTGCCGGCATCGGCCGACTCGGCATCGTCGACCGGGATGCCGTCGAACTCAGCAATCTCCACCGCCAAATCATCCACACTGAACGCTCAGTCGGCATCCATAAAGCAGAATCTGCAGCAGCAGCATGCAAATCCATCAATTCTTCAATTTCAATACAAACATACAAACACGGCATCACCCCCCAAAACGCCCTCGACATTATCTCATCCTACGACGTCGTCCTAGATGCCAGCGACAACGCCCCCACCCGCTACCTCCTATCAGACGCCTGCGTCATTGCACGCAAGCCTCTCGTATCAGGAGCTGCTATCGGCTTGGACGGACAGCTCACTGTTTATTGTTATGGCGATGATGGTCCTTGCTATAGGTGTCTCTTTCCAGAATCTCCCCGGCCAGAGAGCTGTGCACGCTGTGCTGATGCTGGGGTACTTGGTGTTGTACCCGGTATCATTGGTACCATGCAGGCTTTGGAAGCTATTAAGATTGTATCTGGAATAGGGAAGCCAATGGGGAGGAAGATGTTGATTATGGATGCTGCTGAGGGAAGGATGATGATGATGGGACTGAGAGCCAAGTCTCCCAATTGTGTTGCCTGTGGTAGTGGCGGTAGTGATGGTGACAAAGATGGCAGCGATACTAGTCTATCCAGGTATACAATAAATGCGAATACTATAAGCACATATGACTATCGAGATTTCACTGGTCAGGCAGATAATGATGGACCGCCAGTACCACTTGTACTATTAGATGATAAGGATAGAATATCAGTACAACAGCTGAAGCAACGCCTGCTGGCTGCCTCATCACCTGCTAGTAACGGATCAGCAGTAGAACAAATCAATAACAGTGATAAGATATTGCTGATAGATGTGAGACCATTGGAGCAGTATAAGATATTTAGGTTACCGGGTGCTCTGCATGCACCTTGGGGACGTAGGTTTGATGAACACATTGCGCAACATATGAATGGTGATAGGGAGGAGAGGGAGGTGATTGTATACTGTAGGAGGGGTAATGATTCTCAAAGAGCAGTGGAAAGGTTGAAGGTATTATGGCAAGGGAGGAGAGGTGATGTGAAGGATGTGGTTGGAGGAATAGAGGCCTGGGCCAAGGAGGTAGATGATGAAGATTTTCCTATACTGTGAGATGATCCGATGGTCTGATGGTAACGGATAGAAGAGGAAATAGATTGAGGGCGGTCGTCGACGAGTTTGTCATGTTATCCAACCCAGATCGTTGTTATAAGCGCTCAAATTGAATCGTTTTTGAATTATATACTTAACAAGCTGACATATTGGGGACGGTTTGAAAATTGTTATTTGCTTCAACTAGATATAAGCGAGAGAATGAGTGTGTTGAAAATGCCTTGCAAAGTGCAATCAAGGCTGCACAATGAAACTCATAGTAAATTATCATGTTGTCGCTTCAATGGAACATCCATTAGTCTGCCTAAGGATCGTTTGGTGCAGAAAGTAGCCCGTCAAAACCCCTCAAAATACATCTCATCTTCACCTCTAATTCCCAGAGCAACAGCCGCTCCTCCCACCACTGCCTCCACCGCATCCTCTTCAGGCTCCCAATTCAATGGTTTCTATGACGTTGTAGTCGTTGGAGCCGGCATTTCCGGCCTCACCACCGCCCTCGCCCTCCAAGCCGAACACGCCACCACCGTCAAACACATCCTCGTGACAGAAGGCCGCGATCGCGTCGGCGGCAACATCACCTCTTTGGCAGACAACTCTCAGGGCTACCTCTGGGAAGAAGGTCCCAACAGTTTCCAGCCAAACGACTCTATGCTCAAAGCTGCAGTCGATTCAAATTGTGACAAGGATCTTGTCTTTGGTGATCCCAAGGCGCCGCGTTTCGTCTTCTGGGAAGGCAGACTCAGACCCACCCCATCAGGCCCAGACGCCCTCACATTCGACCTGATGACAATTCCAGGCAAAATCCGGGCTGGTCTTGGGGCTTTGGGCCTGTTCAAAGCTCCAATGCCCCAGCAGGAGGAAAGTGTAGAACAATTCGTAAAGAGAAACCTAGGTGACGAGGTCTTCTTCCGCCTCATAGAACCCTTTTGTTCCGGTGTATATGCTGGAGACCCCACCAAGCTGTCCATGAAGGCTGCTTTTGGTAAGGTGTATGACCTGGAAAAGAAGGGAGGCTCCATTGTTGGTGGTGTTATCAAGCTACTACAGGATAAAAAGGCTAATCCACCTCCTCCCAGGGATGCAAGACTGCCTCCCAAACCACAAGGACAGACAGTAGGATCATTCAAAAGGGGACTACAGACGCTGCCGATAGCTATAGCAGATAAGTTGGGTAGTGATGTTATTCGTACATCATGGAACTTGAAGAGCATTGTTAGTAGTAATGAAGATGCTTCATATACATTGATCTACGACACGCCTCAAGGACAGCAACAAGTGAAAACAAAATGTGTTGCCCTAACTGTCCCTTCATACATAGCAGCAGATTTAGTTGCTGACAAGGCAGCTGGAGCTGCAGAGAAGCTAAGATCTCTGGATTACCCCCCCGTAGCAGCAGTCACTCTGTCCTACCCTGAGACCGCCATCAGACCAGACAGATTGGACGCACAAGGCACTCTGCCTGGATTTGGTCAACTCCACCCCAGAACCCAAGGCATCACCACCCTGGGTACCATCTACAGTAGCAGCCTCTTCCCTGGAAGAGCTCCACCAGGCCAAACCCTGCTTCTGAACTACTTTGGCGGCGCTCTGAACCGAAAAGTCACAGAAATGTCCGACGATGACATCATCGCTCAAGTGGACAAGGACTTGAGAGTAATGCTCCTCCGACCAGATGCACCTCCTCCTAAGAAAATAGCTGTGAGAGTATGGCCCAGAGCTATTCCTCAGTTTAATGTGGGTCATCTGGAGGTGGTGAGTGGTGCGGAGGAGGAGATGAAGAAGAGTGGGCTGAATGGAGTGTTGTTGGGTGGTAATTATGTGGCAGGAGTGGCGTTGGGGAAATGTGTAGAGTATGGGTATGAGTTTGCTAAGAAAGCAGCAGCAGTGGTGGAGAAGAGTAATGTAGTGTAGTGGGGAATTAAAGAAGAGATAGAATGCTGAGATTTGATATGTAAGGCATTGTTACTGCCCCATTTCCTACTGTTTCATTGTATTATTTCCAGGTAATAGTTCCATGATACTAATTGCATCCACCTCCATGTGGGGGCAAGGGCTGTCTATTTGTAGTTGTGGGAATGTTATTCTTGTCATCAATTCATTACTGTGTGGGAGAATGTACCAAAGGAAACCAAAACTCGAACATTTTGCTTAACTCAAAGGAGCCCCACGTGCATGAGGCTGGGATTGCTGTGTGTAATCCTCCTTCCATATATGTACGGCATTGTCAATGCGGTGCTTTTTTTTCCATCAATAATAATAGATGGTTGATCGTCGGATGGTCGGTACGGTTGAGAGATGGCATGTTTTATAAAAAGAGGGTAGTTTTCTAGATCATCCTGCATTTGAAAGAATAATTCGAATTTATACGTGTTATAACAGACGTAGTTCCTTGTCATCAAGCGCATATTCGTCCGATTAATTGCGAATCAAAGCTCAAAAAACAAATGACGCAGGAGCAAGAATGGTCGCTCACCGAGGAGCAGAGGCAAGAGACAGTATCTAGAATACGGCTGAATCTATCCACCATGGCATTCTTCCGCCAGGCACCACTACCCGATGATGCCGTCGCTACAGCAGCCGTCACCATGGAAAAGAAGGCCTACACCGTCGCCAAGGTTGAGGCTCGCACCACCACTGGCGTCAGGCCCCACCATGAGACTCTCAAAGCCTACATACGTAAACTTGGTGCTCTGATGATTGAAACTGTAGAAAGTGGAGCAGCTGTTGTTGAAGCCCATGCTGCAGCTGCCACCGCTGCCACTGCTGCTGCTGGAGCCAAACCAGGAATGACAGATTCAATCGATTTATCACATGGCTCCCGAGACTTTCTAATCACAGAAACAGCAGAACAACTCCTTGCGCCAATGCTCCAACCAAAAGCTGTCATCAGACGTATCAAATTCAGCACCAAGAGCTTTGGCATAGAAGCAGCAGAAGTCGCCGCCAAGGCAATTAGAAACGTCTCCAACACTCTCCAACATGCAGACCTGGCCGATATCATTGCAGGAAGACCAGAATCTGAAGCTCTTGGCGCCCTTACAATCATTGCTGCAGCACTAGCACAGTGCCACTTGAAGTTCTTGGACTTGTCAGACAACGCATTGGGAGAAAAGGGCATCAGAGCAGCTGCCGCTGCTTTTGTCGATCAGCCTGCTCTAGAAAACATTGCCTTCCGAAACGTAGGCTGCTCTGTGCATGGATGTGCTGCATTGCAGGAGCTGATTAGCAACACGAGTCATTTGAAGAGTATCAGTTTGTATAACAACATGTCGGGTGACGAAGGGGCTGTATCCATTGCTGCCCTTATTTCTAGATGTCCTGTTCTGGAGGAGTTTAGTATGGTGAGCAGCAGGGTGGGAGCAGAAGGTGGAGCTGCACTAGGCAGGGCGCTGGCTGCTGGAACCAAGATGCTGGTTAAACTTGATGTTCACGATAATCCAATGACGGAAGAGGCAGCTGCGGCTCTTGCAACGGCCATTATGGCTCAACCTCACTTGTTAACTTTAAACCTCAATGATACATGTCTGTGTGATAAGGGAGTGTCCCAAATAGCAGCGGCATTACAACATGCAACTGCTGCAGAGAAGCTGGAGACGTTAGAACTTGCTTTGAATGAAATTACACCAGATGGAGCAGAAGCAGTAGCAATGGCAATCGTGGCAAAAGGAGCAACCCTGAAGACGGTCAACCTAAGGGAAAATGAGCTTGAAGATGATGGTGCAGTGATGATAGCCAAAGGCTTAATGTCTGCCCCTCACCTAAGAACAATAGACTTGTGTCTGAATCAAATACACAGAGTAGGAGCGCTGGCAGTTGCCAAGGTGGTGGTGGAGACGGCAAATGATTTGGAGCTACTGGCGTTGGATGAGAATGAGATCAGTGATGGTGGGGTGGAGCAATTGAAGAAGATGATGGAGAGTGGTGGAAAATTAGGAGCTTTGGGAGCTTTGGATGAGAATTTGGGAGATGAAGAGGATGAGGATGGAGATGAAGGGGTAGAGGACTTGGCTGAAATATTAGGGAGAGGACTGAAGTTGTGAGAAATGGAGAAAGGGAGAGATAAGTGGAGGAACACGCGTCCTTCTCATTTAAATTAAGCGAGAGGTAGTTCACCACCCAGCTTTAATTGCAATTACAGATAGAAATAAATTCGCTTGTTTCGATTACCTTAAGAACAACACGTTCCAATTTATGATCATTTCCGCTTGAAGTGAAAAATCGCTGAATTTTGTATTTTTAGAGGAAATTAAAGAAAGAATGGCCCGTTCTATAAATTTATGGCTGCTACCAGTCATTTGCATGGCTCTCATGCCGAGTCCAGCTAAAACAGACGTAAGTATTCTCCTTGCCAACAACATCCTACTGCACAGATCGTCCTGGACATCCCCGCCCACTAACCTTTGTCATTTCTCCTATTACCTGTCTGCCCTATTTCTTTTCTATTCCATCTTAATCAGTGCCCAGAAGGAGCTACTTTCATGGATGCGTTAGGGGGCACCTTCTCCGCCGCCTCCATCACCAAATGGGGCATCCAACTAGCCGGCTTCGACGACAAACTCCCCCCTCCCTCCATCGGCGTGACCATCCTCATTCCCAGCAATAAAGCTTGGCTGAAGCTCTTCTGGGATGAGAAACTATTCGTCCCAGTCCTAACCACCATCAAGGACAAACTCGTAGCCATAATGTCCTATCACATTTCCTTAACCCCCCTCTCACCCGACGAAATCCGCTCCTCCACCAAAGACGCCCCCAAGGAAGCGCCTTCCGTGTTTGGCCTTTTAATGGGCCGCAATGAACCTATTATTTACTGGAACGATCTTGATGTTGGATTAGACAAGATGTTATTCAAGAGTCAACACAAATCTCAGATATCAGGTGCTAATGCATTGCATGTTAGAGAGATTTGTGGATCTTATGTATGTAGTGGATAGAGTGTTGACACCTGCTCCTGGATTGGGCAATGTGCCCAAGGTAGAAATTCCAGCTGGATTTGATATGAGCGCCCTCGGAGGAGGAGATGGTGGTGGTGGTGGTGGTGGTGGTGGTGGCGGTGGTGGTGGTGGTGGCGGCGGCGGCGGCGAGGAAGAGGAAGTGCCACCTACTGATCCACTAGTACTACAAGAAGGGGAAGGAGGAGGAGAAACATCACCTGACAACAACAACAGCAACATTCCATGTGACAAAACATGGATAGATGTAGCTAAAGAAAACAACCTCAGCCTCCTCTCTACTGTTCTAGGCCAAGGAGATGTAGCGACCCTCCTCCCCCCTCCAGGCTCTGATTACGCCATCCTCGCCCCAGTGGACGCTGCCTTTTTCACCCTCCTCAGCCAGCTGGGTATCTCCATCTCTGACGCTCTCGGTCTCAAGTCCAAACTGGCTGGTTTGTTGCTATACCACGCTTTACCAGGCAGACAGATCAATTTAGCAGAAGAAACAAGGACTGAGGTCCCTACTGCTCTTGGTCAGGCTACTAATGATGAAGCTGGCTACACTGTTAATTTAGAAAAGGGTGAAGATTCTTCTTCTTCCTCTTCTTCGATGCATCCGATACTGAGGGGAATGTTCCCAGATAACATTGCCAAGATATCCAAGGAAATAGAAGTATGCGGATCTAAAATGTATATTATAGATGCAGTGTTGGTCCCTGGCACATCAGTGGATGATCTTCCTGAGATTACATCATTTAATGCACCAGGAAGTGGCGGTGGTAATACTGCTGATGCAGTACCATCACCATCACCATCGTCACTAGAAGAAGGACATGGCAATGGAGGAGGAGTGTTTGGCAAGACACTGAAAATAGAGGCTACTAGTATAGGTGGAAGGTATACCAATTGTACAGCTCTAGCTCTCAAATCATCTCCTACTCCTGCTACTGCTACTTCTACTTCTACTGATATTGATGGTAGTAAATATATGTTTGCTGGTGTTGGTGTGACTGATGAACAAGGCAGTAGTATAATAGATTGTAGGTTGGTTAGATGGTGGGAATTCAACGACTGTGGTGCTGCTGAGAGAGTATATTTGATCATATCTGGTGATAGTGATAGTGATAACAGTACTAGTAGTACTAGTAGTAGTACATGTGTAGATAGTTGGTCTGGACTGCCATTACCATTCACTATGCTGTCTGTCAGGGCACCTGTTGTTGTTGGTACTGATACTGATACTGATAATGATACTGCTACTGCTACTGATACTGATACTAGTGCAGTAGTACCAGTGATATTAAGTCCAGTGGTTACATTGGCCAGTGTTGTGTCACGAAGAAGTAATAATAATGCAGATGTGGATAGCAATGACGACGATGAAAACACTACAATCTCATCAGGAGAGATGTTAGCTTCCATGATGGGAATGACTGTTGAAGAGAGCAGTCAAGGATTCTCTGTCAAGGTGGCCAATAGTCAGTTGATTGTTACCATCACTGCTGGAGCTGCAGCTGTATGTGGTCTCTCTAATAATAATAATAATGTGAATGCAACTACAACACAATGCCATGCTGCAGTATTTGAAGCTCTGGCCCAGGATATGAGTGGTGGTAATGATGGAGAAGGAGATGGAGAAGGAGTGACCATATTAGATGATGCTTCCTATGTTGGTAGCCTGCTGAATGGTGCTCTCTCTGTAGTAGTAGCAGCTGACAACGGTGATAGTGATAGTATTACGACTACAAGTAGTCAAGAGAGCAAAGCAGTGATAGACCTGGCCTCAGTTCCAATCTCAATCATGAATGCATTCACATTACAAGTTCTACGAGCTCAACTGGAACGAGGTCCAGACAGCATTCCCCAAATGACAGAGCTGGTGGCCAAGGTTGCAGCAGTAGGGCAAAGCAGCCTGGCACCAGCAGTCAGGAAGCTGGCGCGTGGTGAGATGGCTGGTAGTGAGTTTGAGGAGATGTTTAGTCAAGAAAATTTGGCAGCTTTGATTAGTGAGTTTGCTCCTGCAGTGTGATTTAGCAGTATGATGTTTAATAATAGATGATACCGATGGTGATCTCAATAGTGAGTGAGTGAGTGACTGTCTCTCTTGTGTTGTGTATATGTGTGAAATTGTCAGATACTACTGTGATGGATGATGACAGTACTTGTTACTATTAATTATAAGAAAGAATCCAAAATTCAGAAAAGCATAAAACCCGTTTGCCCGTTTTTTATCAGCTGATAGGGAAAATATAAAGATATAATCCTACCCTATCATCTCTTTCTCTGTCACTCACAAAACATAAAAACACACTTATACTTCACCCGAAATCCTCTTCTCTCTCAAATGATGAAAACATTAATATACGAAATGAAACTACATGAGACTTATCATCTTTCTTCTTGTTGTTAAAACTCATCAAAGACGAGCTCTTCTGGGACACTGGTACGTGGAACTGGCTCACTGGCATTGCCAGCGCAAGTACTGCTGTATCCACCCTTGAATCCATACCAAGTACTATTCATGGTAGCACCATATCCAGCTGGAAAGAAGTCCACTGGCAACAGACCAGTAGCCAACATTTTGCATTCTCCCTCCCCATTCACCCAAGCATAGTTGTTGGTGGCCCAGTCATCTTCCATGCAGGTGACAAAGTTATCACAGTACTCTGGAGCTGGGATGACTTCCAGAGACACTGGCTCAATAGGCTTGATGCTGTCATAGTTGTCTGGTCCAACAGAGCACACTGTCTTGTACAGTGCTGGAGTGCAGTAGTATGGGTCAGATTTAAGGCCAATGGTCACGGTGCCGTTGAAAGCAGAGACGTTGGTGTCCGCGCCTGCCCAAGAGGCGATCAAACGGAAGTGCTTGCCCCAGTAGCCTGAGCCAACAACGGGGACAACTGTGTAGTTGCCTGGGCCTGTGACGTCGATGCATTCGGGTCGGATGTCAGTTTCTTCTGTGCACAAGATGGAAACATCTACCCATGGTTTGGTGGAAACAAGGCCGGTGTCGCCGCCAACGAGGTCGACATCTTCGCAGCAGAGAGTGTCTTGCAGGAACATTTTGCAGGTTGGAGGGGCGGCTTGGTTGCATGGAGGTGGGGGTGGGGGTGGGGATGGCGGTGGAGGAGGTGGTGGGCTGTTGGCTGGAGCTGGGGCTGGGGCTGGGGCATCGAATGGGTCAACTGGAGCAGGCGCTGGGGCAATGATGACGGCCTCTGGGGTAGAGGGAGCTGGAGCCGGGGCAATGATAACGGCCTCTGGGGTAGAGGGAGCTGGAGCTGAGGCTACATCAAGAGAGGAATCCGCCTTAACTTCAGCCAAGTCGATCATAAAGTCGGAGGGGAATGGACCTGGAGCTGGTGCTTGAGCGTTGGTCAAAGCGACCATACTGGCCATAAAGAGCATCAAATACTTCATTGTGTGGTACTCTGTGGGTTGAGACAGGAAAGAAAAGGGAATTGGAGGAGAGGTGAGATCACTTGGGAAATGGAAGCATTTGGCGTGTTTGGGCAGTTGATGGCTTGGACTAATTGAGAAGGTAGTGGTCGTCATGAGATAACATATCAGGGTCTGAAAGGTGCCAACTAAGGAGTAGCTGCGTGTTGGTGACATTGAAATTCCAGACACAGCCGTCAAGGATTAAGGCCAACTTTCACTGCATAGATCAAACCCACTGTGTGAACTGCAATTCACGAGGTCGTTAAACTCTTAAATCCCACAAAATACCACAAACCGACCCAAGAAACAGCCTTCCTTCGACTAATTCTATATATTTGAGTAGCCTTTTGATCCTCCCTTGCTTACCTTTAAAGCTAAAGTCTTTGTAATGAGATATATAGTTCAACTAACGTTAAGATGATTATTATATTGTTGTGGTAGAGGTGATTGTTTAAGAGCTGTGTTTAAACTGACTTATTGCACAGACTACCCCACTGCCTGAAGCTCACCCAGGAAGGTGAGTCAACCCCCCATCTCTCAAATCAACATCATCCTGACAGTCAACCTTCTTCCTCTCTCTATCTTTCCTGATCGCATTTTCTTCCTTATCATTACATAACATACTCTAATCTACTCTACTCTACTCTACAAACCAAATAATATTAGAAGAAAAAGCTACAATCTACAACATCGATATAAATATTAAAAAGAACAGCTGAAAAACAACAAGTTGTGGTACAACTAGCTGGAAGCGGTCAGTTGGAGAGAGCAAAACTAACCAAAGGCTCTCTCTTTCCCTCAAACCAAAAAACAAAAAAAAGGGACAAAATGCATACGTATAGATAGATCTATAACATTTTGGTTTTCCAATAATCAATACTTACTCTAGTCAAAATAATGTCACATTAACAGCCTCCCCTCCTCCTCCATGCTCCCTCCTTCGTGTCTTCCCTCAGTATCCACACCCCCCCATATCATTATTTTTACTACTATTAATATTCACCCCCCCTCTTCCTCCTCCTCCTCCTCCTCCTCCTCCTCCTCCAAGCAGTGCAGTGGTGTCTGTACACTGAATACCAGCAGATGGGTAGTACACCTTCCTACCACCACCACCTCCTCTAATCGGATCATATCGTTTGCTAAATATACTATCAGCTGGTACCATGATACTCAACACATCATCATCATCGCAATACCTATACGGTCCTGTAGTACCATCTATATCTGCATCCACCTCTTCAGCGGGGAGAGGGAGATCTTCTTCATCTGCATCATAGTAGCTGGCACTGGTGGTACTCTGGCCCTTCACTTTCATACTACTACTACTACTGCTGCTGGTACTACTACTGGGAGTACTGGTACTGGCAGCAATAGCAGTGATAGTAAGGGGAGTAGTACTGCCTTCATATCTCAGTGATGATATTGCATCTTTCTTATAATTAATATTATTGAGCAGTTGGGCCAGGTTCCCTTTGGAAGCAAACTTAATTTGAGAAGATGAAGACAACCCTCTTTCTCCGACACTATTATTCCAATTACTGCTGCGCATGTCTCTCAATGAAGGTTCTGATGCTGGAGATGGCATCATCAGCTGGTGGTGATCGACTAATTGATCGGTCACTGAACCTTCTTCTCCGCCTCCTCTTTCTACGTCCATCGTCTTCTTCTTCTTCCTCATCCTCTCCTTCATAGTTAGTTTATGGATACACTTGTCTAGAGTCTCTTCTATAGCACAATTGCATTGAATTGCTGACAAGCTATCCCATGTGGCCAATTCACCAGCTCTGACGGCAGCTGCAAGATCCTTCTTCTGCTGCAGCATCTGATCAGCTTCATTACTTCCTCCTCCTCCTCCTCTGCCCAAGACTAGGCCCAGCGTGCACGACGTAGCAGGAGGGACAATAGTCACATCCCCCTCCCAGGGTCTGGCAAGGGCCCTCAACACACCCCCTAGTGCAGTTGGCGTAGCCCAACGAGGCAACACATCTAGCACCTGCCTGCATCTATGTCTGATTTCCCCTTCCATCAGCGTTCCAAGCATGGGCCCAGCTGTAGCCCTGGCGTTGAGCAGTGGCACCAGCACTGGAGATGTCTGACTGATTATGAGATGATTTACCTGGAACATCTCACTTAGTCCTCTCATTGGATGTGCATCGTAGGCAGTACCGTCCCTCCATCTTCTCGCTTTGGCAGCGCCTGCTGCGTAGATTACGAATTCGCCACGAGCTGTTTTTGTGTAGAGGTAAGGGGGAGGGGAGATGATGGGGGGAGGCGCGATGCTGCATACGACAGCGCTCCAGATGGCGATGTGTGGGGTGGAGAGGTGGTTGAAAAGCCTCGGTGGATCTGATGTCTGGTGGTTGGTATTGCTGTTTTGAGATACGGGGATGAGGAATAAATTGAGCATTTTCCCCGTCTTTTGGTATGCTTCTGCAAATGTCAAGTCTCCCAGCAGCTGCCTCAGGCGTTTGCTTTGAAGATCTTGGTCTGTAAGAATCTGTTCTACTCCACTACTACTACTACTACTACTACTATTACCATTACTATTACTATTTAGACCACTAGTGCTGCTCCTACTCTTATTACTACTGTTAAGAACACTAGAGCCACCAGGAAGGAGCATCATCAGCTTGGCCACCATGAGTGGCAGAGATTCAGTAGCAAAAAGCGAAGGCTCCAAACCTGACAAAGACGAGGCCTTGAAAAACCCCGTCAACTCGGTGTTACTCCTCGTAGCCGCCAAGGCTGCAACAATAGCGCCCACATCACACCCAGCCAGTACTCTCGGTAGTAAGTTCTCATCTAATAGAGCCTTCACAACCCCCAAGTGAAACCCCCCACTGATAGCTCCTCCTCCGGATAGGAACAATCCAGTCCGTCCAAAAGCGTGCCGGGTTTCATTTAAGAACTGTTTCTTTTCTTCATCAGAAAAGTCAGATGGCGAATTTGTAATGTACTTTAGGTAGGTACAGACTTCGTTGGTGTACTCTTGGATGGGTTTAGGGAGAATGGAGTAGTGACGGTGGAGTCCAGCAGAGGTGATGCCGCCCAGGTTGCGGATTAAATCGGCACGTACTGCAAGCATACAGTCGGTAATGGTACCTTTTGTTCTGACGTTTCTCAGATGAGATAGTTTGGTTTCTAAGAGCTTTTTGTCGTATAATGGAGATGATTTAGTAGGAGAGGAGGAAGGGGAGGGAGAGGAAGAGATATTTGTGGTTGTTGTTGACAGTAATGGTGATGGTGATGATGGTAATGATGAAAGTTGGCGGAGAGCCTGAAGCTTGGCAGCGTAGTTACTCCATTCCGTGTAGTTCTTGCTATTGGCCATTTGGGTACGGATCTTCTTCATTTTTTGGAATGTAGCATCCCTTGATTGTTTAAATTTGGTTATGATGTAGTTTGAGGAGATGTAGGTGAAGAGAAGGCCTACAATGTGTTGGAAGAGAAAGGAACGTGTAAGTGAAACAGGAGGGGGGAGGGATGTTAGGGTTTGAGACGAGACCTGTAAACCCTCGCATAGTGGGGAGATTGTTCATGTCGGTGTTTACGTTACCTGTGAGCACTTCATAGTTGCGGAACCTAACTAGTTTGGTATTGTGAGCCAACAGGCGTCCAATGAAGTGAAGAGCGGTTCGTTTGAGTGCACTCAGGGAAGAATGGGAGTTTCGAAAACATTGAATTATGTGTTGAAGGGGTCTCGTAATAAGTGTATTTCCTAATACTAGAGCTCTGTATAGTGCAACGAGCACAATTGAAGGCTGAGTTGTCGTATGAAAGGCCCTAAATTGATTGGAGAAGCCATTAGTTCCTCTCGACACTAGCCCTGCGGAATATCGACTCATATTTGCTTTGCCATTGTAATACTGAACCATCAATGAATTGACTATAAAACGAAAGAAGCAATGTGGTACAAGGGGCTGCACAGCAATTTCGACCGTTTGTGGGCTCCGACGGCATTGGGAGACTGCTTTGGAGAGGGGTGATTGGAAAATTTCAAGGTGGAGTAGGGAAAAGAGGAGGTTGTTGATGGTGATAGATGTAGGAATGCCGTTGGTGAGCCTTGCTGCTATTATAGGCAGTGCTAGGAATTTGATAATCACTGCATCCACATTTGAATCGTTATAGGTTTACGTTTAAGAAGAGAGAGGGAGAGAGAAGGGGAGAGGAGAGGGTCGGTGGCGTTGACGTCTCTGCACAGCCACTCACCAATGCATTTTTCATTGTTGGGCTGGAGTACAGGGATGATTCATAACTTGCATTTGTGTTTAAAGAAATACTGACGTAATAAAGTACTCGCTCGAGTGGGAATACTGTTGCCTCGGAAATAGAAAATCATTTGGGATAAAATTAAGGGAAAATGGCTCAAGTAGGCAGCTTCAAGGGCGTCAAGGTGCACAGTGCAAGACAGTCTAGCATTAATGGAAATAGAGTAGCGAAGGTAAGCACAATGCACGTTACAGAGCGTCTGCATGCAAATCATCAACTTGATAAATGGCAATTTAGCGTCATTATTGTAGTAAATCAACACGTATACACCACAGATTACACAGTGAAGTCACATTGCTACCCTTAAGACCCATTCAGACACCCTAACGAGTAATTTTGTTCCATTTCCACCATACAGGTCAACAGAGGAGCATCAGCAGCGGTGGTAGTGATGGCTAAAAAGGATCTCCACCCTGAATATTTCGAGGACGTCGTCGTAACATGCAACGGTGAAGAAGTCCTTACTACCAGTGGTACCAAACAGTCTTACAACGTCGATATTTGGTCTGGGAACCATCCATTCTATCAAGGAGCTACCAGCACAATTGTCACCGACGAAGGCAGTGTCAACCGTTTCAAACGCAGATACCAGGGCCTTGATTCTCTTGCCACTGTAGAAACTCTTTCAGGTCAGCAAGAGGCTGCTGCCACTGCCAAGGCTGCTGCTGCGGAAAAGAAATAAATATTGTATATAGAGAGAGACTCCAATTGTGTAAAACATCCTGTCAGTTATTGTTTATTATTCCAGAATCTTACAGCCATAGAAAAAATACAACCAATACAAACACCTGTCATAATCAAAACAATATACGATACATTGACATCTTATGCTCCTAACAACCCCCATCCATCCTACTTACTTGGCAGCAGAAGGCCCGGCAGGAATACGGCTCCTCCTGGGTTTTTGTGGAGGACTGCGAGCTGACGTTGGAGGAGTATCACTAGGATCTCGCAGTCTCTTTTTTTTAGTAGCAGCACTGGTAGTGGTAGTAGCAGATCTCTTAGTTGTTGCAGCCACACTAGAAAGTTCCTTCTTGTTCTCAGCCACATTCTCTGCTTCTTCTCCTTCTTCAGCAACATCCTCGCTGCTCTTCTTCTTTTCCTCCTCCTTTTCCATTGTCCTTACTTCTTGCTTCTTTTCATCCTGTCCTATCACCTCCATTGCTACTTCCTCTTCTGTTTTACCCACTGCCCCTTCTTCCTCCTCTTGCGCCATTTCTACAGGAGCAGCAAGTGGTATGTTAGCCCTGAAAGCTGCCCCTAACTCCTCTCTCGACTGAGCTCTCAACTGTTGAATGGTACTTTCAGGTGGTACTGCAACAGTACGCTCAGATGGCACCTGGTCTCTCTTCTTATCAACTGCATACTTCTTTCCAAGTGCTGTAGCTACCTCAGATGATAGTTGAACCACAACATTGACTTGATGTACAGCTGCAGATGCCATTGCTGCATCGCCATCTCTTCTCACACCTTCCAGCTGCTCGCACTGTTTACTGTCTTCGACCAGGCCTTGTTCTACATCTCTCTTTAGAGCTGCCTGTACGGCAGCCACTGCTTCAATTGCAGCACTACAACCTCCTTGCTTGACACATTTAAGGCTCCTCAAAACAGCAATCTTATCATCTACGTCAGCGGCTGTTTTAGAGCTGTGGTCCTCCAAAGTTTGAGACGCCTGCAGTGCAGCTGCCTCAACTGCTTGCTTGGTGGATACCAGAGCAGAGTGACAACTAGACATATGCTTTGACAGCTGTTTATGGTGATTGAACAATGCTTGTTGTTGTTCCCCTCTCTTTAAGCTTAACATTTCAGCATCGCTAGTAGCAGCGGTCACAGCGTCGGCAGCGTGGGTCTCCAGCTCTGTCAACAGTCCACCTACAATCTTTTCTTTTTCAGTCTCTATTTCCTCGGTCATCTGGTTGATATCTGTAGAAATACGCTTGTGAGCTGCTGATTCGAAGGATTGAAGGATTTTAGCGACTTGCTCCAGTACATTATTCTTCTCTTTAGTAATAGTAGCCTGCAGAGAGGCGCTAAGCTGTGAGAGTGATTGACCCTGAGCAGCCAAAGCCTCCTCCACACCAGCCTTGCTTTGACAAGCAAGTGTTGCTTGAGCTTGCATTCTTTCAGTTGCTACACTAAGCACCTGCTTTGCAGCAATTTCAATTGCAATAAAGGATTCTTCTTGAGTATCAACCAGCTGCTTCAATACGCTCTGTTCTGCAGCTTGCTTGGCGGCAAAGTCAGTAAACAGACCACTCAAAGCAGCCATGCTTTCTTCAGTTGCTGCTCTAGTAGCTGCAATATACTCTTGTTGGCATTTAGCCAACCATTCCACTGCTTCTGCTCCAGAACCAGCAAGAACAGCAGCAGCATCTTGAGCAACATTGCCTGCTTGTTGCAACTTTGAATTCAAATCCAACAGCTGAGCTGCAAATTTTGCCTCTGCTTCTTCTTTACGGCCCTTCATTCCATCCAGCACTGCCTTTGTTTTAGCATACTTTTGAGCTTGACATTGAGCTGCAGCTGTAATCGACTCTTTTAAGCTGCCCAGCTCTTCAACAGCCTGTTTCTTCACCGCCCCCACCACCTCTGCATTCCCATCTTCCAGTACATTCTTCTCATCATACCGACGGAACAACTGAGCAACACTGGCAGCTGCAGTCTTCAGATTGCTATTCAAATTAGTAGCATGGCAAGCCAAGCTCTGCTCTGCCAATACATGTGCTTCAATACAATAATCCCGCTCTTTAATATCGCACATTGCAGTGTCCAGAGCTTCCTGCATCTCCCCTACTTTGACATCCATCGCCACCTTTTCTTCCTCCAAAGCCTCCACCCTTGCAACCAGTGCTGCTCTCTCAGCTTTATCCTCTTCATACTGCTTCACTGGGAGGTACACTCCATTCTTATCTCTTGTTGCCACCAGCTCAGCACGCAGTCGCTCTATTTCACCCGACATCTCCTTCAAATGTGTTGTCTTTGATATCTTTTTATTGATTTCTGGTCTATTCTTGATATTCTTAGCCCTATGTGCGTAATCAAGTGTAGACACAGTCTCTTCTTGACACAGCACAGTAGGAGCAATAGTGGCAATGATGCATGTTTTTGTCCTTCCTCCCAGGGAGTCTCTCAGCAATCTGGTCAGCTTGCTGTCTCGGTAGGGCACATGTCCCTGCCCCTCCACCAGAGCAGTTATCACTCTCCCCAGGGTCAATAGACTCTTATTAATATTGCCTGCTTCCTTGGCACGTGCATCTACTGCTCCAGATCTTGTGATGTTTTCAGAGCCAGCTAGATCAACCAGGTAGAGCTTGCCCAGTCGGATGACTTCTTCCCCATCTGGCAGCACCTCCCTGACTGACACAGAGACGATGAAGACGGAATGAGATCGGGAGGATTGTTTGTTCAGCAGTGTTTCAGCTGTTCTCCTACGTGCGTTGCCAGCATCTAGGAGAGTGAATATTTCACCAGAGTTGCGTACGTTGACTTCTTCTAGGCCTGCTAACACGACGCCTGCCCTGGGGTCTTCCAGGATTCTCACTGGTTTGTTGTTGTTATTCGCGGAGGAATTGTCATTAGCGGTACTATTGTTGTTGTTGTTGTTAGTAGTAGTAGTAGTAGTAGTACCAGTGGAAGGGGTAGATGAGGAGAGTAGGTCTGTGATTTCCTCGTTGTACAGCTCTAAGAAGGAACAGCGAACTGAGTATTCAGAATGCTGCTGTGATTCCAGGTGATTGAAGATATGCGAGACAGCTCTAGGAATGACTCCAGAGTCTGGGGTGAGGGTGGCTGAAGCAGCTGAAAGATCACCCGTCATGGTGTGTGTCTTGCCCGTGCCAGTCTGGCCATAAGCAAAGATGGTGCAGTTGAAGCCGTTGAGGACTTCGTCAACCATGGGGGCAATGGCAGTGTTGTAGAGGGATTCTTGGGATGTCTTGGGGCCAAATACGCGGTCAAAGTGATAGGTGCGGTCGACAGTTTTGCTAGCAACGGTTTGAGATATTGTGACCTCACGTCCTTCGCATTTAATGACTTCTTGAGCTTTGGAAGTTTGTTCGGATTTTGAGAGAGGGCGGCATCTCAAGACCACAGCGACGTTCACAGCGTCTTCGTTAATATTGGTGCCTCTAGCAGATAAGGGTTTCTTAGAATCCATTGGATCGCTGTAGTTTTATTATCTAAGGGTCTTGTTTTGGTTGTTCTAAGGCTTTACTTAATCACTGTTGGTTGGAGGTCCGAAAAAGGAACAAGGTTGATACTAGATTAACTGTGATCTCAGTATCATGAATTGTAAGAATCTGTAATTTTAGGCTGAACTGACCCAACTCGTTGCTTTTAGCTGTCTTCCCAGGATTTCCATTTTTCGCTCCTCCTCCTCGAGCTCGTTGCCTTCAACTTTTCTATTTGATTACGCGAGGATCCTGGGCGTAGATACAAATTCAATTAATCAAATGTGTACACTGTGAGTCATTCAATTGTCTGAAATCAAAGTGCTGGGGTCGATATTGACACCCAAAGATATAAAGAGAGATCAAGTCAAAATGAGTGAGCTTGGGGTTACACGTTCCACCAGTTTCACATCCGTAACTACCACTCACACAGAAGACGGTAGTGTCTCTTTGTCAAATGGATCGAGGAAAGGAAAGGGAAAATGGTGGAAAAGGTATGTCAAACCGATCACCGCCAACACACAACGCCTCCCCAATGACACCACCAGACCCTCAACAACAGCAGAAGGTTCTTCTCCTTTCCCACTCCACTTCATTAACCCATAATGCTTCCCCTCTGTACAAACAGATTTGCACAACAAAAACTCATAGGATGGCGGCCTATCTTCACAGCACGCAGTGCAGAACTCTTCTACCTCATTGTCGGCTCCATCTGCCTCGCCCTTGGCATTGCCATTGTCATCGCCTCCCAAAACACTGTCTACTACAAAGTAGAATACGGTATGGCTGCCCCTGAATTCCAGGGCAAAACCCATGCAGAAGCAGAACAGATCCTCAGGGCAGTTTCAGAAGACACCGGCATTGTGTACAATGTCACCATTGACATTGACCAAACAATGAACCCGCCAATCTACCTCAACTACCGCCTTTCCCTCTTTTTCCAAAACTTCCGTAGATATGTACGCAGTTATGACCCTACTCTCATGTGGAGCGGTGACCCTGGGCCTGGAGTTGGAGCATGTTTACCATACACATATGAAAATACCGTTGGAGCCAATGCGTCACAGCCATACGATGGCGCCGTCAATCCCTGCGGACAAATTGCACACTCCCTGTTCAACGACACTTTCTCTGCTGCACTCCTTGTTCCCAGCAGCAACATTAATGATAGAGAAGGAGAGGTAATAAACTTGGCATTGGATGATTCTAACATTGCTTGGGAAAGTGATGCCAATTACTTGTATGGCAATTTTCCCGCTCAAAATTACAATAACATTTCTGAATACCGAGGAGGAGGTACTACTGGAGACATTCCTCTTGATGAAGCTCAAAACTGGATGGTCTGGATGCGCCCAAGTGGACAGGCTACCTTGTCCAAACCATACGGTACAATAAACCAAAAGCTGGAAAAGGGCACCAAGCTGGTCGTGACGGTAACTAATAGATACAACACCTATGGTTTCTCAGGTGACAAGTATATCATTCTGACGACCAATTCCTGGGTCGGGGGAAAGAATGAAGTAATGGGATGGGTATATGTTGGTGCTGCATGTATGTGTTATGCATTGGCATTGTATCTAATGCTAGGCTGGGATGTGGGGTTGGTTAGGAAGAGAGGGTTTGGGGATGAGAATGAAATGACATGGGTGAAGGGGGATGTGACGAAACAAGGAGCGGTGCCTCCTCAGATTAAACATGAGAAGAAGAAGAAGAATGGAGGTGCAAAGGGTACTATTGCAACTACTACCAATGAAGAAGAAGAGGTAGGTATTGGTCTACCTAAAGCTTAATGACAGAACTGTAAAACATAGTAGTATTACATGTCCGTATACAAGACTCTACCTATACAGGATTATTCTATTGCTGCTGTATTCATCTTCTTCTTCCTCACCTCCGATACCACCCCCAACTGACCACACGCCGCCATGGAATCATCCCCCCTACTATCCCTCACAGTAGCAACATGCCCCCCTTCCTTTATCAGCACTCCTCTAAATGCAGCCACTGCTTCCTTGGTAGATGCCTCAAACTGGGTACCTTCATGGGTGTTGAACACAATAAGGTTGATCTTGCATCTCACATTACGCAGCAGACGGACTAGAGCAGAGGCGTCTTCCTCTGTGTCGTTGATGTCTTTGAGCATTACGTATTCTATAAGGACATATCTTCCTTTTCTTTTGGGCTTTATATTGGTTTCTTCTTCTCTTCTATTATTACTACTACTACCACCACTATTGCTTGATGGGTTCTCACCATCCTCATCTATAAGAATGTCTCCTTTCTCTTTTGTGTTGGGAAACAGCTCCTCCAAGGTCCTCACTAATTCTCTCAAAGGATACTTTTTATTCACCGGAACAATCCAATCTCTAGTATCGTCCCTAGGTGCATGAATACTCACTGCAATCAGAACATTAGTAGAAGCAACAAATTCTTTCAATTCCGGGATCAGCCCTACAGTACTAACAGTCACTTTATTATGACTCATATGCAATCCCATTGGATGACACATAATATCAACTGACGGTAGAACATTTGATAGATTATTCATAGGCTCCCCCATGCCCATGTAGACCACATTTGTTATTGATATTGCCGGTAGAGGTGATCCAGTGGGTGAGTTGGCAATGGCTTCTTCGGAAAGGAGACGTTTGGCGACGACTAGTTGTTCGATGATTTGTGCGGCGGTGAGATTGCCAAGGAGACCCATTCTTCCGGTCTGGCAGAACTGGCAGTTCATTGCGCAGCCTAGTTGTGAAGAGACACATAGGGTGAGTCGGGATTTGGAGCCGTGTTCTCTGACGATGGGAATGAGGACAGCTTCTACACGAGCAGTTGACGATGATGGATTGTTATTATTGTTGTTGTATATAACATCAAACACTAGTTTTCTGGTGCCATCAGAAGCTGTATGAATAGCAGACAGTTGCAATCCACCATCCATGCTGGCCATCTCATTGAATTTCTCACTAAATAAGGCACTAAAACCATTCTGAACCCCCTCCCTGGCTTCACCTATATTACTAATCCAAGTGCCAGTTCTGTCTTGATGATACATCCACCTCCATAATTGCATAGCTCTGTTTTCTGTTTCTCCTATAGAGATGCACCATTCAGTGAGGGCAGGGAATGTGAGATTTTTAATCATGAGTCTGCCTTGGTTGTCGTACCATTCAGGAGGGTAGGTGAGAGAAGGAAGAGGAGGAGGAGTGTGGTCGGTAGACAATGTTGTTGTGGTAGGAGACATCATGGCTCGAGTTGCTGTTGTTGGTGGTGATATGCGGTGTATTTGGAATGTTTGGTATAGGTTGGAGCATCTTGAAGGGTTTGGGAAGTTTGAGCTTGTAGGATTGAAGCTAAATTTGCTGAGAATCGAGGGATGCAAGTTGCCTGTTATTTCGGTGCAGTGTGTCTTGTGCATTTTGGATTAGAACACGGTGATCAATTTTATCGTATGCTCTATATTAGATAGAACGATTGACAGTGCATGAGCATCAATGCAGTTGTAGTTGTTTTAAGGCTGTGAGTGTGACGAAGAATGTCGTCAGCCGTTCTCCCTTCTCCAATTTTCACAACACTCGAATGCGTCCTAATTTAGGATACCCCACGCACAGTATAGATATGAATGCATTCTTCGCATACATGTAACAAGTATTTCTACAATATTATTACAAATTTTAATAGCTAACTAGCTCCAGCCTTAGCCTTTGTACTCATCGCCGCTGCCCCAAACCCCTTCCCATTCCCATTCCCACCACCACCACCACCAGCCTTCTTCTTCCTCCTCACTTTCCCAGCAGCCACCTTCCTGGGCCCCGTCCCTCCCAACACACTTGCCATCATCTCCTCATCACTCATCCCCGGCATCCCCGGCAGTCCTCCTCCCATTCCCCCCGACAACGCCATCATTCTACTCATATTCTGCATCTGCGCTCTCATAGTGGCAAACATGGCCACCAGCTCTGATACCGACGGTTCAGGGTGCCCTGCTCCTCTGGCTATTCTCCGCCTTCTTGATGGACTCTTTGCCAGTAATTCTGGTGTTGTTCTCTCTTTATCTGTCATTGAATTGATCATGGCCTCGTAGGTCTTGTATGTCTTTTCGACTTTTTGCAGTTGCTTATCAGTTATGGCGCCCATTCCAGGGATCATTTTAACTACTTGAGACATTGATCCCATTCCTGCTACTGCCTTGTATCGCTTTAAGAAATCATTAAAGTCAAATTTAGCAGTCATCATGCGCCTTGTCAACTCTTCTGCTTCTTCAGCCTTGATGGCTTCCTCTGCCTTTTCCACCAGCGTCACGACGTCACCCATTCCAAGAATTCTAGAAGCCATTCTCTCCGGGTAGAATGGTTCCAGTGCATCTAGACCCTCCCCTGTTCCGACAAACTTGATCGGTCTGCCGGACACTTCCCTCACACTGAGTGCAGCACCACCTCGAGAGTCACCATCCAGCTTCGTCAACACTGCACCAGTAATGGCAGCCACTTCATCAAAGGCCTTCACCAGTGAAGCAGCCTCCTGGCCAGTCATTGCATCCACCACCAGTAATACATCAGTAGGATTCACTGCAGATTTGACGCTTTTAAGCTCGTCCATCATGTCTTGGTCGACTTGAAGACGACCTGCTGTGTCCACAATCACCACGTCATAGCCTTCTGCTTTGGCTTTATCTACTCCTTGTCTGGCAATTTCTGGGGGACTCACTGTTGTGCCTAATTCAAACACTGGAACACCAACACGCTCGCCTAGAGTAACAAGCTGATCTATAGCCGCAGGTCGGTAGATATCAGTAGCCACCATCAGTACCTTTTGACCTTTTTTGGTCAGTAGTTTTGCAAGTTTACCACATGCAGTAGTTTTACCAGTACCCTGTAATCCCGCCATCAACACTACCTGTGGGTCCCCACTTCCTTCTGGAGGCAGCTCCAGCCCTGCATTGCTACCCCCCATGAGCTCTCTCAATTGATCGTACACAACTTTAACAAGTTGCTGGTCTGGAGAGATACCAGAGACGACTTTCTCACCGAGGGCTTCATCTTCGACTTTTTTAACAAATCGTCGCACGACGGGTAAGGAAACGTCTGCTTCTAGCAAGGCTCTTCTGACGTCACGCATGGGAGTCTTGATGTTGTCAGCTGTTAGTTTGCCATCTTTACGGATGCTGTCCCATGCTTTGTTCAGGCTGCGAGACAGGTTGTCAAACATTGCTCTGGTGATTAGACGGTTACTTTGGCGACTGCGGGATCTAGATGAACAGGGTGAGGTGTGGAGTAGTTTAAGACTAAGTGGTGATGCTGATATGGTTGTGACGCTAGTGCCTAAGGAACAGGAGGAAGGGAGCATGTGTCGAGACAGGGAAGCACTCGCACGTAGGGATGAGCGGGAAGGGAATGAGGTCGGTGGGGCATAGAGGCCCATTCTAGGTATGGATGACATTGCAGCGTTCGTGTGCGATGCGATTCCCTGGATCATGGTGTTTTAGTGCCAATGCACACAGTTTAGAGAGCAAGCGTGACTGTAGAACTATCGATTTTATATCCTTGGTGATGAGGTGGTATCTCTTCGATTGCCTGCAAAAGTGGTTGATTTCGTTTATTTTAGTTATGCATGGAAGTGGTGTTCGGATGGTGATATGCTGGAAATGAGAATGGAGGTGGTTTTATACGCGATAGCCTCATCCTCAACGATGCCAACGTTCCCAGCTCCCGCCAGTCTCTTGTTAAATATAGCGGATCCTGGCCTTTTACTGCATAAACATCCGAATTTGCACTGTTTCTTGATGTATCATATCCTGATGATAGGTCCAAAAGACGTTGATCGGCACCCTTAATACACAACAACAATGGGATCATCCACCAAAACATATATTTTAGCAAGCATAGTGGCTGCTACCATCACTGTATGGCATGCTTTTGCTTCACGAGAGCAGTACGTATACTCTATTCAAATCACGCACCCTTTCCATTCACAAATCATCCCCCAAACAACTGATCACTCCCCCGTCTCTCCCCCGCCGCTCGTCAGGTTTTTCCCAGCCATGGTCTACTTGGCCAGCTCCAAGCTCTCCACCGCAGTCATAGGCAACCTAGGCTTCGCCCTCTCCTTATCCATGTACAAAATCCTCACCCACATCTTCCTGGGTACCCTGAGAGACAGCGAACTAGAAAGAATCAACGACAAGATCTCCCAAGCAGTAGTGGAGACCCTTCTCGCCATGACCATCTTCCGCGAAGATTTCACTCCATCCTTTGTCGCAATGTTTGTCATCCTCTCATTTACCAAAGTCTTCCATTGGCTGGTCCAAGGCCGCGTTGATTTTGTCGAAACCACTCCAAATATCTCTCTATCCCAGCACTTCCGACTCACTGCATTCGCCATCTTCCTCATCGCTCTCGACTTCACATTTTTAAATTTCACCCTTCAGAAGACCATCCACGATGGCGTCAGCGTCTATCTCCTCTTTGCATTTGAGTATGCAGTACAAGCCACTACAATAGCAGCAGCAATGATCAAATATGCAATGTCTCTTGTAGATCTCCGGCTGGAAGGACGGTGGGAATCTAAAGGCGTCGCTGTTTTCTACCTCAAGCTCACTCTAGACATGTGCCACCTCATTTTATACTGTACCTTCTTTGCGGTGGTTTTCTCAGCCTATGGCATTCCATTGCATTTAGTTAGAGATCTTTATTGGACATTGAGGAACTTCCAGCACAGAGTGAGGGACTTTTTGAGATTTAGGAGACTGACGGCCAATATGAATGCTCAGTTTCCTGATGCTACTGTACAGGACGTTGAGAGAGTTGGAGGGGTTTGTATAATCTGTAGAGAAGAATTAGCTGGTGCTAGTACTGTTGGTACTGATAGTGAGAGAGATGATGGTGGAGAACAAGAGGGACAGGCAGCCAGATCTGCTCCCACCACTACAACTACAACTACATCTCCAAATACAAGTACAGGTGGAACGAATAAAAAGCTGGCTTGTGGACATGTATTCCATCTTCATTGCTTGAGATCTTGGTTGGAAAGACAACAAAATTGCCCTATTTGCAGAGCTACGGTTACTCCAGCTATTAATGTACAAGAAATACACAATGGAAGACATGATCGTCGTCGTCATCATCATCATCATCAGAGACATGCAGGTGGTGGTGATAGAGCTGCTGCAGCTGGTAATCGTAATAATCATTTGGATGTTAATGATGGAGTGCTGCCTCCAGGAGGAATGAGGCATACAGTCAGGTTAGAGAGAGTACCTCTTGAGAACCTGGTTGCCAGAATTGTAGATGATGAGGCAGAGGCACGGAGGAGAAGTGAGAATGGTACTAATGGTCAGCCATCTTCTGTTACTACAACTACTACAACTACTACTACTACTAGTGGTGATGGGGGGAGATATACAAGAGGAAGAGCAATGCCATTGTTATCTCCTGAACAACAGCAACACATGAGAGCTCTGATGCAACAACAGCAACAGCAAACGTATAATAGTAGGAGCGCCAATACTGCTACTGCTATTGGTACCCCTCCTCCTCCTACTGCAGCTCGGCCGCCATCAGCAGCAGCACAGCAAGCATACATACCACCAATAATGATGATGATGATGCCATCTCCATCACCTACCAGCCCCTACCTCCATCATCATAACCAGCCGTATCCCACGACGATGATGATGATGCCATCGTTACCACAGCAACAACCAGTGACACTGGAGCAACATCAAGCAGCATTGGCAGCTGCTACTGCTGCTGTGCATGCTGCGAGATCGGCTACTCCCTCCACCACTGGTGGTAGTGGTGTTAGTGATGTGTTTCCTGCAGACACTCCTTTACAATTCCATAACAATAATAATAATAATAATGCTACACCTGGTTCTGCTGCAGTTACATCAACATCAGCAGCACATCTAGCATCAGCTGAAGTTGTAGAGAGATTGTTGGAGCAGCAATTGAGCAGTATTAAGTCGTATCTACAAAGAATAAGAGATCAGCAGCAGCAGCAGCAGCAGCAACAACAACAGCCAAGTGGTAGTGGTTTGAATGAAGAAGGAGAGGAGACTAGAAAGTCGTTTGTCAACACCATGGTGGGCGGAGGGATGATGACATCACCATCACCTCCAGTGGCAATGGCAATGGTAGGAGGAGAGAAAGAGCAGGTTGGTGGAAGTGGTAGTGGAAGTAGAAGCGTGAGGACAACTATGATGCCTTCAGGAAATGGTTGTGAAGAGGAGAAGAAGAAGGAGGAGGAGGGGGAGGAGGAGGAGGAGGAGGAGGAGCAAGGTCCAAAGAGGGTGGATTCCAGACCAGTGTGTTTCAGTGACGAGTCGGAGTGAGAGAGAGAGAGAGATGCCTCTCTTGCATCTGGCAAATGTATTTGAAGTAGCGCATCCAGTACCGATGTATCAGGAAACTATAATCTTCTATTAGGATTCTAAATTGTAAAGCTGAGGCTTTTAGTTCGTTTTGAACGTTGCCAAGGATCAGAAGATGAAAATCGTTTGTCTATTATGTCTGCTGTTTGGGCTGGTTCTAGTGCATCAATCTTATGCTACATTTGTTGTAGAAAGTGGAGGACTCAAGGTTTGTGATTCTGCACAGCATTCTTGACGCGATTTCCCAAATTTCGTGTGTAGAACTGAATCTAAAACCCTCTCTCACCTTCCCACGGTTTCTCTCTCCAGGTAACCTTCCCACCTGATGCTAAAGCCAAGTACCCAATTGGCTGGGATATGGCCCTCGCCAACTTCGGGGCACCCAAGTATGGAGGAGCTTTGATGTATGTATTATTTCTCTCTCTCCCTCTCCCGCCCTCTCCCTCCCGACAACAACCCTCTTCCTATTCCTCACCACCCACTCCCATCCACCCCTCCACACACCATACCGTACACATATCGCAGGGGCCGTATCATCTACATAGATAAAGAATACGGAGAAGACTACACCTGTTCTCCAGACTGTAAATATGCCTGCTCAGATCCCAAAGAGGCCAACCCCCCACTGGATCTCCACGGCCGCTCTTCTTCCTCTTCAGAACCAGAGAACTTCATCATGCTGGTAGACAGAGGCCCAGTAGAACCAGGCCAGGTTCCATGCAAATTCGCTGAAAAAGTATGGAATGCCCAAGCAGCTGGAGCAAAAGGGGTGATTGTCGCTAGCTATGACGACACTCTGACGACAATGGAGGCGCCAGATGATGATGACGAGCTCAACTACAAATATCTGGCCAACATCACCATCCCTGCCTCCTTCATCACCAAATCAAGTGGATCGGCTATTAAAGAGCTGCTCAAAGGCGGTCAACCTGTGTATGTCAGCTTGGATTGGACTGATGTTTTGCCAAAGAAACAGCTGGTATCTTGGGAATTTTGGACCAATTCCAACGATCTTTGTGGCCCAGTGTGTGACATACAGCGTGAATTTATTAAAGACTTCGTTCCAGTAGCCAAGGAATTCGACAGCAATGGCTGGACATCATTTACCCCCCATTACATCATATGGACGTGTCCCTCTGCCTATAGGGATTCCAATGAATGCCAGTCTCAATGCGTCAGACGGGGGAGGTACTGCGCCCCCGACCCCGATGGAAGCCTGCAAGAAGGATACAGCGGAGCAGAGGTGGTGCAAGAAAACCTCAGGCAGCTGTGCGTATTTAAACTTGCAGCAGAGCAAGGTAAGCCATACATCTGGTGGGATTACACCACCAAGTTTTCTCAGAAATGCACCATGTCGAAACAAGACTACGGACAGAGATGCGCCGAGGAGGTGTTTAAGGAGATTGTAGATGGGGATGGTAGTTGGTCTAGTGTGGAGGCGCTGCGACAATGCATTGGGACAGAGAGTGAAGACCAGCCACATCCAGTGCTGGAAGAGCAGTTGAAAGCGCAGCATGGAGAAGGCGGGGAAGGTGAGGTGTTCATTTTGCCCACCATTAGGATCAATGGAGTTCAATACCGAGGCAAGATGGCAGTTACTGATGTATTAAGAGCCATATGTGCTGGTTATGTCCAAGATAATCAACCTAATGCCTGTTCCAGAGTTATTGACGACTTGTGCATGCAAGGGGCTAAAGGGTTCAACGATTGCTCTGCCCGGAAAGATGGCAAGACAATGTGCATCAATACGCTCAGTGGTTATAGATGTTCTTGTGGGCATGGATTTATTTCTCATCTCGAAAGTGATGGGAGTGAAACATGCCTAGACATAAATGAATGCCTGTCAATCAGTCATTTGGATCCGAACTGTACGTGTCCCCGATGCGGTTGCAAAAACACCTTTGGAGGCTATGAATGTGTGCCCGGCATTAAAGACGAGTGTGCTGACAACTGGGGTGGCTGTTGGCATGGTGAATATACGGTTAAAGGAATAAAAATGGAGTTTTCTGGATGCAAAGACAATTTGGCGGGCTATAAAGATGCACTGGCACACGGTCAACCGACTGATGGCATTCCCCTTCACACCTGCGGCTGCCCACCATGTTTCAATGCCATTGAAAAGAATGAGGGAACAAATGGTGATAAGATTGTATGTGAGAAGAAGTGCGACCTTGACAGGTGTGAACTAGAGCTAGGTGTGTGTCATGGTTCAGCCAGTGGTAGCGGTGGAGGAAGTAGTGGAGTGGGAGTCGGTGCCGTGGTAGCCATCATCATAGCATGCACAGCAATGGTGGCAGTGGTTGGCTTTGTAGCACATAAATGGCACATGAAGACAGCTATGCAGGCAGAAGTGAGGGCTATTATGGCTCAGTATATGCCTTTGGAGGGGGCTGAGAGTCCTAAGAATGTTACTGGGCTCAGGATGACTAATATTAATAATAATAATATTAATAATGATGATACCGACAGTGCCACATTGCCTCCTCCTCCATTCTCTGCCTCCACTGCTCCTCCATCTTGAGAACCTTGTTCTCTCTCTCTCTCTCTCTCTCTCTCTCTCTCTCTCTCTCTCTCTCTCTCTCT
>Ga0114919_10000361_pt1 | contig 34693 bp, 32 predicted proteins | sample BlataG_FD_88682 | JGI IMG/M metagenome (GOLD analysis project Ga0114919, IMG submission 88682) | Deep subsurface microbial communities from Black Sea to uncover new lineages of life (NeLLi) - Black_00105 metaG | ecosystem: Environmental > Aquatic > Marine > Oceanic > Sediment | place: Atlantic... | reverse complement strand
CTCTGCTCCCTTATCCTCTGCTCCCTTATCCTCTGCTCCCTTATCCTCTGCTCCCTTATCCTCTGCTCCCTTATCCTCTGCTCCCTTATCCTCTGCTCCCTTATCCTCTGCTCCCTTATCCTCGGTGACTGGTTGGGGTGCAAAATAAGCAACCGACTGAATTTTCACTCCTCCCTGGAAACTGCCGCCTTCTGTTTTTGCAGGGACTGCTTTCTTCTCTTCCGGCCCTGCACTCGGTGGCGACTCCGACTCCTTTTTTGTTTCTGGCGATTTCTCTTCGCTCGCCTCGCCGGTTTGCTCAAAATCTTCAGCCGATGGTAACGTCAACGCATCGACCACATGCAGTCGTTCATCCATCCGTTTATTTTCTTCGTAGTATGCCGCGATCTCTTCATCGGTCACCTGATCGATCCACTTCGCAACCTCTCTGTCGACATTCACCTTGACGTAATCGACCGACACGCGATGCGGTAATTTAAAACCGGGTTCGGGCGATTCGTAGCTCACCCCTGCAATGTTATTAAAAACTGGTTCCTGATCTTTGTACCGCGCGAAGTACGCCTCCAACTCCTTCTGGTCGGGATCGGAAATCTGCTCGACAAATTCGCTGACTGGAATTTCCAGGACATCGATTTCGATCTGCCGATTACTGCGGGCGAAGTAACCGAACTGCTGACCGGGCGTCAATTCACCCAAAGAGGCAAACGAGAGAGAAAGTGCTTTTTGCGCAAGCAACTTTTCCCGAATCATTGCATTGATCACTTTGATCGAACGTGTGTACTGACCGTTTTTTCCACCACGATGAATCTCGCGTATCTCCTCCCAACTTAATTTATTGTCGCTGATCTGCCTGAGATGTTCGGCGATCTCGGTCTCGGGGACCACGATTCCCATGCCGCTGGCCCACGTAGCCAAAATCCGCGTGCGGACGATTTCTTCCCGGTTGAGATCATTCTCTGTAAAAAGCATTCCAGGACGACTGATGGGCAGGCCCATCTGTTGTCGCATGGAAGCCTGCTGTAAAAATCTTGGAAATGCACCTTTGGCGATGGCTGCGTTCTGTACTTGATACAGCGCATTGAGAATATCGCGCTGCGCGTATTGGAGGCCTTGCAGCTGACTCTCGGTCAGCTCCGTGCCCTCCCAGCGGACGACAACCGGGTCTTTATTTTCCCCACCCCCCGTATCGGTGAGACGCGATACAGAGTCTCCGATGGTGAAGATAACAATGATCAGTACACCAAAAATGACAAGAAAAGCGGCCTGATATCTTCGAAAAACAGCAAATGGACTCGCCATAACCAGTATTCTCGCAAAGAGATAAAAGGATCTTCGCTAAGCTGCCGAAAAGAATTCTGTGCTTGACAGCCAGAGGGACGGCATATTAATCATTGTCAAAAAGACGCTCGCGGCATCCCACTGCTTGCGTGATTGTACGGGAAGCAGGCACCTTTGCAACGCCAGTTCTCCGGATACTGGCCACGGGGGCAAACCGACGGCTATAATTCTCCTCCCCTTAAACGCTGTAGCAACGCATGGCTAAAAAAAAGAAGAAATCGCTGACAAAAGCGTCGACCGCTAAAGCATTGGTCATCGTCGAATCACCTGCTAAGGCCAAGACCATCAATAAATACCTCGGATCGGACTATATCGTCCGTTCATCCGTTGGGCATATCTGTGATCTCCCGACCAGTGGCGGCAGAAAGTCACCACCGACTAAAAAAGGCGTGAAACTCACTCCAGAAGAGAAGACCGCCAAGAAACAGGCCGCCTTGGTACGCCGGATGGGCATCGATCCCGAAAACGGATGGGAAGCCAACTACAGCGTATTACCCGGCAAAGAGAACGTTCTGTCAGAACTACAGAAACTTGCAGAAAATGCCCCCTCCATCTATTTAGCAACTGACTTGGACCGCGAGGGCGAGGCAATTGCCTGGCATCTTCGAGAGGAAATTGGGGGGGACCCGAGTCGCTATAAGCGCGTGACCTTTGCGGAAATCACGAAAATGGCGATTCAAGATGCGTTTGCGAATCCAAGCCAACTCGACATGAACCGCGTTAATGCTCAGCAAGCGCGCCGTTTTCTGGATCGTGTGGTGGGCTTTATGCTCTCACCTCTATTGTGGCAGAAAGTCGCAAGGGGCTTAAGCGCTGGCCGTGTTCAGTCGGTCGCAACACGCCTCGTCGTTGAGCGAGAGCAAGAAATCCGAGCCTTTATTCCCGATGAATTCTGGGAAATCCAAGTCGATCTCCAGGCAGAGGAGACGCTCGTCACTGACCTAGTCAAGGTGGACGGCAAGCGACTGTTAACCGGTGCGGATGTTACCGATGGGGCTGGCGAAAACCAAACCATTTTAAGCAACGCGGCAGAGGCAACGAGGGTCGCCGATGCCATTCACGCTGCTTCTTGTACTATCCGAGACATCCAGACGAAAAGTCGTACGCAACGACCAAACCCGCCTTTCATTACCTCAACGCTACAGCAAGCGGCAGCAAATGCTCTTGGTTTCGCCCTAAAAAAAACCATGACCTTGGCGCAACGTTTATACGAATCGGGACACATTACCTATATGCGAACCGACTCCACAAACATCAGTAATGATGCCATCCGTTCGGTACGGACATTGATAGAGAAAGATTTTGGTGCTGATTACCTTCCGGACAAACCAAATCTTTACGGCAAACGGGACAATGCACAGGAGGCACATGAAGCGATTCGTCCATCCGATGTGAGGCTTCCACCAGGAAGTCTCACAGGCGTCGAAGCGGATCAGGTGAAACTCTATAAATTAATTCACAATCGTTTCATTGCCTGCCAAATGCCGCCCGCTAAATTTGATAATACCACCGTTGCCATAGAAGCTGGTCCCCATGAACTACGGGCAAGGGGACGCGTTCTTATCTTTGACGGCTATCAAAAAGTTCTCGGCAACGACTCGGAAGATCGTATCTTGCCATTGGTAAACATCGGCCAGGTTTTGGTGGTCGAAGAGTTGCGAAAGGACCGCAACTTCACCAAACCACCGGCTCGGTTCAACGAAGCAAGCTTAGTACGCGAACTAGAGAAAAAGGGAATTGGTCGGCCTTCGACTTATGCTTCGGTGATTAGCACCATCCAAGACCGCGGATACGTGCGGGTTGATCGTCGACGAATGTTTGCACAAAAAATGGGAGATATCGTTACGGAGCGTTTGGTGGAATGTTTTCCGCATTTGCTTAATTACGATTTCACCAAAGGCTTGGAAGAGACATTAGATGCGATTGCCCAGGGTAAAGCGAATTGGATCGATGAGCTCGATAAATTCTATGTCGATTTCACTGAATCTCTTTCTAGAGCGGGTGACAACGATGCGACAGAGGGCGGGATGCGGCCGAATGATCCCACGCCAACACCTATCTCCTGCCCGAAGTGCGATCGGGAAATGCAAATACGCACCGGTCAGACTGGTGTTTTCCTCGGTTGCTCCGGTTACGGCCTGCCCAAGAATGATCGATGCACCCAAACAATGCCTTTGATACCCGGCGAAGAAGTTGTCGAGATTGGAGGAGACGAAGCCCAGGCAGAACTGCTGGAATTACAGAACAAGCGGCGATGCAAAAAGTGCAATAGTACGATGGATGCCTATCTCGTCGATGAGCAACGCAAACTGCATGTCTGTGGTAATAATCCAGATTGCGACAGCTGCGAAATAGAGCAGGGGGCCTTTAAGATCAAAGGTTACGATGGTCCGGTACTCGACTGCGATAAATGCGGCGCGGACATGCAGCTAAAAAATGGAAGGTTCGGCAAGTATTTTGGGTGCACGAGTGATGCGTGCAAAAACACTCGAAAACTCTTACGCAATGGCGAACCTGCTCCACCAAAAGCCGATCCGATCCCCATGCCGGAATTACCTTGCGAAAAATCAGATGGCCATTTTGTGCTCCGCGATGGCGCAGCGGGAATGTTTTTAGCGTCGAGTAATTATCCACGCTCACGGGAGACGCGGAATCCGTTGATCAAGGAAATCCTTCCTCACGCCGACAAGCTCGACCCCAAATATGCCCATATCGCCAAGGCACCTGCCGAGGACAAAAAAGCGCGTCCCACAATTGTGCGATTTCGCCGCAAAGAAAAGATGCACTATGTAATGAGTGAAGTCGATGGCAAACCGAGTGGCTGGGAAGCCAATTGGTCGGGCGGACAGTGGGTCGTTACTGAGAAAAAGAAAGCTGCGAAGAAAAAAGGGATCGCTAAGAAAAAGAAGGCTGTAAAGAAAAAAGGCGTCGCCAAGAAAAGGAAGGCTTAAGCTGCTACCCCGCATGTCCTTCACCTAAGGCCAGCACCAGCGCCGTGGCATGCGAGCGACAGTGTGCAAGACTGACTTTCCACTCGATAATCTTGCGGTGTTCGACCAATTCCTGAAGGGGTCCGCGAAGAAGCACGTGGCGATCGGTGGAACTGTCGCTTTTGATTTCAATTTCCTGATAGCGGAAACCCTCCGGTGGCTTACTGCCGAGGGCCGCAAGCACCGCCTCCTTGGCGGCCCAATGCGCCGAAAAGTGCTGACTCGCCAGATGCCGCCTTTGGCAGTAGGCAATCTCCTGCGTGGTAAAAACGCGACAGAGAAAACGCTCTCCGTAGCGTTCGATCATGCGCGCTACCCGTAAGCATTCGATAATTTTATTGCCCATTCCGAGAATTTGCATATGCGTCATTTGCTCCCGATCCGCGCCGTCCCGCAAGCCGCGCTCGCCCGCTTAAGCACGTCACCGGCCACCTTTCTGGCAACCGCCGCCCCATCACCTAAAACCTGCTCGACGCGATCGGGCGCAGCGGCCCATTCTTCGCGGCAAGCGCGAGCCTGGGCAAAGTAACTTTCAGCGGCATCGGCCAGCGCTTTTTTTACTTCGCCGTAACCGAATCCGCCCTGACGATAAAGTGCCGCCATTTCTTCGCGCTCAGCATCGCTGGCCACGAGCGAAAAAAGTTGATAGAGATGATCGCTTTCTGGCTCTTTCGGTTCCTCCATCGGCCGAGAATCAGTCGTAATCCGCATGATCTTTTTCCGCTGCGCTTTGGGATCTTCAAATAGTTCCAACGTATTGTTGTAGCTCTTGGACATTTTTTCGCCATCGACGCCGGGAACCTTGGCCGAGGCATCCAGAATCTTTGCCTTGGGCATCTGAAAAACATCGCCGTAGTGGTGATTGAAACTGACCGCTAGATCGCGGCAGACCTCGATATGCTGAAGTTGATCGGCACCGACCGGAACCGTATCCGAATCGTACGCCAGGATGTCGGCCGCCATGAGTACCGGATAGTTGAACAACCCGGCATCGGCGGAAAGACCACGGGCTTTTTTATCCTTATAGGCGTGACATCGCTCCAAAAGTCCCATCGGCGTGCCGGTCAACAGCAGCCAGGTTAACTCGGACACCTCAGGAATATCCGACTGCATAAACAGAACCGCATGGTCGGGGTCGAGGCCCAGTGCCAACAGATCGATGGCCGCATCCTGTGTGTAGTGCTGCAAGACCTCCGGTTCGCGAACGGTCGTCAGGGCATGCAAATTCGCAATAAAATAAAACGCTGCATCTTCGTGTTGCAACTGGATGTACTGATGAATTGCTCCAAAATAGTTTCCCCAGTGAAAGCGGCCGGTGGGCTGAATACCAGAGAGTACGCGCATCGGACGGTTCCTCAGACTTCGTTTATGGAGTATCTACTTTGAGCGTGCCGATAACTTCGGCTACATTTTGTTTTCCGGTCTCCGCCACTGCATCCGGGAGGGCAGAGAGAATGCTGTCGGTTGCTCCCGGATTATAAAAGTTTGCGGTGCCGATCTGTACGGCGCTTGCTCCGGTGACAAGAAATTCCATCACATCATCGATCGTGGCAATCCCACCGATTCCGATCACGGGTGTTTTGACCGAATTGGCAATCTGGTAGACCGCCCTCAAAGCAATCGGCTTGATCGCCGGTCCGCTGAGCCCTCCCAACACGTTCCCGAGCATCGGCCGCGGGCCTCGCCAATCGACAACCATGCCGAGGCAGGTATTGATCGCTGAAATCGCATCGGCTCCGCCCGCTTCGGCCGCTTTGGCAATCGTGCGAATGTCGGTCACGTTCGGGGTGAGCTTGGCAATAATAGGAAAAGCACACACCTTCCGTGTCCCGGCGACCACGTGCTCGCAGGCGACCGGATCGGTCCCCAGATCGACTCCGCCGCTGACATTCGGACAGGAAATATTCAATTCAATCGCCGCGACTCCCTCCGCCTCTGCCAGACGTGCAGCCATCGTCACAAACTCGTCGGCGGTGCGTCCGGCAATGCTCACAATCACAGGTGCTCCCAAACTACTCAGATAGGGCAGATGATGCTCGATAAACGCTTCGAGCCCATCGTTGTCCAACCCGATCGAATTGAGCATTCCGGCTGCTGTTTCGACGGTCCGCCAGGGATGATTTCCTTTGCGCGGTTCCAGGGTCACCGTCTTGGGAATGATGCCGCCTAAGTGGGTCAGTTGGGAAAAGCTCTCCATTTCCCGCCCGTACCCGAACGTGCCGGAGGCTACGAGAATCGGATTGGGCACTGTCAGGCGACCGAGTCGCACTGCAAGTTCACAGTTTGGATGAGAGGAAGCCGACACCGAATACCATGCTACCGGTTAGAAGGAGCGATCCGCGCAACAGCGGCGCGGGAAAACATTTGCCTCAATGAGGCCAATGTACCTTTCGGTAGAACCGGACACCAGACGCACAAAGGGCCAACTAAAAGATCTTAGATGATGCCGCCGTGCGTATTGTAAGGCGTGAGATGGCCTGGCTGGTCAATAAACCAAAACCGCTCCCACTCCTCCACAAAGTTCCGAAGATCTTCAGAGGTGTAGATCAGCTGTTTGGTACGGCGTGCCGGATCACCCGAGTAGATGGGCAAAAAGCAGCCACTTCCCATCGCCAGACTGATCAGGAGCACCATGCTTAAGAGCAAACGGCGCATGCAAGTCATCCTCCATGATGAAAAACAAAAAACGTATTGAAATCCTGCGTTTGGTCCCAGGGCCGGTCACTATCCGTTCCCTGTCGGCCAGCAGCAGAAACAGTTTAGCCTTCCTTGGGTCACTGCACTCGATTCATGTCTTTAACGCACGAGGGGCCTCGTCCTGGCCTCTCAACTCCCGTATCCGCCAGGGGACTGCTGGTGGGGGAAGCTTGGTGACTCGGGAGACGGAGGCGGTGAACTGGCTGCCGATTCTGGAGCACTCTCCAGATTGCGAACCCTTTCTTCCATCTCTTTGCCGGGCTTGAAGGTGACGACGAACTTTTCTCCGACAAAAACCTTCTCGCCCGTACGCGGGTTGCGCGCCTTACGGGCGGCCCGTCGCTTGACTTCAAACACACCAAAATTACGAAGCTCAATGCGTCCTAAAGCCCCAGCGCCACCTTTACTTAAGTTGGCCTTGGTATCTTCAACCAGGGTATCAACGATCGCATCAAACGTCTTTTGGACGATTTCCTTCGTCTTGAGCTGAGTGAGCCCAATCTCATCCGAAATTGTCTTGACGATCTCTTTCTTGGTCACAATACAGTCCTCCCATCCTCCGACGTGCCGCGGGGACCTCCGGTGAACCCTCTTCCAGGTGCCAAGTCTAGATGCAGTAAGCACTAGTGTCAAGATCAATCCTCTTGTAAACGCTCGTAAAACCGCGTTCCCCATCCGCAGGGGAAAAAATTTAAATCATTTCACCACGCTAAGTTACACGTTTTTCTTCCCCATAATCAAGCCTTTTTCCCCTAAACCCTTCAAGGGGAACAGTTAATCGACAAATGGTGTCCTGGCACCGAAGGCCTCATAACCGTTATCGTTTCTGCAGGCGGTAAACTTTAGCCATTTTCACATCGAGACGGTCCGTCTACGCTCGCCGATGGTCCGCCCGTACCGGTGGGGGTCAAATGGAGACGACCCGCCGCTGCCGTTCAATCTCCTCGAGCGGGACCACCTGACCCCGGCCTGCCCCGGGACACTGCGTACAGGTCGATTCCCAGGCTGCAGGCGAACGAAGATTGGAGTCCCAGAACGGCCATGTGCGGCACTGTCCGGGACGCACCGGATAGACCCGGCAGCGTCGCGTCTCGGGATCGAAAAACACGCAGTCTCCGCTAGCATATTCGACGAGACTCTTCCGACGACCGACCTTTCGCACGTACTGCCGCACAAACTGAGCGCGATCCATGGTGAGCCAGTCGGCGAGTTGATCTATTTCTTCTTCGCTCACCCACACAAAGCCGGGCGCTCCGGTGCAGCAATTTCCACACCCGGTACACGTAAAAGAGAGTCCTTCGGCATACCACGGCACCTGCTGCTGGTTGGTTGCGCCGCGGTGCGAATTCGATTCATCCGTCATGCCCAGTGCCTTTGATTCTTTGCCGTGCCGCCGTGCAGGTGAGGATCGAATGTCGCACTTGATTCATCCTCCAATTTGATACATCGCGCGCTCGGGCCGCAGAAATTCCGGACCGTTAATCCCGTGCCCCGCTTTTTTTTCTGCCACCGCAGAGAAAAACTGCGAGGCAATCTCGTTATCGTCGACCTCCCCATCGCGAAGTAAAGGACGAACATCCCACTCGTGGGTTGAAAAAAGACAGTTCCGAATCTGTCCTTCCGCCGTAAGACGCAACCGGTCGCAGTTGCCACAAAAGGGTGCAGAGACCGGGTTAATGAAACCGACACGTCCCGGTCGATCTGCAAATGCATAATCGACCGCGGGTTGGCTCGCATCTTCCCGCACGACAGGAACAAGCGGGCCGTAGGCCTCTTCAATCACCGTCCGCACCGCACTGCCTGAAAGCACCTGCGCACTTTCCCACTGTTGTTCTGCATCAAGCGGCATAAACTCGATAAATCGCAACTCCAAACCCCGGTCAAACGCATACGCCGCTAAAGGCACGATATCATCTTCGGTCAGATCACGGATCGAGAGTGCGTTGAGGCGTATCTTTGTGAAGCCTGCCTCTTGCGCTGCCGCGATGCCCTCCAGAACGCGGTCCAAACCTTTGCGCCGCGAAATACTTTCGAACACTTCCTCGCGCAAAGTGTCGAGGCTGATGTTGATGCGACCAAGCCCCGCCTCGCGAAGTTGCATTGCCTGTTCAGCGAGCAACATACCATTGGTCGTGAGCGCCACCTCGTCGACACCCTCGATGCCGACGAGGTTGTGGATCAACTTCCAGAGTTCCGCTCGTACGAGTGGCTCGCCACCGGTGATCCGAAATTTATGAATCCCCAATCGCGTCGCAACACGAACGACGCGTGCAATCTCCTCGTAAGTAAGAATTTCGTCGCGGGGCAGAAAGGCGACCGGCCCGGGGGGCATGCAGTAAAAACAGCGAATATTGCAGCGATCCGTAACGCTGATCCGCAAACTGCGATGCACGCGGCCAAAACGGTCGCCAAGCGGGCCCGAATGGCGAGTAGGAGGGGAAGCCGACATAGGTTTACTGCACAATAACGTTGAGAAAGACCAGTGTTATTCTACACGTTCACTGCCCGTTTGGGGTGGGCCGTTTGGGGTGGTGAGTCCGGGGTGCACCCAATCGCTCTGGCCATCGGCCCAGTTTTCCTTCTTCCAGATGGGAACCTGCTCCTTGAGTGTATCAATCAGCCATTGTCCGGCCGTGAACGCCTCCCCCCGATGCGGAGCGCTCACGGCAATCGCCACACTCGCCTCCCCCACCTCGAGGTGGCCCAACCGGTGGGTAATGGCAATCGCAAGCAGCGGCCACTGCTCCGCTGCCTGGCTGGCAAGTTTTTCAATTTCCTTCACCGCCATCGGCCGGTAAGTCGTGTAGTCGAGTGATGCAGTCTTGCGACCAAGAGTATGCCCGCGGGTCGTTCCTACAAAAAGCAGGACCGCACCCGCCTCGCCAGCCGCAACGGATTCGAGCACCGCGGCAGGGTCGATCGGCGATTCGATAAGCTGAATCAATGCGAGCATGGTTCTTTCCCAGCGTCCTGGACCACCACGTTTATCCTCCACTCACTGGAGGGATCAGGGCAACTTCCTGGGCTGCTGTGAGCAGCGTCTCATCGATTGCATATTCCTGATCAACCGCAATCTGCATACTTTCGGCGAGAGGCACCAGTGCCGGTACTTGCGCATAGAGCTTTTCACGAAGCATCGCCACCGTTGCACCCTCGGGAAGTGTAAGCGTGACCGTTTTGCAACCGGCCAGATCTCGGGCAACGGCAAACAGTTGGATCGATATTTCAAACATCCATCTTTTCTCGATGAGGAGGGTACTCAGGAAACGGTCAACTCGCCGCTCTCCTGGTGCAGAGGATTGCGAGCACCGGGCATCAGGCCGTAACTCCACGCAAGCAATTTCATCGGGTGAACCGTCGGTTTGCTGGTTCCCTGTTCCATCTGGATTTTACAGCAACTGCACTCGGTTGTCCCGGCGTGAAACTGCGGTTCCCGAACGGCCGAAATCAGATCGAAACCAGCCCGCAGACTACTGCGATAATTTTTACGCACCAGCCCGAACGTACCGGCCATCCCGGAACATCCCTTTTCAGCACGTGTGACCGAAATGCCGGGAATCAACTTCAGCAGGTTCTCCCCGGGCGAACCCACCTCAAGGCTGCGAAGATGACACGGTTGATGATAAATCAATTGGGTCGCGAGGGGCCCCAGGTCCAGTCGCATTTTTCCCGCTTGGTGCATTTTCCACAGATAGTCACAACTCTCACTGGTGTGTTTGGCGACCAACGCAGCTTCTTCCCCGCCGAGCAAATTAGGATATTCGTGAATCAAACAACTGGCCGCCGACGGTTCGCTCGTAATGATTGTGTATCCCTGATGAATCCGCTCGGCAAGCACCTCCACATTGTAACGCGCGATTTTTTTTGCAAGGTCCACTGCCCCGAGCGAAACGGCTGCCATTCCGGATTGCATCTGGCGGGGATCGACCAAAACAGAGATCCCGTTGTGCAAGAGTACGTTCACCGTTGCCTCGGCCAAGGCCGTGTCGTGGTAGTTGGCGAACAGATCAACAAAATACAACACCTTCGGCCCATCGCCACGCTGCGGACGCGTCCACTTTTTGCGTGCCGCCTGCTTCAAAAAATTCTGACGGGCAAACCGCGGGAGTTTACGCCCCTGGGCTAACGAAAACGACTTTTCAAATAGAAACCGCATGACTTTATTCGAGAGGGCCCAGTTGGCCAGACGCGGTATTCGGGTTCCGATCGCGCCAAAGCGGTCGAGCCGGGCAAGGGTCCAGTCGATGGGACGCATCCCAGTCACCGCGAGATGGGCAGCCTTGGCCTCCACCATCAACTTGGGGATGTCGACCGAGGCCGGACAATCGAGTCGGCACTGATGGCAATTGACACAGAGGTCCACCACTTCTTTGAAATCCGTCGACGCAATCGATTCTTCGTCCAACCGGCCCGTAAGTATGCCGCGGATTAAATTCGCCTTGGCCCGTGGTGACGCTTCTTCACAAGGAGAGAGGCGGAAAATCGGGCACATGCGTACGTCGTCCGACTCACTGCGACATGCGCCGCAGCCATTGCAATTGCGGGCGGTGTGGGCAATTCCATCGCTGTCCCAGTGCAACTGCAATTGCACAGTAGGCCCGGAACCGGGACTATGCGGGTTCTCTGTGCTCGTTTCCAGCAAAGGAAAATCGTGTGCCGCGTCAATCGGAACGGTCCCCACAGGACGAAGGTTGCGGGTGAGCGTCTCGCCACGTGCGATAATTTTTCCCGGATTCAAAATACCATCGGGATCGAAAATCTGTTTGATTTCTCGGAATGTGTCGTAAAGCGGCCCTGCTTGCTGGGGTACGAATTGACTCCGACTCAGTCCGTCTCCATGTTCGCCACTGATGGTGCCCCCGCGACGGAGCACCTCGTCGTAAACCTCGCGTGCGATCCGTTCCATGTCTTCCACATCGGACCGCGAGGCGAGGTCGAGGAGGGGACGAATATGAAGTTGACCGTGACCGGCATGCGCAAAAATGGAAGCCGTTACACTATGGCGACGAAGAATTTCAAACAGCCGATTAAAAAAATCGGGGAGCTGATCGGGCGAGATCGCGACGTCTTCGATAAAGGGCAGTGGTCGACTCGTCCCTTTGAGTCGATACAGCGTCGGCACTACTTTTCGGGATAATTCCCAATAGATTTCAATGTCTTCCGCATCGGTCGTCATCCGCGTGCCGATCGGGGGATGTTTGCTCTCTTTCACGCGCGCCAGGACTGCTTCGAGTCGGCGGAGCGCATCGGCAGAAGAATCGCCCTGGACCTCCACCAGCAACACGGTTTCTGTTTCGGGGGGGATCAACAGATCGAACCGCACGTCGTTTTCGCGGGCAAGGCTTAAATGTCTGCGATCGATCAGGTCGCAGGCAGAGATCGGCTCCTTTCGCACATCCATCACAGCGCGTGCCGCATCCCCGAGCCGATCAAACAGCAGGAGCACAACACCCCGTGCTTCCGGTACCGGTTCGGTGGCCAGAGTCGCTTCAGTAATCAAACCGAGCGTGCCCTCCGATCCCACAAAAAGCCGCGCCATATCGATCGAATCCTCTGTCAGCAGATCGTGCAGCTGATAACCTGAACGATCGAGTTGACTCGTACGTTTGGCTTTCTCAATCTTTGCAGCATCCCGCTTGATCACGGCGGCCACGCGTTCGACCAGCTCGCGCCGTCGCGGCTGCGGATCGGCGCGTCGCGTTAAAGGTTCACGCGACAAATCGACCACACTTCCATCGGCGAGCACCACCCGCAACGAACGCACATAGCGACGGGCGGACCCATATTTGAGAAAGTGGCTTCCCGAGGCGTCAATCGCCAGTACACTTCCCATGGTCGTGACCGCACTCATCGCGGGATCAGGACCGAATAATCTGCCCTGTTTGGCCAGTTGACTGTTGAGCGAGGCATGGACAACGCCGGGCTGCACAGTGGCCGTGTGTTTGGTCACCGTGCCGATCCGATTCATATAGCGCGAAAAATCAATAACGATTCCCTGGCCGAGCGATTCGCCGGCCAATCCGGTGCCTGCACCGCGTGGATGGAGCGGTATTTTGTGTTCTGCCGCATACTCCACACAGGCAATCACATCGTCAATCTGCCGTGGCCGAACGACCGCCAACGGACGGATTTCATAGACGCTCGCATCGCTCGCGTAAAGTTGCAGAAAGAGATCGTCGCAGAGTACATCACCCGCAAGCAGGCCGCTCAAATCTTCCTTAATACGTACTTGTTCCTGATCCATTGTTAGTCCCGTGGAGCCAGGTTTTCGGGATCCACGCCCGCACCGGAAGTCGTTTCCTGACGCGCTGCCTCCTGCCGATAGCGTTCGTGGACTTCAAGGTCGAAGTCGGTGTGTTCCTCTCCTTCATCGCAGCCTCGGTAATGCGCCCCGCAGCGATAGCAAACCACCGCATCGCGTACTAAAAGATAAAGCAGGACATCGATCGCCGCCGTGGTGAACAAGATTCCAAACGTTAAAAACAACTGATGGCGATACCAGGCGTAACAGCTCGCGAGCGATCCGGCCACGACAATCACAACTCCCAATCGCTGTGGAAAATCTTTACGCAAAAAGAGATCGTGACTACGACAAATGACGCAGCGGGAGACGCCTTTCTCGCCGACCGCATCTTCTGGAATGCTACAGACCTGGCCGCACGACGCGCAGGTGATCCCGGTGGTCTCTTCATCGAGCGGGCTACGGCCCGTTTTTTCACAGCTTGGACAACGAAAGGCGACTTCCATCGCCCCATTATAGGGCAATAGAGCACCAGGGCAGGGGGCACAGGGTCAAATAGAATCGCGTCAGAGGGGGTACCGCGTCGTGACCGAGAGTAATTGCGACATCAGTTCCCCGGTGAAGACGGTCACGGCTGCCACGTACAAAATTCCCGTGGCCGATTGTGTATTCGGAATCCTTAGCGTCCGCTCAGCCATCCAGGCCATCACAAGCGGCGCTGCGAGACCGGTTGCCCAGCGAAGCACAACGAACCAGGGCGCCGGAAGTGTGCCCTCCGTGCACGTCGCACCCAGGCCGACACCGCAGACGAGTATCCGTAAAAAAAGCGCAAACACCATCAGCGCCAAAAGCCGTCGCAGCGGGCCCATCTGCATCGTCGGCGTGTTGAGATACCAGTGTCCGAGGAGCATCGCGCCGAGCGTGAACCCCAACAGCAATCCACTGGTAGGCCCATCGCAAAGCCAGAGCACGCTCCCCAGGAGCGTAGTTGATGCATTGCTAAAGAGCGTACCCGACGCATCGTTAAAAAAAAGCTGTGGCGTGCCTAAAAGGACCCCAAGCAATGTGACGAGCGCGAGCAACACCAAAACGATACGGCCGAGGCGGATCGCTTGATAAAGATAGCAAACCGACCCGGCATAGCTCAGCACGGCGACCACCGCCGCGACGCCACCGGCGAGGGAACCGAAAACGACAAGAAACGCCAGGACCGAGAGCCCGAGGACCACATACAGATGGTTGCGGAAAAAACCTGCTGTCACTTGCACCGGAGAGGTGACGGTCATCGCCAGTGTCAGGCCGAAGGCCAGCCGCATCAGAAACTCAAAGAGGATCGCCACGGCTCACCGCCGACTGGTGTAAATCAGCGACATGATTTCTGATCGACTCGAGGCATTTTTGCGGAACAAGCCCTTCATCGCCGAGGTCACACAGAGGCTCCCCGGTTTCCGCACGCCACGAATGGTCATGCAGGTATGGGTCGCTTCAATCACGACCGCCACTGCTTTGGCACCGAGTTCTTCTTCAAGCAGGTTGGCAATCGTCTCGGTCATTCGCTCCTGCACCTGCGGCCGATGGGCCACAATCTCGACGACGCGGGCCAGCTTACTGAGCCCCACCACCTTGCCACTAGGAAGGTAGCCAATGTGGGCCTTGCCCATGAATGGCAGCAGGTGATGTTCGCAGGTGCTGTTGAAGCTGATGTCTTTGACCAGCACGACTTCGTCGTAATTTTCGCTAAACACCTTGCGCAGGTGAGGTCCAGGATCTTCGTGCAATCCCGAAAAGAGTTCGGCATACATGCGGGCAACGCGGGCAGGCGTCTGCAGCAGACCTTCGCGGTCGGGGTTCTCGCCAACGGCCCAGAGAATTTCGCGCACCGCGCGTTCGATGCGAGCATGGTCCACTCCGTCGATCAGCGGTCCGGCCTCCTGATCGTCCTGTTCACTCATGAGACTACCTTCTTGGGACCGCTCTGCTTCTTTACTGATCGACATCCGCCCAGACCCCCGGTCTATTGAATTTATTTCGTAGCGGCAAAGTTCTTACCGCCTGATTCGATCCTAGATTCCGCAGCACGCGTGGTCAAGCCGCGCGACCGACCAGGGGCCATTGAAAGCGGACCGAGAAAAAATGCCCCACCTAATTGGCGCTGAAGTCCGGTGGAAACGCACCGGCCGGAGCCAGCGATTGCGTTGAACGCAGTAGCGGTTCGCATAACCGCTGCTGAAGCATAGCCGCACGGTGCTCCACATCCGTCTCCGCCAGGAGTTGGATTTTAAGTTGGGTATCGAGCGGAAGCGTATGCGCGATCAAATCGGTGAGTACCGCGAGTGAAAGTTCGCGATCAAGCAGACCGTCGAGACAGCTCAAATCTTCAACCTCCGCCGCCAGATGTTCTTTAAAGGCCGAAAGAAGCAAATGGCGCATCTGTTGGCTTTGCTTGGCGCTGGCCGTGGTTTCTTGTTCCTCCAGGGCGAAAACTTCCGCCCGCCGGTACGGCTCCCAGGCCGGAAGTTCGGCCAGTAAGCGGACGCGGGCAACACCGATCACTAAAATATTCGAACAGCCATCGGGGAGCGACTGATGGGACACGATCTTCGTCAAACAGGCAACCGGTTCCAGTGGGTGAAGGCCTTCGGATTCTGTTTCTCGTGGGGCCAGCACCGGCATCGCAATCAGTTGGTCGTCTTTGAGCGCATCTGCCAGCAGGGCACGATAGCGAGGCTCAAAGATGTAAAGCGGTTGCATCACGTGCGGGAACATCACAAGCCCGGGAAGCGGAAACAGCCGCACGGAATCCGGATGATTCTGCGGATCAAAAGACCAATCGTTCATAACGCGTCTCCCAAAACTTCATTGAAAGTCCGCCCTGCCTACTGGCCGACTGGCCAGTAGGGTGGCAACCCTGTCATTCTAGCGCGTCTTCCGCCTGTTCGTTTGTCGCTTTTGCAAGTGCCTCTTCGTCGAGATGAATTTCCGGAATCAACTCGGGATTGATGTCAACGCGTGGAAACGCTTCCTCGGCGCTGAGAACCTCACCAAAACATTCCTCCATCTCCACGAAAAGATGGTCCAGATTGCACCCCAAATGCATCGGCCGGTAGGGATCGAGATAGGCACGGGAGCTGTTGTAGAGTTTTTTTGCACCGCGAATGTTTCCATTGCCAAAATGATGCAGCGCCACGGCCACTTGAATCAGGCCTTGGTAAAAAGTGCGACTCGGACCCCGATATTCGGCCCAAAGTTCTTCCCAGACATCGTGCGCTTCAAAAAACTCGCACTTATTGAAGAGTTCAATGCCGGCCCGGTAGTGCGGCAGGGTGTCGATTGAGTCAGCCATGCTTGCCCTTGTAGGAAATAACGCGCTCCGGGCCGATTATAAACGCCCCCGCAGAGGCCGGCCAGTCAATGCGACCTGCGTTGCATAAAGGGATGCGCTTAGGGGAGTAAAAGTACTGTAAATACACGCGAAAAATCCTTGACAATCAACCGCTTGCTAAGCCAAAATGGCACCGCAGGTGGCAAGGCAGAAAAGGTCCACTTTTTTTATCTCCCCGGCGGACAGCGGAAGGGCGACGTGGACCTGGCCGCAGAATGCCTATTTTGACGAAATGCGTTTGCACTGCGAGGACTCCCAGTCGCTGTGGTCGTAAGCTCAAAAAAAAGAACCGCCGAAGAAAAACGCTATGCCGGTCGGGTGGTGCGGGCCTTGAAAGCGGATTATCCCGATGCCCACTGTTCGCTGCGTTTTGAAACACCGCTGCAACTGCTTGTGGCGACTATCCTTTCGGCACAGTGCACCGACGAGCGGGTCAATCTGGTGACCGAAGACCTCTTTGCTCGGTACCCGACGGCCGAAGACTTGGCGGCGGTGCGACTCACCACGCTGGAGAAAGCTGTGCGGAGTACCGGATTCTTTCGTAACAAAGCCAAGAACATCAAGGCCTGTTGCCAGACGCTCGTGGATGAGTACGATGGGCGAGTTCCGCGCACGATAGAGCAGCTCGTTGAGCTCCCGGGCGTAGGACGCAAGACAGCCAACGTGGTGCTTGGCAATGCCTACGGAATCGCCAGCGGAGTGGTTGTTGACACACACGTCACGCGGATTTGCGGACGGCTGGGGATTGCACAAACAAAAGATGCGGTAAAGATTGAACAAAAACTCAATGATCTTCTGCCGCGTAAAGAGTGGATCGACTTTTCGCACCGCTGCATTCAGCACGGACGTCGTGTTTGTTCGGCTCGGACGAAGCCGCGGTGCGAAGAATGCAGGATGCGTAGATTCTGTCCGCAAGTGGGTGTGGACTAAGTAAAAAAGTGGATGGCGGGCCTCAGTGCTGCCGAGGCAACCGGCGTCCTTTTGAGTAAGGAAACGAATATGATTCTTTCCGGCCAGCAGATTGAAAGTCGTCTCGACGACGATATCATCATCGACCCGTACGATCCGCAGCAACTTAACCCCAACAGCGTGAATCTGACGCTGCACAATGAGCTGATGATTTACGAAGAATTCGTCCTCGATATGCGGAAAGCAAATCGCGTACGTCGGATGCCGATTCCACAAGATGGATACGTGCTCAAGCCGAATCAATTGTATCTGGCGCGGACGGCAGAGCGCACTGAAACCCACAACTTGGTACCGATGCTCGAGGGACGCAGCAGCGTGGCCCGGTTGGGAATCTTCATCAACGCCACGGGCGGCTTTGGCGACGTGGGTTTCTGCGGCTACTGGACCCTGCAGATGTTCGCGATCCAACCGGTCCGTATTTATCCAGGAATCCCGATCTGCCAGATTTTCTACCATGAAATTGTCGGTGAATTTCTTGAATACTCTAGCAATAAGTATCAGCACAACCGTGATGTGCAACCCTCGCTGTTTTTCAAGGAACTCAATCCGGATGCCGAAGACGATGGCCAGATGGAATTGAAGTTTGGGCTGGAGAGGTCGCACAGTTGAGCGATCGTTCACCGGTGGCCTTGTGGCGACGCATGCGATAAAATCACGCCTCCCGGGTGAATCGCTAGGCAGTTCCAATCTCCCTTGAGGCCACCGATGCAACAACCGCTGGACCCATTCTCCGCTTTCGACACTTTTGATACTGGCGGGGGCAAAGCAGGCCTGTACCGGCTCTCCCGCCTGGAAGCAGCCGGCCTCTGTGAGATTGAACGGCTGCCCTATTCGATCCGGGTGCTGCTCGAGTCCGTCCTGCGGAATCTCGATGGGACGCTCGTGCGGGAAGAGGACGTGCGGAATCTCGCCGCCTGGTCGCCCGAAGGCACACCTGTCGAAATTCCCTTTCTGCCCGCGCGGGTTGTGCTGCAAGATTTCACTGGCGTACCGGCCGTGGTCGATCTGGCGGCCATGCGGAGCGCGATGCAGCGGCTCGGCGGGGACCCCGACAAAATCAATCCGCTGATTCCCGCCGATCTGGTGATCGATCACAGCGTGCAGGTCGATCGCTTCGCCTCGCCCGATGCATTGGAGATTAATGTCGATCTCGAATTTTCGCGCAATCGCGAACGCTACGAGCTGCTGCATTGGGCCCAGGGAGCCTTCAATAACTTTCGCGCCGTCCCCCCGGGTGTCGGCATTGTGCATCAGGTGAATCTCGAATATTTAGCCGGCGGGGTTTTTCTGCGGCCGCACGGGGAGGGGCAGGTCGCGGTGCCCGATTCACTGGTGGGTACCGATAGCCACACGACGATGATCAACGGTCTGGGGGTGTTGGGTTGGGGTGTGGGGGGCATCGAAGCGGAGGCGGCCATGCTCGGCCAACCGATCTACATGCTCACGCCCGAAGTGATCGGGTTTGAACTGACTGGCACTTTACCACCGGGAGCCACCGCCACCGATCTGGTGCTGACAGTGACCGAAATTTTGCGCAGCGAAAAAGTCGTCGGCAAGTTTGTGGAGTTTTTCGGCGATGGTGTCGCCTCGATGTCCCTGGCCGATCGAGCCACGATCGCCAACATGGCTCCCGAGTACGGCGCCACCATGGGATTTTTCCCAATGGATGAAGTGACGCTCGCCTATTTACGGCTCACAGGACGCGATGCATCACAGGTAGAACTCGTCGAGCGGTACACGAAAGAAAATCACCTTTTCCACCAGAGCGACTCCAACCCCGAGTTCACGCGTCGATTAAAGTTTGACCTTAGCGAAGTGACTCCCTCCCTGGCGGGGCCCAAGCGGCCGCAGGATCGCGTGCCCCTCGATGCGATGAAGCAATCCTTTGCCGCCGCGTTGCGGGCACCGGTCAGCGAGCGCGGATTTGCGCTCGAGGAGACGGCCATCGAAAAAACTGCGCACGTTGAGGCAGGCAGCGACTCGACCGACATCACACACGGCGCGGTGGTGATTGCCGCGATCACCAGCTGCACCAATACCTCCAATCCGAGCGTGATGGTTGCTGCGGGGCTGCTCGCCCAAAATGCGGTTGCCCGCGGACTCTCGGTACCGAGCTATGTCAAAACGAGCCTCGCGCCCGGTTCGCGGGTGGTGACCGATTACCTCAACGCGTCGGGGTTATCCGCGGCGCTTGAAAAAATTGGCTTTTATACCGTGGGCTACGGCTGCACGACCTGCATCGGCAACAGTGGCCCGCTGCCCGAACCGGTCGCCGCGGCAGTCCAGGAGGGAGACCTGGTGGCCTCGGCCGTCCTGAGCGGTAACCGAAATTTTGAAGGCCGCGTGAATCCGCTGGTCAAAGCCAACTATCTGGCCAGTCCGCCCCTGGTGGTTGCCTATGCGTTGGCCGGGTCGACCACGGTGGATCTAACAAGCGAGCCACTCGGCGAGGGGAGCGACGGGCAGGCGGTTTTTCTCTCCGACATCTGGCCCGATCAGGCATCGATTGATGCAGCGCTTGAGAGTGTGCGTCCTGAAATGTTCCGCAGTCAATATGCCGATGTGTTTACGTCCAACCCGCAGTGGAATGCGATGGAGCAGGGTGGCGGAGCGCTGTTTGCCTGGAACGGTGAGAGCACGTATGTGCAGGAGCCGCCGTTTCTGATCGATCTGCCTCCCGAGCCGGAACCGATCAAGCCCATCACCGGTGCGCGTGTGCTGCTACTGCTTGGCGACTCGGTCACCACCGATCACATTTCACCGGCTGGAGCGATTGCGGCCGATTCGCCCGCCGGTCGCTATTTGCAGGAGCAGGGCGTTGCGCCCCGTGATTTTAATAGCTACGGTTCGCGCCGCGGGAACGACCGGGTGATGACCCGCGGCACGTTTGCCAACATTCGCATCCGCAACCAACTGGCCCCCGGGACCGAAGGCGGGGTCACGCGACTCTTGCCGGATGGGGAAACGATGAGCGTCTACGAGGCGGCGATCGCGTATCGCAAGCAGAGCGTACCGCTGGTTGTGCTTGCAGGCGCCGAGTACGGCACCGGCAGCAGCCGCGACTGGGCCGCCAAAGGAACCATGCTGCTCGGCGTGCGGGCCGTCATCGCTGCCAGCTACGAGCGGATTCACCGTAGCAATCTGGTGGGCATGGGTGTGCTGCCGCTCGAATTTCCATCCGGAGAGACCTGGCAGAGCCTGGGTCTTACCGGCGAAGAGACGTTCGATATCCCCGGACTCGACGATACCCTCACTCCGGGTGCCGAAGTTCAGGTCACTGCCACCGATGTTGCAGGGTCAGAAAAAACATTCGCCGCGAAAATACGCATCGATACGCCGGTCGAGATGGACTATTACCGCAACGGCGGTATTCTGCAAACCGTGCTCCGCAAACTTCTGGCAAAATAAATCTTACTCGCCCGCCTGTTCCAAGACACCGGCAAGCCGCGAAAGTGCTTCGACCGGTTCGAGGTTAAACAGCACGCGGCCGTTCGTATTCCACCACTTGCCTTCTAAATGAAAGAGTGCGGTTGCTGCACGCAAGTTGCTCACCGCTTCGACTTCTTCCATGTCGCCTCCTTCGATCGCCTCAAAGCCGATCGTCACCGCAACGAGGGCGAGCAATTGGTTCCGGTCGCGATCGCGGGCAAAGCACACCGCATCGTCAAAATCAATATCTACCCAACGCAAACCTCTCGGTTTACCACTCGCGGCCGCGATATCAAAAAAACGTGCCTCGAGTCGCTCACGCTGGTGGCGGAACCGTTTGCGTGCATGGCGACGATGCTGTATCGTCCAAAACTTCAGCAGCCCACGTCCCACAATGGCTACGATCAGTAACCCGATGATTCCGATACCAATCCATTCACCTGTATCGAGATTCCACATCGCATGATTCTCCTTTTAAGGGTGACTTTTGAGGGTGACAGTGAGGGCAACCTTCACACCCCGCCATATCACCGCATTGTATCGCCCCTTTAGGATCGAGCAAGGATTTTCGGGCAGCACAAATAAATTTTCACCAAGCTAGCAAACTACGAATGCAAAAGGATTTATAAGACGATGTCAATTTTGGGGGCCCACATGTCGATTGCAGGGGGGTACTACAAGGCGGTCGAAATCGCTGCTACGGAGGGCTGCGACTGTGTGCAGATTTTCACCAAAAACAACAACCAGTGGCGGGCCAAACCGCTCACGGAGGAGGATGTGCGGCTCTTTACTGAAGCCATGGAGACGCTCGGCATCACGCACCCGATCTCCCACGACTCGTATCTGATCAATCTCGGTAGTCCCGACAAGGTGCTTTGGAAAAAATCGGTCGATGCGCTTGTGATCGAGATCGAGCGGGCCTCGCGTCTCCAGATCCCCTACGTGGTGGCGCACCCGGGTGCGTTTACCAGCAGCAGCGAAGCGGCCGGAATTCGGCAGATCGCCCGCGGGATCAATGAGGTGCATAAGCAGACCAAAAAACGCACGGCCCAGATTCTACTTGAGACCACCGCCGGCCAGGGCTCGAATCTCGGCTGGCAGTTTGAACAGCTCGGTGCGATCCTCGAAAAAGTCAAAAACCCGGATATTGTCGGGGTCTGTTTCGACACCTGCCACGTTCACGCGGCCGGCTACCCGATGGAGAGTGACAAGGAATACCGTGCGACGATGCGCAAACTCAATCGTGCGGTGGGCACAGGGAAAGTCAAAGCGTTTCATCTGAACGACAGTAAGAAACCCTTTGGCTCGCGGGTCGATCGGCACGAGGCGATCGGCAAGGGCCACCTGGGCCTTGCGCCCTTTAAGCATCTGCTCAACGACCGGCGATTTAAAAAGGTGCCAATGTATTTAGAAACGCCCAAAGGCCCGCGGGGCAACTCAACGTGGGACCGGGCCAATTTGCGGCTTTTGCGCAAACTCATCGAGACACGTTAGTGACCGTTTATTTTTCATCAACAGGAGACACAACATGCGCAGTCAAGAAATCATAAAAATTAATTGGGCGACGAGCGAAAAAATTTGCACCACTTATCTGGAAGATCTTAACGATGCAGACCTGATGCAACGCCCGCATACGGGCTGCAATCATCTGAATTGGCAACTGGGCCACCTGATCCTCAGCGAGCACTCGATACTCTCCGGTTACGCACCTGACCGCATGCCCCCGCTCCCCGAGAGATTTGTGGATAAATACAGCAAAGAAAAAGCTGGAAGCGACAACTCCGAAGAGTTTCTAACCAAAGCAGAGTTACTTCAAACCTATCGCACGCAGCGAGAGGCGGCGATCGCCATCCTCGCCGATTGCTCCGATGATGATTTTGATGCAGATGCGCCTGAGGCTATTCGCTCATTCGCGCCCACCGTAGGCGCCATGATGAGTATGCTCGGCAATCACTGGCTGATGCACTGTGGTCAGTGGGTCATTGTCCGACGCACGTTGGGAAAACCCATCGTCATCTAGCGGTTGCGGATGAAGAATTTAAAAAGATCGAACAAGCGCACCAAGCACCCAAAACAAATGGGTCGGCAGCGAACACGCCAAAACAGAATTAGATGCTCAAACTGGCCGTGAGTGCTTCGCGTTTGGGCTCGATGTACTCCTGCGTGCCTTCGCGGAGCACCGCGTCGCCCTCCTGCAGATCGAAAGGCAGATATTCTTCGGCCTGTTCATCTTCGCCGAGTCCCTTGATGCTGGAATACATGGGACTGAAATCCGTATGGACCGCCTGCTCAAACAGGCTTTCGAAGCTGTCGATCACAAAATAGACCGGTTGCATGTCGTTGATGTAGACCCTGGTCCGCATGCAGCGGTCCAGATCGAACTGCACGTGATGCGCCGAGGCATCCCGCAAACAGTACTGCGCTTCACCGAAGGAGGAGCAGAGCCCCGCGCCATAGATCTTGAGCCCTTCCGGCTTGCGGATGAGGCCGAATTCAATGGTCCACCAATTGAGTCGTGCAAGATTTTTCGTTGTTTTATATTCCAGGGCGCGTGTACCGCCTTTGCCATATTCGTGCATGTAGTCGGCATACGCTTGATTGGAGAGCAGCGGAATGTGTCCGAAGAGATCGTGGAAAATATCGGGCTCTTCGAGATAATCCAACTGCTCGCGGCGACGAATAAAGTTGCCTGAGGGAAACTTACGGTCGGTGAGCATGTCGAAAAAGGCTTTGCTCTTGACCAGGCCTTCGGTTGCGACAATCTGCCAGCCGGTGATCGCCTTGAGCCGCTCGTTGACCTCGTGGAAGTTGGGAATCTTTTTGGAGGTGAATCCCAGCGTATCGAGCGCTTCGAGATATTCGCTGCAGACCTGCGGAGCGAGCACTTCCATCTGCCGCTCGTAAAGCAACTGCCAGGTCGCGTGCTCTTCGGTCGTGTAGTTTTTCCATCCCTGGTCAATCAGCAGATGGGCATAACTGGTATCCGGTCCTACAACCATAAGTCTTTCTCGCCCCTCGAAAATCCCTTCGGAGGTTGACGCGTGCCCGCTCCGTGTTCGGGCCGCTGCGATTATACCGGCCCAAAAAGAAAAACGCGAGTCTCAACTTGGTTTTTGAGCTATTTTCTTCGCTGCACGCCGTTTAGCCGCTCTCAAACGTAACCGGATCGGTGATTCGGTGTGCCGCAAACGCTTCGCGCCGCTCCTGACAGGCCCCGCACTTTCCGCAGTGGACTGCCCCTCCCTTGTAGCAGGTCCAGGTGAGTTCAAAGGGCACACCCAGCGCATCGCCCCGCTGGGCAATTGCGCCTTTGTCCAGCTCGACAAACGGCCGCATGAGTTGCATGCCCTGCCAATCGCAAAGCCCGACCGCTTGGTCGAGCGCTTGGGCAAATTCTTCCCGGCAGTCGGGATAGATCGCATGATCGCCACTGTGCGCTCCATAAGCCACCGCATCAAATTGCAGTGCCAGCGCCCAACCGACCGCCACGCTCAGCATGATCATGTTGCGGTTGGGCACCACCGTTTGTTTCATACTCTCCTCTTCATAATGTCCCTCAGGAATCTCTGCCTCACTGTTCGAGAGGCTGTTGCTGCCCAGGAGCGGATTGATACTCCGCAGATCCGCAATACGATGCTCCACGCCCACCCGCTCGCTCAGTGCTGCGGCCGATTCAATTTCCCGGACGTGCCGCTGGCCATAATTCACCGAGAGCGTCTTGAGGGTGTGTCCCGCATCGAGCAGGTGATAAAGCAGCACGGCGCTGTCCATGCCGCCGGAGAGCACCAGCACGATTTTTTCCATTCTTTGCTCCCTGCCGCTGCTGCTAGGCAATACCCACAACCTTTTGCCGCTGCACACTCAACTGCCACTGCGGATGCACTCGGCAATATTCGCGTGCCGCCTCGAAGTGCCGGTAGGTATCGGCACCATACAGGGGCTGCAGATAAAAGTGCGCAAAGGAGAGAGCGGCATATTTTTCTGGTTCTGCATCTGCTTGCGGATAAACCAGTTTCAGTTCATCGCCACAGGTGGCCACAAGCGGCGCGTGTGCTTTGGGGCTCACGCAGAGCCAATCGATATCGGCAATCGGCTCGCGTGTGCCGTTGGTTTCAACCGCCACTTCAAAATCCACTGTGTGCAGGGCCATCAGCAGCGCCGCGTTGAGCTGCAGCAGCGGCTCACCGCCGGTGCAGACCACAAAAGGGCGAGCCTCAAAGGTTTTGGCCGTGTTCCAGATGTGCGCCACCCGCTCGGCCAGTGCGCCGGCGGTGGCGAAGGTGCCGCCACCCGGTCCATCGGTACCCACAAAGTCGGTATCGCAGAACTGGCAGATTGCCGAAGCGCGATCCCGCTCCAGGCCACTCCAGAGATTGCAGCCGGTAAACCGCAAGAAGACGGCAGGGCGTCCGTGATGGAAGCCCTCGAGCTGAATCGAACTGTAAATTTCCTTGACCGTGTAGCTCATTGCAAGTTTTTCAGCTTTCCTCTCCACCAACGAGTTTGAAATCGCCATCGTCAGAACTGTCTTTGATTTGCTCGATCGTTTCCGCGGCCGTTTCGACCGGCGGGGCCAGCTGCCTTGGCGTTTCTTCCACCGGTTCCAGCTGCGGAAGGTCGCCTTCTGCGGCCACTTCCATCTCTTCAAACTTGCGCACCGTAACCAGCACGCGGCTTTCGAGGGAACTGACCGAACTGTTGTAGGCCTTGGTGGCACTCGAGAGCCCTTTGCCGATTTTTGCGATATGTTCCGAGAGGGTACTCATCCGCTTGTACAATTCTTTCCCCAGGTCACTAATATTGCGGGCACTGTCGGCCAGCCGCTCCTGTCGCCAGCCGTAGGCCACCGCCCGCAACAGGGCGATGAGCGTGGTGGGCGTGGCAATGATCACATCCTGTTTGGCACCGACTTCGATCAGCGAGGGATCCTGCTCGAGGGCCGCATTGAAAAAGGTTTCGCCGGGCAGAAACAGCACCACAAATTCGACCGCGTGATCGAACTGTTCGAAATACGATTTCTGCGAGAGCAGTTTGATATGCTCGCGAACATGCCGGGCATGGGCAGCGAGTCGCACCTGGCGATGCGCTTCGTCTTGTGTTTCGATGGCGTCCAGATACGCTTCGAGCGGTGTCTTGGCATCGATGATGATCGTTTTCCCACCGGGCAAACACACCTTCAGGTCGGGTCGCAGGCGGCCCTCTTCGGTATCGACGCTCGGCTGTTCGAAAAAGTCGCAGTGATCGACCATTCCGGCCAGTTCCACGACGCGCTTCAGCTGAATTTCACCCCAGCGTCCACGAACGTTCGGTTTACGCAGCGCCGTCACCAGGTTGGCCGTCTCTTGGCGGAGTTGCTGTTGGGTTTTACCGAGCGACTCAATCTGGGTTTTGAGCTCGGTGTGGCTCTCGGCCCTGTCTTTGTCGAACGCACCGAGTTTTTCGTCGACCGCCTTGAGCGATTTCTCCATCGGTTTGAGAAAATTGTCGATGGCCGTCTGCCGCTTGTCCAACTCGCCGGTGGCCTGCCGCTGCTGCGACTCGAGTTTTTGTTGAGCGAGCTTGAGAAACGACTCGTTATTGTCCTTCAATGCCCCGGCCGCGAGGGCCTTGAAGGCATCGCTGAGTTTTTTCTGGGCATCGTCGATCGCGGCCAGTTTTTCTTCGGCCTGTTTCTGCTCATCGGCCAGCCGGGTGGTGAGGGCACTTTCTCTCGACTTCAATTCGGTGATCGTCTCGCGGGAAGCAGCAAGTTCCGCCGTCTGGCTGTCGATTCTTTGCTGCTGCTCTTGCTGGTGCGCATCGCGGGCACTCAGTCGCTCGCGCAGCACCGCCTGGTCGCTTTGCGCTCGTGATCGCATGACCAGGACCGTGGCGAGCACACCGACAATCAGGCCGATAACGAGAGCGAGGATGGCTTCCAACGGATCACTCCGAATCGATGTGTGAGATTTCGTGTTGCACCAGCAGCGGAGCGGCGGTTAAATGCCACTTCACGCCAACAATGAGTTTACGCCGGCCCATGCCACTTGGGCAATCGGCAGCGGAAAAAAGCGAAAATCCCCCCGCTATGAAGCTGCATCCCGTTTACGCCCCGCTGGCCGGCTTCTGCATGATTGCGATCGGGCTCTGTTTGGTGCGCTACGCGTACACACCTTTAATTCCTTCGCTCATTGACGCCGAGTGGGTCACTAAAGCAGGCGCCGGGTACGTGAGTGGTTTCAACTGCCTCGGTTACCTGCTCGGCTGTGTGGCTGCGCTGTTTCTACCTCACCGCGTGGGCGTGCGGCGTTGTTGCGGGCGTCGCTTATCGTCGCCCTGGTGGGCCAGGTGATGTCGGCCCTGACTGGCCATTGGCAGTTATGGGCTTTCGGGCTTGCTCTCACTCGGTGCCAGTTACTACCTGCTGTTTGTAATCGCCCAGGGCATTTTGGCCACCGCGCTGCTGCTTTCGGCGTGGCTGCTCTTTCGCCACAAGCGTGGACAGGCCGCGGGCTAACTATTCCTTGGTCAGCAGGCCGCGATCGTGGAGTTCCGAAACGGCTATCGGAAACCAGGGGGTGAACGCCTCCGGCAAATGTTCCAACTGCCTGGCAAGATCTTTAGAGCCGATCCAGCCCCAGGCATCCACCTCCTTAACATTCGGTTTCGGCGTCGCATCGGTGGTGCCAATGAAAACGTGATCGATCTCGTGTTCCACAAGATTCGTTTTGGAGTCTTCGGCCCGATACTGGAAGCTGAACTCTTGACGAAGTGGAAGCGTGAGACCCATTTCATAGGCCAGCCGACCCTGCGCTGCAGCACAGAGGTCTTCACCCGGGGCCGGGTGCGAACAGACTGTGTTGCTCCAGAGACCGCCAAAGTGATACTTCTCGCTTGCCCGCCGCTGAATGAGCATTTCGCCCTGGGCATTGAACACAAAAACCGAAAACGCCCGATGCAACTGCCCGCTGCCGGTATGCACCAACAACTTATCGGCTGTGCCGAGCACCTGATCTGACGTGTCGACGAGGATGACTTCAGACATCGTGCAACTCCAAAAAAATTCGCTGGCTGGCTACTGCCCTTGCTGTCTACTGGCATTGTATAGTCGGCTCAAACGAGACGGGTAGTTTTTTTTGCGACTCTCGCCCGACTGCCTGCACCATTTTAGTTCTGCTACAATCGTGACTGCCAGATACCACCACAATGAGGGGAAACCATGCGGACCATTTGGATGCTCCTGCTCACACTTTCTTTGGCTGCACACGATACGTGTGCAGCGGCCCAAGGCACCGTCGAGGCCAAGGCCCGCGATGGCAAGGTGGAGGTGATGCTCGGTGGCGAGCCCTTTACAACCTACGACTACAGCACGCATAAAAAACCGATCCTGTTTCCCGTACTGGGCCCGGGCGGGGTGCCCATGACCCGCAGTTGGCCGGTGATCGATGGGGTGGAGGGCGAGGCCAAAGACCATCCCCACCATAAGGGCATCTGGTTCAGTTTCGACGATGTGAACGGCCGGCACTTCTGGCACGAGATCGGCGACATCAAAAACCAGAGCGTAAAAATCGAAAAAGACAAAGCCGGCAACCCCATGATTGTGGCTGATAACCTGTGGATCGGTGCCGACGGCCAACCGGTTTGCAGCGACACGACGCGGCTGGCGTTTTCGGCCTTTGATGGTGGCCGGGCGATTGATATCACCACCACCCTGCGGGCCACGCATGGCGAGGTGAAACTGGGTGACACCAAAGAGGGCATGATGGCTGTCCGCACGCACCCGGATCTGCGGCTCAAAAAACATCCGTCGATGAAGCGGGCTGAAAAATTGGGCCAGGCGATCAACAGCGAAGGAGCAAGCGGCGAATCGATCTGGGGAAAAGAGGCACGCTGGGTTGATTACTCGGGCGACGTTGAGGGCCAGGAGGTGGGGATGGCCATTTTCGATCATCCCAGCAATCTGCGGCATCCGACACGGTGGCATGCGCGGGCTTATGGCCTGGTGGCGGCCAACCCGTTTGGAGCGAGCGCGTTCAGTGGCGCACCGGCCGGTGCTGGGGATTATGTCATTCCCGCAGGCGGCTCTTTGACGCTTCGCTACCGGTTTGTGTTTCATGAAAAATTGACGCCCGAGCAAATCGAAACGCTGTTTGAGCAATTTTCCAAAGATCGTTAATGCCAATGCGCAATCCCATTCCGCTGGCACTCGCGCTTGCTCTGGTGAGCACCGGCCTGCAGCTCGCCGCTCTGTTTCCTGAGCAGACGCCCAACTACTGGCAACTCCTGGTGTTGATCGGTCTTGTCGGTCAGCTGCTGGCGGTGATGGTTGTTTTTTCGGCGCGGCGCATGCGGCGGGCGTTTGCCGCAGTGGTGCAAACCGACCCGCTCACGCAAATCGGTAACCGCCGCAGGCTCGACCAGATTCTCTCCTCAGCACGCGATCTGACGGTGATTTTTATTGACCTCGATCACTTCGGCCGAATCAATACGGCACATGGGCACCTGGTCGGCGATCAAATGCTTTGTGCCGCGGCAGGTTCCCTGGCCAAACTCGCACCCGGAACAGTTTGTCGTTACGGCGGCGAAGAGTTTGCGGTGCTAGTGCGGGGTATCACCTTCGAGGAAGGGGGAAAGATCGCCGAGGCGATCCGCACCGCCTTTGCCGAAGCTGGGATCGGCAGCGAATACGGTGCGCCGCTGACGCTGACTGCCGGAGTGGCCGTGCAGAGTGAGCGTGAAACCGGCGAGCAGACGCTCGGTCGTGCTGACGCTGCGCTGCTGAGGGCCAAAAAAGCGGGCCGCAACTGCACTTTTTTGCACGATGGAGCAGGGGTGCAGGCCGTCGGCCCGAGCGATTAAAAGGCCTTATTTTAAGGTATTTTTAGCTATTCTCTGCGCACCGAAAACAGATGATGTTTTTTTACAACATGCTCTGCTGCATTAATTTTTTGACGCTCGCTTTGACGCGACCTACGGTTGATCAGAACCCTCCCCCGGGGCTTAACCACGGGCACGAGTCATGCGCACCATGCTGAGTTTTTTCTTCGACCTGATTCTTTGGGGAGCGGTTGGCGGCTTTCTCTTCCTCGTCTGGGGATAACGCCGTACGCGTCTTGCCGAGTGCTGAGAGAGCTTTCACTTGATCGTGAAGGCGTCATCTTTTTTGTAGACCACCGTGTGTCCGCGTGGCGTCTTAAACTCGATGTGGCAATCGAGCGGAATTCCCACCGCTGCCTCTTTGCCGATCGTGATCTCGGCTTGCACAGAGTTGCCGCGGCGTTTGATATTCTTTCCTTTATAGGGGCCCACCTGGAACCAGTTGGGCGCTTCGCGGGGCACCGGTGCGCGAGCGGCCCGTTGGGGGCTGAGGGTCATTTGCACTTTCACTGTTTCACCCGGTTGGGCAGAGCGGGGCGACACGTTGGTGATCACCTGTCCGATCCGCTCACTTTTGCCGCGGGTGTTGTTTTTAATCGCGCCGGTGCCTGCGCGGGCGAGATTGCGATTGTTCGAGGCTTCGACTTTGCCGCGATAGCCGCCGATGATGTAGGGAAATTTCCCGGGGGTCACGTGATAGTGATAACCCCGTTCTGGATCACTATGCCCATTGCAGCTATCGAGCTTCTCTTTCCCTGACAATTCTTTGGCCATTTCGCCTTCCGCTTCATAGGGGCCATAGATCGGATAGCCGTCAAAGGCAAAGCCGATGACTGGCGAGTGCCGTTTGCCGTCGTCGGGGAAGGGCGATTTTAAACAGCTGGGGAACTTATGGTAGTGATACACGCCCCGCATTTCGGGGTGCCCGCAACAACTATCGAGCCATTCTTGGCTATAGCCTTCGACCGCGTTCATGCCGCCACGTTCGAACGGGTTGAAGAAGACCACGCCGTTGAGTGCCACCCCGATCGGCCCCATCGGCAGCTGCGTGATCTGCCGGTTGCGCACAGGTTTGAGCGGCAGGCGAAAGGTGAAATTCTGCACGCGTATCGCGTTAGGATTTTTATCGTTGGGAAACTCAGCCGTTACGTGGTTGGGATAACCTTGCGAGCGGATGACCAGATGCTTTCCATTGTGCCCGATCCGCACGTTGGGAATGCCATCGTCATTACTATCACGCGTGTGATACGAGAAGAGATCGATTAAATCGATACCATCTTCAAACAGGTACTCGCCAGAGTCACCACCTGCCACAAACCACCGACCCGCGATATGTTGCTCGTCAGCAGATGTCATCTGCAACGAGCAACAGATCAATCCAATGAAATACGCTAACTTAAGGTGCAATGACATGGCAGTATTCTAATTACTCCCGAGGCTAAACAGACGATTGCCAATAGAGGTTAACCCCCACCGAAACAGTTCGAAACAACACCACATGCCCTTAAAAAGAATCTTTCCAACTGCTCTAATACATTAACACATACCGATGCGATCAACAGCTAGAAAGGGATTTGGCAATGTCTAACCAAGTCAACTACCAAGACATTCACGGCAATCCAAAACCACTCCTGTCAACATCTTCTGAACCTCTTGCATTGTACTCGGGTTCTCATCTTCGACCCGCAATGGGACTCAAAAGTAAAAACCTCACGGGAGCTAGTCTAATAGATGCAGATTTTTCAAAAGCGGATCTGCATGACGTAACTTTCGAAGAAGCCGATTTAAGATATTCAGACTTTTCCCGATCGGAGATAAGCAATACTGAATTCTGGTGCTCGAAACTTCAAGACGCAAATCTGAAAAGAACGCAAATCCAAGAATCAAGTTTCGAGGACGCCAATCTAAACAATGCCGACCTGAGTCATTGTGACTCACAACTATCTTCGTATGCTGGATCGCATTCAAAAAACACAGACCTATCTCACAGCAAATTCATTGACGATTCATTTAGTTTCGCAAGACTAACAAATGCCAATCTTACCGGTGCCATTTTTACGCGTTGCGATTTTTCTTCAGCGACCTTTGAGAATGCTGCAATCGAGAATACACGTTTTATCGAATGTTTCTGGACCGATTCTCCGCCAAAAGGAATCGATTGGCAAAGCTTAGGAATTCGAAAAAAACAAGTCGATGAAATTGATGACCCGAGCAACTCAAAAAGCAACACTAACAAATCTGAATTTTTGCCGCCTGAGTTGGGCGAACACGAGTTTGTCGATTACCCGGAGGATGACGACACAGAAGATAACTCGCCTTTCGAAGAGGATAGCGAGGATGAATTTAATCAAGATGAACATGAGGGACAGTCCACAACCGACACCCCTAACAACGAGGACACGAGTGCAAATGAAAATAGCTTTGAGCTCTGCCTAAAACTCGAAGACTGGCAAGAGGTCGCGGTAAATTGCTGGGAAACGGCAACCCCACATTCCAGACACGGCATTTTTAACGTCTTCACGGGCGCTGGAAAAACCGTATTGGCAGCAGCCTCCATGTCAATAATTGATCGTCAGCATCCAAATATGCGTTACGCAATCATTGCACCTACGATTGCTCTGGCGAAGCAATGGGTAAAAGACCTGCCGACGCTTACGACAATCAAGCAGGATCAGATTGGCATGGTCGGTGGATCTGCCCGCGATTCGTTCGCGAACCATCAAGTCCTGGTCTTCGTCCTTGCAAGCGCACGAAAACTTCACGAAGGCAGATCCACTCTCGCAACCCACTGCGAGGCTCATTCGGTGATGCTCATTGTCGATGAATGTCATCGCACCGCTGCGACGGCATCGTTAAAAATTTATGACGCAGAGGTCCAATATAAATTGGGACTGTCGGCAACGACGGATCGCACTGACCTCGTCGAGGAGGATGGCATGCCCATGCCGATTGACCAACAACCGCATGTGCGGCAATTGGGCGGCATTGTCTATAGCATGTCGCTTAAAGACGGAATCGAAAAAGGCTTACTGCCTCGATTCGAGGTACACCATCACGCAATTGAACTATCACCGAAAGAACGCAAAAATTACGAAGCACTGACTTCAGCGACTCGCGATGCAAAACAAAAGCTTTCGAATTCTGGCGGTGACCCTGAAAAATATCAGTGGCATATTCAAACAGGATTTCCCAATAAAACGGTGAGGAAGGCTGCTATTGAATTAAGAACAGCATTCCTAAATCGCAAACAGTTTTTATACAAAGCTTCAGAAAGGCTCCGCGTTGCGCGCCTGCTCGTGTGCCGTGCCTGGTCGGAGGAAGAACCACCAGAAGGAGCGATTTTATTTAATGAGCGAATCACAGACGATGGTGACTCTTCAGTCGATTTCGAAATTGATTCAGCAGAAAACGAGGAGCGATTTGGCACCGAAAGACTTTATGAGCAAATGAAGGAGTGTTGTCGAAAAGACGAACTGCCATTCAATGAAGCATGTGTTGCGATAGAACATAGCGGCCTTCCAAAAGATGAGCGAGAAAAGGCCGTTGAAGGATTGCGAAACGGGCGGGTTCAAATACTGTGCACCGTAAAAGCCCTCCAAGAAGGAATTAACGTCCCCGACGTTGGAATGGGTATTTCAGTCGCAAGCACTGCATCGGCAAGACAACGCATTCAAACAATGGGGCGTATTCTCCGGGCCAAACGTAACGACAAAAGAGAGCGAATCCCAGTAAATGAGTCACCTGTAAAAAGGCTGCATTTAATTTATGTGCGAGACTCGGCTGACGTAGAAATTTATCGAAAAACTGATTGGAACTTCGGATCCGACGAAGACCTGAATAGGTGGCACGATTGGCCTTACCTTGCCGAATCAGCAATAGAAGGCGAACCACTTGTATCAAGTGAGAAAACAGAACGAGAAGCCTGGGATGAAATCCGCAATCTCGAAATGCCACAAATTTGGAATGGCCCCAAAGTAGGACGTAAGGCGACGTATCGCCAAGGATCCGTAGCCCTACAATCGGATCACGATCAGATGGTCGAAAATTCAGCTGAAATCATAGATGTTCTCGAGAGCGTTGCGAGTTCACGCAAAGATATCTTTCGCGATCATCGAGGAAAAATAACGATCACGCCCGATTTGGAAGTACTGCTCAAGTATGGCGAATCACCAGATCCGTCCAGCAAGGGGACTTATTGGGCGCTGGGACGTGTTAACGCGGGGACTTTAACCGGCGGAGAAACCCCGAAACCCCATATCAATGACGATATATCTCAAAACGCGGTGAAAAAGAAAAAAGATAAAGACGGGAAAAAGAAACTAAAAACTAAACCAAGCGCACTAGAAACTGATCCCCCATCTAACGCAGATTACTGGCCAGCACTCATCCAAAAGGCCTTTTTGGGAGCTGCATGGAAGCATAATACAACAATTCGTGATGCGAGAGAATTACTAAAAGGAAGAAAACAACGACAGGCACAAAAAGCAGCAATTGATGCGTGCAATATTTTGTTAGGGGAATCAGACGAAGATTCCTTCGAGGAACAATCACCACCACCTAATCAAGTACATCTCGTTTTGCCATACATCGCAAGTGCGCATATTCATGGCAAAAGGAAATGCATCAAAAAGGCACGGCGCAGTTGGAAAAAAGAAAAAGGTGACACGGTTGCACACAAAGACAAAGCAACATTACGCTGCATGGAATTATTGCTAAAAAAGACCGGCAAGATTATTCGCGACCCGTCGAACTGAATGCGTTTATCGCCACCCAACCTGCCATCAAGACATT
>Ga0114919_10000357_pt1 | contig 34733 bp, 26 predicted proteins | sample BlataG_FD_88682 | JGI IMG/M metagenome (GOLD analysis project Ga0114919, IMG submission 88682) | Deep subsurface microbial communities from Black Sea to uncover new lineages of life (NeLLi) - Black_00105 metaG | ecosystem: Environmental > Aquatic > Marine > Oceanic > Sediment | place: Atlantic... | reverse complement strand
TAGACATTGCTGAGAAAGGACAGTTTGTGTATGCAACTGTTGATAAACTTGGAAGCCTTAAACAGGATAACACTTACAATGCTAAACATATTGAAAAAATTCTTAATCTTTCACTGGTTGATCAGAAATCAATTCAGTCGGCTGATTTTAAGGTGGTTATTGATTGTGTAAATTCCGTTGGTGGAGTGATTTTACCAAAACTCCTTAAAGCATTAGGCGTTAAAAAGATTATCGAATTGTACTGCACCCCAAACGGTAAATTTCCGCATAATCCTGAACCCCTCCCTGAAAACCTGAATGATATTTCAAATGCTGTGAAAAAAAACAATGCAGATATTGGATTTGCTGTTGATCCCGATGTCGATCGCCTGGCAATAGTTAATGAGGACGGAACATTGTTCGGCGAGGAATATACTTTGGTTGCTGTTGCTGATTATATTCTCCAAAATAAAAAAGGGAATACAGTTTCAAATCTTTCTTCAACCCGGGCTTTACGCGATATTACCGAAAAATATGGAGGAACATATTTTGCATCGGCTGTAGGAGAAGTGAATGTAGTGCAAATCATGAAAGAGAAAAAAGCGAAAATCGGAGGAGAAGGCAATGGAGGAGTAATTTATCCTGAAATACACTATGGGAGAGACGCACTTGTGGGTATTGCACTTTTTTTAAGCTTTCTGGCAAAATCGGGAAAGACCTGTTCCGGATTACGCGGTTTATACCCCAATTATTTTATTTCAAAAAATAAAATTCAGATTGAACCTGAAAGAGATATCGACAAACTATTGCTCCTGATAAAAGATAAATACAAACATGCTCAACTTACCGATATCGATGGTATAAAGATTGAATTTGAACAGGAATGGGTCCATCTGCGGAAATCAAATACCGAACCTATCATCAGAATATACGCTGAAGCACCCACCAGAGAAAAAGCCGAAAAACTGGCAAATGAGGTAATTACGGAAATTAACCGGCTCAAGGGTAAGGGATGAACCTTTATCAGACTCTAATTAACGGGTAGAGAAAATTCAATAGAACTTTTCTTTCAACGGGAATAAATTTGGCATAACAATTGTCTAATATAAATCTAATGTTAATTCAAGTTACACACAATGATTATTTTTAATTACTTTGTGCTCCAATTTTATAACACCAAATAAAAATGAAAAAAATACTTTACATTTCCGTTGCTACAGTTATCGTGGTTATAGTTGCATTGGTAATATTCAACAAATTTACAAGCGGGGAAGATTTGGCAACCCTTGAAGTTAAATTAACCAGAGGTAATTTTGAGATACTGGTTACTACAACCGGTGAATTACAAGCCGAAAATTCAAAGCTAATTACTGCCCCGGCGGAGCTTCGAAGCCGGAACCTCCGGTTTGGGCAGCTCAAGATTCAGGATCTTATACCGGAAGGAACAGTGGTGGATTCAGGAAACTATGTTGCACAGATAGACAGATCAGATGCAGATAACCGGTTAAAGGATATGCTTGATGAGTTGGAGAAGGAAGAATATGATCTTCTGAAAACTAAATTAGATACTACCATTCAGTTGAGGAATCTGAGGGATGAGCTAATTAACCTGGAATTCAACATGGAAGAAATGGAAATTACGCTTGAACAATCCATTTATGAACCTCCGGCAACGATCCGCCAGGCTCGGATCAATTTGGATAAAGCAACACGGGCATTTGATCAGGCGAAAAAGAATTACAAGCTGAAAGTCCAACAAGCCAATGCCGATATGAGAGATGCAGAAATTAACCTGGCAAAAAAGCAACGCCAAAAAGATGAAATGATGAGTGTTCTGGATAAATTTACCATTTATGCTCCTGCGCCGGGAATGCTGATTTATCATAAAGAGTGGGGGGGACAGAAGCGTAAGGTGGGATCGAACATATCTCCCTGGGATTTAACAGTTGCCACCCTGCCTGATCTTGCTTCTATGATCTCAAAAACCTATATAAATGAAATAGATATAAGTAAAATACAAGTTGGTCAGGAAGTGAGAATTGGTGTGGATGCCTTTCCTGAAAAAGAATACACAGGAAAAGTGTTCGAAGTGGCAAATATCGGTGAGCAACTGCCCAATACCGATGCAAAGGTGTTTGAAGTGGTTATCAAGGTAGATGGTACAGATCCCATATTAAGACCTTCCATGACCACCAGTAACCAGATTGTTACCAGTATTTTTGAGGATGTCTTATTCTTGCCACTTGAGGCAATACACGTTAATGATAGCATACCCTTTGTTTATAAAAAGAATGGGACAAAACAGGTGGTTATATTAGGGGAATCCAACGAAAATGAGATTATTGTGGAGCAAGGGCTGGAAGAAAACGATAAGATATTGCTAACGCTTCCTGAAAATACCGAGAAATTCAAATTACAGGGAGAAGAGCTTATTGCCGTCATTCATGAAAAGGCAAGACAGAAAAAACTGGAAGAAGAAAGAATAAAAACTGAGGCTGCAGAAAAAGCTGCCCAGAGAGAAAAGAAAATGATGGACTTGCAGAAAATGCCCGAAGGTATGACAATGGAGCAAATCCAAAAAGCTATGAGTGAAAGAGGTGGCAGTAGAGTTGTAGTGAAGAAAGAGGAAACAAAATAGATGGATTTTTTGTGATTAACTTATTAATTATGAAAAGATATTTTCACGATATCATCATAGCGGTTGAGTCGATTGCTTCAAATAAATTGAAGTCCGTACTTACAGCATTGGGAATCATTTTTGGAGTTGCAGCGGTCATCAGTATGCTGGCTATAGGTAAAGGCGCTCAGCAGGAAATAATGGATCAGATAAAAATGGTGGGTGTAAACAATATAGTCATCAACCCGATTGTCAGAGAAGAAGGTGAAGAAAATGGGAATGGGGAAGAAGGGGAAGCAGGAAACCAACAACAATCAAAATTCTCGAGGGGTTTATCCAGCCTGGATGTTGAGGCTATACAACAAATTATTCCTTCTGTTCACCAGATAAGCCCTGAAGTTTCCCTGAATTCATACGTTCTTCAGAGTGGTAAAAGGTCACCGGCTAAACTGATAGGTGTTTCAAATGATTATTTTGACTTATATAATCTGAAGTTAACCGATGGGATATTTTTCAATGATTACCAGGAAGAACATGGAATACAGGTGTGCATAATCGGGGCAAATATTGCTTCACGGTTTTTTAGCAGGGTAAACCCAGTAAACCAGTATATTAAATTCGGGAGCGTTTGGCTTAAAGTGATCGGTGTTCTTGAGAAAGGTGACTTTTCGCTGACTGCATTTGAAAATACCGGTGTAAATGTTTATAACGATAATATATATATTCCGGTAAAAACCATGCTCTTACGATTTCAAAATCGTGCCCTGGTTAATGCTAAATCTTTTGGGGGAGGCACATCTGTGATGCGCGGAATGCATTTTATGGCTATAAGAAGCAGTAACCCTAGTACAAATACAATGTCGAACTATAATCAGCTTGACCGGATTATTGTACAGGTTGAGGAAACAGAACAATTAACTCCTACTACAGAAGTTCTGAGCCGGATGATTTTAAGACGGCATTCGGAAGTAAAGGATTTTGAAATTGTGGTTCCTGAATTATTATTAAAGCAGCAACAAAGAACAAAAGATATTTTTAATGTTGTCCTTGGTGCAATTGCCAGTATTTCCCTGGTGGTTGGAGGTATTGGAATCATGAACATCATGTTTGCTTCCGTAATGGAGAGGATCAAGGAAATAGGTACCCGGATGGCAATCGGAGCCAACAAAACCGATATCGTTGTTCAATTCCTTTCTGAGGCAATATTAATTAGTGTAACAGGTGGATTTATTGGTGTCGTATTGGGGATTGTCATATCCAAATTAATTAATCAGATTGCCGGAATTCTTACTATTGTTACTCCTTTCTCCATTTTTATTGCCTTTGGGGTATCAGCAGCCGTTGGAGTTATTTTTGGATATTCTCCGGCAAAAAAAGCATCCGAAAGGGATCCGATCGAATCGTTAAGATACGAATAAGCTCATGGGGGTGTCTTGGTGGCAATTTGATTTTCCGTAACTAATCAGTCGGCAGTCGGCAGTCCACAGTCGGCAAGAAAGTAGATAACAATCAAACAATTATAACACAATGGCAACTGGATTTAGAAACTTAACTGTATATATATGCCAAAAGAAATCGGACGATTACTTAATCACATAATTCAAAATTTGTTTGACTTTATAGACTGACATTAAATAGTCCGGTCTTCAGATTGCCGACTGCCTACTGAAGATTGCCGACTTAAAAATGCAAAGTATAATGAGATTAGCCATTTTAGACATTACAAACTTAAGACACAGAATAGTTACAATTTTTAAAATAAGTAAATATTTTTTTTATCAATCCTAATTTTTAACAATACTTACATACAGAATCATTATGAATAAAGGCATTTTGATAATTTTTACAACATGTTTGATTTTTTCTATTCATATACGCCAGGATTTTTCCCAAACTTTAAAAAGGCTAACATTACAGGATGTGTTGGAACTGGCCCATGATCAATCGCCGGACGCTATTCTGGCAAAACACAGGTTTAGAGGCAACTACTGGCAATACAGAACCTTTAAGGCAAAATACCGGCCTTCTTTGAATTTATCCGCTACCTTGCCGGAATATAACCGGATTTTTGAAAAAGAGTTCGATTTTGAGACACAACAGGAATATTATGTTGAAAAAAACACAAATAATTCTCAATTACAACTGTCTCTTTCACAGAATATTGGCTTGACAGGTGGTAGAATCTTCATGCGATCTGACTTACGCAGATTCGATATTTTTGGAGGGGATGGAAGTACACAGTACATCACAACTCCGGTCAGTATTGGCTTTAGTCAGCCGATTAATGGTTACAATAGCCTGAGATGGGAAAAGGAAATTGAACCCATCCGGTACGAAGAAGCAAAGAAAAACTACATTGACGCCGTTGAGATGGTTAATATTAAAGGAGTTGGTTTATTCTTTGACCTTGCCCTCGATCAGCTAAATAAAGAAATTAGCGAGATAAATTACTCCAATGCAGATACCCTGTTCCTGATTGCACAGGGCCGTTATAATATAGGAACCATTGCAGAAGATGCATTGTTACAAATGGAGCTTGCCCTTTTAAATGCAGGAACGGCCCTGAACCAGGCCGGTATTAATCTTCAGGCGAGTGAATTCAAGCTCAGATCCTTCCTGGGTTTTAATGAGAATGTAAAACTTGAGCTGATCATTCCGGCACAAATACCTGAACTTGAAATAGAAGTGAACAAGGCAATAGAACAGGCACGGGAAAATAATCCTGAATTGTTAAACCTGGAAAGGCAACTTTTGCAGGCTGCACAGAATGTTGCCGAAGCAAGATCCGAGAAAGGATTAAATGCCAATTTGTTTGCTTTGTATGGGTTAACACAGAGAGCAGAAGATATTTCCGGAGCATACAAGGATCCCCTGTCACAACAACGGGTAAGTGTTGGGATTGAATTGCCAATTGTGGAATGGGGTCTGGGGAAAGGCCGGTATAAAATGGCCCAGTCCCAGGAAGAGATGATCCGTACCCAGGTACGGCAGGCACAGATCGATTTTGAACAAAATATATTCCTGAATGTAAACCAGTTCAACATGCAGGATGATCAGTTATTAATTGCCACCAAAGCCGATATTATTGCCCAGAAACGCTACGACGTTACCAAACAACGATTCCTTATCGGAAAAATTGATGTTCTGGATCTGAACATTGCTGATTCAGAAAAAGACGTGGCTAAACGGGGTTATATCGCAGCCCTTAGGAACTACTGGACAGCTTATTATTTTGTTCGAAGACTGACCTTATTTGATTTTGATAGAAATCAAAGCCTGGAAGCTGATTTTGAAAAACTTGTTGAATAACAGTAAATTAAAGTAACCTTGTTGTTTTAAATCTTGCAATTTTTAATTATTTTAGCTTCGCTCAAATTATAAATTACAAATCATTTAAAACTAAAACGATATGAAAATTACTGTAATAGGAGCAGGAAATGTCGGAGCAACCTGCGCAAATGTTATTGCTCACAAAGGTCTGGCAAAACAGGTAGTATTACTTGATATTGTCGAAGGTATGGCTGAGGGAAAAAGTCTGGATATGTGGCAAGCATCTCCGGTTAATATGTTTGACACACGGGTTGTAGGGGTTACCAATGACTATGAAGCCACCAAAGGTTCAGGTGTGATCGTTATCACTTCGGGAATACCAAGGAAACCCGGAATGTCACGAGATGACTTAATTGGAACAAACGCGAGAATTGTAAAAGAAGTTACCGGAAAGGCGATTGAACAATCTCCTGATGCCATTATTCTGATGGTTGCGAATCCCCTTGATGTAATGTGCTATTGTGCATACCTTACCGCCAAAAAAGAATCAAGTAAAGTTTTTGGCATGGCAGGAATTCTTGATACTGCACGATTCAGGGCTTTTCTTGCCAATGCACTGGATACATCACCCAGGGATATTCAAGCCTTGTTGCTGGGAGGACATGGTGACACAATGGTTCCATTACCGAGGTATACAAGTGTGAGTGGAATTCCTGTTACTGAATTGCTGGATAAAGAAACCATAGATAAAATTGTCGACAGGACAAGGATGGGTGGTGGAGAAATCGTTAAATTGATGGGTACATCTGCCTGGTATGCCCCCGGAGCAGCAGTAGCACAAATGGTTGAATCAATAGTATTTGACCAAAAAAGGATATTACCTGTTTGTACATACCTGAATGGTGAATATGGCCTCAAAGACATTTACCTGGGCGTTCCTGTTAAATTAGGTACAAATGGTATTGAAGAGATCATAGAGGTTGATCTGAATGAGGATGAAAAGGCAATGCTTTATAAATCAGCCGAAGCAGTTAAATCGGTTATGAAAGTGCTGGATGATATGAATTTGTTTTAAGAAAAGGCTATTCTCCATAATCTTGTTGGTGTTTTTTTTAGTCTACTCGTCTGACCACTAAAATGTATTAGTTTTTTACATAAGCCATAAAATAATTGCAATGTTTCAAATCTAAGCTAGTTGCCCGACAACAATAGTGGTCTGACGAGTAAGTTAAATCCCACTAAAAACAATAGCATCTTAAAACAGAGCCTAAGAAAATAATCCATACTATTATCATATTTTTATAATCCCCTGAAAAGGGGATTTTTTTAAAGAATTAAATCTTAGCAACCCAAGAAAAATTTAATACCTTTGCGCGACATTTTGGAAGAAAAAACCTAAGTTAAATCGATTAAAACTATATGCCAATGCAAAACAGGGGAGCCATTCTGGCATTTGCCATTATTTTAGCTTTAGTTTGTATATATCAGTTATCATTCACGGTTGCTACTTATAAGGTTAAAAGGGATGCGGCGCATTATGCACAAGGCGATATGGGAAAAGAATCTGATTATCTGGATTCCATAGCAAGTTTGAGAAAGAGCGAATGGAGTTTTCTGGGTAATACATTCAGAAAATGCCAGGAAAAGGAACTAAATCTTGGATTGGATTTGAAAGGGGGCATGAACGTGATACTTGAGATATCGGTAGTAGATATCATTCAGGCCTTATCCAATTATAGCGCCGACACAACCTTTCGAAAGGCGCTTGCCCTGGCAAAAAAATATCAAAGGGATAGTCAGGAAGACTTTATTACATTATTTGGACGAGCTTTTGAAGCGATTGCTCCTAATGCCCGGTTAGCAGCAATATTTGGAACGCTGGAACTAAAAGACAGGGTTGATTTTAACTCAACCAATCGTGAAGTTCTGGCGGTAATACGGAATGAAGCCCAGGGCGCAGTGGATAATGCATTTAATATTTTACGAAGCAGAATTGACCGGTTTGGAGTCACCCAGCCAAATATATCCAAACTGGAAACCCAGGGCAGGATACTGGTTGAGCTTCCGGGAATAAAAGATCCGCATAGAGTTCGGGATCTCTTACAGGGTACGGCAAATCTTGAATTCTGGGAGACTTATGAAAACCCAGAGATTTTTCAATATTTGATTGCTGCCAACAACCGGATCAGGGAGATGGAAAGTACAACGAAGACCAGTGAAGAAGCTGAAGAACCACAGGATATTACACAGGAAGGAAGTGAATTGCTGGCTGAAGTTGCCGAAACCGATACCGCTCAGAAAGAAACCACTTTGCTTGAAATGCTGGAAGCCGATACAACGCAGGCGGAAGAGCAACCGGAAACTATCGATCAATTTAATTTGCAAAATCCGTTGTTTGCAGTGTTGTACCCGAATACTACCCGGGACGGACAGCCACGGTCAGGAAGCATGATGGGATATTCACATTTTCGTGATACAGCAAAGGTGAACACCTATCTGAATATGCCCCAAATACGGTCATTATTCCCCAGAGACGTAAAGTTTTACTGGAGTGGCAAAGCTTATAAATATGATGAGACTGCAACACTTTTTGAATTACATGCCATAAAGATCACAACCAGGGATGAACAAGCTCCTTTAGACGGGGATGTGATTACAACTGCCCGGATGGCGTTTGATCAGACAAGTGCCAGTGCACAGGTTAATATGAACATGAACGGAGAGGGTGCAAAGGTCTGGGCCCGTTTAACAAGGGAAAATATCGGACGAAGTATTGCAGTTGTATTGGATGAATATGTATATTCTTCACCTACGGTTCAGACTGAAATAAAAAACGGAAGCTCCGTGATTACCGGGGATTTTACAATAGAGGAAGCTGAGGATCTGGCAAATAAACTGAAATCCGGAAAACTTCCTGCGCCTGCCAGAATTATTCAGGAAGCTATTGTCGGTCCCTCTCTTGGAAAGGAAGCAATACGATTGGGTTTGAATTCATTTCTTATTGCATTTGTCGTCGTGTTGTTGTATATGGTCTTTTATTACAGCCACAGGGCAGGATTTGTTGCCGATATTGCCCTGGTTGCAAATATGTTTTTCCTGATAGGAGTACTGGCATCCTTAAATGCAGTCCTTACCCTGCCGGGTATTGCCGGAATAATCCTTACCATTGGTATTTCAGTTGATGCTAACGTGCTGATCTACGAACGGATCAGGGAGGAATTTAAGGCTGGTAAAGGAATTAAACTGGCTATTGCCGATGGTTATAAAAACGCTTACTCGGCAATTATCGATGCTAACGTAACCACCTTATTAACAGCTATCATTTTATATGTACTTGGCACCGGCCCGATCAAGGGTTTTGCCACAACTCTCGTAATTGGTATCCTGACTTCATTGTTTTCGGCAATATTCATTACCAGGCTTATATTTACCTGGTTTTTAAACAGGAATGCCAAACTAAGTTTTGCTACTCAAATAACCGAAAATGCATTCAGGAATCTAAACATCGACTTCATTGCAAAGAGAAAAGTTTTTTATGTTTTTTCGGGAATAATAGTCCTGATCGGAATCGTTTCTCTGTTTACCAGGGGCTTAAATCAGGGAGTTGATTTTACCGGTGGACGAAATTACGTTGTACGGTTTGAACAACCGGTTAATACGGTAGATATTCAGAATTCGTTAGCAAATGTATTAGGAGAAACACCGGAAGTTAAAACCCATGGTTCGTCCAGTGAAATTAGGATTTCAACCAAATTCTGGGTTGATAGTTCGGGAACCGACGTTGATAATATCATCGAAGCAAAAATATTTGACGGGTTAAATCCTTATTTCAGTGACGATTATACTTTTGATGATTTTATCAGTCAGAACCCGAATAAAACATACGGAAGGTTAAGTTCAGAAAAAGTTGGGCCTACGATTGCTGATGATTTAAAGGTTCAATCTATTTGGGCTATCACATTTTCATTGGTTGTCATCTTCCTTTATATCTTCATTCGGTTCAGGAACTGGCAGTTTGGTTTGGGTGCCCTTGCAGCATTAATTCATGATACATTGATCGTATTGGGCATTTTCTCGTTATTTTACAGCATAATGCCATTCTCGCTTGAAATCGACCAGGCTTTTATTGCTGCAATATTGATGGTGGTTGGTTATTCCATTAACGATACCGTTGTTATATATGACCGGATCAGGGAGTATATAGGATTATACAAAAAGAGGGAGAGAACAGAGATTATAAATACTGCCTTAAACAGTGTACTAAGCCGTACTTTCAGTACTTCGCTAAGTACTTTTGTAGTGTTATTGGCTGTATTTGTTTTCGGTGGTGAAGTTATCCGTGGCTTTACTTTTGCTTTAGTGATTGGAATTATTGTTGGTACTTATTCCTCTCTTTTTATTGCAACACCCATTGTATATGATACAATAAGAAAAACCGAAACAACCAGGGCGCTTAAAGGAAAAAGAGTAACATAGGGTTGAATAAGACCATTGTGAGCCCGGTGCGAATCTTTATTTATGCCGGGTTTTTTTATTTGCATCAACTTTAGTAAATTCGTATGATTTATTTATTCACATAATAAGAACATAGCTTCGCAAATTAAAAAAAGGGTAACTAATCAGTCTTATGAAAACACTGATTAATAATAATGTACAGCTTTATAGTTTAAAAATTATGTAATTTAAGCCGAATAAATAATGAATTTTGCCACCAAAGCACAAAAACACGAAACAACACAAAATACAGCACGGATAATACAGGTATAATGTTCATTATTAACGGATTATGTTTATTGTAATCAGGTGCGAAACTTTAGTTATAACCTATAACTTATAACAAATAACAATTAAACTGAAAATACAAAAGAGACTCTTGAAAACTGTACACGGGACTCCTTCTCCCGGAGGGATCATTTTGGGAGGAGAATAGTTACAATTTTCTTATTTAAGGATAAGATTTTAAATATTGTAAACCATGAACAATTTATTATTTATTAGCGGTGCGGAAATTTTTATTATTCTCGTTGTGGTGTTGGTACTTTTTGGCGCTAAGAAAATTCCGGAAATAGCAAAAGGATTGGGAAAAGGAATGAGTGAATTCAGAAAAGCAACCGATGATATTAAAAAAGAACTCAGCGATAGTTCTTCTGACATTATAAATGATATAAAGGATATGAAAAACACATTGAAGGATGATTGATTTTTTTCTGAATAAGAATAATTTGACCTCTGATAGATAACTGTCTTTATAAATAAATCACAAAAGCTCAATTTTTCAATGTTCAAAACTTTTTGATTATTTTGGATTTATGTAATTGAGATTTACCTGCCCCGTGAAATTGCAAAGCATTATTTCATGGGGTAAATGATTATTTGTCCGAAGGACTCCTTCGGACAAATTTGATATTTATTGATTAAACGAACATTAATAGTATACAGACAAACTCTAATTACTTTTGCCCGCTCTTTAAAATACCTTCCTGAATGAATATTTTATACTTGCTTGCTGGTTTTATTGTTTTACTTCTGAGTGGCGAATTTTTGGTTCGCGGAGGTGTTTGCCCGGCAAATATGAAATTTCAAATTTTCCGGGTTTTGGTTTATCCCTTCTCCTTTTCTTCTTTATCCTCAAAAGTGTTGTCTCATGGTATAAAAAACTAAATGTTTATTCTTTCTTATATTTATGATAAAAGCTGAAAATATTACAAAGTCATTCGGGGATCTCCAGGTATTAAAAGGAATAAATATCGGGATTAAAAAAGGAGAGATCGTTTCTATTATTGGTGCCAGTGGTGCCGGTAAAACAACCTTTCTGCAGATCCTGGGAACTCTTGACAAACCCGATTCAGGAAGAATTTTTTTTAATAATATTGATGTTCATGCGTTAAATGAAAAACCCTTATCAAGGTTTCGGAACCAGAACATTGGATTTGTTTTTCAGTTTCATCACCTTCTGCCGGAATTTACTGCTCTTGAGAATGTTTGCATACCGGCTTTTGTAGCACGGGTTCAAAAGAATAAAGCTGAGTCCAGGGCAAATGAAATTCTCACTTTCTTAAAACTTGAGAACAGGCTGGATCATAAACCAAACGAACTTTCCGGCGGAGAACAACAAAGAGTGGCTGTTGCCCGTGCCCTGGTCAATGACCCGGAAGTTATCCTTGCCGATGAACCTTCAGGTAACCTCGATACCCAAAATAAAAAGGAACTTCACGAATTATTTTTTACCCTGCGCGAAAAATACAATCAGACTTTTGTCATCGTTACACATGATATTAACCTGGCTAAAATGGCAGACAGAATGCTTACTATCAAAGACGGGAGGGTTGTTCCATGAGATTGATATAAAGACTGTAGTTTAGAAAGCACCAAACCGGTACGCTGCACAAATTTGATTCTTAAAAAAAACATATCGATAACGAAATAATAAGGAATGATTAATGGAAATCATTAAAGATATAGTAATCATTATTGTTTGTATCTTAATTATTGCCAAAGGCGCAGCCTGGTTAGTGGATTCTTCTGCCAAAATTGCCCGCCACTTCGGAATTTCTGATTTAGTGATTGGCCTGACTATTGTAGCAATGGGTACATCGGCGCCGGAATTCGGCGTAACCATTCTGGCCGCCCTGCGTGGAATGAGTGATATTTCAGTAGGCAATATCGTTGGGTCGAATATTTTTAATCTTGGTTTTATTCTGGGCGGTACGGCGGTTATCCGTAGTTTAGGAACCAATAAAAAGGTAGTTTATAGAGATGGCATATTTCTGTTTTTAGGCACGGTTCTGCTTACCGTCTTTTTATGGGATTTAGTCTTAAGTCGCATTGAAGGCACTATTCTTTTCGCTCTGTTATTCGGCTATATAGGTTATCTATACTGGCAAAAAGAGACGATAGAAGCGGAAATACAGACAGGCAAACTGCTCTGGTATGATCCCTTTCTTTTGCTTATAGGCATGGGTATGTTGATGGGCGGTTCGCATTTTATGGTGGAATCGGCAATAAATCTGGCGAGGGTTATGGGTGTTTCAGAATGGGTTATCGGTGTTACTATTGTAGCAGCAGGTACTTCCGCACCAGAATTTGCCACATCATTAGTCGCTGCTCTTCGTGGACATTACGGCATTTCTGTAGGCAATCTGATTGGCAGCGATATATTTAACATGTTTGGTGTTTTGGGGCTTGCGGCTATCATGAAAAACCTGCCGGTCGATATCGGGGTGCAATCAAATTTGATTTTACTATCGCTTATGGTTTTATTGGTGCTTGCTTTTATGCGTACAGGCTGGCGTATTTCACGCTGGGAAGGTATCATACTGGTAAGCTTAGGTTTGGCTCGCTGGATTTATAGCTTTTGTTTGTAAGAGCCCTGATATATCCGTTCGGATGTTAAAATCACTCTTCCGTAATATACTGTAGTTCACTTAGTAAAGGTTAAAGGGCAAATTTATATTAATAAATATTGTAAATATACAATAAAATATATTATATTTGCATATATTAGTTGTATATATACTATTTGTTCTCATGGAATCACGAAAATTATATAACCGTATAGCTGTTTTAAGAAGAGAAAGAAACATCTCCAGAAAAGAGCTAGCTGAAAAAATCGGGGTAAATTTTCAAACCATTGGATATCTCGAAAGAGAAGAATATAATCCGAGCCTCGATCTGGCATTTAAAATAAGTGAGTGTTTCGATCTGCCGATTGAGCTGATATTTTCAGCAAAGCCCTTAAGCGATGAATTAATTGAACTAAAGAATAAAATTGGAGGAAAATAAAATGGAACAAAAAATTTCAAAAACAAACAGAAGAATCTGGATTGTGGGAGCGAATAAACCCTGTCGGGGTTTTTCAGACCGCCTTGAGCGGGCGGACAGGTTTCCTTTTTTATAGCAAAAGAATGACCACGGAGTGGTCAAATTATTTGCCGAAGGCATCCCTGTGGGAGTAGAAAAAAGAGGAGCTGATAAACAAGTGTGCAACTGCGAACCTCCGGAAAGATGGTTTAGTATCATGCATCGTAAAGTACAGACCTAACTTACCAACTCGGAATATTTCCGGATTCCGGCAAACCGTATTCCTCGATCATTTTTATATCAATCTTTTCCAGTTCATCCAGAACGGGATTATATATATCCGGAAGTACCGGCCTGTATACACCCTTGATGGTAATTTTATTCTCAAGGATCATCAGAACGGAAATGGCAGCGGGCAGGGCTACTGTTCTGGCAACGGATGTGTTTGTACCGGGTGTTCCGTAATCCAGCATTCTTGACTTGATTACTTCCTTACTTCCGTCAGGGTAAGTTGCAAGAAAAATATGCTGCATTACGACCATGTCGCGCGCTTCAGTATCCAACATCATTTTATCGATCATCAGATCAGACGTTACCTCAAAAGGACATTCTTCTTTTCGGTTTACAGGTTTCTCGTCAAATAGTCCGAGCCATTCCATGGCTTTCATCGCGTGGGCATTAACATCTATCCCAAGGTATTCTGTAACCTTTGTTTTTATATTCTCACCCGAAGAGTGACCGATTAAAGTTCCGACAAAATCAGCGTATGATTTTCCCTCAAGGTTCATTTTTTTGCCGGTTATTAAATGCAGAGCTTTCATGGCGTCCATCGTCTCACACCAGCCTTTATGCCTGAACGTTCCACGGTACATGGTTTTTGTTTCAGGAATATTATAAATTTCAATATAATCGATCGAATCACGATTGGGATAGACATCCAACTCGCCGATTTGAGGAAAATCCAGGGTAAAGATATCTTTAAACAGATCCTCTGTCGGGATATATACCTCTTCCCCGTTTTTCAAATATCTTCCGTCATTATTTCCGGCTAAAACTACCCCTTTCGGACTCCATGAAAATTTATATTTAAACGGATTATCTGCTGCTTCAGGAGCAGGAAGAGCACCCGTAATCGAGTAAAATTCATCAATATTACCGTCTTTATTATGAACATAATCAATAATTCGCATGGCGGACATATGATCAATACCCGGATCAAGTCCAATTTCATTCAATATGATGATCCCTGCTTTCTTTGCTTCCTTATCCAATGCCTGCATTTCGGGTTTAACATAAGAAGTGGTTACCATGTTTTTCTTATGCTTTAAACACAATTTGGCAACCATAACATGATAGGCATAGGGGAGTAAACTAACCGTTAAATCATGCTCTGCGACCAGACCGTCTAGTGTTTCCTGATCGTCGACCGTCCAGGCTATTGAAGTTCCGTTCGGATGGCCCTTGATCATTGTGTCGGCTTTGGATTTTGTGCGGGTAGCTACGGTGACATGTATGCCTTTATCGAGCAAATGCTCTACAATGGGTTTGACTACCATTCCGGCTCCCAGGATAAGTACTTTTTTCATGTTTATCGATTTAATTAGCTAATCAAAAGTTTTCAAATATAGAATATTAAAAATAGAAGAAAAATGCTTTTAATCAAAAAAATCCCCGCCATTTAAGAATGGTGGGGATTAAGGATAAAGTTTTTATCAGATTTAGTAATTATTACTGGGGTGTCAATACAACCGTGCCTCTGTCACCCCAGGTATTTTGCCATGTAAGGTTTACAGTGCCATCATCATTCAATGTGCCTGAAATGGTAAATGGATCACCATAATGGTCCGTATCTCCCTTGTCGCTGATCTCATCGCCACACAAGTCAACACGACCGGGTACTGTTTGATCGCCATACAACTGAGGGTAAAGACCGAAAGTCATATCATCAATAAGGTATAAACCGGGCCGAATCTCCGTTATTGTGATTTCAGCTTGCAGATCAGAATAAGCTGCATTAGGTCCTCCGCTTCCGTCACCAAAATAACCATTAGCAACAGAATTGTATTCGCCTGCGAGACCTGTAGATGTACAAACAACTAAAGTAACTTCATAAGATTCGGTTGCTGATTTTCTGTAATCTATAGTCCTGCCAAACCAGTCTATTTCCTGTTGCCCGTCGTACAGTATTACATCGATTTCAAGATCGGTTTCTTCCAGAACTTGTGATACAGTAGTGTAGTTAACCGTAATTTCACCCTGGTTTTGACCCTTTACCGCACTAAGAGAAGCTTCATTGACTACAGCAGTACCGAGATATTCTTCATTAACCGTAACACCAACCGAATCAATGCCTCCCTGGCAGCTAATTACATGCAGGGTAAAAGCAATGGTCTGATCAGCGCCAATGAAATTACCATTTTCGGGGGTTTCCAATACATCTCCGCCCGCACTCAGTGTAAAATAAGGCCCGTCTTTGGGTCTTGGCGGATTAGCATCCTGGTAGTTATCAACACAGGAGCCCAACAGTGTTAAGATAACTGTTGTAAATATTAAGTATTTAACTTTTTTCATATCTAATAGTGTTTAATTTTAATTTGCACGAAAAAACGATAATTAATTGATTTTTATAAGTATCAAAGTCATTGGCTCTGCAGCCGGCAATCCACATCCACCGTCCACATTTTCCATAATTTCTATAAGGATAACACTATCATCGAGCTCATCATAAGTGCCGGGTGGTGTGGCACCTGTCCAATTTAAACCTGGTCCTCCACAACCTATTCCTGAGGCAGTTGTTCCAACCAACACATTGCCACAGATCAGCAAGAAGTTAAATCCAACATTATCAAATGTAAAATATGTCCCATTGAATGTGCGTTCAATAGGACTTACCTGTGTTAGGGTAACCACTTCATTTGCCCACCTGGTCGGATTACCGAAGAATGGGTCGGCTGGGCCTGCAATTTGTTCAAACATATAATCACCCAGTGCGAAACCGTCCGGAACAGGACATGCAACATAAGCAGTGAAGCCAACGGTAAAACTTGTTGTAGCTGAACTGTTGATGATGTTTGGCGTAACGTTTACGGTTTCATGTTGTGTTTCGGATAAAATCGTATCGGGGAAAACCATACCATTTGTTAACGTTGTAAGGTTAGAAAAATCAAACCGGTCGCCTCCGCCCAAATCGCTCGATCCGCCGGGCAATCCGAATTGTGCAGCCAGAAATTGCGCCGTGAATTCCTTGTTCCGGATTGCGCCATTAGCAGCATCAAAATCTGATTGGGTAAGACTCAGGATTTCTACCGGATCCGTAGTGGAATCATTCTGAAAAGAATAATAAACAGCACTAATTACAACAGATTCAATGTTTTTATTTTCAGAAAAAACAGAGAATACTAGTTTTGCATTTGTTATATCTGAAGCATCGATTGAAGAGTAGTCCGGATCTATTTGTATTCTTACATTAGCTGCATCCTCAAATTCCGGGAATCGTATTTTTTCCTCGTCTTCGCACGATTGAAAGGCTAAAATTATGCCAATAATTAGTAATAAATATTTAATGTTCTTCATTTCTTTATAATTTTAAAGGTTATTAGTTAGCATCCCAAAATACATTGAACGTCGTTATGTTTTTCTGGGCCGGGGCATTCTTATTGACTTGCAAGTCAGCTGTTTTCCATGGAAATGAAACCGGAAAATCTCTGGTCCTCACCGTTATATCAAGGTTATCAGTATTACCATCATGTAACACAGGATATCCGGTACGCCGGTAATCATTGTAAGCATCGATACCGAAACCGAAACTTGCTATCCACTTTTGTGTCATGATATGCTGCAGTTTCCCTGCATTATCTGCACTGGCGTATAACGACATTATTGAACTTATGTAAGTGTCGATGTCAGTTTGAACAATGGAAGGTGCGCCGGCAGCAGATGCTACCTCATTGACCTTATCAAAAGAAGCTTGTATAGCCTGAGCCAGCAACAAAGAGTCATTCTGAGAGGTTACCCCTGCAAGAGCTAATTCAGCCTGTGTGTACAACCTTGAAAAATAAGTAAGCATCCGTTGCGGTGTATCACCAGCACCATTGAAATTGGAGATTCCACCGTTTCCGTCATCGTACCTGCCTCCTATTGGATAAAGTCCTGCAATGGTCTGCGAAGAAGACTGGTCAAATCCCTCATTCGGATCGATATTGTATGAAAACATATAGATAGAGAGGAAATCTCCGTTTCTATATGCAACCGGATTTTCTGCCGCTTGCCCCGGAGCTAATTGGTTATAAAAATAATATGGCACCCTGGGATCTGTAATGCCCAAATACGGATTTCCTTCTACCGGGAAAAAAGTATTTTGCCCGGTCAGGATTTCGTAAAAATAAGGGTTGATATAATAATATCCTGCGCCGGGTGTATATTCCTGCTGATAAGCCGGGTTTCTGTTCATTGGCGCGAGTGAAGCGCCATAAGGAAATTCAAAATCATCACCGGAGCCGATCAACTGGCTTTCATCAGCCAGAAGGGCATTTATCTCAGTTGAAACATCCTGTACAAGTCTTATTTGGTTGTACATTTTCAGTTTGAGAGTCCTGGCGAATTTGATCCACAGGCTAAGATCTCCCTGGTAAATTATGTCATCGGTACCTGGCGAAAGGTTCGATGTTTTCTGAATGTTTGTTATGCCTTCGTCAATCAGGGTGAATAATTGCGGATAGATATTTTCGCCATTGTCGTATACAGGCATACGAACTTCAGATCCGAGATTGGCTTCAGAAAAGGGTACATCTGCCCAGATATCGACAAGAACACTGAATGTATAGGCCTTCATGATTTGGGATATTCCCACATAGTGCCAGTCTTCATTGCCTTCATCTTCGGTAGCCAAACTAATAATCTGACGTACGTCCGTTAAAAGCCTTGAGTACATTATATTCCAGGGGGTCTGTACTTCAAAATCCGTTCCCTGAAGATCATAGAACTGATGTGTATTACCTCTCTGGAACATTTGGTGTACCATTGCAGAAGTGTATCCTGATAAACCTCCTACTGATGCTCCCATCGAACCTGCCATATCCACTTCAACGGTGCTTAATAATTGACTTATAGGAACATCCGTCGGATTGTTTGGATCATCATTGATATCGAGGAAATCTTCACAACCGGAAAACAGAACAAGTACCAATGAAAGCAGAACTGATATAAAATATTTTATTTTCATCTTTTTCATCATTTTTCAGGATTAAAATGTTAAGCTAATATTGAGTGTAAACCTTCTGGTAGAAGGTGTTGTGCTGTATTCTATGCCTTGAACATTGGAATTGCCGTATTGATTGATCTCCGGATCGTAATTCGTGTGTTTTGGAAAATGCGGAGCATAAAACCACAGGTTCCTGCCAATAAGGGAGATAGATGCTCTGCCAAATGGTGTTTTTTCAAGTAATGAAGTTGGCAGGTCATAAGCTATGGCTACTTCTCTTAACCGGTAAACCGTTGCATCAAACACAGACCATTCATTCGCTGCATTAATGGCAAATGTCTCCCCGAAAAACAGGGTATTGGTTTCTACCATGGTGGTATTCTGTATCTTGTTTCCTTCACCATCCATTAAAGGTTCGTATGTATTCGGGTCACCGTATACTCCTGGGATAATTTTCATCATTTCCCTTTCTTCGTTAAATTTGGTAACGCCCCTTCCCAGCATGGACAACACGGTGTTGGAATAAAGATCTCCTCCTTCTTTCCAGTCAAAAACTGCAGAAAGTCGAATACCCTTAAATGAAAATGTATTCGTAACCCCGACAATAAAATCCGGATTCGGATTACCAATAATAGCAGGATTCGGATCGCGAATCATTTGTCCATTCGAAGGGTCAATCAGCAGATTTCCATCCTGATCTCTCATGTCCACCGATCCTTTCAACAATCCGTATTCCTGCCCCGGCCTTAATACAGATGACACTTGGCCGGCAAAATAGTTTGATTGAGCAGCAACATTTGAACCCAATATGGTAATTTCATCTACTCCGTCAGCCAGCTCAAGAATCAGGTTTTTATTATGTGTGAAGGTTCCAAAGATGTTCCAACGGAACCCTGATGAAGTTTCAAAAGGAGTAATATGAACTCCAAATTCCACACCTTCATTTTCCACCTTCCCGAAGTTAGTGAGCAACTGGCTGAAGCCTGTACTTACAGGAAGCGAAACAGGTGCAATCTGGTCTTTGGCAGTCCTTTTGTAATATGTGAAGTTAATACCAAATTTGCTATTAAGAGTAAATACATACACTCCAAATTCAATCTCATCTGTCCGTTCAGGTTTTAGATTCGGATCTCTTTCCTGGTTACTGAGCGATGCACCGGCTGATGTTGAACCGCTTGTTGGTGTGAAAGGTAGTTCTGCTGTTGGTCTGGGTGTTGTGCCATAGAAATTGTTTATCAGGTATACGGGTCTAATCAAATACGGATCTGTATCGTTACCGACCTGCGACCACGCTGCTCTCAGTTTTAGAAAATTTAAAAGATCAGATTCTATATTTAGTGCATCGGTAAGTATAATAGATCCGGTTACAGCCGGATAGAAGTAACTTCTGTTTTCTTTTGGCAATGTGGATGACCAGTCATTCCTTCCTGTAAGGCCCAGATAAGCCCATCCTTTGTAGCCAAGGCTGATGTCGCCAAAAATACCAAAAATCCTACTTTGTGAATATGATCCACCAAAAGGAACCACAGCATTTGTGTTGTCCAGGTCATCAATATCAAAAACAACATAGCTGGATCCTTGAATTGCCTGTGCATCTCTTGTTCTCTGGTTCACATTATTCCCGGCAATTGCTCTTAAATTCCAATCACCGAAATACTTATTAAAGGTTATCAGGAAGCTTGATTCGATTTCTTCCCATGATACATCATATAATGTTACTCTTCCCAGGCCCTGTGCTCCGGTGGATCCAGGCCTGATGAAATCTTTCTGCCTGTCATTATAGGAGTCGACACCTATTTTGTAACTGAAATTCAGCCAATCCGTTACATCGTATCCGAGATCCACGTTCGCAGTCACCCTGTCTGTATTTGAGATAAATCCGGCATTTTCATACGACCATAGTGGATTATCTGCCTGCCCTCTTCCAACCATGAATTCGCTTCCAAGAGTAACAGGATTCTGGTACACTTGACCATGTACATCCCAGTTTCTTCCTAAATATAAAGCTCTGGCAAAGGCTGATTGATTAGTGTTTCCCAATGCTCCCACACCACTTTGTACAGCTTTTTGACCACTTCTGACGTACGAAACCGAACCGCCAACATTGAATCCGTTAGCCAATTGGGTCTGTCCCCCAACACTAACATTAGTTCTTGTATAATTTGTTGTGGGCACATATCCGTCGCTATTTACATGTGATACAGTCATAGAAACAGCTGAATTCTCACCTCCGCCACTTATAGTCAATGAGTTATCAACAATAACTCCGGTCTTAAACAAGTTCTTTACGTTATCCGGGTAGGCTCGGTAGGGAACGCTGGTTCCCCAATAGTCTTCCATTCCGGTGCGTCCGTCGAACCAGTGTGCAATGGAATCGGTTGTAGCATAAGGTCTGGCGCCAATAAAAGGCGCTCCCCAGGAACCATTTGCCTGCGCATAATTGAAATTCGTACCAGTTCCGTACGTGTTTTGGTATTCGGGAAGATTGGCAATTTTTTCTATTCCAAAAGAACCATTATAGGTGATTTCCATACCTTTTGCAGAAGCAGTGGCGCTGCCTGATTTTGTTGTTACTATCACAACCCCGTTTGCTGCTCTCGAACCATATAATGCCGCAGCAGCTGCGCCTTTAAGCACATTAATTGATTCAATGTTATTCGGATCAAGATCTCCAATTCTGCTACCATATGCAGAACCATCCCCTAATCCGGAAAATAAACTATTGCTGCTATTATCAAACGGGATACCATTGACAACAAACAATGGCTGGTTATTACCGAGTAGAGAAGAACTACCCCTGATAGTTATGCGTGTAGAACTTCCCGGTGCACCACTGGAACTGGTAATATTAACTCCAGGTATTTTCCCCTGTAGGGCCCTTAATGCATCAGGTTCTGCAACTTGCTGCAATTGAGATCCATCAACACTTTCCACCGAATAGCCCAACGCTTTTTTCTCGCGCCGGATACCAGCCGCAGTAACAACTACCTCTTCCAGACCCAGAACATCGGGTTCCATCACAAGGTCAAGAATAGTATTGCTTTCAATAGGGAGTTCAACGGTTTTCATTCCAACAAATGAAAACACAAGGATTTCTCCATCAACCGGTACATTAATTGAATATTGGCCATCCAGATTTGTAATAGTCCCGGTGGTTGTACCTTTAACAACTACCGATACGCCAGGTAAAGTTGAGCCATCATCATCAGCGGTAATTGTACCGGTAATTATTCTCTCTTGGGACAGTGTGATTTGCCAGCCCCAAAGGAACAGAATCGTAAGAAGAATACTTACTTTGTTTTTCATATAAAGAAATTTTAGGTTAATAATAGAGTTAACATAATCATATGGATACAGCAATTCTACTCCGCTGAAATTTATTCAACCCGGAGGAATTCCCGTTCCCATAATTCCCTGGTTCGTGGTCTTTTTCGAAATGCAGGTAACTCCGGTTGCCCGGAAGCTACCTGCACTCTATCAACATCCTGCTTTTTATCTCGCCGGTAGGGAGAAGATGTTGACCTCAACCCCCGGTTTGTACGAAATCGGGGGTTGTTTTTTGATATATTGTTGTGAAAGAACGTCTTAATTTCACTACGTGAAAACTTACTTTAAATATTTGTTGATATTGTAAAAAGTATGAATGCCTTCGAATTCAAGACATATTTTGTGCCAAAATCTCTAATCTTTTACTATTTAGTTCTTTATCTGTTTTTCATATTAAGATTGATTTTTTATAATTGTTCGGAAATGAACTATGCATGTACGATTTCGTACATCATAACTTTATGAAATATTCCTCCCGATAGCTATCGGGATCCAATATTCCAATATGATCGACTGCAACTTGAGCTTATAATTAAACGATTTGTTTCAACTAATTAGTAATTAATATTTTTTTTTCTAATTTTTTTTATTTCCTTTACAAGTTCAAAAGAAAATTAAACGATAACACTTACAAAAATGATTTACGGATTGTACATGAGCTGGTGGTGGCGATTGATTTTTTTCATAGGGAGAGATTTAGTCCGGTAATCATTTTTGTTTAACAATAAATAGCAAGATTTAAAAACCGCTGGAATTTCTCCAGCGGTTTTTTTTACACTAAAAATTGAATGTTATGAATGAACAGTTAATACATTGGTGGCGAAGAGTCATCTTTCGATGGCGATAAGAAAATTTATAATGAAATTAAAATAAGTTAAACTCTTTAAACAAAAAAAAATGAAACAAAAAACAATCACCCTTAAAGCACAAGAAATTCCCAGACAATGGTTTAATATATTGGCTGAGATTAAAATGAATCCGTCAATAGGACCGGATGGCAAACCAATCGGTCCGGATTCACTTGCTCCCGTTTTTCCCATGAACCTGATAGAGCAGGAAGTGAGTACTGAACGGTGGATTGATATCCCTGAAGAGATTCTCGAAGTATATTCGATTTGGAGACCGACACCGATGATAAGGGCTTTCAATTTAGAAAAAGCGCTGAACACTCCGGCAAAAATTTATTTAAAAAATGAAAGCGTTAGCCCTCCAGGAAGCCACAAGCCAAATACCGCCGTCGCTCAGGCATATTACAATAAGGTATTCGGAATTAAAAAGCTGGTGACCGAAACCGGCGCCGGACAATGGGGCAGTGCTTTGGCATTTGCTTGTAATCAGTTCGATCTTGAATGCGAAGTATATATGGTTAAGGTGAGTTTCGAACAGAAACCGTACCGTAAAACCATGATGCAGTCCTGGGGAGGTAAATGCTATTCCAGTCCGAGCAACCGTACCAATGCCGGCAGGGCTGTCCTGGAAAAATATCCTGATACACCGGGAAGTCTTGGAATCGCAATTAGTGAAGCCATTGAGACAGCCGTAACGGACACATCAGGAACCACCAGATATTCTCTTGGAAGCGTTTTAAACCATGTAATGCTTCATCAAACCATAATCGGTTTGGAAGCAAAAAAACAGCTTGAAAAGGTTGGGGATTTTCCGGATGTTATCATCGGTTGTGCCGGCGGTGGCAGCAATTTTGCAGGCCTGTCTTATCCTTTTATTTATGATAAGATCAATGGGAAACAGATTGAAATTTATCCGGTTGAACCGACTGCTTGTCCGACCATGACAAAGGCGCCGTATGTTTACGACCATGGGGATGAAGCAAAATACACACCACTCCTTGCCATGTACAGCCTTGGACATGGCTTCATACCTCCTCCTATTCATGCGGGAGGATTAAGGTATCATGGAATGGCGCCTACAATTAGTCAGTTGATTAATGACGGTTTAATAACGCCCAAAGCAGTTACACAGCTTGATGCTTATGAAGCCGGGGTCCTTTTTGCACGGACAGAGGGAATCATCCCTGCCCCTGAAACGAATCATGCATTGGCATATCTGGTTGATGAGGCGAAAAAAGCCGGCGAGGAGGGGAAGGAGAAGGTGATCCTCGTTAACTTTAGCGGTCATGGTTTAATGGACATGGGCTCGTATGAGAAATACTTTGCAGGTGAACTGAAAAACTTTGCCCTTCCGGAGGAGGAAATTGCAAAATCAGAACAGATATATAAGGATTATCCAAAACCGGCATTGGTGAAAAACTTTAATCAAAGTACGGTTTAGTAAGCTGTATTTTAAAAGAGACCCTTAGAGTTTGGGAAAACCCTAAGGGTCTCTTTTTTTTTAACAAGAAATAAACTATCCTTTTATCCCCATAGGAATAGTCGTATCTTTGTTACACCCATTCTTATACAAACGAATGATTTATCAGAATTTCTCAACTATGGTATAAGAATTATAATAAAAAAAGATTGAAAACGGCTCTTTTGCATTAAAATCAAATTGACCAATAAAACAAAATATGCCAATACCCCTTTGATGAAGCAGTACAACAGCATCAAGGCCAAACATCCGGATGCTATATTGCTTTTCAGGGTAGGAGATTTTTATGAAACCTTTGGGGAGGATGCCATAAAAGCCTCCGAAATTCTTGGTATAACACTTACCCGTCGAGCCAATGGCGTTGCATCATTTGTCGAACTTGCAGGGTTCCCGTATCATGCTATCGATACGTATTTACCAAAGTTAGTCAGGGCAGGTCAGAGGGTCGCTATCTGTGAACAACTGGAAGATCCCAGTCTGACAAAGAAAATTGTAAAACGGGGTATTACCGAATTGGTCACTCCGGGTGTTTCGCTTAATGATAATGTTTTAAATCACAAGGAGAATAATTTTGTTGCCGGTGTTTACATTGATAAAAAAATTGCGGGAGTTGCTTTCCTGGACATTTCCACCGGCGAATTTTTAACGGCAGAGGGAAGTTTTGAATATGTAGATCAGTTGCTGAACAATTTCCAACCCAAAGAAGTATTATTGGAGAAAAGCCGGCAGAAGGAATTCCTGGAAATTTTTGGGACAAAATTCTATACCTATAAACTGGATGACTGGATATTTACCGGGCAATCGGCACAAGACCGGTTATTAAAACATTTTGAAACATCTTCATTAAAAGGGTTTGGAGTACAAGGACTTCAGTATGGAATAATCGCTGCCGGAGCCATTTTGCAATATCTTGACATTACTCAACATGATCATTTGCAACACATTACAAGAATAAGCCGGATTGAGGAGGATCGATATGTATGGTTAGACAAATTTACCATCCGGAATCTGGAACTCTTCTTTTCATTAAACGAGGGTGCCAGAACCTTAATAGAAATTGTCGACCAAACCATCTCACCAATGGGAGCCCGGATGTTGAAACGGTGGATATCGTTGCCACTGAAAGACATTCAGCCCATAAACGACCGGCTTGATATCGTAGAATTTTTTTGTAAAAATCCGGAATTCAGAGAAAGTATTATTAGCCAGGTTAAGTTGATCGGTGATCTGGAAAGGATCATCTCGAAAGTTGCACTTAGCCGGATAAACCCCCGTGAGATTGTACAATTAAAACGTGCCTTGTACGCCCTTGAGCCCATAAAAAAGGCATGTGCCGAAAGCAAATTGCAACCACTTAAGAAGATTGGCGAACAGCTGACACTGTGTGAAAGCATAAGGGAAAAGATAGAGAAGGAAATCAATCCTGATCCGCCAATTCAGGTAAATAAAGGTCATGTTTTTGCCGAAGGAGCATCAAAGGAACTGGACGAATTACGTGAAATCCTGTATTCCGGAAAAGATTACCTGGTGCAACTGCAACAACGTGAAATTGAACGAACCGGAATACCTTCACTCAAAGTTGGCTTTAACAATGTATTTGGTTATTATATCGAAGTAAGGAATACACATAAGGATAAAGTTCCTGATGAATGGATCAGGAAACAAACCCTGGTCAGTGCAGAACGATATATTACGGAAGAACTGAAGGAGTATGAAACCAAAATATTGGGAGCGGAAGAAAAGATCCTTGAACTTGAGACAAACCTGTTCAATGATCTGGTTTTGAGTTTAATCGATTATATTCCGGCTATTCAACTGAATGCCTCCATAATTGCAAGGCTTGATTGCCTCCTGTCCTTTGCAACCCTGGCGATTGAAAACAAATATGTCCGGCCTGTTCTTACCGATTCGGATATAATCGATATAAAACAAGGTCGTCATCCGGTGATTGAGAAACAACTTCCCATCGATGAGAGCTATATTCCCAATGATGTTTACCTCGACAATAAAAAGCAGCAGATCATTATTCTTACAGGTCCTAATATGTCGGGGAAATCAGCGTTGTTGCGCCAAACCGCGTTGATTGTCCTGCTGGCGCAAATTGGGAGCTATGTGCCGGCAGAGTCGGCACAGATTGGGATTGTCGACAAGATCTTCACCAGGGTGGGAGCATCTGATAATATTTCCCGTGGAGAATCGACCTTTATGGTTGAAATGAATGAAGCTGCGAGTATTTTGAATAATCTTTCGCCACGAAGCCTGTTACTCCTGGATGAAATCGGCCGGGGTACCAGTACATATGATGGAATTTCCATAGCCTGGGCAATGGTGGAATTTATCCACGAACACCCGGTTGCCAGTGCCAAAACCCTCTTTGCGACCCATTATCATGAATTGAATGAGATGGAAGCTTCTTTTTCCAGGGTGAAAAATTATAACGTATCCATAAAAGAAATAAACAACAAGATTATTTTTCTCAGAAAACTTAAGCATGGTGGCAGCGAGCATAGTTTTGGCATTCATGTTGCACAGATGGCAGGAATGCCAAAAAGTGTGGTAAACCGGGCTAATGAAATTCTGAAAGAACTGGAACAATCACACATGAAACAAGATTTATCCAAATCCGTTTCCGACCTGGCTTATCACCGTGAAGGATTGCAATTAAGTTTTTTCCAGCTGGATGATCCGGTATTAAAACAGATCAGGGACGAATTGCTGGATATTGACATTAATAATCTAACCCCGGTTGAGGCGCTGAACAAACTCAATGAGATTAAGAAACATTTGAAGTAATTTATTTAAATCTCACAAAAATATCTTATTTTTGCACGCATAAATTATCAGGCGGAAATAGCTCAGTTGGTAGAGCACGACCTTGCCAAGGTCGGGGTCGCGGGTTCGAGTCCCGTTTTCCGCTCAACAAAAAAAAGGCCGCGATAGCGGTCTTTCTTCATTTACAGGGTACGACCGGAGCTTGCTCCAGGGAGGACCATGTAAATGAAGAAATTCAGCAACGGAAGTGGCTTTTGTTTATTATCATAATACTTTTCCCGTAGGTATGCCTTTGGCATTACTTTTATCTTTTTACTTTTGTCTTTTTACTTTTATCTTTTTACTTTTGTCTTTTTACTTGAAATTTCTGCCCGGGTGGCGGAACTGGTAGACGCGCTGGACTTAAAATCCAGTGGCCATTTTTGGCTGTGCGGGTTCAAGTCCCGCTCCGGGTACAAAAAAAGCCGGTTTTAACCGGCTTTTTTATTTCTGGTTCATGGTTTCGTGTTTCGAACATTCGACTCCCTGTGGTTGCCGAGGGTAAAGTTTCAGTGTTCCGAGTTCCGGGTTTCGTGGATTAGCTTCGCTGAGCTCATCCCTACGGTCTTCGGTTCCTGATTTCGTCCGCCTGGCTGATTCGTCAGGGCCAAAGGCACTCTCCTTTGGAGGGATGATATATTTGAAGGTTATGATACCCCTCCATTAGACCCTTAGGGTTTTTCCCGAAGGGATGCCTGTGGCATAAAAACCCTAAGGGTCTTCCTTAGTCGTCGGACCACTTGGAGTGGTCTGACGTCTTTTATTCAAATAAGCATCTTTATATGGGGCTTTCTTGTTGTTATGGATCGGTTTATGGGTCGTTCTATAGAAATTTGGGATATTTGATTAATCCTAAAATTTGAATTGCAAAATGTTGCGAATACAAGGATGATTGACGTAATATTTTAATTTGGGAAATAACTCTTAATTTCAAAATTTAAGTTCATCCCAAAGTTTTTCACTTCGTATTCTCCTGTAAATTACATTTGAGGATACTCCGAATTTGCCACATATAACATTAGAAATTGTATCAATAATTCTTTCATCATTATCATTAGAAACAAGACTTTTGAATGTTTCAATTTTTTCTCGTTGTTCTTCAAGGGCTTTTATCAAATGCTCTTTAGGTATTAAAAGTCTACCGGCAAATTCATAAGCTTGTTGTTCAAACCAGTTTAAGTCTTCTTCTGACATTTCTTCTCTAAAATGAATCCAATCCTCAATTGTTCTGAATTGAGATTTTTTAATTATTTCTTCATGTAATATATAATGAGCGACCTCATGGGCAAGTGTAAATCTCAATCGGTTTGAATACCTCTCGTCACTATAAATTTTACCATCAATGTAAATGGTTTTCAAATCATTTGACAAAAAACCATCGACATCAATTGTCGATTTTAGTCTGTCTTTTGGAACGATCTCTAAACCAAGACCAAATTCGATAATTTCTTCTATAGGAACCGGTATTTTATCCGGTGGGTCTGCATATATTGCTCTGAAATCTTCAGCAAGTTTTCTTATTTCAGGCCAGGTATATCTATTTGGTTTCATGTTAAAATTACTTATCCTTCTCTTATTATATTAATAAGTTCCTCAAGTTCCTCACGAGTAGGTGGTTCACCTCGAACAGTTCTGAAAAAAACAGGAAGTTTCTCTAATACCTTTTCATCTTCTATTAAATCTTTTGGAACAAATGAAATTGCTGCTAAATCAAAGAGAGTATTATATTCTTCACTACCCTTTTTCATCTTTAAAATTTTTGCAATTATTTCCAGCACAAATCTGCTTTTCGGAGGTTGAAGCAGCTTACGTTCAATTTTACTCCAATTGCTTGGATCTAATTCCGCTTGCCTACAAAATTTCCTTAATGTTATTTTTTTCTCAATTCGTTTTTCTTTTACGAATACTCCAAAGGTTTTCATGGCTTAATGGTTATTAAGTGTGGTATTTATTTACTATATGGTAAATTTACACCACATTCATGCCAAAGGCAAATTTTTTATTAATATTATCCATAAAATATGTTGTATAACATAAAAATGTGGTGGTTAGTAGAAAAAATACTATTAAATATTCCGGTTGTACATGATTCGGGCAATCTCGTTAGACTTAATTGTTAATCTCCTATTATTTTAATGCCCGCCCCGTGAAATACACTTCGGTTTTATCAATTTCACAGGGCCAGCTGGCGGTTGCATCAGGGCCAAAGGCACTCTCCTTTGGAGGGATGATATATTTGAAGGTTATGATGCACCCCCATAGGACCCTTAGGGTTTTGAAAAACCCTAAGGGTCTTCCTTAGTCGTCTGACCACTTGGAGTGGTCTGACGACTTTTACTACCTTTACTGTTTTTATACGCTGTATTATGTTAAAACTAAACGGAATAATACCTGCTGTTCCCACTCCATTTGATACAGAAGGCAATCTATCCACCGATAAACTGAAAGAAAATTTTAATTACTGGAATCAGTTTGATCTGAGAGGTTATTTGCTGCTTGGTTCGAATGGAGAAATGGTGATGCTATCGCAAAAGGAAAGGCTGGAAGTTCTTGAATCTGCCCGTGCTGTAATTCCCGGTGATAAGATCATGCTGGCGGGTACGGGTTGCCAGTCCACCCGGGAAACCATAGAACTTACAAAGGAGGCAGCACGGATCGGGGCTGATGCAGCGCTTGTGCTGAATCCTTTTTATTATAAAAAACTGATGACCCGTAAGGTTTTGGAAAACCATTATTTTTCGGTTGCGGATGCTTCACCAATACCATTATTGATATACAATATGCCAGCCAATACAGGTATCGATCTGAATCCGGAAATCATTATTTCACTTTCCGGGCATGAGAATATTATTGGACTTAAGGATTCAGGTGGAAATCTTGTTAAAATGGGAACCGTTATGGATTTACCAGATAGTGAATTTCAGGTTTTGGCAGGGTCGGCAGGGTTTCTGCTCCCGGCTTTGTCTGCAGGGGCTGTTGGGGGAATTCTGGCTCTTGCAAATATTGTCCCCCAACAATGCATCAACCTGTACCATGCTTTTTGTTCCGGAGAGAAGGAAAGATCCGGGGATCTGCAATCGAAAATTATGGAATTGAATACAGCCGTTACCAGGCAATGGGGGGTTCCGGCATTGAAGGAAGCTATGGACTATATCGGTTTATACGGCGGACCTGCCCGGAAGCCATTAATGCCCCTTTCCGGGGAGGAAAGGAAACAATTACATGCTTTGCTGACAAAGATATAGTCGTCTGACCACTTCAAGTGGTCAGACGACTTATTAGGGGAAATAGTATCCTTTCCCGTCGCACACCGTACAATCAGGTATTAAACCCGTACATCGGCATTGTAGTGCCCCTTCCGGCAGGTCGCTGATCGTTTCTTTTTTATCCTTCATAAACAAGTCAATACCCAGCCAGTCTTCCCAGCTTTCCCATCCTTTATTTTTATAGGCAATTTCAGGATATGCGAAAATGTTTTTAGGTTTTTTGCCAAACTTTTCCGACTTGCCTTTGCAATAGATTTTCCAGCCAGATACGGATTTTAATTTCAAACTTCTGACAAATTTTCTTGTTGAAGAAAAATCTCTAAACTCAATATTTTTCCCGAACCAATCGTTCCAATCCTGCCATCCCTTATTTTGATATTCAAGATTTGGCCTTTCAGGAATACATAAATTGAATTTTAAATGAATGGGATTCTCCTGATTTATGTATTCATACCAGTGGTTTTTATTTTTTAACCGGAGACATCTGACAAATTCCCGGGCTTCAAAGAATAGTGTATATTGTTTTTGAAGTTTAGGATCGATTAACCAGTCTTTCCAATTTTTCCAGCCAACATATTTAAAAATTTTTTCCGGATTCTCAGGAATATCCTCCGGCAGCGGGAGCTTATCCTTGATTATGCCTTTAACATAATCTTCCCAATCTTCTTTATAATATAAGTTGAGTGACCTGGCAAATTCCCGGGCCACTGCAAATGGAAGCCATTTATCTTCTATTTGGTTTTCCCAGAGGTTCAATTGATCAGAAGGCATAATATCATGTTAAATCCGCTTAGCGGATATTGCAATTACATGCTTTGCTGACAAAGATATAGTCGTCAGACCACTCGAAGTGGTCAGACGACTACTCTCGGATGGCTTATATTTTCACTCCTAATATCAGAATATCATCAGCCTGTGGATTTTTTCCTTTCCATTCAAGGAATGTATTTTCAAGGATATCTCTCTGTTTTTCCATTTCAAGCTCATGTATCTCAGTTGCATTTTGATGTAAGAGCAAAAATAATTCCCTAAACCATTAATTATGAATGTTAAAAATACGATTTTTATTGAATAATCTCCCAGTCTTCCAGGATGCCATCCACGAAGAACAGATAAGTTGTGGGGTAATACCATTCTTCGTTCACGTTCCCGGGATTTATATAACGGTTTATTTTCTTCGGTCTTCCCCAGCTATCCAGTACCATTTTGGTTGTCATGCCCCTCCAGATCTTATTGGAGTATAGCTTATCGGCTATTTCTTTACCGTATTTTTCACGCAAATATGCGTATCTGTGTTGTTGCCTTTCGCCCTGATCATCTATTTCTTCATCAAAAGGCTCATTTGTTCCGGGTGAAATGGCATATTTTGGCTCCGGTACTGAAACCTTCGATTTGTAAACAAAGCCATATATGCTGTCATGCCGGATGAGGTAGTAATCTCCTGTTTCTTCCAGGACCTGCACCTTTGTTTCGGCAGGTATCATTTCCATAACTGAACTCAAATTGTCCATATCGCTGAAGAACCGGGCTGAGGATTTAATTGTACCGGTAATGGAATCCTGGGTCTCAATAACATTTTGATATGAAGCGCTGGTTCTGGTCTTAGGAATAAAAATTTCAGAATAATCTTCTTCAAGCATTTCCAACTTTTGTTCCAGCAGATCGGTTTTCTGAGCTTTTGAAACAAAACTAATACTTAAGATTGTGATGAAAATTAGTGGATTATATATAGTTCTCATAATTCAGTATATTTAATGGTTAAAGATGATGTCATGATAACAATTCCATTGAATTGTAAACAAAAATTATACCATGATTTTGTTAAAAAACCCTAAGGGTCTCCTCCAGCGGGATTGAAAAAGTCAATATTTGTGTTAATTTAAAAATTATTACTTTTGCGACCTCAATTTCACAAGATAATTTTGTAATTTCCAGATAATTAAAAATTAGAGTTATGGAAGAAAAACCATTAAAAGACTTTGAAACAAGTGAACAACTTCAGAAAGCGGTGTTGAGCATTATGTATGCCATGAGGGAAAAATACCACAAGTATCCCGAATACAAAACCATTATGATGAGTCTCACAACCGTCTCGAAAGAGATCAATGCTATCAGGATCAAGGAAATAACAGGAGAAATGGATGATCTTTGGAAAGAATCAAAATCTAAGGTTTAAGTTTATTGAAATATTAAGGTGGAAAGCATTTTAGTATCCAGTATATCATTCGCGATATCCAATAATTGTGAGGTGGTTACTGCTTCAATTTTTCTGTTGACCTCTTCAGCAGAATCAACCTTGTCGTAAATTAAGTAACTTTTTGCCATGTTGAGCATGACGTTTTCGTTGCTTTCGGCCGATCTTGCAAGCTGTCCGATCATCTGCCGCTTTGCCCTTGACATTTGCAAGATTCCCAGCCTTTTGTTTTTCAGTCTGTCAAATTCCCTGCAGGCAAGCCGTATACTTTTATTTATATTTTCCTTATCGGTGCCAAAATAAATGCTTAATACACCCGTATCGAAGTATGGGGAATAATTGGATTCAACATTATAAGCATATCCGTTTTTTTCCCGCAAGGCAAGGTTTAGGCGGGAATTCAAACCTTGTCCGCCTAAAATGTTATTCAATAGGTAGAGTCCTGTTCGCCTCTGGTCCTTTACATTATAAGCAATGTTTCCGATTATGCAGTGAGACTGGAAGGTGTTTTTTCGGACAGTCTTTTTCCCGGGCTGGTAAGATTCGAATTTTATCATTGATTTTTGTCTGGTATTGGATAGTATATCCGAAAAATATCTCTCGAATAAATTTTTTATTCTTTTTGTGGGAATATCGCCTACCGAGCAAAATACCATCTGGTTGGTATGGTAATTGCCTCTGATGAACGAATGGATATGGTTTTTTGTAAAATTCCGGATGGTTCCCGGATGCCCCAGGATATTTCTGCCTATCGGGTTATCCTGAAAGATGAGCTCTTCGAAATCATCGAATATCAGCTCAGCAGGATTATCCTGGCAGGCGTTAATTTCATCGATTATAACTTCCTTTTCTCTGTTGAGTTCTTTCTCAGGGAAGGTGGAATTGAAAACAATATCCCGGATGAGTTCAACGGTACGATCATAGTCATTTTTAAGGAAAGAGGCGTATATACAGGTTTCTTCCTTGGTTGTGTAAGCATTGAGTTCCCCGCCTACGTCCTCCAGCCGGCTGAGAATGTGATATGCCTTTCTCTTTTTTGTCCCCTTAAACATGACATGTTCAATAAAATGAGCCATGCCGTGCTCCTCCGGTCGCTCATCCCTCGAACCGGTATGGATCAGGAGTCCACAATAGGCTACAGAGGAAGGTGAATGTTTATGAATAAGTTTTATTCCGTTTGGGAGGGTAAATGTATGGTAGTTCATGACAGAAATATCTGCACAAAGGTACGAAAAGAAACAAATAATTATTTTTATGATATCAATATTTTGTCTAAATTTGACGCGCCAAAATCGGGCGGTGCCATAGCTCTCCCGATAGCTATCGGGAGGTAGAGCACAGGACTAAAAAGTCATAAGATCATTGGAATATTTTTATGATGTTTGGTGCCATAGCTCAGTCGGTAGAGCACAGGACTGAAAATCCTGGTGTCCGTGGTTCGATTCCGCGTGGCACCACTAAAACATGAGGCTGTTTATAAAGCAGCCTCTTTTGTTATGAATTATTTTTGCTACATATTATTTAGCCCTTCATTTAACAAATTTTATACAGGTTCCACCTCAAATTCAGTTAAAGACAGATTAAAACTTCATCTGTCAGGTCATTATGGAAAGTCTAAGTTTACCTACTCTGCAGATGATTGGCAAATATTCTTAGAAATTCAGTGTTCATCATACAAGCAGGCAATGGGAATTGAAAGACATATTAAAAAGATGAAAAGCAAACAGTATATTCTGAACCTAAAAAATACCCTGAGATCATTCAAAAACTCCTTAGTAATTACTAGATATCCCATGTCCATGCACCACAAATCATCAACGGTATAGCGCCTTACATTGGATGATTTTAATGCTACAAATGCTAAAATAGAACTCAATTTTTTTATACTTCCTGTCTCAGGATACCGGGAGCATTCTATAAGTTCTCTTATGCCATATCTTT
>Ga0114919_10000356_pt1 | contig 34751 bp, 29 predicted proteins | sample BlataG_FD_88682 | JGI IMG/M metagenome (GOLD analysis project Ga0114919, IMG submission 88682) | Deep subsurface microbial communities from Black Sea to uncover new lineages of life (NeLLi) - Black_00105 metaG | ecosystem: Environmental > Aquatic > Marine > Oceanic > Sediment | place: Atlantic... | reverse complement strand
CAAGACGTTGTCAGGAGGTGGGCCGCGATCAGCATCAACAAAACCGGCAAGAAGAGACATTTGAATATCCTGTCCGTTACGGTACCCCCTGGCTGGTGCTCCTCTGCTTTGTCCATTTCAGATGCTCTCGAAGCAGCGGTTTAAGTATGGCTTTTCGTCACCAGATGCGTCAAAATCGAAAGATCTTATCTGAGCTCGTGCGTCGACCTGCAAAAAAGAGAGATTCTTACCCGCGGCCGACTTTGAGTCCACCCAAGACAACCCACATCCAGGCCGGGGGCAGAGAGTATCGTTTTAGGATTTGTACTGTCAGTGCCTTCCACACCTGCTGCGGGAAATAACAAGCCAGCTTCCGACTGATGCTGAAAGCTGGCTTATTTCAAATCAATATCGATCCTTAGAGTCTATTATCTCTTCTTCTTGCTGTGCAAATCCGCGGTTTTCTCTTTTATCATTCCTTCCAGGTTCTCGTCTCCCAGCATCATGTCCAGCATCATGGCTGCCTTGGTGGAGTCCGCCACCAGAGACTGTTTTAGCTGATCCATGCTTTCCGGATCGTCCATCACCATCTGCACCAACTGCCCCTTGGTCTCCGGAGTCTCCCATATCTTCTGCATGATGAGCTGGGACATCTGGGGATCGGCCATCAGCTGCTCCATGGCCTTCTCCCGGCTGCAGCTGACGAAGATCAGAAGCATTACCAGGCAGGCGAAAGCTGAAAAGCAAATCGCGATCTTCTTCATCTAACTCACCTCCTTCTTGAAAGATAATTTGGCTTTCTTTTTTTTGAAGTTTATTTTTTTCCATCCGGTTGTCAAGTGAATTCTGACTCAAGTGATGAAAACTTTGCTGCAGGAGCCTGAAGCCTTGCGCAGGCTGACCTGTCCTGAGAGGCGAAGTCCGAAGGAAACCTGCGGCTACCATGTCCGTAGGTTCGTCGAAGAGAACCAATCCCCGAATCAGTGCTCCGGTGGTCTCCTGAATCAGACACTCCCCGCCTGGATAGGTGCAGTGTCCGGGATCATTTGATGGGAACCGGGGTAAAGGACAGGATGAAAATGAACATTGCCAGCCACCCGATCACCTTTCGTTTCGTATCTAAAGGTACCTGATCGTTTAACGTAGGCGGGTGACTTACTTTTATCAGCAGCACTAACATCACCCATATGAACCATCCCGTCCATAGAAAGTAACCCAGAGGGATCAGGGCAAAGGTCGCCACCAGGGCAACCTTGCGCTGGTTTCTGCCTAAGAGAGCATACATGATATGCCCGCCGTCCAGCTGCCCGATGGGCAGGAGATTGAGCATGGTCACCAATACGCCGGCCCAGCCGGCAAAGGCGGCAGGACTCAAGAGCACGGTATGTCCCTCCGGCACGTCGTGCAACACCAGCCAGGAGATAAACTTAAAGATCAACGACTCTCCCAGAATCAGACCCTCCCCTGGAACCTCCTCCACAATCTGGGATTGCGATAGCCCGATTGCTACAACCAGCATCGAGACCACGAATCCGGCTATGGGACCTGCAGCGCCCACGTCCAGAAGATCCCGGCGGGTCTTAAAGGGTGACTTTGATCTGATCACCGCCCCGAACGTTCCAAAGAGCGTGGGACCGGGAATGAAATAGGGCAGGCTCACCTTGATCCCGGCTCTTTTTGACTCATAATAATGACCGAACTCATGAAATGCCAGAATCAGAAGCAGAGGCACCGCAAAAGAGGCACCCCTGAAGATAAGAAGAGGATGCGAAAACGGGTCCACCTGGTTCATCATGGCGCCGGCAAACAGGGTGGTGATGACCGTCAGCAGGAACAGGATTATGTTCGTCCAGGGGATGCTTTCTTCCGGACGCTCCCCCGGTTTCCTGATATGAAGCACCACCGGGCCAGCCGGTTGGGTCGGGTCGAGCTGATCGAACTCCACTGCGTAGCCCAAGGTTGAAAGCCTGCCGGAGACCATTTCCCTCCAGCTGTCGACGGAAAGATAGGGCAGAGCCTTGATGAAGATGTCCTTCTTGGTGTGGTAGACGGTTTGTACTTCCAGGATGCCGTATAGGGCTTCCCTGATGGCGCGTACCTCATTCTGAATCTCTGTTTTCTTACGTTTCCACATATCTGCTTGACCTTAGAGCTCAACGGGGAAAGGTTTGCAGACTCTCCAGGCCTGCCCTCTCCAATTCCGCCAGCCTCTCCTCCAACTTCTCCCTCGAGATGGTCTGGTCCAGGTGCAGAATATATATCTCGAAGTAGTAGTCCGGCTCACCTTTTCGTTTGCCGCCAAAAACGATCGAGTTTCCGTCCGGCGAGAAGCAAGGATATCTCTTGGTGCCTCCGTCGTGGGTGAGTCTGGTCGACTCGCAGCCATCCGCATTCACCATATACAGATCCTCTTCCTCGTACCGGTGGCCGGAAACGAAAACGATCCTTTTGCCGTCGGCGGAGAAGGAAGGAAAAAAGGAGTCCTTTCCTCTCTCGGTTACCCGCTTCCAACTGCGGTCATCCAGATTCAAAACATAGACTCCCCTGACATCCCAACCAGCGTGCAGGAGAACGGACCTTCCGTCGGGCGAGAAGCTGGGACAGTACGGCAAGATCATTCCTCTGGAGTGCCTGAGCAGCCCGATTTTCTCATCCCATGACTCCTTCAGAGAGATGCTCTCCGTCTCTCCGCTTGTCAGATTCAACCGGCAGATGGAACTCCCTCCTCCGGGTCGGTCGCTGACGAACACTATCGCTTCATCATCCGGAGAGAAGCCGGGGAGACCATCGTAGCTGCGGTCGTGCGTGAGCCTCCTTACCTTACCGGTATGTAAATCTCTTACGAAGATATCCCGGTCGGAGTTGAAGACGGTGTCGCTTTGTCGAGGTGGGGAGTTATCTTTTTCATAGACCATGAATCTGCCGTCATGGGAAAAACGTCCGAATCGCTCCGAGGTTTCATCTTCATTCTGCGGGGAGAGACGTCTTTTGTTTTTCCCGTCCGCATCCATGAGAAAAAGCTGGCTTCTCTTCACCTCGATCTTCTCCAGCCCGTAATCCTCGAGAGAATAGGAGGTGTCCGAGTGGTAGACGATTCGTTTGCCGTCCGGCGAGAAGCTGGGCGCATCGTCGGTGAAAAGATCATTGGTCAGCCTCACCTTCATAAGCCTGCCCCCGGTTATATGAGCGATGCTGTCAAGCAACCTCTGGCTGTCGGTCTTCGCTGTCACAAACCGGAAGTCTGCGATGGCCTCCTGCAAACTCTCATTCTGCCAGCTCAATCTTCCTTTCTCGAATTTGATACGACAGAGAAGCTCCAAGGCATCACGGTCTTGGGGATTAAGCTCAAGAGTGCGATCGCACTCCTCTTCGGCAAGATGATAGACTCCGGTCTGATAATACGCCTTCGCCAGAAGAGAATGTGCCCGGAAATTCCCCTCGTCTTTTTCGACCGCCAGGAGCAGAGGATGAAGGGCGGATTCCGGCTTGTCGCTCTCAAGGCATCTCTGAGCCAGTTCAAGACACTCTTGGCTGGTGGAATCGGGAGAGATCCGGGGAGAAGAATCGAAAAAGCCCAGCCGGACGATCAGGACTAACAGTATGCAGATTGCGACGAAGGCAGAGATCAATAGGGTTTTTCTCGTTTCCATACGCCTTATATACGAAAATTCAAAGGCAGGGGTCAACGGATTAAGCGCCCCGACGGGCGTCCGTCTGGACGGATAGAACGGATGGCCCCGAAGGTATGCTCTGCGTCTTCTCCAGTTAGATTCACTGGCATGGGCCGCATCTCTGCGAGGCTAAAGGGGTGCACTGATGGATTTTTCCAGAAACTCAATAGGAGGGCAAAGTAGAAGAGATTCGAAATTCTGCATACTGCCAAAATTGAGTGTCATATTGGCAGTCATAATGCCATTGTCGCATCTTATGTGTCATGTTGGCACACAGGTCAAATCGACCGGAGGATGCTCGCCTTAGTTAAACGATTGGAATACAACCGATTAACCTCCAGGGAAAAACTTGGCACGCTCGTTGCAAAGGGTCTATGGCGAAATGATGAACCAAGGGATAGCAAGAAGCGAATAGTAATCGATTAACTGATGAAAGGAGGGAGGAGTTATGGCTATCACCAGATGGAGACCGTTCAGGGACGTAGTCAGCGCTCAGGATGAGATGAGCAGGCTATTTGATGACGTCTTCGGCCAGAGGCCGGCAAGAGTGCAGTGGACCGACGGAATCTGGAATCCCAGCGTGGACGTCACCGAGGACAAGGACACAGTCGTGGTCAAGGCGGAGATGCCCGGGCTGAACAAGGATGACATCAAGATATCCGTTCAGGACAGCATTCTCACCCTGAAGGGTGAGAAGAAGCAGGAGAAAGAGGAGAAGGAGACCGATTATCATCGGATCGAGCGAAGTTACGGTTCCTTCTGCCGCTCCTTCCAGCTGCCCACCACGGTCAGGGCCGATAAGATCAAGGCCAACTACAAGGACGGCGTGCTTAGCATCATCCTGCCCAAGACCGAGGAGGTCAAGCCCAAGGAGATCCCGATAGGCATCGGGTAAAACGGTTTCAGGGGAGGAGAGCTATTCTCCTCCCCTCTTCCGCGCGAAAGCAATGTCTGTTCCCCGCCCCTGGTGTCGGGATGGGCTTTTGCAGAGACACGAACAACGACCAATTTGGACGTAGGGACAGCCCTTCAGGGTGAATCCCTTCAGGATGAACCCTTGTGGCTGTCCTGTGGGAGGTGCGGACGGGGAGCCCGCCTTGGCGGGATTTCGCAAGCTCAACAAGTCCTGAACCGTATGGTTCAGGACAAGTCCCGTCCCTAAACAGGTTTTACAGAATCAGAGAATCGTCGATAAACAAACTAAAAAGGAGTGATGAAGATGAGCAAAATCATAGGAATCGACCTGGGAACCACCAACTCGTGTGTGGCAGTGATGGAGGGGGGAAACCCGGTGGTTATTCAGAATGCGGAAGGATCGAGGACCACGCCCTCAGTGGTTGCATTCTCCAAGGAGGGCGAGAGATTGCTGGGCCAGGTGGCCAAAAGGCAGGCCATAACCAATCCGGAGAACACGGTTTTTTCGATCAAGAGATTTGTGGGACGGAAGTTCAAGGAGGTGGGATCCGAGATAAAGACCGTTCCATTCAAGGTGACCGAAGGACCAAACGGCGATGCCAGGGTGAAGATCCAGAGCAAGGAGTATTCACCCCCGGAGATCTCGGCCATGGTTCTACAGAAGATGAAGCAGACTGCAGAGGACTATCTGGGCCAGAAGGTGACCCAGGCAGTCATCACCGTCCCGGCTTATTTCAACGACAGCCAGAGGCAGGCTACCAAGGACGCGGGAAAGGTCGCTGGTCTGGACGTGAAAAGAATAATAAACGAGCCGACCGCGGCCGCCTTAGCCTACGGGCTGGACAAGAGTAAGGACCACAAGATCGCGGTTTACGACTTAGGCGGCGGAACCTTCGACATCTCCATATTGGAGTTGGGCGACGGTGTCTTCGAGGTGAAGTCCACCAATGGAGACACTCACCTGGGCGGAGACGACTTCGACAAGTGCATAATCGACTGGATCGTGGCCGAGTTCAAAAAGCAGGAAGGCATCGACCTATCCAAAGATGCCATGGCTCTCCAGCGACTCAAGGAGGCTGCGGAGAAGGCTAAATGTGAGCTCTCCAGCACCATGGAGACCAGCATCAACCTCCCCTTCATAACCGCGGACGCCTCCGGACCCAAGCATTTGAACCTGACCCTGACCAGGGCCAAGCTGGAACAACTGGTGGACGACCTGGTTCAGAGGACCGTCGAGCCGTCCAAGAAGGCTTTAGCAGATGCAGGCTTGTCTGTTTCAGACATAGCTGAGGTGATCTTGGTGGGCGGCATGACCCTCATGCCCAAAGTCCAGGAGACGGTCAAGCAGCTCTTCGGCAGGGAACCACACAAGGGAGTCAACCCGGATGAGGTGGTGGCGGTTGGAGCGGCCATTCAGGGCGGGGTCTTATCCGGCGACGTAAAAGACGTGCTTCTCTTGGACGTCACCCCCCTGTCGCTGGGCATCGAAACCCTGGGCAACGTCTTTACCAGGCTGATTGAGAGGAACATCACCATACCCACCCGCAAGAGCGAGATCTTCAGCACCGCCCAGGATAGCCAGACCTCGGTGGAGGTTCACGTGCTTCAAGGTGAGCGGCCCATGGCCATAGACAACAAAACTGTTGGCAGGTTTCATTTGGACGGTATACCTCCTGCCCCTCGCGGGATGCCTCAGATCGAGGTGAGCTTCGATATCGACGCCAACGGTATTTTGAACGTTTCTGCCAAGGACAAGGCCACCGGTAAAGAGCAAAGCATCCGCATCGAGGCATCCAGCGGAATGACCGAGAGGGAGATCCAGCAGATGGTGAAGGATGCCGAAGCCCACGCGGATGAGGACAAGAACAAACGCGAGCAGGCGGACACCAAAAACCGGGCTGACCAGATGGTCTTCGAGACGGAGAAGGGACTGCAGGAGTACGGAGACAAGCTGGATTCCGACACCAAAGCCAAGGTGGAGGCGGCCGTGGCGAGAGTCAAAGAGGCGTTGAAGACAGACAACTTAGATGAGATAAAATCAGCCACCGAGGCGCTCACCCAAACCTGGCACGAGGCGGCCGGCAAGATGTACCAAAAGACTCAAGCAGGCGCTCGGGCAGCCCAGGGAACGACCACTCAGACCGGACAGACGGAAGGAAACAAAGACGGCGAGCCCGTGGATGCTGACTACGAGGTGGTAGAGTGAGCAGGCTAGCACAGGCATCTGGGTCTCAGATCATATCGGCGGATGCACCTCCCCGGGATGGGGAGGTGCATCTGCGGTACCGGCAACCCTGACAGGTGAAAGTGCCGCATTTTTCTTTCTGATTCCGACAACCCTCAAATTGTAGCGAGAGAGCATACGTAAAGATAGAGTCCCGGTCAAGAGCCAAGGAGAAAAGAGGTAAGGCTTGGTGGAAGAGCACCTGAAGGATATCGAAAAACTGGAGATAAACAGATACCTGCAGGTAATCATCGCCTCCAAGTACGCCAGACTCGTAAACTCACGACTTGCCAGAGAGAGGCAAGAGGAGCAGACCGAGGAGACCGACGCGAAAGGCGAACCCCAACCGTATCGCAGAGTGGCCAGCGAAGCCCTCCAGGCTCTCGTCGACGGGAAAATAGAATACGAGAGGCCGGAGGGAGATAATCGTTGACGGACGCGGGAAAGATGCTTACCTTTCTGCACAGGTCACCGGAGCAGACACATGCCAACTTATGAATATGAATGCCGGAAATGCGATCACCGGTTTGAGGAGTTCCAGAGCATGACCGACGAACCCGTGAAAACCTGTCCCCTCTGTGGAGGAGAGGTCAGAAGATTGATCTCCGGCGGAGGAGGGCTGCTGTTCAAGGGAAACGGGTTCTACATCACCGACCATCGAAGCGAGTCGTACAAAAGGAAAGAACGCGAGGAGAAGGGACTTCCAGCCGAAACAAGCGAGAAAAAAGAGAAAAAGAAACCGGCAGTTAAGAAAACCGAATAGCCGGAACAAAAAGCGAACTGAAGTCCACCCAAGGCGGGAGTCCTCTCTCGCCTTTTTGCGTTTTTGCATTGAAGTGCGGAGTGTCAGGCTTCATCCGGCCGTCAACCTCCGGAGTGTTCGGCTTCGGCCGAACATAAAGTCTGCCTGAAGTCATACGACCCGTAAGGGCAGACACTCCAAGATATGTACATCCAAAACCGCCTGATAGGAATCTTGACAAAATCGACGCAGAGGCTTATTTTGCTTCTGCCTGCACTCATGAGATCATTGAAGGAGGAAACCAGGTCAGATGGCTCAGAAAGACTATTATGAGATGTTGGGGGTCTCCGAGAAGGCCAGCGACAATGAGATAAAGAAAGCCTACCGGCGCCTGGCCAAGAAGTACCACCCGGACCGCAATCCCAACAATAAGATGGCCGAGGAGAAGTTCAAGCAGATCTCCGAGGCACACGATGTCCTGAGCAATCCCCAGAAGAGGAAGCAGTACGATCAACTCAGGAGGATAGGGCAAGGGGCGTTTACGGGCTCTGAAGGTTTCCAGGGTTTTCAAGACATCTTTTCCGGTAGAAGAGGAAAGAAAGCCACGTTCTCTTCTGAGGGTCTGGGTGGATTTGGCGATCTGGGGGATTTGTTCAGCAGTATCTTTGACATGGGCGAAACCTCCAGACGGCAAAGGTGGGGGCCGCAGAGAGGGACAGACCTATACACCGAGGTGGAGATTCCCTTTGACCTTGCCGTCTCCGGCGGCAAGACCCCGATTGAGCTTAAGAAGAAGGAAACCTGCCCGGTATGTGCCGGCACCGGCGCCAAGCCCGGCACCACACCATCCACCTGCCCGGAGTGCAAAGGGTCCGGCATGGTCTCCTTTGCCCAGGGTGCTTTTGCCGTGAGCCGCCCATGTCCCCGATGCCTGGGACGAGGCAGGATCATCAGCTCTCCCTGCCCGCAATGCGGCGGCAGAGGAGAGTCCTTTGCGCAAAAGAGGATTCTGATCGGAATCCCTGTCGGCATAAACGATGAAACACAATTAAGGCTGCGGGGACAGGGTCAGCCCGGAACCGCAGGAGGTCCTGCCGGAGATCTGATCCTGAAGGTCCGGGTGGGATCGCACCGATTCTTTGAGCGCAGGGGAAAGGACGTTCACTGCAAGATTCCCATAAACGTTGCTCAGGCAACGTTGGGAAGCAAGATCAGGGTCAGAACGCTGGATGGGAAAGTCGATCTGAAGATTCCGCCCGGAACTCAAAGCGGCACCAGATTCAGATTGAAAGACAAGGGGGTGGAGATTAATGGGTCTCGGGGAGATCAGTACGTGGAGGTCTCAGTCGAGATTCCCAGGAAGATAAGTGAAAAACAAAAGAAGCTTATAGAAGAATTCGCGAAAGAGAGCAGAATGAGACACTAATGTCGCGTCGCGAACGAATCGAGTTGCATACCCGTTCTCGGAAAGGAAGCATTAAAATGGACGTGATGACCAGGATAAAAGAGAAAGCGAAATCCCGCAGGAAAAGAGTGGTTCTGCCTGAGGGAACGGAAGAGAGGATGATTCAGGCGACCAAAACGATTCTGGACGAGGGTTTAGCCGAGGTCACGCTACTGGGCGATGAGGAGGTTATAGGAGAGCTTGCCAGCTCACATGACCTGGATTTAAGCAAGGTGAAAGTGATCACCCCGGCTAATTCCTCCCGCTTGGACGAATATGTTGAGGAGTACTATGAGCTAAGAAAAAAGAAGGAAATCAGCCTTAATCAGGCCAAAGAGACGATGGTAAATCCTCTGTACTACGGAGCCATGATGGTAAGAAAGGGTGAGGCGGACGGGTCGGTGGCCGGCTCGATTAACTCCACTGCCGACGTAATGAGGGCAGCCATACAGATCATTGGCACCGCACCAAGCATCAACTTGGTCTCCAGCTCGTTCCTCATGGTTCTGCCGAAGTTTCGAAGCGATAAGGACGAAGTCCTCGTCTTTGCCGACTGCGCCGTTATTCCCGATCCCGATCCAGCCGGGCTGGCCTCGATTGCCATCTCTTCTGCTCAAACCATGCAGAGCCTGACAGGGGAGGAACCGAGAGTGGCCATGCTCTCCTTTTCCACCAAGGGGAGCGCCGAACACGAGATGGTGGATAAGGTGAGAGAAGCGACACGGATTGCAAAGGACCTGAACCCCGATCTCAAGATCGAAGGCGAGCTTCAGGCGGACTCCGCCATTATTCCCCAGGTGGCTCAAAAGAAGGCGCCGGACAGCCTTATTCAAGGAGACGCCAACGTTTTGATCTTCCCCGATCTGAATTCCGGAAATATCGCTTATAAACTCGTTCAGCGGATGGCCAAGGTGCAGGCCATCGGTCCCATAATCCAGGGACTGGCCAAACCGGCCAATGATCTGTCCCGAGGATGCAGCGTGGACGATATCGTAAACGTGGTGGCAATTGCTATGACCATGGCTTAGGCGGAAACCTCACCCCGTATCTCCACGGGGGAGAGAGGCAAGGAATACGATATGAAAGAAATACGCTCTTTCTTTTTGGCCGGCATAATCCAGGGGTCTAACACTGGAAAGACCCTGCAGAGTCAGGATTATCGGAACAGAATAAAAGCACTTCTGCGGAAACACTTTCCCCAGGCCAAGATCTTCGATCCGGTGGAGAAGCATCCCGATTCGGTGAACTACGACTACCGGACCGGCGAGTCGGTCTTCTTAGGCTACATAAAGCTGGCCACCGACTGCGACTGTATGATCGCCTACCTCCCGGAGGCTTCTATGGGAACCGCCATAGAGATGTGGGAATGCTACAAGAGAGGAGTGCCGGTCTGGACAGTGAGCCCCATGAAGGAGAACTGGTCGGTGAAATTCCTATCCAAGAGGATATTCGAATCCTTAGACGAATTCGAAAGGTATTTGAAGACGTACCACCCTGGATAAGAAAGAGACGTCGCGCGCGAATGCTAAAATAAACCGCAGCTAATCTTAGTCGGGGCGGACACAGACGTCCGCCCTGATTTGAGTTGCTCCAAAGCGCTTTCATGATGCCGCCAGGTTATTTGACTCAGACGAAACGAACATGGTCATAAACTCCACCCTCATATTCTGCTTGATTCCCGAACTCAAGAAAGTCCTTCTGGGAATGAAGATTGCAGCAATCTATGCTTCCCCTGATCAGAAAGAGGTCTTATTCAATCTCCGGAGAAGAAAGAGGGCGGCTGACCTCTTCTTCTCTGCCCATTCGGATGACTGCCGGATTGAGGTCTGGGAGGAAGATAAAGAGGGTGGCAAGGAGGGTTTCCAGAAGACCAACCTCTTCCGGTATGCTGTCGGGGGATACGTTCAGGACGTAGCACAGTTGGGTTTCGACCGGGTGATCAAAATATCCTGCGAGAAGAAGACACAATTTGGAGCGGGCGAGAGCTTCGATCTCATCTTCGAGTTGACCGGACGATACAGCAATCTGATTCTGGTAAAGGAGGGCCAAAGGATTGTCGATTGCCTCAGAAAGATAGATTCCGCCCGCAGCTCCTTCAGGCAGATCCTGCCCGGAGGAACCTATCTCCCTCTGCCATCTCCCCAAAAAAGAAATCCGCTGTCGATAAAGAAAGAGGAATTCGTCGAGCTGATCCAGGCTTCCCAAACCACGGCACGCGGACGATTGAGCTCGGGGTTCATGGGACTGGACGAGTTCCTGGCGAGAAAGATCGTGATTGAAGCTGGCGTCAGCTCAGAAAAGAAAACGTCAGACTTCACCCAAAACGAAACCGAACGTCTGTGGGAATCATTCTCCCAGACCTTTAAAAAGATAACGAACTATGATCTCGCCTTTCTGGTCATCCTTGACGCTGATGATTACCCCGAAGCCATCAGCAGTCTGGATCTACCTTCTATCCCGGATCATCAGAAAATCTCATTTGAGAGCTTAAACTCCACCGTAAAAGGATTCTTCTCCCTCAGGCAGGAGAAGGAGACGCGCAAGAAAGAAGTCCAGAAGCTGTCTCTCATCTGTCGGCGTAGTCTGAAAAGACTCAAAGCCAGAGCCAACAAAATCGAGGATGACCGGGCACAAGCAGAAAGGTCAGAGGAGTTCAAGAGATGCGGCGAGCTTCTGATGCTGAACAAGGAAAACGTCAAGAAGGGACTGAGTTCGGTCAGGCTAACAGATGTATTCGAGCCAGAGAGTCCTGAAGTCGAGGTGTCCTTAGATCCGAAACATAGCCCAACCAGAAACGCCCAGATCTATTTTAAGAAGTACCAGAAGGCAAAAGATGCCCTGAGCATAATCGAAAAGCGGAGGTCGGAAACCGAAAACCGGATAACTCGACTGGAGCGAATCGGTGAGCAATTGGAGTCACATGACGAGAACGTCGATTTAGAGGCAATCCGCAGGACTTTAACCCAACTGGGATTCTTGAAGGAGCCAAAACCTCGCGCGGCGAAAGGAAAGCAGAAGGAGTTCTCAGGCAGAACGTTCTTGACTAAGAGCGGCTGTGAGATTCTGGTGGGACGAAACAACAAGGAGAACGACTACCTGACCTTCAAGTTCGCCCGACCCGATGATCTGTGGTTTCATGCCCAGGACGTTCCCGGCTCCCACGCCCTCCTCAGGAAAAAGGAGAAGAAAACGGAGCCTTCGCAGTCGGATATAAGAGAGGCCGCTCAGGTAGCGGCATATTTCAGCAAGGCCAGGGGGGAGAAGAAGGCGGCGGTGATTTACACCCAGGCCAAGTACGTCCGCAAGCCCAAAAGAGGAAAGCCGGGCTTGGCTCTGGTGGAAAGAGAGAAAAGCATCGTAGTCGAACCCGGGTTACCCGGTCGAGGATAATTCCGTTTTCGCAGGAATAACTAAGAAAGAATGTAGCGGAAAGCTTCAGCTTTCCATACGCGGCTTTAACCAGAACCTAACTTAAGTTAGGTTTTGGACTGCTTACACAGGCTGTTGACAGAACAAATGAAAGATAGGGGCTATTTCAGAAGCAACATCTTCTTCGTGGCCACGTACTCACCCACGGCAAGCCGGTAGAAATATATCCCGCTGGACACCTCTTTGCCCCGGTCATCCTTCCCGTCCCACGCAACCTGATAACTTCCCGGCTCCAGCTCCTCATCCACCAGCGTCTTTACCCCCTGCCCCAGGATGTTATAAACTTGGAGGGTGGTGCGGAGGGGACCATGAACCGTGAACTGTGAACCGTGAACCGCGAAGCTAATCGTGGTCGTGGGGTTAAAGGGGTTGGGATAATTCTGGCTCAGGCTGAACTGCATCGGTCCGGAGACAGGCCCCTCCTCCACAGACGTGGGTTTGAAGTTCATCTCCACGTCGTCGATATACCAGCCATCGCTTGCGCCGGTCCAATCGGAGATCAGGTGGAATCTGAATCTCACGTTCGATTGTCCGGTGTAAGCGCCCAGGGGCAGATTCACCTGGGACCAATCATCCTGGATCTCGACAAACTCAGCCAGTCTCTCCCAGCCCCTGCCTCCGTCCGTGTTTATCTCCACAAATCCGGTATCATAGAGCCAGAACTGGAATCGGTGCCAGAATGACAACTGAGGGCTCGCGATGCTGGAGAGATCAAACGTCTCCTTTAGCCCAGCCCAACTGTCGGAATGGTTCTGATAGAGGCCCTGCGGACTGTCGGTCAAGCCGAAGGTACCGCTCCATGCAGATACCGGGCTCCAGTTCCAGGAGTTGTTGGTTCCTCCGGTCTCCCACAGCCAGAATCCACCTTCAAAATCGAAGGTGATAAAATCGGTGGCAACAAAAAGCTTTAGTCTGAATCGGGGAGCGCCAAGGGGGTAATTCACCACGTTATAGAAGCTGTCCTGAGTAGACAGATAGTACTGCAGCACAGTTCCCGCGCTTTGCGCAGGGATCTCGGCTTCATATTGATTTAAGCCCAAGGGCTGCAAGGGCTGCTTGACAAATGGGGACAGCGTGTCTGATCGCCAGAAAAGAAACAGCGAATCCTCCATGAGCCCGTTTCCGGGAGTGATGGTCGCCGACATGATGTATGGGTTTAATGTGTCGGAGGTAAACAGGGGCGGATCGTGAAATATGGTCAGTGCTCCGGATGGACTGTAGTTCAACGCCGCAAAGAGATTCAGCAGACCCCAGCCGTAGGTGCTGTCGGGTGAAGAGGCATTATTGGCGGTCATCATCAGAGCTTCTCTTGTCTGCATAGCCGTCCAATCCGGATGGGCTGACATAAGGACTGCCGCGCATCCTCCCACCAAAGGAGTCGAAAGAGAGGTCCCATTTGCCCCACCATAGTGATCTACTCCGGAGGATTGCGCGCAATAGGTCGCCACTCCCCTGGCGACAACCTCTGGTTTGATGCGGCCGTCATACGTGGGACCACGTGAGCTGAAACCGGCTATGTTCCCGTTTGCATCCACCGCTCCACAGGCTAAGATGCTGTCCGCATCGGCCGGTGCGTGCAGGGTGCGGTATGCCGGACCTTCGTTTCCCATGGCGTTGCAAACCAGGATTCCGCGGCTGGCTGCCAGATCAGCCGCCTGACTGGTTACCGCGGTGTTGCCATCCATATCCTCATAAGTATACCCGCCTCCTGTATCCCATGTCATATAAGCCAAAGAAGACGAGGCCACTTCCGCTCCAATGGAATCTGCCCATTCCAAACCTGCCACCCAGTCGTCCTCCTCAACAGGTAACTCCCAACGCAAATCCTCAGTCTTTGCCAGAACGAAGCTTGCTTTATAAGCAGGACCGTAAAGCTCATCCTCATATTCCCCGCCTAGAGCCGACCATGTGTAAGTGCCGTGATTATGCTGGCCCGAAGGCTCTCCTTCCTCGTTCTGGGTGTTGCCATCGTCGTATATGAAATCCCACTCTGCAAGAACTCTACCTTCAGAAAAAGCGGCTGCGAAGGCCTGATGGTCTTTCCTGTAGCCGGTATCCAGCATGCCCACGATCACGTTTTGCCCCATAAAGCCCATGTCGTGAACGATGGGAACGTTGAGCTGATCAAGCTGTTCCAGTGAACGCCCATAGTCTCTGCCGTAGACGGCAGTATCTTTTTGCTTGTACAGTTCCCCCCGCAGCGGCTCGATTTCTAACGGTCTTCTTTTGAAGCTAACTACCTTTTTGATCTGTTTCACGAAGGGGAGCTTGGCAATCTCGTCGACCTTGCCCGCCTGGATCTGGACGCTTATGGCATTCAGCCATCTGGATCTGTGCCGCAATTCTCCACCCACCTTCAACACCTCGTCCACATAACCCTGGTTAACCGGAAGGTCCAGAAAATCGACCGCTACCCTGTTTTTCAATCTTCTCTTCAGAGCAGCGCTGGTAAGCGAGCTTCGGAACGCCCCCTTCGCCAGCCGGTATCGCCCTTGAGAGAAGATACCTTTGTCCGTAGAGAAGACCCAGACCCTGACGCTATCCTCCGAAGCACGGTCAGCCATAAACCGCGATAAAGCTGTCGAGACGACGGGGGATTCTTTTGGTGAGACAACAGACGGTGGTGATTGCTGATCCCCCTCCAACATATCGGTTGATTGGGCTTTTAGAAAATAGGGAGAGACCAACAAGATCAAAACTGTGAGTGCTAAGAGAAAAAGTCTTTTGGAAGAATCAGGCATGGTGATTCACATTTTTGTCGCAGGACCTGAATCTGTCCCGGGTGATGAAGCCACAGGTTAGCTTAAGTTGGCAGTCTCACCAGATTCGGAGAGTAAACTGCCAGGTAAAATCTAAATGTATGCATTCAGAGATCAAAGTCAACAGCCTAATCGAGAGTTCAGCGGATTTCCGACGCGCGGGCCAATGCCCGCTTATCCTCAGGATAGAATACGCAGAATGCACCTTTCGAGCTTGCCCGGACGAAAGGGAGTCGCGAATTAGACAACCCTTTTAGAGAGACCGACCTGGAAAGCCGGGATGGGCTAAAACTACGAGGATTTCTTTTGGAGGTCGTCGAACTTGAGATCGAGGGAATTCTTTAAGGGAGGAAGATCCATCATCCCGTTCAGCGCCCGGTTTTCACCCTCCGGAACCCAACTCAAGGCGAAACCCAGTTTCCTTTTGTAGGCCAACGCCAGATTCCGATCCGGTTTCACTTCCTTCTGGCACAGGGAATTCTCGTTCATCTGGTAGATTAACAACGGGCTGCTGCACAGCACACTGAGCTTCTGATTCCGGAAGGCCTTGTCGTTCGTCTGGATGAAGCGCAGGAGAGCCAGAAGACTCTTATATTCCAGTTCGTAGTGAGATCCGGAATGGCGGGTTTTAAAAAGCACACCCAGGTCCGGGATGGCAAAGCTGATCAAACCGTTCTGTTTCTTCTCCTTATCCCTCAGGAGCGTCTTCACGCTGACAAAACATTGCATTCTGGGCCGTACAGAGACCTTCTCCATGTTCCCTTTCTCCCTTTTGCCTCAATTCCAAAGCAAAAATTATGCCCTGCCTTTTGACCGGTGCCACCAGCCGGACGGCCTAACGAGTCGGGCGGCGGCCGGATTAACACGCTTCGAATCAACAAGATGGCCGGGGCCAACGTTTGGGTACGATGCTTCCATGGCGGAAAGGTCGAAGGATGAAGGTGCAATCTTTTTCACATAGACTGCAAGGTGGAGTTACCACTCGGATGACGAGAGACTCAAAGCAGATTCGGACCGGAACCGGACGAACGTCGACTCAAGCTGCCGGGGAATTTACCGCGCAGAGCGGCGTTTCTATCAGCTCTTCAGGCTCTTCTTCACGTGGGGAATCAGACCACCGTCTCTTAGGATTCCCATGAGGAATTCCGGCAAGGGGGGGAAGGCGAATTTTCGATCTTGTGAGGTTATTATCTCGCCGCTGGCGAAGTTGATGGTGATGGTCTCGCCCGCCTCGACCTGATCCGGCGCTTCCCTGGATTGAACCAGAACCAGCCCCTGATTGATGGCGTTTCTGAAGAAAATGCGGGAGAAGGATTTTGCCACTATGCAGGCGATTCCGGCGTACTTCAGGCAGGTGGCCGCCTGTTCCCGCGAGCTGCCGCAGCCGAAATTGGCTCCTGCTACGATTATGTCGCCCTTTTGGACCTTCTTGGGGAACACCGGATCGTAACCTTCCAGGGCGTGCAGGGCCATCTCGGGGGCATCTATTATGGGAAGATATTTCCCCGGATAGATCACGTCTGTATCGATGTTATCGCCTAATTTCCAGACTCGACCGGTTATCTGTTCCACGGTATTCCCTTAGGGAAAAATGTTCACCTCATTGCGAGTCCCCCGTACGGGGGACGAAGCAATCCCCTCCAATTCGAGGTCATTGCGAGCGTTAGCGAAGCAATCTCCTGCAATTCAAGGGATTGCTTCGTCGCTCAACACTCCTCGCAATGACGGGCCCTTTTATGTCATTGCGAGCGACAGCGAAGCAATCTCAAAGTGCATCATAGAGATCTTTCCATTCGGGATTCATGCTTTCAATCAATTCCATCTTCTTCTTCCTTGAGCCAGCCTTAATCTGTTTCTCTCTTGTTATAGCATTGTACGGGTCCTGGGCAATCTCGTAATAGACGAGTTTCATTATGTTCTATTTCTTAGTAAACCCTTTACACATCTGGTGCCTATGTTGAAAAGCGCGCCGTCTAAGGTCACTGGTGACGCCGGTATATAGCACGGTGTTATTCTTGTTGGTCATGATGTAAACGTAATACTGCTTGTCCATCTGCCTTCTGTGGAAGGGATTGCGTCGTCGTCCCGCCGCTGGCGGGACTCCTCGCAATGACGGGCCCGTTTATGTCATTGCGAGCGACAGCGAAGCAATCTCCTCCAATTCAAAAGATTGCTTCGTCACTTCGTTCCTCGCAATGACTGCTTGCCTCTCAGTCGTCTCAGACGGATTATCTTCCTCCCATTATCTCGGATCGGCAATCTCTCCCTTGATGGCCGTAACCGCTGCCACAGCGGGGCTGGCTAAATACACCTCAGACTCCGTCGACCCCATTCGGCCCTTGAAGTTTCGGTTGGTGGTGGCTAGGCACCTCTCCCCCGCCGCCATGATTCCCTGGTGCGCCCCCAGACAGGGTCCACATCCGGGATTCAGAATCACAGCACCCGCTTCTAAGAAAGTCTTGAGGTATCCTTTTCTCATGGCCTGTGCGTAAATCGTTCTGGTCGCGGGTAAAATGAGCATTCTCACGTCCGGATGAACCTTTTTACCCTTCAACATCTTTGCCGCCACCTCTAAGTCGTCCAGCCTCCCGTTGGTGCAGGAGCCCAACACCACCTGGTCGATCCTTATCCCTATCACCTCGCTCACAGGTTTCACATTATCCACATTGTGAGGACAGGCAATCTGGGGCTCGAGACGACTCACGTCGAACTCATACTCCCTCTCGAAGAGGGCGTTCCGGTCGGAGAATATCGGCTCATACCTCCGGCCACTTAGAGAGGCAAGATATCTTTTGGTGATCTTGTCAAACGGAACCACCGCAAATTTGGCCCCCATCTCCATGGAGAGGTTACAAACGGTGAACCTTTCCGAGATAGACATCTTGCCTACTGTCTCTCCGTAATACTCAATCGACTTGTAGCTCGCCCCCTCCACGGTAAGCTCCCCGATGATGCAAAGAATCACGTCCTTGGCGTAGACGCCTTTAGGCATCTGTCCCCGAATCACTATCTTTATCGACTCCGGCACCTTAAGCCAGATTTCTCCGGTGGCCCACAGAGCAGCCATCTCGGTGGCGCCTATGCCGGTGGACAGAGCGCCCAGGCAGCCATAGGAGGTTGTATGAGAGTCGGTCCCCACTGCCAGCTCACCCGGCACAATGTGAGCCTTCTCTATCACCACCTGATGACAGATCCCCTCCCTTATGTCATAGAAGTTTTTGATCTTCTGTTCCTTCACAAACTCCCGGATGGACTTGTGTGCTGTTGCGGTTTTCTCCGATTCCGCAGGAGCACGGTGATCCAGAGGGATGACGATTCTATTCGGATTCCAGACCTTCTCCTGCCCGATTTGCCTGAACTGTTTTATCACCAAGCCGGCGTTGTCGTGGCTCATGGCCAGATCCGGCTCCACGTTTACGATCTCTCCCACCTGGGTCTGAGCCTTTCCAGCCTTTTGGGCCAGAAGTTTCTGTGCCATGGTCTGCGTTCCGGCGCCCTGCTCGACCAGGATACGCCCTGATATTGAAACACCCGGCTGCCCGGCTAAGGGGAATTCCAACTGTTGGTGCTTGAGCATCTTGGGCTTCTCCATCAGGTCGTATATCTTTCGCCACTTATAGAAGCCCGACTTGGAGATGCCCAGTTCCGCTCCGGCTTTCTCGTCATTTCCATAGGTCTCCCACAGATCCTTGATTTGCTCCTTGGAGTACTTGGCGAGAGAATACCGGCCGATATTTTTCTTCCGCCTCCAGTACGCCACCAGATACTCCGGCACCCCTCCTAAAGCCTCTCCGATCTTCTTGTCGGTCTTGTACTGAGCCTGGAGCTTTAGAAGCTCCTCTTTTCTTGGAATCTTCATTTAAGTCCGCCGGCGGCGGCCCGCCGACCGCCGCTTTGAGTGCTTTTTATCTATTCCTCGCAATTCCTTTTTCAAAAGTCGGTAGGTGTTGGAAAGTCCCACAGAGATCACCTTGGTCTCCGCAAAGATGGGCATGAAGTTGGTGTCGCCCTGCCAGCGGGGAACGATGTGCAGGTGTATATGGTCCCCCACTCCCGCTCCGGAGACCTTACCTAAGTTCATACCCAAGTTTATCCCCATTGGCTTCAGCCCCGACTTGAGTGCTCTAACGCAAAGCTGCGCTGTTTTCCAGATTTCGGTTAGCTCCTCATCTCTTAGCTCTTCTAACTTGCCCACGTGACGAAAGGGAGCAATCATCAGGTGTCCGTTATTATATGGATAGCGGTTGAGGATGACGAAGCATTTCTCCCCGCGAAAGAGAATTAAGTTTTTCCGATCCTGCTTCTCCCTTGAGGTCCGACAAAGGAAACAGCCGGGCTCTTTCTCGCACAGGACGAACTTCTCACGCCAGGGCGCCCATAATCTCTCCAAGTAGACTCCTTTGTGCTAAGATTTCTTTCAACTGATCTAATATACAACAGGAGAAGTTCATTTTCAAGACTTTTCGCCAACCAGTTTGACTATACCCGTTTAATGGGATTGTACCAGATACCTGATCCTGATACGATATCCTAACTTCCGGGAAAGTTTCTATTGACAAGCTTAAGCTTTTGTAATAAATTGACTGCCAGTCGGGTAGATAAGTTGTGATGTCGTGGACAGATTTCGTTCTAACCCTTTTCCGGGGGTGACGCTTTGAATTATGCAGTCATCTTAGCCGGGGGAAGAGGCGAAAGATTCTGGCCTCTTTCCCGAACCCAGCACCCAAAACAGCTTTTGCACCTGATCTCCAAAAAGACCATGCTCCAGGAGACCATCGATCGCATCAAGGATTTTATCCCTGTGGAGAGAACCAAGGTGGTTACCGGCGAGAATATAAGAAAGGCCATTCTCAAACAGGTGGATTATCTTAAACCAGAGAACCTGATCGTCGAGCCGGCCATGAAAAACACCTGCGCGGCAGTCGGGGTGGCGGCCATTCATCTTAAGAAAACCGACCCGGATGCAACCATGGTGGTCCTCTCCTCTGATCACGTCATCAGACCCCGGGAGAAGCTCCTGAAGATCTTAGAGGTGGGCACCAAGCTGGCTAAAGATGGAGAATATCTGATCACCATAGGCATCACCCCCACCCGGGCGGAGACGGCGTACGGATACATCGAGTTTGCAGATCTTCACGAGAGCTTTGACGACATCCCGGTTTACAGCATAAAGGAGTTCAAGGAAAAACCCTCCCGCATAGTGGCACAGCAGTACTATTACGATCGAAGACATCTCTGGAACAGCGGAATGTTCATCTGGTCGGTCTCGACCATCCTGGAAGCGTTGAAAAAGCACATGCCGGACATGTACGCAGAGCTGGGCAACTACTCCAAACATGTGGGCACCCAAAACGAGGATGCAGCAAAAGAGGATCTTTACCAGCGCGTGGAAAGTATCTCCATAGACTTCGCCGTGCTGGAGAAGGCGGATAACGCCCTGGTGATCAGGGGAGACATGGTCTGGGACGACATCGGATCGTGGCTGGCCTTAGACAGGATAAAGGACAAGGACAAAGGGCACAACGTTATCGTGGGAATGGGCCGGGCCATGAATACCTACGAAACCACCATCGTCAACGACTCCGACGGGATAATCGCAGCGCTGGGCGTGTCGGATCTGGTGATAGTGAAGACGGACGACATCGTCTTTGTGGCCCACAAGACCAGGGTGCAGGACGTAAGAGAGCTTCTTGCCGAATTCAGCCGGGATAAGGACCTGGAGAAGTATCTATGAGAGCCAGGGGACTCTGTATCTGTCTTCTGTTCTGTCTCCTGGTTTCTGCAGGCTGCGGCGTTCGACCCTGGAAAACCACTGAGGAGGACCAGAGGACCAAAGCAGAGGACCAGTTCGACCCCCTGGGCTTTCCGCAGGATAGAGTGATCGTTACAGAGGAAGAGCCTCCGGGCAGAAACCCAAAGGCCTCGGAGCTCAACAAGGATAACGACCTTGCCTTGGAGGAATTACCCGGGACGGAGGAGGTCTTACTGCAGAAGGTTCACCGGGTGCAGTTCTTCGCCACCAAATACCCGGATGAGGCCAAACAGGTGGCCGAATCGGTGGCTGATGAGCTCTCGGAGCGGACCTACATTGAGTACAAGGCTCCTTACTATTGGGTGCGGGCAGGGGATTGCGAGACGGAGAAGGAGGCAAATTCTCTCCTGAGGAAGATAAAAGGATTAGGGTACAGCCAAAGCTGGGTGGTGGAGGTGGAACTGGAGGTAGAACCTTAAACCGGTTTTTCAAAAAAACAAAATACAGGGACGTACTTTGTTAATCAAAACCAAGGTCCTCCTGGGCAACCAGGACAATCCCGACAAAAGCCTCATTTCCGACGCCGCTAAAGTCATAACCGGCGGTGGCATAGTCTCGTTTCCCACCGAAACGGTTTATGCTCTGGGCGCCGACGCCTTTAATGAGGAGATGGTGGCAAAGATCTATCGGATCAAAAGAAGGGATAGATCCAAGCCCATATCGGTCTTCCTAAAGGGGGCGCAGCAAACCCGGAGGATAGTCGACTTTGTTAACCCGGACGCCGAGAAGCTCATGGAGAAATTCTGGCCCGGGCCTTTAACCCTGGTATTCACATGCACCTCCTCCAAGCTGTCGGTAGTGCTGGCCAAGGGTGACAAGCTGGGGGTAAGGGTGTCTCCCAGCAATATGATTGCACAGCTTCTGGAGGAGACTGGAGTACCCATCACGGCCACCAGCGCCAATATCTCCGGAAAGAAAAGCTGTGTGGCGGCAAATAGAGTCTTCTATTTCTTTAACGGAAGAGTAGAGCTGATTATAGATGGAGGCAAGTCGAACGTCTTCCTTCCCTCCACCGTGCTGGACGTCTCCGGCGAAGACTCCTCCTTAATTCGGCTGGGGCACATACCGGTGGAGGAAATAAAAAAGGTGGTGCCAAGTTTAAGGATTCCGGAGGAGGAAGAACCCAAGGACGACTGCAAACCAGAGGTGAAAGTGGGAGCGGTTTCCGAGGAACCTCAGAACGAAACTGATCAGACCCAGACCAGCACCGTGGGTTAATGAAAAAACAGAAGGTCTCCTGCCATGAAGGAGTTCGTCAAGAAATGGATCAAGGCCATACGAGCCCCGTTTTTCACCGCCAGTGCCATCCCGGTCCTGGTTGGAACCGCCTTGGCCTGGAACATGACCGGGAAATTCAGCCTGTATAAGTTCATCCTGGTGCTGGTAGGCGTTCCCCTGTTCAACGCAGGAACGAACTTGGCCAACGACTATTACGATCACAAGACCGGAAACGACGATATCAACACCAGCCTCACGCCTTTTTCCGGAGGAAGCCGGGTAATTCAAAACGGACTGATTCCGGCGAAGCACATGTTGATCGGTTCGTTTTTGTTCTTCGGCCTTGGTTCCATCATGGGACTCTATTTGAACGCGATCACCCCGGGGAATCTGGTCTTATACCTGGGCATCTTCGGGCTTTTGAGCGGCTTTCTCTATACCGCCACCCCGGTGCTCATCGGGTATCGGGGCGTAGGCGAGCTTGTGGTCGGCTTGAATCTGGGCACGCTAACCATAATCGGATCCTACTTCGTCCAAGCGCACAGCGTAAGTTGGCCTGTCTTCTGGATGTCGCTCCCCATCGGCTTTCTGGTAGCCGCCATTCTGTACATCAACCAATTCCCGGATTATGAGGCGGACAAGGCAGTAGACAAAAAGCACCTGGTGGTGAGGTTAGGAAAGAGAAGGGCGGTTTACGGTTACTATTTTTTAATTGCATCCGCTTATCTGGTAATAGGCGGAAGCGTGCTCTTCAGAATGGTGACTCCATTCGCCTTAGTTTCCTTCTTGACACTTCCTCTGGCCATCGGCGCCGTCAGGACCCTGAAATCAAACTACGACAAGATAGCAGAACTTATCCCTGCGCAGGCCAAAACCGTCCAGACGCATCTGTTCACCGGCCTCCTTCTGACCTTGGGACTGATCGTGGGAAGGGTGATCTGAAATGCAGGTGGGGTTAGGGTCGCTGTAATCCTGACGCAACCAAGATTCTTTCACAGTTGCATGGGGACTTTGTCTTAGACGCCCAGACGCCCTACAGGCCTGCAGGGGGCCGGTATGGGGGTTTCCGTAGTCCCGATGCCTCAACCCTCCCTTCTGGACCCTCTGATCTCCACCAGAAACACGTTCACAAGTTTCGTATGAATCATAATGGTAATTTGGCAAGAAAAAGCTACAAAATTGTCATGTTGAGCGACCAGACGGTCCCGTACGGGGGACTCAGAATGACAAAAGGACAACGTTAGACCTTCTTTGATTTCTTATGCTTGATCTAGTTCTTCTTCATCCTCCCAGCATATATGACTTTCGGAAGCGTTCCGTGATGTGGGGGCCGATTAGCGATGTTATCCCCTCCACCCCGGTCTTTGACATGTTTCCTCTCGGCTTTGTAAGCCTGTCTTACTATCTGACCAGGCAGGGATTCAACGTACGGATAATAAACGTCGCCCACAAGATGCTCTCTAATCCCCGCTACGATGCGGAAAGAGAGATAAAGAAGCTGAAGGTCTCTGCCTTTGGCATCGATCTGCACTGGCTGCCCCATGCTCAGGGAAGCTTAGAACTGGCCCGAATAGTGAAAAAACATCATCCCCAAACTCCGGTGATCTTCGGGGGGCTATCGTCCACTTATTTTCATGAGGAGCTCATCACCTATCCCCAGGTCGATTTTGTCATGCGCGGAGACTCCACCGAAGTGCCTCTTTACCGCTTGCTGTCAGCTATCAGGAACGGGAGTAGATTCGATGACGTGCCCAACCTCACCTACAAGGAAAACCGCGAGGTGAAAGTCAACCCTACCAGCTGGGTTCCCGACGATCTAAATCAGCTCCCTCTGGATTATTCCCACATGATCAGATCAGCTATAAAGCACCGAGATCTCTCCGGGCACATTCCATTCTACGGCTGGCACGAGTATCCTATCACCGCTGTCTTCACCTGCCGGGGCTGCAGCTATCACTGCGGAACCTGCGGGGGATCACAGGAGACTTACCATGAGTTCTGCCACCGCCAAAAGCCGGCCTTCCGGGATGCGGAGCTGGTGGCCTCTGATGTTTCTCAGATCGCCCGGTACTTCAAAGGACCTATTTTCATCCTGGGGGACATTTTTCAACCCGGCGAGGAGTACGCTTACAGGCTCTTGAAGCTGCTTTCAAAGCAGCGACTGGACAATCACGTGGTGCTGGAGTTCTTTGACATTCCTCCTCTGGACTCTCTGGATTTGATGGCGGCATCCATCCCTCATCTCAATATCCAGCTTTCGCCTGAGACTCATGACCCGGAGATAAGAGCGGCTTTCGGTCGACCTTATAACAATCAGAGAATGGAGGAGATGATCGAGAGAATTCTCAAATTAGGCTGTCATAAGTTCGATCTCTTTTTCATGATCGGTCTGCCGGGTCAGAACACCAAATCAGTGATGGACACGGTGGAATACATTGATCAACTCTTGATGCAAGTCGGCAATGGCAAAAACCTCTTCCCTTACATTTCTCCATTAGCCCCCTTTCTGGATCCGGGAAGTAAGGTCTTCGAAAACCCGAAGGAACATGGTTATAAGCTGTTCTATCGTACTTTAGAGGAACACAGAAAGGCGCTTCTGCAACCAAGCTGGAAGCAGATGCTCAGCTACGAGACTGACTGGATGACCAGAGACGAAATCGTTGAGAGCACCTACGAGGGCGCGTTAAGGCTCAATCAGGTGAAACACAATCACGGACTGATCAAGCTCAACAAATTCAAGGAGATCGAAAAGAGGATAAACCAGGCTCGAAATATCATCCGGGCTATTGGTGAACGGTTGGCCAGGCATGGACCGGGTGGAATTGGACCTGAGCCTGCTCAACAGGACTCCGAAGATGCCGGGTCATCTGCCAGATCACTGCAGGTCTCTACGATCTGTGACAAAGACGAACTCAAGTGGCCGGTGAGATTTCTTAAGCTTAACCTTCCCAAAGGGCCACTGAAATTTCTATCGCTTCTAAGAATGAAGAATATCCTCAGCTTGATCTTGCGCGGGGATGACTCGTCTACGAAGGCGGAGAAAAAGCCCATCTGAGAGGAACATATTACGACGGACATTTCTTCTTGCCTTGACCGAGGGAGTTCGATCCGGTTGGAGGACCAGAACCTAACTTAAGTTCGGTTCTGGTCTTTCGCTTCGTGGAGACTACCGTCGCGTAAAAAGATTAAGGGATTAGAGACTCTGGACAGGTCCTCTTGTTTTTCCCTGCCAAAAAACTATATTGTAGGGAATAGTTTCTTGCAGGCCTTTCTGAAGGAGGAAGAGACATGTATGATTATCCCGTCAACTACGGCGTGGAATACCCCGAGAAATCTTCACGGCTTCTGGTCTTAGCCCGGATTCTCTTAGGCTGGCTTTACATCGGCATACCCCACGGATTATTTGCCTTAGCCTACGGTATCGTGGCTTTTTTTGTTGCCATTCTGTCGTTTCTTGCTATATTGATAACTGGACATTTCCCTTTAAGCTGGTTTGATTTTCTTATCAGATATAACCGCTACCTCAACCGGCTGGTGTCTTATTGCACGTGTATGACGGATAAATATCCGCCATTCAGCGGAAGAAGATAGTTGTGAGAGTTATTCCCTTCCGGGATTTGTCGCCGAAAAACCAATGTTTGCAGGTAATGCGAGATGAAAAAGGTTCTGATTCTTGCTGCAATGCTTTTGTTGCTGATTCTGAATTGCTCCAAGAAAACCACGACCAATAATTACTACTACGACGGACCCGAGGAGGCGGGGGCCATCGTAGGCGTTGTACACCCTGCTGAATCACAGGCCCAGGTTACCGCCTGCATGGGGATTCCAATAGCATCGACCCAGATCGACAGCGTTGGCTATTTCAAGCTCTCCGGGCTGCCTGCCGGCGACTACCAGCTCCTGGTGGAAGCGGGTGGATATCGCGACTACCTCTCCAAGCCCAGCATAAAGGTTACGGACGGGGCTATAACTCTGGTAGAGGCCATTTTCCTTGCCTCCATACACGATTTAATTCGCTCGGTTTCGCCGTACGACGGAGCACAGGGGGTAAGACTCAGCGAGTCAATCTGGATTCGCTTCCATACCCCCATGAATCAGACAGGTTTTGAAACGGCTTTTCACATTGAGCCGGCGGTGGAAGGTACGTTCTACTGGTATCCCTCTAAGCCGTCCAACTCCGTGGAGTTCAATCCGAAGTATCAACTTGCCACCAATACACGCTACCAGGTGATTATCGACACCACTGCCTCGGATACGGCCGGGGTCAAGCTGCTCCAACCATACCAATTCGCCTTCACCACAGAACCCATTAGAGTCGAAGACACCTACCCGCGTCACAATCAGACACAGGTTTCGCCTTCTACCAGAATAACCATCTCTTTCAATGCTGAAATGGATGCGGGATCGGTTCAGTCAGCTTTCAGAATGATTGATTCCGGGCTGGAAGACGTAATGGGAGCGTTCTACTGGTCCTCAGACCAGCGGCGGATGGAGTTTCGTCCCAACTCCCCGCTGGCCGCCGGTGAAATGTACACCGTCACAATCGACACCACCGCTTCCGACGTGTCGGGAGGAAAATTGCCTGAGCCACACCAGTTCTCCTTCACCACAGAATCCGTCAAGATCGAACATTCTACCCCCCATCATAATGACACCCAGGTTTACCCGTTTACCGCGATACGGATCACCTTTAACGCCGAGATGGACATCGAATCGGTGAACTCAGCTTTCAGCGTGGTTGATTCAGAGTTGAATCATGTCACCGGAGAGATTCGTTGGAGTGCTCTACGGGCGATGGAGTTTCGCCCGGATTTGCCTCTGGCTGTGAATGAAACTTACACCGTCACCATCGACACCACCGCGTCGGGAATTAGCGGAGCGAAACTGCGCGAGGCACATCATTTCTCCTTCACCACCGACTGCCTCAGGATCTCCTCCAGCCCCAAGGACAATGCTGCGGAGGTTTCCGTACATACTACAATAAGGCTCACTTTCAACACCTATATGGAAACGGAGTCTGTTAGTGGAGCCTTCGAGATGGTAGATTCTGAATTGGAGGATGTGATAGGGGACATCGTCTGGCCCAATCAGTACGTCATGGAGTTTCGTCCAAGTTCGGAACTGGCTTTGAACGAAGAATACACTGCGACAATCGACACCACCGCCTCCGACACCCACGGAGCAAAATTACCTGAACCATACCAATTCTCGTTTACCACAGAGTCTATCAGAATTTCATCCAGCCCGCGAGACAACGACGTGTGGGTTTCTCCGAAAACTAAGATCCGGATAGGTTTCAACACTGACATGGATATAGAGTCTGTAAATTCAGCTTTCAAGATGGTGGATTCCGAACTAAATGATGTGACCGGGAATTTCGCCTGGTATGGCCCGTCGGGGATGGATTTTTCTCCGCACATGGCTCTGGCTGTCAGTGAGAAGTACACCGTGACGATCGACACGTCTGCGCGCACCACCCAGGGAACGAAACTCCTCGAGCCATATCAGTTTTCCTTCACCACACAGCCTCTCTTAATCTTATCCACCTCACCGAAGAATAAGGAAACCTGGGTTTCTCCGTTCGCCACGATAAGGATCGCCTTCAACACTGATATGGATACGGAAACGGTCATTTCAGCCTTCCAGATGGTGGACTCTGAAGTGAACGATGTTGTCGGACACTTCGTCTCGCCTGACCCCACCACCCTGCAATTCAATCCGGATCCCCCTCTGGCTCCCAGCGAGACATATACCATCACCATTGCCGCCAGTGCAGCAGATATGTACGGCAAAACCCTGGGTGCACCATATAGTTTCTGGTTCAAAACCCAACCATAGAGTCTGGGGAGGCTGAGACAGAACAGAGATTCACTCACCTTTTTAGGGAGACAAAATAGAGATCAGTCATTGATATTCAAACACTGGCCCCCGAATGCTCAAGACGCTTGAGGGGAATGCACGAACGCTTCGCACAATTCCCCCTACGCCCTCCCAAACAGCCTCCGCATCCCTAGTCCTTGTACTCAACTCAGACAAACCCGATTTCGCATAGGCGGCCGAGTTTTTTGATGTTGACACCCCGACAGGGGACGTATATATTCGGTAGCGTTGGACAATTCTCCAAGATCAACACTGACTCCCTAGGGGATTTGTGATGACATTCAGCTTTTGAGCCGATTTTACTTATTGTTGGTGGGATTCTTCTCTCAGAGGAAACAAGAAACACGATGGCAAAACGCGATTACTACGAAGTATTGGGGTTGGGCAGAGACGCCACGGAGGATGACATAAAGAAGGCTTATCGCAGGCTGGCGCTGCAGTATCACCCCGACAAAAACCCTGGCAATAAAGAAGCGGAGGAGAAATTCAAGGAGGCCACCGAGTCCTATGAGGTCTTGAAGGACCCGCAGAAAAGATCGACCTACGATCAGTTCGGGCACGCCGGCTTGGGCGGCGCAGGCGGCTTCGGCGGGTTTGATTTCACCTCCTTCGATCTCGGAGATGCTCTGCGAGCCTTCATGCGTGATTTCGGAGGCTTCGGGAGCGTCTTTGATAACTTCTTTGGCGCCACCCGGACCCGGCAGGGAGCGCCAAAGGGACGCGACATGCAGATAAGGCTCAAGCTCAGCTTAGAAGAGATCGCCACCGGAGTGGAAAAGACGATTAAGATAAAAAGACTTCAGAAATGCAGAGAATGCGGCGGATCCGGAGCAGCCCAGGGCACCTCCAAGAAGACCTGCCCAAAATGCCAGGGCGCCGGTCAAATAAGGCGGGTATCTCGTTCCCTGTTCGGGCAGTTTGTCAACGTCACCACTTGCGATCAGTGCAACGGAGAGGGGGTGGTGGCCGATAAACCCTGTCCGGCCTGCCGCGGCGAGGGAAGGGAGAAAGGGACTTCTACCGTCACCGTGAATATTCCCGCCGGCGTGACCTCCGGAAATTACATCCAATTGCGCGGCACGGGAAATGCCGGACCGCGGGGAGGTCCTCCCGGGGACGTTATCGTGCTCATCCAGGAGCAGGAGCATCCCGTTTTCAAAAGACACGGAGACGACATCGTCCACGATACCATAATCAGCTTTAGCCAGGCTGCATTAGGAATTGAAATTACGATTCCGACCCTGGACGGTAATGCCAACTTGAAGATTCCCCCGGGAACCCAGTCGGGTAAGGTATTCAGACTTAAGGGAAAGGGGATGCCACGCTTGCAGGGTTACGGGAAAGGGGATGAGTTCGTCAGGGTATTGGTTTGGGTTCCAACCCGTTTATCCTCGGAGGAGAAGAAGCTCTTAAAGGAGTTGGATTCCAAAGAAAACATGCAGCCGCCCCAGGGAGACAAGAGCTTCTTTGAGAAATTGAAAGAGACCCTTGGAATTTAGGCAGTTCTCCGCCAGTACCCAGCATGGTCAACGGATTGAACAGATTAAGCGGATTCCGATCACTCTCTTGAGAGAATCCCACAGTACAGGGAGGAAAGATAAGAGCGTGTACCGAGATTAGAGTCGTGGTGCCGCAGCTTGCTGCTGCGGTTGTCCTCAGAGCTCAGAACAGTCGCGGAGGCGAGCTTCCGCACTCCCAAAAACACCTTTTCGACGCCACCCAGACCGAAGGACATTCTGCGTGGTACGCATTTTTGGGCTGGCATCGATAAACCTTGAGTTTTCGTAAGATGATCACCAACTTCTACACCAATCCGGAGAAGATCAACAAAGAAACCCTGACCATCGACGGGGACGAGGCAAGGCATATCCTTTCAGTGCTGCGTCATGGAGCCGGGGACGAGATCGACGTGGTGGATGGCCGCGGCACTAAATACAGGGTCCTGATAGAAGAGGCGTCCCGAGACTTCCTGCAGGGAAAAATCCTGTCGAGCACGCGGATGGAGAACGAGCCCCAATGCCATATTACCTTAGCTCAGGCCATCTGCCGCAAGGAAAGAATGGACTTCTTAGTCGAGAAGGCAACCGAGATCGGAGTATCATCCATAATTCCTATCGTGACACAGAGAAACCTGGTCAAAATGGGCGAAGCCTCAAGAGAGAAAAGCAAGATTGACCGCTGGAGGAGACTGGCCATCGCCGCGATAAAACAGTCGCTCCGAACCGTACTGCCTGAGATACACGATGTAACCCCCTTTGATCAATTGCTTCCCCGAATTGAAGATTTTGACCTCTGTTTGATCGCCAGCCTGGATGAAGATGCAAAGAACGTAAGAGACTGTGAACAGCTCAAAACAAAACCCGATAGGGTTCTTCTGATTGTCGGCCCCGAAGCCGGATTCACCGAAGAGGAGCTTTCTCAAGCTAAGGCACAGGGCGTCATACCTATCCGTCTGGGCTCAAGAAGGCTCCGCACCGAGACCGCAGGGGTGGTCTTCCTCTCTTTGGCTCTTCATCAATTGGCCGGCCGCGGATAACCGGAATTCGTCGACTGGCTTTTTCGTATCCCAGACGTCGGACCTTCGTCGCAGATCCAGGCACCCCCTTTTCCCTGCCTTTTCTCCATCAACATATCCCCCGCCAAGCCGATAATAAATTAGGGTTCATCGCTTCGTAGCAGACCCTTTGTTTTCGCATATTCAGAGGTCATCCTGATGCCTAAGCTGATCACATTCGGAAAGGAATATCTTCTCTTCGCAGCGGAGCTTGTCTTTCTCCTGGCTCTCTTCGGAGTCCTTCTGCTGATCGACTTTTCCATCTATCTTAAGCTGGCTTTCGCCTTCATATTCGTGCTTTTCCTGGTAGGATGGTTTCTGCTCAGCTTCTCCAAGCTACAGCAGAGGTATCGCCTGCTGGCTGAAAAGCAGAAACGGAATATCGATAAGCTTCACCGGCTCTCGGAGCTGGCTGCCGAGCTTCCCAGGATTCCGCTGGTTCGCGACAAATACCCTGAGATCACTTCCCGACTGGCAGAGATATTCGGTGAGCATTTCAACTCGGACAAATTCCTTCTCTTTGCGAAAAAGAAAAACGTCTATCAGAGCATCTTAGCCCACAATATCAGTCTCCCCCAGAGAGGCAGAATAAGCATCAAATCCAACTCCGAATTCATCTCGCAGGTAACGTCGGCGGATACTCCGATGAATCTTGAACTCCTGCCATCAGCTAAGGTTCCCCCCTCCTTGAGGTCGCTGCACAAACAGCATCAATTCAACCGCCTGATCCCGCTGACGACAGAATCAGACCTGTGGGGATTCGTTATCTTCTCGGTCACCACAGATCATTCGGCTCGCGCTGGCGGTTCGAGACAGATCGGACAAACCGAAGGCGGCGGCGATGAGAGGTTGCCGCTTCTGGCGCTGAATCAGATCGCGCTGAATTTGGAAAAGGAGGATCTCGCAGCAAAGCTCAAGGAACTGGAAAAGACGGTTGATGCAGGCACGAAGCAGGAAACAGCAGAATCATCGCTTTTGAACCGTGATCTTAAGAGAAAAATATTCGATCTCAACGCGGTGTCGGAGCTGGTCAAAAACCTTTACTCGGTACTGGAGGAGGAGGGGCTCTTCTCCCTGCTGGCCCGGATGATGCAGGATCATCTTGGGGCAAAATCCGTTTTCCTGATGTTCCCTCACTCACAAAACGGTGACGTCGTGGGAAAATACTTCTACGGCGCCCATACCTCGGATCTGTTTGGAAAGGAAACCATCTCCGAGTTGAAGATAGACATGGGGAAAGCTCTATATAACTGGATCAAGAATGAGAAGCAGATCTGGCAACTCTACAGTATGCAAAAGCTCGCCCGTGAGGACAAGCTTTTGAAGGCTCTCTTAGCCTCCGGCTTTCAGATCGGAGCCAAGCTTACCTTTTCGGAGAGCAGTTTCGGGATAATATTCTTGGGCGAAAAGACGGACGGGGCCAAATATCGGCAGATAGACTTGGATATTCTGGCTATCTTAGTCGACATGGCGGTCATCACTTACAAGAACATAAGACACTTCAAAAGCATCGAAGAGCTCTCTCATACCGACAGCATAACCGCGCTCTACAACTATCGTTATTTCTACAAGCGATTGACCGAGGAGGTATTTCGTGCAAAAAGGTTCAGCCGAAAACTGGCTCTGGTCATCTTCGACATTGACGATTTCAAGGTCTACAACGATACCTTTGGGCACCAGGCAGGCGATCAGCTGCTCAAGCAACTGGGGGAGCTTCTCATCCGCACGGTCAGGTCGATCGACGTGGTCTGCCGTTACGGAGGTGAGGAATTCTGCGTGATCATGCCGGAGTCGGATCAGGAAGAGTGTCTGAAATTCATGGAGAGACTGCGCAAGCACATCATAAACTTCGCCTTCAGGGACGAGCGCCTAAAACAGGAGCACAACATCACGGTGAGCCTGGGAGGGGCGATATATCCTTATGATGCCCGCTCGGTCGATCGCCTCATCTACTCAGCAGACATGGCTCTTCTGAAAGCCAAAAGTGTCGGCAAGAACAGGTCGGTGATGTATCAGGAGAAGTTGGTCCCCGTTGCCCAGTGAATCCAAGCTCACACTGAAGAATATCTATCCCCATGTCCGAAGGCCACCTCCAAGACGTCTCCGGCATGAGGTAGACTCAGAGACTGAGCGTCATCTGGCTCTGCATATTATCAGAATCAAGCCAGCAACGGTCATTTGGGCTGGACCAGGCCAAGAATGCACGCGGTATTCCGGCCGGAAAAAAAGACCAAAACCTAACTTAAGTTAGGTTCTTGTCCCTGGTGCGTTTTAGGACGGTGTCTGCGTAAAAGGCGACAATCTCATTCTCATTTGAGAGAGACCTTTTATGATGCAATCCGGCGCAATCTTGTAGTCCCCCTGACCTGCTGCGGAAATATCGCCGGAAGCTGAAATGCGAAGAATTTACAGTTTTTGGTTGTGAATTTCGAATTTTTGATTTAGATTTTGGATGTTAAGACTTTGCCTGCTTAAAAGAGGTCGGAGGGTTCGAAGGAAAATGCGCGCTATCTTTGCCACATTGAGGCCCCAGCAGTGGGTCAAGAACTTTGTTCTCTTCGCGGGGCTCATCTTCTCCCAAAACTTAGACAAGCCGGATTTCTTTCTGAAATCTCTGGCTGCTTTCGCGTTGTTCTGCCTTCTCTCCTCCAGCGTCTACATTTTCAACGACATTATGGATGTGCAGAGTGATAGAAAGCACCCCTTGAAATCGACCCGTCCAATCGCCGGAGGCCAGGTCAAGGTCTCTACCGGCGTCCTTCTTTTTGTCGTGTTGGCCCTTATCTCCCTTGGCCTTTCGTTCTGGCTAAATCCCTTCTTCGCTTTAACCGGGCTGGGCTACTTCGTTTTGAACCTGGTCTATTCTGTGTACCTGAAAAACGTGGTAATAATCGACGTGATGTGCATCGCTTTTAGTTTTGTGATTAGAGCGGTGGCGGGGGCAGTGGTCATCGGGGTGGAGATCTCCGCCTGGTTAGTGGTCTGCACCACCCTTCTGGCTCTGTTTCTGGGCTTCGGCAAAAGAAGGCACGAGCTTGTTCTCTTGGAGGGCCAGGCTACCGACCATAGAAAAAGTCTCTCTGAATACAGCCCCTATTTCTTGGACCAGATGATCTCGGTGGTGACGGCATCCACGGTGGTGGCTTATGCTTTCTACACGCTCTCGCCTGAGGTGAAGGTGAAATTGGGCGCGAGTCACATGGAATTGACCATTCCTTTCGTATTATATGGAGTGTTTCGGTACCTCTATCTGATTCACCAGAAGGAAGGAGGCGGAAGCCCCACCAGAATGCTTCTGACAGACAGGCCCATCCTGGCGAACGTCATCCTCTGGCTGGCAGCGGTGGTTCTGATCGTGTACGTGTTCTGAAGATGACGAATGATCTTATTCGTCATTGGTCATCCATTATTCGTGATCCGCATTTTCTAAGGAGGTCCTGTGGCAAGATCGAAAGTGGCGGTGGTGAAGACTTCACCCGAGAGTGTGCTGGAGGATTATCAGAACCTCTTGAGGTTGGCAGAGGTGGAGACTCATCTCCCCAAGGATAAGACCACTATCCTAAAGGATAACATCTCCTGGCACTATCCCTTCCCCGGGGCCAACACCACTCCCTGGCAGTTGGAGGGTACCATTCAGGGCCTCAAGAGATTGGGATATGACCAACTGGTGGCAGTGGAGAACGAGACCGTGGTCACCAACGCGCCCAAGGGGGACAGGCTGAACAAGTACTCTGCGGTCTTCAAAAAACACGACATCAAGGTGAGGTTCAATTTCGCTGACGATTTCAAATGGGTCAAATACGAGCCAAAGGCAGAGCTTCTGGCGCTGCCTAAAATCTACAAGCACGGGATTTTCCTTCCTGAATTCTTCTTTGACAAGAATATCGTCCACCTCCCTACCGTGAAATGCCACATCTACACCACCACCACCGGTGCCATGAAAAACGCTTTTGGCGGGCTTCTGACCACCAAAAGGCACTACACCCATACCTGGATTCACGAGACCCTGGTTGATCTTCTGGCCATCCAGAAGGAGATTCATTCCGGGGTCTTTGCGGTGATGGACGGCACCACCGCAGGAAACGGCCCCGGTCCCCGAACCATGAAGCCGGAGATAAAGGACT
>Ga0114919_10000355_pt1 | contig 34756 bp, 29 predicted proteins | sample BlataG_FD_88682 | JGI IMG/M metagenome (GOLD analysis project Ga0114919, IMG submission 88682) | Deep subsurface microbial communities from Black Sea to uncover new lineages of life (NeLLi) - Black_00105 metaG | ecosystem: Environmental > Aquatic > Marine > Oceanic > Sediment | place: Atlantic... | reverse complement strand
TCATCCGGCAGCTACCAGCTAACAGGCAACCAGACAGTCATCTTCGGCTCTTCACGATTGTTCCATGCGTAGTACGGGACCATAGTGATGTCTATGCGACGCGGCTGGGCATCGCTCACTTGCCGGTAGCGGCCGATATCTTTTGTGGCGGTCTTGTCAATGACTATGGCTTTTGTCTTCAGCACGGTTACACCGCCGAGCAGGTCAGGCTCACGTTGAACCTGCCATTTCGCATCAGCGGGAAGGCAAATATCTTCAAACCGAACCCCTTTCGGTACGTCAATGGACTCAAGGCAATAAACGATGGGACCACGCATGACCGCAACCTGGTTGCGGGTGTGCTCCACAAGGGGGTCGGCAACGACCATTCTGACCGGCATAGGCAGATTCAGCTCGATTACGTCTCCCCCGGCCCACTTTCGCTCAATGGCGGCGTACGATGCCGGCCTGCACTCAACCTTCGCCGCCTTGCCGTTAACAGTCAAGGTAGCGTCCTTCGCCCAGCCGGGAATCCTCAGCAGAATCCAAAACGCATCGCCGGACTCGACAGCATCGACGGTAATGCGTACCCTGCCGTCCCACGGGTAGTCCGTTTTCTGCGTGAGCTTAAGTTTGCGCCCGTCAGCCGGCTCCCCGTCGAAAACGTTTCCACCATAGTGGTGAATCCACAATTCATTTTTGCTAACGCTGTAAAGGCAGTTGTGCCAGGAGGCAACAGTTCGCATCAGGTTTGTGGGGCAACATATCATCCTTTGCCCCGGGTCGAAACGTTTGTGGGCATCATGGCTGCGCAGTACGTGCTCAGGACCATGCCAGCGAAGCGGATTGGTATATGACCAACCCTCGCCGTCCACCTCGATTCCGGAGAGAATCGAGTTGAAGATGTTGCGTTCCATGATATCAGCGAAGCGGGCCTCGCCGGTGATTGCGAGCATCCGCCAGTTCCACATCAGGTTACCGATTTGGCCGCAGGTTTCGTTATAAGCCGTGTCATTCGGCAGTTGATAGGGGGCACCGACACCTTCATGGATGGAGTCACCACTAATAGCGGTAAGCTCTCCGGGCCGAAAGCTTCGGACTGGAAGGGCTTTGTGCATAGGACTGACGCCACCTGTGATATACATCTTTTTCTCCACGAGATCGGTCCACAACCTCTGGAGCGCATCGAGGAGGGTTTTGTCACCGGTCTCCATGTAGGCATCGGCTGCGCCGGCATAGAGATAGGTAAAGAACACGGCGTGGCCTACCACCTCGGTCTCCTTGCGGAGCGGGCGCCAGTTCTGGTTGAGGTCACTGCCGTTTGTCACAATGCCCCACGCATTTCGGCGTCCTTTTCCGTAGCGGCTGCCGCGCCAATCGATGAAGAAATTCGCCATGTCGAGGTACTTCTTCTCGCCGGTTGTACGATAGAGCTCAACACCCGCCATTATGATAGACGGGTTGCGCGGGAAGTCGGCCAGCTTCGGGTCGCGCCCTTTGAACCTGTCGTAAATGTAATCCGCAGCCTTGCGGGCAACGTTGAGCAGTGTCGTTTTGCCGGTAATCCGGTGATGGATGCAGGCAGCTGTGATCAGGTGGCCCATCGTATATAGCTCGTGATACTTGGCGTTCTCGAACCTCTCCGAGCGGCGGGCCGTAGTCTGCGAGGCTATGTACCCGTCCGTCTGCTGCGCCCTGGTAATCACGTCGATGATGTCGTCTATCTGCTCATCAAGCTCCGGGTTGCCTGTAATATCGTAGATATAGCAGGCGCTCTCGAGCCACTTGTAAACCCAGGCGTCCTGCCAATTAGTTCCCTGGAATTCTCCTTCCTCGATGCCGGCGGCAATCCTCAGGTTCTGTATGGCGTGTCCCTTTTGGCGGTCCGATGCGAGCTCCCACAGCCGCGGGAGCGTGACATCACGTGTCCGGGCAAAGCGGTCGGCCCAGAATCCTTCTGTCCAGCGAACATCTCTCATATCAACGCTGCGCAATCTCGCATGCAGACTTGCCTGGTTCTTGATGATGCCGTAGTCGCGTCTGGCTGTATCGGCGCCGGCCTGCATCGAATCAGACAAAACAGCAATTGAGAACATTATAAGTGTTATTAGCAACTTGTTCATTTTCTACCTCCAATCTTCCTGCCTTGTAACCTTCCAATTCGATGCTTTCATCTTTAACTGAGTCATCAGTTTCTTTATCAACTGTGCATTCTCCGGATTGCCTGCAATGTTAACGTTCTCATCCGGGTCCTTCTGATGGTCGTAGAGCTCCACTGCAATCGGTTCGCTGTTCGGATGCCGCATGTCGGTCCAGATGGTTAAGCGGTACCTATCCGTCCGCATCGAATAACCCATCAGATGGTTGTTGTACAGCTCCTGGCTGTATCTGTCCGGTGCCTCGGTCCTGAGTTTGTTTTCCACATCCCGGATGAGCGGACCAAAGAATGTATCCCGCATTGCGGCCGAGAGCGGAAGCGCGGCCCACTCGCGAAGGGCCGGGCACGGGAACTGACTGAAAGCCGCCGACTTCCATCGAAGATATGGATTGTCCAACAGAGGCACAAAGCTTGTTCCTTCAAGATGCTTCGGCACAGGCAAACCGGCGAGCTCACAAAGTGTCGGATACATATCTATCAGCTCAACGAGGGCATTGCTTCTCCGGCCGGCTGTTTTCATGTCCGGGCGGCTAACGATCAGAGGGGAGCGTGTGGCGACCTCAAAGTTGGTCGCCTTGCCCCACAGGGTGTGTTCCCCAAGATGCCAACCGTGGTCGCCCCAGAGCATAATAATGGTATTTTCTCGAAGTCTCAGCCGCTCCAGCTCCTTAACTATGCGGCCAATCTGTGCGTCCACGTAGCTGGCACACGCCAGGTATCCATGAATGAGATTCCGGGCCATCTCGTCCGGTATGCGGCCCGATTTGGGTACGTCGTGACGGGCGCGAAGCTCAAAGGACGAATGCAAGCCGATAGACGGCGCGTCCTTCGGCGCAAACGGATTGCCTGCCAGCTCGATTTCTTTCGGGTCATACAGGTCCCAGTACTTCTTCGGTGCGACGAACGGCAGGTGCGGCTTATGGAAACCAACCGCGAGGAAGAAGGGCCTGCCTGCCGTGCCTCTCCGCAACGTCGTTGAGGGCAGCGAAGTCGAAGTGTCTTTGAGCTCCTGCAGGGTGGCGATGGCCGCATCGGTGCTCCTACCATCCTGGTAGGCGTTGTCGGGAACGTCGGCACATTCGGTTGCCGGCCCGCACGCCATTCCACCAAGCTTGGCATCTCCATACTTATTTTTTACCTCTTCGCGACGCCGTTGTACCAGAGCCTGGTCTTCCGGCAGTTGGTATCCGCCCACATCGCGCGGGTAACCGGGCTTTGAAAAGGCGGCCTTGCGGCTCCAGGACTTTTCCTCGTCGCGCATCATGCCATGATAGACCTTGCCGATATAAACAGTTTCGTAACCGTGATTGCGGAAGTGCTGTGGCAGTGTCACTACATCGGGCACGGTGTCTCGGAAGTAGGTAACGTTATCGACCACGCCGGCCGAGTCCGGCCGCAGGCCGGTCATCAGGCTCGCACGTGACGGCCCACAAATGGCCACCTGGCAGTAGGCGCGATTGAAACGCATACCTTCGCGGGCCAGTCTGTCGATGTTCGGGCTGTGGACGAGCCTGGCCCCGTAACAGGCTAATTCCGGCCGCAGGTCATCAACAGCAACAAAGAGGACGTTAGGCCTGTTTTTGCTGCCTTTTATTGGAGAACCACATAGAGGTAGAGACATCGCACTTATTCCTGCCGCTGCCAACTGGATGAATTCTCTGCGATTTATGTTTGTGCTTTTCATTGAATTTGGAACGACAGATTTTGTGCTCATTTCTGCTTTGCCTTTGGATTACCCTTTATGTTTTCAAATTTTTCCATATATCGCTTTACTTCAACTTGCAGCTCTTCCCGGGCCGGCTCTACCGGCTTAACGGACAGGGCAGCAAAATTTACCATATTATAAAATATTTTGTCTGCTACAGGGTCCTTGCCCAAATTTTCGATTATTTGAAGCGTTGAAAGAATAATCTTGCCTCTGCCGTACGGAACAACTGCCAGGTCGGCCCCCCACCAGGCGTCACTCGGCCCTAAATAGTTCCTTATCCAGTTCCACGAAATGGAACTTACAATACTTTCTCCCTCCAGGCCGATGATGGTATTTATTGCGCATACATTCTGGTAGTCCTGACCCATAAAACAGTTAACAGCAAGTCCTTCAAATATGGGGTGCTGCTTTACAGCGTGACCTACCGGAACCCAGTTGCCTATGGCCCTTCTGGTCTTTAACCTGAACGGGAAAAGACCTGTTAGATGCAGAATGTTTTTCTGAGCAGATGGTGTGTAGGATATCACTCCCGATGTACGGTCCCAATTGCGAACCAACCTTTCGAGAGGGGGCTTTAATAATACTACTACTCCCCCTCTCTTGGCAAAATTGAAAATGTAAACGAATCTCTTGAAAATTCCAGCGTTAGCTGCATAACCAGTGCAGACAAAGACGGGTTTGTCACTCTCCCTGCCAATAGTAAATTCGCTGAATTTAACACCTTTCTTCACTAAGAATGGCTTCAATAACCCTCCGGGGTCAACTATTGTAAATTCCTGTGCAGGTGCAGACAAATCTCTTTCGTTGAAGACTAAAAATGGATACGTGTTTTCAGACAAAATGGTGCCGTCGCTTTGCAATCTCGCCGATAGTGTATATTGACCCGACAATTCTCTTGTCCCCAGGTCCAGCTCAAAGATAGTCTCGATGCCTCTGTTAAGCGTCAGCTCTTTGTTCTTTCGGGAAATTTGTTCTCCTGTTGGCGACTTGACCTCCACAATCAGCCCGCAGTCTCTTTTTACCACTTCACTCACGGCCGTGACTTTTAACTTTATTTTTTGCCCGGCATAAGCATTCCTCGGGTTTACGCGAACCGCAAGGTAAATTGGCCTGTTCACTTCTTGAGCTGTGAAATAGGCTTTCTTGGGCTCCCGCCAGATATCTAATATACCCGCGCCGAGCACCCAACCCCCGCCAGTGAAGGCGTGTAAACAGTATCCGTCCATATTCGGATTTAATCTAAGCGCTTCGATTTGGAGCTTATTGCCCACAGCTTGAAGTTCCTGAGTTGCCAGACACAACTCGGAGACGTCTCTGAAAATCTCATCCAGACCACATTCCTTCATACACTTTTCCAAGGACTCAAGTAGTCTCTTATGATACCTGTAGTCCGGCGTCTTTGGATTTCCTTCTCTCTTGTATCGTTCCACGTTATGCGGCAGGTCAGGCAGCCCGCCATAACCTACCTCCGACATAAAGGTCAGCTTATCCGGCTCACCATAAGTTAATAAATAGTTATAATCCTGCTCATTGACGGGTGAGCGCAGGTAACGATGTTTCTCGAGTATCTCCATTGGCTCTGTGCTATAAGGAAGATAGATGTGCGCACCCCAAGGCGAGCGCGAGCCGCCCGATTCGTCTATAATAAGCCTTGTAGGGTCTAAACTGCGAGCCGCCAGCGACGCCTTGTGCATTAACCTCGCCAGGGACTGCCTGATTATTTCATTAAATATCTCCCAGTAGATAACAGAAGGGTGATTTCTATCTCGCAGAACGAGCTGGCTTACCTCGTTGATGATGTGACTTTCCATTTGAGGCGATTCTCTCGGCCCTTGCCTCATACACTCTATCGGTGGGCAGTTGATTATGCATATTCCAAGCTCATCAGCCAAATCCAGAATAGGAGGCGGTGGAGGCTTACGCCAGGGTCTTAAGGTGTTAAAGCCGGCTGCCTTTGCCAATAAAATCTCTTTTCGCACAAACTCTGCATCCTTCGGATAAGCAAGTGTTGTAGGATAAAGTCCCTCCCAGAAGCCGGCTTTCAGATATATCCTTTCGCCGTTGAGATAAAAGTCTCCATTTCTTACGGTAAACTCGCGCATGCCGAACCTCGTCCTGACCGAATCAACAAGCTCACCGTCCGCTTTTAACTGAATCTCAACAAAATATAAATGAGGATTTTCGGGTGACCATAAAACAGGATTACTTATTTTCAAGCTCACACTTAACTTGTTAATACCCGGCACCAGTTCCGTTTTTTCTTCCAACTCGGCGACAATCTTTGAAGACGCTTTAATGTTAAACACCTTAAAAACAGCAGAAACATCCTTTTTTCGTAACTTCGCATTGACCATCTCAACGTGAACAATTGCAAGCTCTTCACCTATCTTAGGTTCAATAAAAACATCCCTGATGTAAGTCGGCTCCGTAGCTATTAGCTCCACCGATTGCCATATCCCGCCGGCTATGGCCCCTCTCCAGTGAGGCATCTCCTCCTGACCAATACCATCAATGGATATATCCTTCGTAAGGATGGGCCCAATCACACGCACCACCAGAAAGTTATCCTCTTCAAATTTCAGCAAATCTGAAATGTCAAACTCAAACGGCGTATAACCGCCTTCGTGAAAACCCACGACCTCGTCATTCAACCAGACCTCGGCAACATAGTTGACAGCCCCAAACGCCAGGCGGACAACCTTATCTTTCCAGCTACCAGGTACATTGAAGGTACGGCTATACCACCCAACACCCTCGTAATCTTGTTCGGTTTCTTCCCAGCAGCTCGGAACACGAATAGGCCCCTTTTGCTTTTGAACCTCAAAACAGTCCCTTTTATACCAGTCCTCCCGTTCACCTTTGTTCTCTGCATCAAAAATTATCTGCCATAAACCATCCAGACTCGAAATTTCTCTCGCGCCGGATTTTTCAACCATTGTTGCTTTGGCTCCGCCGGCGACCTCTCCGCCCGTTGCGGTAAGTAAATGAGATGGCCCTATAAGGCCGATTAAAAGCAGAATTAAAACGCTTTCGAAACTGATTTTGTCCTTCATAGTCTAAACTCCTGTTAACTGGGATTTCCTAATCATACCTGCTCAACTACAACGCTGGGATTCTATTTCAATAAAATAACAGAACTACCTATTAAATCATATTTCTTTTTCATGCGCCCCCCCACCCAAACATCAGATTTTGTCCCTCTGCTGCTCAAATCACAATCGTAGTGGCCCCTTAAAAGCAAGACACTTTTAAGCGGTAGCGAGGGTACTATAGGCGGCCGCAACTTCATTCGGCGTTCGGTAACCAAGGGCCGAGTGTATCCGTTCGTTATTTTACTCAAACTGACCGTTTTTTACTGTCATGCTGAGCCGAAAGGCGAAGCATCTGGCCTGAGCAGCAGAAAATAACGTTTCATTGCGAGCCATTGTCGCTGCGAAGCGTTAAGTTCCTGCAAGCCTGTTTAGTCGTTAGCCCCTCAGATTCAAAAGTGCCATCCGTAACGCACTAACCCATTCGCCGGCCCTGCAGCGTTTGTCCAATGTCCAGCCTACAATCTTTCGTGTATAGCAATTCGTCACCATAATCAAATACAACGGCGTAAAGTCTGACAACACAAAACCGGTCATATCTATCTGCCAGCCCCGGTTCGGGCCAACAGGTTTCATCTTCTCTACACGCTTGGGACGAGCTGGTTTGTCTATCATATAGGCCAGCTAATCAGTCTTTAGATTGAACTCCTTTACGGAGCTATACAGCACAGGCACTACAAGCATTGTCAGTATTTCAATTGTCATACCGCCAAAGACAGGTATAGCCATCGGCACCATTATGTCGGAGCCTTTACCAGTAGAAGTTAGAACAGGAATAAGTGCAAGAATAGTTGTCGCAGTTGTCATGAGACAGGGGCGAACTCTTCGAGTACCTGCTTTTATAATTTTCTGGCGAATATCAGCTATACTATTCGGCTTTGAGCCTCTAAAGGATTGCTCAAGATAGGTGCACATTACTACCCCATCGTCAGAAGCTATTCCAAACAGGGCTAAAAAGCCAACCCATATAGCAACACTTAAATTAATTGGGTGCATCTGGAAAAGCTGCCTCACGTTAACACCAAAGATGCTGAAATCAAAGAACCAGGGTTGGGCATAACACCAAATCATCAAAAATCCACCTGCCCAGGCGACGATTATTCCAGAAAACACCAGCATGCTGGTAATCGTGGATTTAAACTGGAAATACAAAATCATAAAAATGACAAATAATGCCAACGGAATGACCACGATAAGGGTTTTCTGGGCACGAATCTGGTTTTCGTATGTCCCCGCGAAACTGTAACTGATTCCCTCAGGTATAACCAGTTCTCCAGCCGCAATCTTTTCTTTTAGGAACTCTTGACATCGTTCGACAACATTTACTTCTGCAAAGCCAGGTTTTTTGTCAAACAAAACATATCCGACCAGGAAAGTATCTTCACTCTTGATTGCCTGTGGACCCCGAACATACACTTCATCCAGCTTATCAAGGTTCGTAAGTTGCACCAGCGGTATCTGTGCACCATTTGCTGCCGGGACCAAAATTTCGCCAAGAGTTTCGATTTGGTCCCTTAGCTCTCTCATATATCTTACACGAACGGGATAACGTTCTCTGCCTTCAACAGTGGTTGTAATATGCCTGCCGCCAATAGCAACTTCTATTACGTCCTGTATCGTGCGAATGCTGATACCATATCTTGCTATAGCATCGCGGCCTATGTCTATTTCGAGATAAGGCTTGCCAACAATCCTATCAGCTATAACCGCTGAGGGCTCGACGCTGGGAACTTCTTTGAGAAGGCGTTCGAACTCAAGGCCCAGCTTTTCGATTGTATCCAAATCAGGCCCTTTGATTTTTATTCCCATAGGCGCCCTCATACCGCTTTCCAGCATCTACGGCGTCCACCAGAATCAAATCTCCAAATGGAAGAAAAAGGTGTTGCAACTTCTACCCGAAATCCTGGCGGACCGACGCTCAAAAAACAATGAAAACCAGGATAAGCAAGAGGCTAAGCTATATCAGCAGATTGGGCAATTAACGATGGAGGTTGAGTACCTGAAAAAAAAGTTAGGGCTATTCCAGTAGAGAGACGGCGACAAATGGTAGAGAAGCAAACAAACCAGTTGAGCACCCGCAAACAGTGTGAGCTGTTAAGCATCAATCGCAGCGGGCTGTATTATGTGCCGACAGGAATCAGCCAAGCTAATGTTTCGATAATGCATCTGATTGACGTGCAGTATACCAAGACGCCGTTTTACGGTGTTGAAAGAATGACCGCACATTTGCACAGGGGTGGCATTGTGATCGGGCACAATCGCGTTCGCAGGCTTATGAGGCTGATGGGGCTTGTAGCGGTGTATCCTAAGCCCAGAACGTCAGTTAAGCACCCTGAGCACAAGATTTATCCGTATCTGCTGCGTGATGTACAGATTGAATGAGTGGATCAGGTGTGGTCAACTGATATAACATATATACGATTGCAGAGAGGCTTTGTGTATCTGGTGGCAATTCTGGATTGGTTCAGCCGATACGTGTTGTCGTGGTCAATTTCGACAAGTCTTGATTCGCTGTTTTGCCTCGATGTGTTGGACGAAGCATTGGAAAAAGGCCAGCCGGAAATATTCAACACGGACCAGGGCAGCCAGTTTACGAGCAATGACTTTACCGGCAAGCTCGAAGACGCTCATGTCAAGATCAGCATGGATGGTAAAGGACGAGTGTTCGATAATATCTTTGTCGAGCGTTTTTGGCGGACAGTTAAATATGAGGAAGTTTATCTGAAAGAATACCGCCGGGTTCGAGATGCCCTGGATGGCATTGGAGCGTATATGGAGTTTTACAACAACGAGCGGCTGCACCAGTCATTGGAGTATCGAACGCCGGCGGAGGTGTACTTTGGAAAATTGTTCAGCCGCTTCGCTTCGCGAAGCGAAGCGGCTGTGACAAACGTACTATGTAACGTCACAGCTTAACACCTTAAACAAACAGTTTTTTGGTCTTGACAAGTGGGAGTACCTTACTATTATTGAATTCGTACGGAGAAAATTATGTTTTTTAAGCGTTTAAATGGGAAATGTCAGTTTAGAAAAGGTAAATGCATATGAATACAGATAGACGCAGTTTCTTAAAGGGTTGTGGTTTTCTGGTTGCAGGAATGGCAGGTATTGGTTTTGCCGGCATGAAATCGTCTAATAGCGCAAAGCCTAATGTAATTATTATTATGACGGATGACCAGGGGATGGGGGACATGTCTTGTATGGGCAATCCTTACGTTGAAACGCCGAATATTGATAAGCTATGGGCGGACTCAGTTCGGCTTACTGATTATCATGTTTGCCCGACGTGTTCACCAACGCGTGCTGGATTTGTGACGGGCAGGTATACCAACCGTGTTGGGGCGTGGTGGACAGTTCGCGGACGTGAGATCGTTTATCGCGATGAGATTATGATGGCGGAGGTGTTCAAGAACAGCGGGTACGAGACCGCAATGTTCGGAAAGTGGCATCTTGGTGAGAACTATCCGTTCCGTCCTCAGGATCGTGGTTACGATCATGTGATCATTCACGGCGGCGGAGCTATTACTCAAAGTCCAGACTGGTGGGGGAACGATTATTTTGATGATACGTACTTCGTTAACGGCAAACCGACAGAGTTCAAAGGTTACTGTACGGATGTGTGGTTTGAGGAGGCAACGAAGTTTATAAAGAACTCAAAGGATAGGCCCTTCTTTGCTCATATCGCAACAAATATTGCCCATGTACCGATGATACCTCCTAAAGGTTACGAGGATAAGTATCTAAAGAAAGGTGTATCAAGCTGGATGGCGAGATATTACAGCATGCTCGATAACATGGATGAAAATATCGGGCGGCTCATAAGCTTTCTTGAAAAAGAGGGGTTAATTGAGAATACGGTACTAATATTTACGACAGATAACGGGTCTTCGGCTTTTAAGCGTGTGCTGGACGGTGAGACACCGATTAAGGATATTCTTAAGATGCAGGAACTGATGAACGGAGGGCTTAGGGGGGGCAAGGGTGATTCTTATGACGGCGGGCACCGTGTGCCGATATTTATCAGGTGGCCAGGGGGAGGTCTGGCTGGCGGCAAGGACATCGATTCGCTTTGCGGGCATATTGATATACTACCTACTATTATCGATCTTTGCGGATTGAGTGCGCCTCGTAAAGCGTCATTTGACGGTCGGAATCTGGGACCGATACTCAAGGGTAAAAAGAAAGACTGGAATGGTGACCGTGTGCTTGTAAATGACAGCCAGCGGGTTGAAGAGCCGATCAAGTATCGCCGCGGGATGGTCATGACTAAAAAGTGGCGACTTGTTTATTCTTCCAAAGAAAATACACCGCCCGAATTGTTCAGCACTGATGACCGCGGGCAACAGAATAATATTGCCGATAAGTATCCGGAGGTTGTAAATCGACTAATCGCAGCTTATGATGGCTGGTGGGAAGAATTGCAACCCGATATGAAAAAGGTTGCCAGGATCATCGTCGGGAATCCGGCTGAGAATCCCTCCCGGGTATCCTCACACGATATGATGGGCGGGAAAGGACCCTTCAATCAAAATGGTGTCTATCAAGGCCAAGGAGAAAATAATGGGTTTTACACCCTTGAAGCGGATGTCGCGGGAAAGTATGTATTTGATCTTATGCGGTGGCCGCCGGAGGCGATGGGGCCGATCACTGGCGAACCTAAATGGCTAATCGGCAATAAGAAGCCAAAGCTCATCAGGGTGAATAAGGCTGTGCTCAAGATAGACGGTAAGGAATACACGAAAGCCATCGGTGAAAGGGATGAGTTTGTGTCGTTCGCAATAAAGCTTGCTAAGGGCCCATTTAAGTTAGAGAATATGTTTTATGATGGCAATAAACCTGTCATGGGTGCGTCTTATATTAGAGTTACCAGGAAATAAGCAGTGTGAACCGCAATTTCAGAAATGCTGACAATGTGCAAAAAACAGTTTTGACAATTATATTTACGCAAGAGCTGGAAGCAGATCGAGGTTGTGAAAGAATTCCTGAAAGACGAATACCAATGGTATTTTTAAATGCGAGTTGAATTAGTAAAGGAGAGCAGAGTGGTAACGAGACGTCAATTTCTTAAGAGTGCAGCGGTTGCGGCGTCTGCTTTTGGAAAAAGGCAGTGGAATAGTGCTTAGAGGTGAAATCTTGAAAAAGTTTATATTACGACTTAGCACGTTTTTCATTGCTCTGTTTCCATTAAAGAACAACAACGGGATATCAAATAAGGCAACTTTCTCATATCGTGGGGTACAAAAGAGCTGCTTAATTTTTTTTATTGCCTTGACATATAAAATCAGGCCAGATATGAATATTTGTACCTGACGCCTTTATCATCATTCAAATCAATTGTTTTCATCTTCGGCTAACAATCGAGCTCATGGGCGCGGCTTATCCGCGTCCGCTGGAGCAACTGGTTCGGCGACTATTCACTTCTAATGTCCTTGCATCAAAACAAGTCCACTGGCTTTATCATAGGGAACTGAGACTGCTCCGCAATCCGAGCAATGATAATAAGCCCGCTTCAGCTTTATCCATCCAAAAAGAGTGTGTATGTCCCTGGGACGATGCTGAATGAACTTCATTGAGCCGTCACATTGATCACACGCTATAGAACTGCCTCCCTCATAACCATTGGGACAACTCTCAACCACCCGTTGCAGCAACCCTTTTCCAAACGACATCATCATTGCTTTGACCGCCTGCTCAAGTTTGCCGAGATCACCACCGAAATTTTCGATTTCATCCTTCAATAATTCTTGCATTTGGTCTAAAATTTCTTCATACATTTTTTTGCCCTCCAATGGCTGAAGTATTCTTTTGGTAAATTTTAAGCTAATTTACCAAAAATACATCTATTGGAGGGCTATTTTTACCTACAAACGTGAAGTGCACCATCGCTGTGGCGGCCCTATATTTGGTTCGTGCAATTTCTTCAAAATACTGCAACAGTTCAAGATTCTGTTTTGCAATATCAATGGCTGTAGCCAGATACGTGAATTCATAAAAAACAACCTTTACCTGCCAGAAAAGTTTTAGCTTGCTCGCTTCATACCTTTGTCTTACAGCCTTTGCTTTCGCTGTTGCGACATCGGTTCTCGCCTCAATTTCCCCGAACCACGGGAATATCTGCATAATGCCGAACTTGTTTCTTTGTGGCCCAACCCGCGTTTCAACTTCTTCTATGAAGTAACTATAAGTGAATTTCGGGTCGTCCAGGGCCTTTGCCTGTGGCAGTTGTTCCAAAGCAGCCTTCCATTCGTCGAACTTTGCTTTAAGGCCCGCGTTATCGAGGGAAGCATAACGCAGGTATTCTGGAAGTGTTTGCAAATCATTTGTATCAATCGGTTGCTGCGAAGCCCAGACAGACGATATGAAGACAAGCACAACCGCCCCCATAGTCAGAACGACTTGTCTGTTCGTATTGTTAGTCCCTTAAATTGTACTATGCAAGCATGTCATTACATATCGGTGAAATTCACGTCTTAGTCACCAAAAGCCGACCTTACCCATGCGGGGTTGAGAGTTGCTATGGCGAATCGCTTTTCTGTGACCATATTTTATGCCCTGCGTGTTTGATGTATCAGGTTTAAAATCTCGTTCAGCTTTTTCTGTTTTTCTTTTTTAGAACTTCCTTTTACAGCTTCAGTTACACAGTGTTGAAAGTGCTTTTCTAAAATCTTTTCTTCCACCCTGGCAAGGGCACCTTTAACAGCATATATCTGATTTAAAATATCAATACAGTATTTACGATTCTCGACCATCCTCTGTACGCCCCGAACCTGCCCCTCAATTCTTCTTAGTGCTACCAGGTTATCCTCATGACTTGGATTTTTCTTCATCTCTGACCCCTTTTCCATCTACACTAATATTATACCCTGGGGGGGTATGTAATATTCAAAAAAAAGATTAATTTTTCGTAGTTGAGGCCTTAGCTGCTGCTACCGAGGATATCGTACTGCCTGCGACGATATTATCATCACTGTTATAAAGCACAAGCTTTTGGCCGGGACACGGTGCAAATTGAGGTTCATCAAATTCCACCATTATATCAGTTTTATCCACATCAATAAGTTTGCAAGGCTGAGGATGGCCATACGAACGAATTTTTCCGAAGAATTGCCTATGCATAACAAGCTCCTCGGGTATGAGGACATTAATCTGGTTTGCGGTGATAGTACGAGAGCTTATTTCTTCTCTGGTTCCCAGTGCGATGGTGTTTGTTGCCGCGTCTATTTTGCCCACATAAAGAGGTTTGCCAGCGGCAAAACCAATGCCCCTTCTTTGGCCAAGCGTATAATTGGCAACGCCTTTGTGTGTACCTATCTTGTTTCCCTGCATGTCTGTTATGTTGCCGTGCAAACTAACCTGTGTATCAGTTAGGGCATCTCGATAGTCTCCTTCGCCGGCAAAACATAATTCCATGCTTTCAGCTTTTTCAGCGACGGTCAGGTTCAGACCAGCCGCAATCGAACGAACGTTATTCTTAGTTAATTCGCCCAGAGGAAGAACAAACCTTGCAAGTTTCTCTAAAGCGACGCCATATAGAAAATAGCTTTGGTCTTTGTTTTTATCCTTTGCCCTTCCAAGATAGACTCGGCCGTTGAGCTTAGAGACTCTCGCATAATGACCGGTGGCAAGCCGGTATATCCGAAAAGTTTGCTCCAGGAAATCCCACAGCAGTGAGAACTTCAGAAGGGTATTGCAGTCAACACAAGGGTTGGGAGTTTCGCCCATAGCGTACAATTGACGGAATCGCTTTATAATAAGCTCTTCGAAGGGCTCGGTAACATCGACGAAATAATGTGGTATATTCAATTCATTGCAAACAAAGGCAGCGTCAGCTCCGCAACAGCCCCGCCTTTCTGTATTGCACGAGACGGGTATCTTCATCGTGACACCCAGCACCTCCCAGCCTTGTTCTTTGAGAAGATATGCAGAGACGCTGCTGTCGACCCCGCCACTCATTAACACCGCGACCTGCTTTTCGGGCTCCTTCTTAGGTTCCCATTGCGAGAGACTCGGTTCCAGCAACTTGATGTTACCCTTATCGGTTATCATATATCGATAGTTTTCAATCGAACAGTACTGTACTGATATATCGCTCGGCTGTATCAGGCAATATGACAACAATCAATTTGTCGGTGTTTTCTTCTCGCTTGGCTACTTTGACTGCTGCTGCGGCTGCAGCGCCGGATGATACGCCGGCAAAGATGCCCTCTTCTTTAGCCAGCCGTTTACTCATATCGAATGATTCTGCGTTCGTTATTTGAATCAGCTCATCGACAACTTCCATATTCAATACATCCGGAACAAATCCGGCCCCAATTCCCTGAATCATATGCGGGCCTGGCTTTGCTCCGGAAAGCACCGCAGAATCAGCCGGCTCAATAGCAACCGTCCTGACAGAGGGTTTTCGTGATTTGAGCACTTCCCCTACACCGGTGACCGTTCCTCCGGTACCTATGCCGACGACAACGATATCTACCTGGCCGTTTGTATCTGTCCATATTTCTTCAGCGGTGGTTTCCCTGTGTATCTGCGGATTAGCAGGATTCTTAAACTGTTGCGGCATAAAAGCACCATCGGTTTTCTCAAGAATCTCACCGGCTTTATTCACGGCACCGGTCATTCCCTCTTCGGCAGGCGTAAGCACAAGTTTGGCACCAAATAGTTCCAGTATTTTTCTTCGCTCAGTCGTCATCGACTCCGGCATCGTAAGTATCAGCTTGTAGCCCCTTGCAGCGGCGACCCACGCAAGGGCGATGCCGGTGTTGCCGCTAGTCGGCTCAACAATAGTCATTCCCGGCTTGATTTTACCCTCACGTTCTGCGGCCAGTATCATACTTACCCCGATACGGTCCTTGACGTTGCTGGTGGGATTGAAGAATTCCAATTTGGCTGCTATCCTTGCTTTACAATCTTTACTGATTCTGTTGAGCTGAACCAGCGGAGTCTTACCAATTAACTCTGTCATATCCTTTGCTATACTCATTTTTCAAATCCTCCAAAGTTATGCTAAAAGACAAATTAACAAACGCTTATTTTTTTCGGCGTACTTTCGCGCAGAAGTGGTTGCCGACGTTCTTAACTTCCAAAACTTGCTGACCCTGCTCGGCAAAACTTGCAGGGGCGTTTCTCACAGGCTCACCTTCATCGAGCAGTACTTCAAGAATATCACCTATCTTGAACTTTTCAAGCTCAAGTTTTGCTTTCACAAAGTTTAACGGACATGCCACACCACGTAAGTCGATAGTATGGTTTTTAGTTTCGCCCTTTTTGATGTTGGTTTTTTGTGCCACCGGTTTGGGTCGGTTTCATAGAGTTTATCCGGGATTTCTTCATTGTTGCTGAAGACCTTAAGCTCTGGATACCTGGCGACTTCTTCAGCCATAAACTGCTTTGTTTCCGGTGGTTTGAACCTTGTTGTTACGATGAAACCACGGACCTTCGGACTTACACGTTTGGCAAGGTGCCAGACGGCGCCGGAATCTTTGCCGAGACTGTTTGCCACAACAAGGCTGTCGCCGAATTCCTTGTAAGCTTGGTCAATCAGTTCCAGCGAACGCTCAACCTTTTCTGCGAAATTGAGTTTTTCAACGAGCTCTGCAACGTTTTCTGTAACATCTTCTATCAACATAACCCTAAATCTCCTTGTAACTGAAACTAACGTAAATTGCTATATTTGGCATTCTGGTCTTCTTAACTTCCCGATTTTGACGCGAATCCAAACCGGTTCGGTAAATAATAAGCACCGAGTTTTGTCATTGTGTCAGCTATACCGCATCTCCGCGGCCAGAGTCATCTTTCCGGCAACAAGCCAAGCGATGGTGAAACTAACCAATGTGACGAACAACTGCCAGCTAAAGGCTTCCATTAAGGTTCGAACGTGCGATTCCACGAGTTTTGGCTCCTGCCTAGAAGTATCCCCATAGAAAAACTGGGATAACAAACCAAAAAATATAATTTTCATAATTACCATATCGATTTAAATACTGTAATTCGGGACCCTTCTACCCCTCTTAACTCGTTCAAATTCTACAAGGTCTGCAAAGGTTTTGTTTCCGCAAATCCCAGAGACTGCAGTATTTACCTCCTGCCAAAGCACTTTGAAGGCCTCGTTTCCCAAAAAAACTGCGTTTTCATCAGCTTTTCCGGCATCCGGAGCCACGGAAATAGGCCCTTGGATATATTCAATAACTTCTCCGACCGTCAGATCCTCGCAGTCGCGGGCCAGCATATAGCCGCCTTCATTGCCGCGTCTTGATTCGACAAAACCACCGTGTTTCAGCTCATTGAGAATAATCTCCGTAAAACGGGGCGACATCCGTTGAGCATCAGCTATTTCGTGTGTTTTTAATGGCTTGCCGGTATTCCGCCAGGCAAGCTCAAACACAGCCCTGAGTGCATATTCGCATTTCTTAGGTATTTTCAATTTACAGCTCCATCATCATTAAACCAATCGAATAACTAATATATCGAAAGAAGGTCTTACTGTCAACATTTTTTTTGGGAAAAAATTGGAAATTTCGAATTCTATCGAAAAAACGCGGATTTTCGTAACATTTTTTTTGATTTTTGGGCAACATCGGTTGACAAATTCGTATAATATACAACTGATGCAATAGGAATAATAGGAGAATGATTATTAAGCTTTCGACTCGAACCAGATATGGGATACGTGCAATACTGGAACTGGCTGAAAACCACGGCAAGGGGCCTTTACCGCTTAAGACAATAGCTCGACGCCAGGAACTCTCTGTCAAATACCTGGAACAATTGATGTCCATACTCAAATCAGCAGGAATTGTAAGAAGCATAAGAGGGTCCAAAGGGGGATATGTTCTTGCCAAATCACCGAATCAGATTAAACTTATCGATTGCTTTAATTGCTTAGAGGGGCCTGTGATTACAGCCGAGTGTGTTGACGACAAGAGTTACTGTCCAAGAACAACTAATTGTGTTGCCAGGGAAGTCTGGGCCGAAGTTCAGTACGCAATTATGGGGGTTTTGCAATCGCTCACATTGCAGAACCTTGTTGACAGGGCAAAAGATAACAGAACTTTGGATTATCAGATATAGGGTTTAAGATATGGAAGAGAACAAATTAACCAACAATAAAATAGAGGAATTGGTCGGCGAAATTGCCCAGACATACCAGGGTGATTCCGGCATAAATTTTATCGATGCCTCTAATCTGCCAGTACAAGGTGAGATTCTGAAGATTCTTGATTTGCTCTTTGAAGTGCTTTTTCCGGGCTATACGGGCAAAAGGACGGTTACAAAATCAAATATCAGTTTCATCGTCGGCGATATTCTCTGCCGGGTCTATACGGACCTTTGCGAACAAGTAGAGCGGTCTTATCAATACCAGTGCAGAATAAAGAAATGTGATGGCTGTGATTGCCGGACAATGGCAGAGAATGTTACACAACATTTGTTGGCTCAACTGCCGAAAATCAGAGAGCTATTGAAAGGTGATGTCGGTGCGGCCTTTGACGGAGACCCTGCGGCAAAATCTTATGAGGAGATTGTGATAAGCTATCCCTGTATCACAGCAATTGCAACGTATCGTATCGCCCACGAATTGTACTTAAAACAGGTGCCGTTAATTCCGCGAATAATAACCGAGTGTGCACACGCAAAAACCGGTATTGACATACATCCCGGGGCAAAAATAGGTAAAAATTTCTTCATCGACCATGGCACCGGCGTTGTAGTAGGTGAAACTACGGTTATAGGTAACAATGTAAAAATCTATCAGGGCGCTACGCTCGGAGCTCTAAGTTTCCCGAAGGATGAAAGAGGAAAGATAATAAAGGGCGGCAAGAGACACCCAACTATAGAGGACAACGTAACAATCTATGCTGAGGCGACAATATTAGGTGATGTTGTCATCGGAAAAAATGCGGTAATCGGCGGCAATGTCTGGATAAAGGAGTCGGTACCGGCCGGTGTGACCGTTACAACGCCACATACGGACCTGGTTTACACGAAACACAAAAGCAAAACAGAAAGTAAAAACTAACAACACAAGACGAGATATGAGATGAGCGAGCAACTGCTGGAGAAAATTAAACGGCTAAAGGATGAACGCAGGGCTGTTATACTTGCGCACAATTATCAGCCCGGCGAGATACAGGACCTGGCTGATTTTACCGGCGATTCCCTGGGTTTGAGCATAAAGGCAGCAGAGACTGATGCGGAAGTAATCGTATTTTGCGGTGTGCAGTTTATGGCTGAGACCGCTGCTATCTTGTCACCGGAAAAGACCGTGCTTTTGCCGGACAAATTTGCCGGCTGCCCGCTGGCTGATATGATAACCGCAGAGCAGTTAGACAAGCTAAAACGAGAACATCCCGATGCGTTGGTAGTCTGTTATGTGAATAGTTCCGCAGAGGTCAAGGCCGAGAGCGATTATTGTTGTACCAGCGCTAATGCCGTTGAAGTAGTAAACTCTTTACCGAAGGATAAACGGATTATTTTTGTGCCGGACCAGCATCTTGGCCGGTTTGTCGTGGAAAAAACCGGTAGAAACCTTGTGCTCTGGCCGGGCTATTGTGTAACGCACGTGGTGATAACTGAAGAGGACACCAAAAACACAAAAGCAAGATACCCGGATGCTATCGTAATGGCGCACGCTGAGTGCACAGAGCCGGTCAAAGAGCTTTCGGATGAGATACTTAGTACCAGCCAAATGCTCCATTACGCGAAGAAAAGCACGGCAAAGCAGTTCATAATAGCTACCGAGACAGGGATAATTCATACTTTGAAAAAGCAGAATCCGGATGCTGAATTTATTGCAGCGAGCGATAGAGCAATTTGTCCTAATATGAAACGGATTAGTTTGGAAAAAGTAGTATGGTCATTGGAAGATATGCAATACAAGGTTACAGTTCCAGATAAGGTAAGAACGAAAGCCAAAAAGGCACTTGATAGAATGGTAGAGATTTTACCTGCGGAATAAGGAAGGATTTTAGGCAATGGCGAAAGAACCCGAATACCATTTGGAGACGCTGGCTCTGCACGCAGGCCAGAAGGCCGATTCTGATACGCTCAGTCGGGCGGTACCTGTTTATCAGACCACCAGCTATGTATTTAAGGACACCGAGCATGCGGCGAATTTGTTTGCGCTGAAGGAGTTTGGCAATATCTACACGCGGCTGATGAATCCTACGACAGATGTGCTGGAGAAGCGGCTGGCTGCGTTGGAAGGTGGGGTGGGTGGTTTGGCGTTAAGTTCAGGTCAGTCAGCAACTTATGTGAGCATCTTCAATATTTGCAGTGCAGGAGGTCATATTGTATCTTCGAGCTCACTCTACGGTGGGACGGTTACGCTGTTTAGTCAGACGTTTGCCAAACTGGGAATTGAAGTGACTTTCGTTGACCTGCGGGAGCCGGAGAACTTTGCCCGGGCAATCAAGGATAATACCCGGCTGATTTATATAGAGAGCATCGGCAATCCCAAAAACGATATTTTGCAATACGAAAAGATAGCTGACATCGCCCACAAAAATGGTATGCCTGTAATTTGCGATAATACCGTTACGACACCGATACTGTTTAGGCCGTTTGAATATGGCATCGACATTGTGGTCCACAGCTGCACAAAGTTTATCGGCGGACACGGCACAAGCATTGGCGGAGCTATTGTAGATTCAGGCAAATTCGACTGGACAAACGGCAGGTATCCTGAGCTCACCGAACCGGACCCGAGTTATCACGGTGTGAAATATGTCGAAAGTTTTGGCGAATTGGCGTACATCATCAAAGCCAGAACACAATTTCTGAGGGATATGGGTTCGTGTATGTCACCGTTCAATGCGTTTCTGTTTTTGCAGGGGCTTGAGACGCTGCATCTGCGTATGCCCAGACACTCTGAAAATGCACTCGCACTCGCACAATGGCTCGAAAAGAAGGACAATGTCACCTGGGTCAATTATCCGGGCCTGAAATCGCATCCGGATTACGAGTTGGCAAAAAAGTATTTACCCGACGGCCAAGGGGGCATTTTAGGCTTTGGAATCAAGGGCGGTAGAGAAGCTGGAATTAAGTTTATCAATAACGTTAAGCTGGCCAGCCACCTTGCCAATATTGGCGACAGCAAGACATTGGTGATTCACCCAGCCAGTACGACACATCAGCAATTGACAGAGACAGAACAGCTCGCAGCCGGTGTTACAGATGATTATATTCGTGTCTCGGTTGGCACGGAACACATCGATGATATAATAGCCGATTTCGAGGAGGCATTAAAGGCAAGTCAAAGCTAAAAAGATATGTGGGATTATACAGATAAAGTCAAAGAGCATTTTTTCAATCCAAGGAACGTTGGGGTAATTGAAAACCCGGACGGCGTCGGCGAGGTTGGCTCCTTGGCCTGCGGTGACGCCCTGAAGCTGACTTTTAAACTCGACAGGAGCGGCAGAATCGTCGAAGCAAAGTTCAAGACCTTCGGCTGTGCAAGTGCAATCGCAACATCATCGGTTCTGACCGAAATGATTAAGGGGATGACAATTGACGAGGCCTCTCAGGTAACTAATAAAGATATTGCCGTTTACCTTGGGGGTTTGCCCGAGCAGAAGATGCACTGTTCGGTTATGGGCAGAGAAGCGCTTGAGGCGGCGATTGAAAATTACCGAACCGGCGGTAAGAAAAAACACGAGCTTGAAGGCAAAGTTGTTTGCAACTGTTTCGGTGTAACAGAAAGTGAAATTGAGAGAGTGATAAAAGAAAATAATCTGACAACCGTCGAAGAGGTAACAAATTATTGTAAGGCGGGCGGCGGTTGCGGCGGGTGCAAGGGCGAAATCGAAAAGATAATAGAAAAGGTGCAGAGCGGCAAAATAAAAGAGATACCTGTTTCGGTGCCTCGAAAACCCGGCAAACTAACCAACATTCAAAAAATACAATTGATTCAGCAGACAATTAATGAGCAAATCAGGCCGGCACTGAGGGCCCACGGAGGTAATATCGAACTGATAGACGTCGAAGGAAATAAGGTTATCGTTGCATTTAGAGGGATGTGCGCCCAGTGCAAACTGGCGGAGTTTACAATGAAAGATGTGGTCGAAGCTAAATTAAGAGAGTTTGTTACTGAAGAGCTTTTTGTTGAAGAAGAGACCGACTCGGCAAACCAGCCACACAATCATAGAGGATAACAATGAAGACCATATATTTTGACAACAATGCCACGACAAAAGTAGCTGAGGAAGTGCTGGAAGAGATGAGGCCGTTTTTTTGTGAACTTTACGGCAATCCTTCGAGTATGCACACGTTCGGCGGGCAAATCGGCGGGAAAATCCGTCAGGCCCGTGAGCAAGTGGCCGGACTACTTGGCTGTGAGCCGAGTGAAATCACATTTACAAGCGGCGGGACCGAGAGTAACAACACCGCTGTCAGAGGAATGTTGGCCGCGGCGCCGATTAAACGTAAAATCATAACTACCAGAGTTGAGCATCCGGCTGTGTTGACAGTCTGCAGGGAATTGGAGAATCACGGCTACACAGTTGTGGAACTTGGAGTCGACAGGGACGGTCAGCTTAATATGGCAGAGCTGGAAAGACAAATCGATGATGATACCGCTCTGGTTACGATAATGTACGCAAATAATGAGACCGGCGTGATATTCCCGACCGATAAAATTGCCGAATTAGTTACCGGCAGAGGTGTTGTGTTCCACACCGATGCTGTGCAAGCGGTTGGCAAGATACCTCTGAACTTGTCGAAAAGCCATATTGATTTGCTAAGTCTTTCAGGCCATAAACTGCATGCACCGAAAGGAGTGGGTGTTCTGTACGTCAGGAAAGGGACGCGAATATCGCCGTTTATGTTAGGCGGCCATCAGGAAGACGGCAGAAGGGCAGGGACCGAAAATGTGCCGGGAATCATCGGCCTGGGTAAGGCGTGTGAGTTGGCAGCAAAGAATACGAGTGAGGAAAATGGCAGAGTCAAGTACCTGCGTGATAAACTTGAGAAGGCAATATTAGAAAAATGTCCCGACTGCCGGCTTAACGGTGATAAGGACAATCGGCTGCCCAATACGACTAATATCAGCTTCGAGTACATCGAGGGCGAAGCGATTCTGCTTATGTTAGATAAATACGGCATCTGTGCCAGCAGCGGCTCAGCCTGTACATCCGGGTCATTAGAGCCTTCTCACGTATTGCGGGCGATGGGCGTGCCTTTCACCGCCGCCCACGGCTCGATTCGATTCAGTCTGAGCAGATACAACACCGAAGAGGAAGTGGATTACACAATAGAAAAAACGCCAACGATAGTAAATAAGCTGCGCCAGCTTTCGCCGTTCGTAACAAAATAATACCGGCAGGAACTACTCTAAAAAAAGGGAAACGCCGAAAAAAGGGAATCGAACCGTTGGCTGTAACGGCAAAATGTCGTTTGTTACTTTTCTGTCAATGACGGCGGAATATGTTGGTGAGTAACTTAATACTTCAGTCCTGCCAAAATCGACTATCTGAATCAAATTGCCATTTGTCACCTTTGATGCGGCTTAGTGTGAATTTTCCTTTGAGGATTCGGCCGTTCAAGTTCAGTTCAATTTGGTTGTGTTGCTGATGCACGATTTTGTATGTACCGGCCTCGATGATGCGAACGCTACCTCGGCCTTCGTTTACAGGCCCCTGATATGCGAGGAATTTGAGTGAGTGGTTGAAGATTTTAACGGCGCTGGCAGGGCTGTGCAGGATTTCCTCTGGAGCCTTGTCGAGGCGATAAGTTTGTAGAATCTCGCCCCATTCGAGCATAAAATCCCAGTGGACATCTGCGTCTGTCGTGTGTTTTTGAATGACAAACCTTTTATCTTCCTGGCTCGTTATACTCTTCATTGTTTTTTGCATATTTGCTCTGGACGGGCAAAAATAATTGTTGCAAGCACCCAAATATATTATAATATATCAGAAAGAATTTGAGCAAGCCAGGGGAGCTGCCCGGGGATAAACCCGGTGGAAAGCTGAGAAATCCAGCACCTATTTGGCAGGAGGCCGAACGAGGACCAAATAAGTGCGGGATGACCCTATGAACCTGAACAGGTTAGGACCTGCGAAGGGAGGCTTAAAAAAGTAATTTGAAGCACTCCTTTTGCAGGAGTGCGTTTTTTTTGGTCTTATCGAAAGAAAGTTTAAATAGCTGAGAGTAGCAAAGTATAAATTTTCGATGGGGTAAGACGTGGAAATACTAAAGATAAATGGTGTTGAGAAACAGTTTCCTGCCGGGCAACTGCCTTCAACGGTAGCTGAGTTGTTAGAGCAGCTGGATATTAAGCCAGCGACGGTGGTGGCTGAAATTGACGGTAAGATTATTGAACGTGAAAAGTTCGCCCAAATGCACCTATGCAAGGGCCAGAGCATTGAATTAGTCCGATTCGTTGGAGGAGGCTGATTATATGGATAAGCTGGTCATCGCAGGAAGAGAATTTAATTCCCGCCTGTTTATAGGCACAGGTAAGTTTGCGTCACGTGAGCTTATGGCTGAGGCTATCGAAAAGTCGGGCACGGAACTTGTTACCGTTGCGCTTCGCAGGGTAGATATCGAAAACAAAAACGATGATATGCTCAGTGCAATTGACCGTAGTAAATATCTGCTGCTTCCAAATACCTCTGGTGCCCGGGATGCTGAAGAGGCGGTACGTCTTGCAAAGCTGGCACGGGCGGCAACGAACATCAGCTGGGTGAAACTGGAGGTTACACCGGACCCATACTATCTGCTGCCAGACGCAGTGGAGACGCTCAAGGCTGCTGAATTTCTGGTAAAGAATGATTTCGTTGTTTTGCCGTATATCAATGCAGACCCGATTTTGGCGAAGAAACTTGAAGATGTCGGGACTGCAACTGTGATGCCGCTTGCAAGCCCTATCGGCTCCAACCAAGGGCTGAAGATGCGGACGGCGTTAGAGATTATAATCGAGCAGGCCGATGTCCCCGTGGTAGTGGATGCGGGGCTGGGGCTTCCATCACACGCAGCAGATGCGATGGAGATGGGTGCAGATGCAGTATTGGTCAATACAGCTATTGCGACGGCGGTTGAACCTGGCCAGATGGCGACGGCGTTCAAGCTGGCAGTTGAGGCTGGTCGAATGGCCTATGAATCCGGCTCGCGTGCTGCGAGCAAAAGAGCAAGTGCTTCCAGCCCGCTGACGGGTTTTTTGAGAGATAAATAAGCATGTTAAGCACGGAGAAACACACTGGCCGTGATATAAAAACGATACTGGCCGAAAGAGACCTCGACGGTGACGGTGAACTTTGGCAGAAGCGGCTGGAGAAAATCAGCACAGGTGATGTTGAAAAAGCCTTATCTGAACCGGTAGGCACGTACAGTTTTGAAAAGCTCCTGGCCCTTGTTTCGCCGGCGGCCGAAAACTACCTTGAGGAAATGGCGCAACTTTCGCACCAGCTTACCGTTCAAAGATTTGGCAGGACAATCAGACTTTATGCCCCGCTGTACCTATCCAATTTTTGCACAAACAGCTGCCGATACTGCGGCTTCAATAGAGAAAACAAATTTAAGCGGACAAGACTAACTACTCAGCAGGCTGTTAGAGAAGGGGATATTATTGCTTCCGAGGGCTTCAGGGACATACTACTTGTCAGCAGCGAGGACAAAGAGCTCGTTACCATAGATTATCTTACCGAACTTGCGAGAAAGCTAAGGGACAAATTTAGCTTTATCTCTATCGAAGTGTACCCGATAAGAAGTGCAGAATATGCTAAACTCTTTGAGGCGGGTATTGAGGGGGTTACGCTCTATCAGGAAACATACAACCGGCGGGCTTACTCATATTATCATCCCTCAGGTCCAAAGTCCAGTTATGAAAACAGACTGGATTCCCCGGAGCGTATTGCTGCTGCCGGTATGCGTGAGATTGGATTGGGAGTTCTTTTGGGCCTGACGGATTGGCGGGTTGAAACGCTTGCCCTTGCCGAACACGCTCGTTATCTAATCAAGCGCTACTGGCAATCTCATGTTTCATTTTCTTTTCCGAGGCTTCGACCAGCCTATGAGGTTGCTGGTTCACAGTTTGAGCATTTGCTTAGCGATAAGAATCTTGTCCAGATGATAATAGCGCTGCGATTGTGCTTCGCTGACTTTGGGCTGATATTGTCGACTCGTGAACGAGCTGAGCTGCGAGACCATTTGGTTAATCTTGGAATAACAAAGTTAAGTGCCGGCAGCAAGACCAATCCGGGTGGTTATTCGGGGCACAGCGGAGCGATTGAGCAATTTGAAGTTGACGATAATCGCAGCCCAGTTCGAGTTGCTGCTATGATAAAAGAGGCCGGCTTCGAGCCGGTCTGGAAAGACTGGGACAGTGCTTTTGTCAAAGATTAGGAAGTCGTGCGAATATTCCGTCATTACTACCTGATGGATATTCCTTCTTCCTGCCTAATAACTGAACAAGCCCACCATCAGGACAGATGTATCGACACCAAGCACGTTGAACTACCATTGAAGCCAGCAAGGCACTCACAAATTAGCAACATCTTCTCGAACCCGTTATAGTTATCTAAAGCGGAATTTGCTCGCCCACCTACGAGGAAATGAATTCTCCTCATCCGTTGCTCGGTTTGAGTTTTTTAATGAAGAAGTCCGTGTTGGACCCGTAGGTCGTTCGCGTTGTCGGGTATTTGAGGTCCGCTTCAACACCCAGCTCGTCCATTTTCTCCTTGAGCTTGACACCAAACATCACGTGATGAACTTTCCAGCCTTGCGCCTTGCCCGAATCAGCTGGGACCGGGTCGTCCGGCTTCATGCCATAGCTCATGAAAATGGGTGGGTCGTCTGCGGTGATGAGAGACAGGGCTGAGATATCCTTTAAAATCCTGCGAAGTTCTTCATCTGTAATGTCGCCGAACAGTTCAGCTCGGTTTCGGTGTGGTTTGTCATAGCCCGGAATCCACTTCATCCACCAATCAAAGACCATAGTGGTCTGGCCGCCGCTGGTCGCCACGCAAGTAAGCCGCGATGACTCGTGCTGCACCGGGTCGCAGCTCGAGGCGTCAGCCATTTCATCGTGGAACGCCAGCCACATACAGATTTGCGCACCGGCCGACCCGCCAAACGCGCCAACGCGTGTCTTGTCAATGTTCCATTTATTTGCTTTGGAGCGTATGAATTGAAGTGCGCGAAGGGCATCGTAGTGCGCCGCCGGCAAAGGCTTATCCGAGATAACGCGGTACTCCACGGCAGCGACTGATATTCCGGCGGCCAGCAACTTTTGGAGAGTATCGGCATTTAGACTCTCCTTGCTGCCCCCTCGGAAGCCACCGCCGTGAATAAACAGCACTACCGGCGCAGGTTTGTCGGACTTCGCCTGGTAGAAATCCAGCACGTTTCGTTCGTGAGGGGCGTACTTGACATCTGCCATCGTAGGCTCAGCGGTGGGCCTTTCCACTTTACGAGCGGGTCTGCCTTTCCTGGCCCTGTCGGTTTTAGGGTCGGGCTTGTCTGTTCTGTCGCGGTTGGCTTTAGGGTCTGGTCTGGGCCTGTCTTTTTGCTTCCAGTCGCTCTTGTTTGCCTTAAAAGCCTGCAGCTCCGAAAGCGTCAGCACACCGTTGCCATCGGCATCGGCTTCAGGGAAACGCTCCAGCATCTTTTGCAGCTTAGTATCGTTCTTTGAGGTTCTTTCGTTAGGCGCTTGTGCGCATATCACTGAGCAGGCCAACAAACAAATCAGAATTGCGATGATGTTGTTTTTCATAATGTACATATCAAATCCTTTCCTTGTGAGATTAATGTATTTTTATGCTATTGAAATAGCCGTTTCCTCGGCTCGATTGAGTTCGCCGAAGTCAGCTGATATTCCCATTTAACACACTCGTAAGCACTGCTTAGTATCTCAAATTCACTAAAATACCAAATCGGTCTTAAGAATGCAACTATCCTGGATGTCTTCCACCAGGTTTTCCCCGTAGGAGACAGCCGAAAGATTATTAGGGTGGCCGTAGGCCCTCAAAACTCATCCGCAATGAGGCCGTTTGTGAAGTAACTGTTGGTTGGGATGACCTTACGCATTACAGCGATACACTCCGTGGGAAACCAAATTCAACTGGGCTGGGTCGGGCTTATGATTTACAGCCGTGCGGCCATCACATATACGACTTAATAAAAGTCTTTGCTTCCTTTTTCCTTGTTTTAACGCTGTAAATTGTGATAGGATGCCTGTTATGCATAATGCCATAAGTGCTTGCAAATAAAGAAGGACGGAATTTTCGGTAGGGACATCATGCGTTTTTTTAACCTTGCAGCCTTGCTTTGTCTTGCTTTCGGATATGCAGAAGCTGCATCCAGTGAAGCCGGTGCCAGAGAGATTGGTCTAACCGGTGCAGTGATTTTTCATACCTTAAATCCCAGGCATATCAAGGCGGCAGATTTTCTTAGCGATGAAATTGAAAGACGCACAAGTCTTTCTATACCGACAGTTCGGTCAAAGCCCTCCCCAAACAACCCGGCGGTTTTCATCGGCAGTGTCCAGGAGTTTCCCGACTCATACGCGCTTCCGGCTGGTCTGGAGTCTCCCGAAAAACCGGAAGGTTTTGCAATATGGGTCGATACTGAGCAGCGACCGGCCCCGACGGTATATATCCTCGGCAGCGATGACAGAGGAATGCTCTTTGGCGCTGGTATGCTGATCCGAAAGCTTGATATAGCAAAGCAAGCAATCACTTTGAAAGATGATACAAGAATATCTGCAGCTCCGGTGTATCCTGTGCGGGGACATAAGTTGTTGAAGAAAAAGCCCGACTTAATTGACTGGTACAGTTTGGACGACAAGGTTCAACTCGTCGAGGACCTTGTAATATTTGGGACCAACAGCTTTGACCTGAACCACTACCATGACCCAGTGGACGAGAAACTATCCGAGGTTCTCGAAGAATTCGGGCTCGACCTTTGGGTAACGCTCGGCGGCGGAAGGGTAATGCAAATGCAGACCCGCCAGGACGTGCAAGAGGAATTCGGCGGTCTTACGGGACTCGACGCGGTGGCGATTCCCGGCGGTGATTCAAGCGGAACGCCGGAACACCGTGTTCTTATTCCCGCCATCGCCCGGTTTGGTCCTTTGTTTAAGGAGGTCTTTCCCGACGCCAAGATATGGTTCTCGAACCAGTGCGGAAGGGAACACGCCCAGGAAGACAATGACTATATTTTTGATTTTTTGAACACGGAACAGCCCTCGTGGCTGGAGGGTATGAACTACGGGCCGTGGACAAAGATGACGATTCCCGAAATGCGCCGACGGCTTTGCCCTCGATATAAACTGAGACTCAAACCGGATATTTGCCATAACCGCGGATGTATGTACCCGGTTCCCAAATGGGAGCGTGCCATGGCCCGCACCTGGGGACGGAACGGTATCAGCGTAATGCCCAGAATGATGGCAGCCATCCATAATGCAACCGCCGAACTTACGGACGGCTTCATTGCCTACAACCACACAGGAATCTCGAACGACCTGAATAAGTTTGTTTTCAGTGCGATGGCCTGGGACCCGGACGCTGATATCAACACTGTGGTTTATGACTACGCCAAAGTGTTCTTCGGACACGAGCACGCTGATGATGTCGCAAAGGCCCTTTTGCTGCTGGAAGACAACTGGACCGACCCACTTGCCGACAACCAATCTGTTAGCTGCGCTTTGGATCTCTGGAAACAAATCGCCGTCAGGATGGGCGGACTTGATGCTGTGAGCAGAAACTGGCGGCTGGAATTATATCTAACCAGGGCCTTCATTGACGCACAGGTCAAGCGCAAGTACGACGTGGAAACCGAAAACGAGCGCCGGGCCTATGAGGCCTTGAAGCAGGCTCAGAGTCTCGGAATAGAACAGGCCATTGACGAAGCCCGCTGCGCCCTGGCCAGAGTCGACACGGAATTCCAATCCCGTGAAGATTTCAAACGCCGGATGCGGTCCTGGGGCTTGCACTGGTACGCCGACCTTGATGAAATACTGGATAACCTCTACCATTCATTGAACGAGCGGCAGTGGCTTGAGAAAGAGTTTGATGGTATCCTTGCCCTCCATGACCGCACCAGCCGGTTAGCAAGGATCGATAGAATACTCCACCGGGAAGACCCGGGACCAGGCGGTTTCTACGACAATCTCGGCGTGGAAGGAAAACAGCCCCACCTTGTTTGCCCCAAGAGCTGGCACGAGGACCCGGGATTTGACTATTGTCCCATTGAATTTCATATGCACGAACCGTCTTCAAAATTGCGCCACTCCATGCTGGTCAGCGCCGTAACACGATACAGCAGCCCCGTGGCAATGCGGTATACCGACCTGGATTCTACAGCCAGATACCGCTTGAAAGTGATATACAACGGGCCATGGCGGTCGGAAATGATATGCCAGACCGATGACGGATATCTGATTCACGGGCCCCAGGGAAATACCGGGGGAAAAATCATGGACTACGAAATACAAGCCGCTTCAACTCGCGATGGAGCGCTGGAACTGAGGTGGCAATTGGCCAGCATGACGAGAGGGCCTTCAGTCACGGAAGTATGGCTGATTCGAGACCAGGCCCCAAAAAGCCCGCAGTAACGTAAATGCTCAAGGGCTCAACGTGCGACGCAGCCGGCTGCCTGTGCCTACCGAAAATTACGTACTTGTTTAATAGCAATAACTTATTATAGTTCTTGTATTATTCCTGATGCGTATGTATTTTTGTACTTCGCGGGGTGAAGAACTTGTAGTAAAACCGTGTTTTGAGCGATTGCGTCTATCGTCGCCGTTTGTTAGAGCTTATTCGCGAGAAAACAATCTTAAAGGTCTGTCGGATTATGAGTAGGTGAAATAGAATGATGAAGGGACAATACTCTCGTCGAGAATTTTTGAAGCTGGCTTCTCAGACTTCAGCAGTGCTTTTTTCATTTCCGATTTCCGCCCAGAGCCGGAATCAAGTTAGAAAGAGAAGAGCGCCGAATTTTGTTTTTGTCCTGAGCGATGACCAGGGATGGAACGGGACGTCCGTGCACATGCACCCCAAAAGGACCAGCTCGAGAAGCGACTACCATTTCACACCTAGTCTGGAGAGATTGGCATTGCAGGGTATGCGTTTCTCCAGCGCTTATTCACCGGCTGCGTTGTGTTGTCCCACGCGGCGCAGCATTCAGTTCGCCCAGACGCCGGCCCGTCAGGGTGATGTGCGTTTCAAAAATGACTATCCGCGTGGAAATCAGAGATTAACCATACCGCGAATATTGAAATCGATTGATTCGAACTATGCTGCCGCCCATTACGGCAAATGGGATTTACGAACCGACCTTGCGCCGGAAGACATTGGATACGACGAAAGTGACGGCAATACCGGTAACAGCGTCGGCAGCCTGGGTTCGGACTTCGATAAGAGCAAGAAATGGGAGAAATTCCAGGAGTGCGAAGACCCGAAACGCATTTTCAGTATCACTGACCGGGCGAAAGATTTTATGACCAGACAGGTCAAAGCTGGCCGGCCGTTTTACCTGCAAATATCTCATTATGCGGTCCATGTAGATATGCAGACTCAACCGGAGACACTAAGAAAATATGCAAAAAAAGAAAAGGGCAAACTGCATCGGATACCGGCTTTCGCGGGCATGACGGAGGATCTGGATACGGGCCTGGGCAAAGTGCTGGATAAGATTGAACATTTGGGTATTTCCGACAATACCTACGTTTTCTACATGGCGGACAACGGTGCCGTTCCGTGGATCCCGCCGGACAAGAAAAAGCACTTTGCACCACCGAAGAAGCTCGATGATTACAGCCGAAATCATCCGCTTCGAAGTGGTAAATGGACATTGTACGAGGGCGGGATTCGAGTGCCTTTCATTGCAAAAGGGCCGGGCATACAGAAAAACTCAACGTGCGATGTTCCTGTAATAGGCTGGGATCTACTGCCGACGATTGCCGACCTGGCCGGCTACGACCGGCCCCTGCCCACGGATATCGATGGCGGCAGTTTTAGGACTCTGCTGGTAAATGCCGGTAAAGGTACGGTCAAACGCCCGTCCGATGCATTTGTATTTCACAGGTATTCAGACAGCGACTTGCATTCAGCCATTCGGGTCGGTGATTTCAAACTCGTCAAGTTCTGGAAGACGAACGAACTGCATCTGTTCAATCTCAATAACGACATTGGGGAGACCAATGACCTGTCCGAGGTAATGCCGCAAAAGACAGAAGAACTACATCGCAAATTGATGGCTTACCTGAAAGCAGTAAAGGCTGAGGTCCTGGAAAAATATGGATAGCTGGTGAGAAGCGCCGAAAAAGGGGGCCGAGATTAGCATCTTGTGGGGGGTAAAAAGCGCTTTAAAAGGGCCCACCGCATCGACCGACTGTCTGTCCCTACCATAAATTATATCCGTGGTTGAACAGGGACTCAAAAAGGGTTTCTCTTTGAAAAGTTTGCAGCGTTTTGAGCATTCAGTTGACCTCATGTATTACAGCCTGAAGGTCGCAGGAAAACAAATTCAGCTGGGCTTTTGATGGGTTAGGGGTTTGAGGCTTGGGTGCAGTGATGTTGAGGTGGCAGGGATAGGTAGGACAACAGTTTTTGTAAAAAGCTTGTTCAACCAAGCCAAATTTTGTAAGATAACCTGTGCCTGCTCGTACCTGTGCAGGCAAACACAGGTGCAGGCATCGAATGCAGGCTCGGCGGCGTAGCTGAGCGATGATTATCCGGAAAATATCGGTTAAAGGCTTTCGACAAATTTAAAGGAGGTTCTGAGATGAAAAAGAATATTAAATTCATCGTTATCCCGGTTTTTCTTCTTTTGTTTGTGCCAAATTCTTTTGGCCAGCGGAGAGAAGCTCCGCCTGTTGAATTCAAGAAAATATCCGATAGGCTGTTTGAAATTTTAGGCGGACGTGGCGCACAAGGGGGGGGTATACGTCGGTGATAACGCAGTTCTCGTGATTGATGCGAAAATGGATAAAAAGTCGGTAGAACAGGTAATCGAAGGGGTTAGACAGATTACTGACAAACCAATAAAGTATCTTGTAAATACGCACAGTGATGGTGACCATGTGATGGGAAATCGATATTTTCCTGAAATTGTAACTTTTATAGCTCATGAAAATTGCCGGAAGGAGTTTTTTCATCCAAGGAGAGATGGGACTCCATCGGAATGGAACAAGCCTGAATTATCACCTTTTGTTCCCTCATTAACATTTAGAGATAAAATGGATGTTTATCTGGGCTCGAAGAAGGTAGAGTTATGGTATTTCGGCGTTGGTCATACCACTGGATATATTGTTATTTATTTTCCCGAAGAAAAGACGGTTTTTGTCGGAGACCAAATTTTTTTAACAAGAACTCAACTTATCCATTCTTATAAAGGTGGTAATTCTTTCGAGCATGTTAAGACGCTCACCAAAATGCTTCAAACAATAGATGCTGAAAAATTCTGCAGTGGTCACAGTGAAGTGACAGACAGAGAGGGCATAAAGAATCAAATTGGTCAGATGAAAAATCGGCAGGAAAAGGTTAAAGACTTAATTGAAGAGGGGAAGAATATAGAAGAGATAAAAAGCGAATTTGAAGAAAATGAGGCCAGGTTAATCGAGACTATATATGATGAGATAAAAAAACGTTCTCGGTAGTATAATTCTTGCCGAAGATAACGACGAATTGAAAAAGCAAATTAACCCAGGTTTCCCAAATTGAGTGGTGCGTTTAGAATGAGATTTGATGGAATAGGGCTTGCGGAAAGCAGTTATTTGAGTTTCAGTTATCACTCTTGTGGGCCCGGCGCGACTATGGATTTCAGTGGTTTCCGCGGTTGGAGACCAATAACAGAAAGACGTATGGATCAGATGAACTGGAGGTTTCTTATGCACTTTAACCGTCGCCACTTTATCGAATTAACAGCCGGCACAGCTGCGTTGTCAATTTTGCAGGGCTGCGAATCGACCCTGGGCAAGTCGCAATGCGCTACAGATAAGCCCCGGGTCACTTTGGAGGAACTCGAAGAAGCCGCCGCTGCGCCTGTTCTGCGGCTGGAGGGTATTGACTCACCGGTGCTGATTGAGTCTATTGAATTGCTGCGGAAAGGGCGGGAGTACTTCGTGCGCGTGAGGTCCAAAGATGGCGCAGAGGGCATTGCCGTGACCAACGTCAGGGCAGAGTATCTGTATCCGATACTGAACCAGCGGGTTATTCCCTACTTCGTTGGAAAAGACGCGCGTGACCTCGAATCGCACCTGTTCGAACTGTACAGATACAAGAGTAATTACAAATTGCAGGGTTTGGCACTTTGGTGTCCCACAGCCTGGGTGGAGTTTGCCCTGTTGGATATGATGGGTAGAATAGCAGGCAAATCCATCGGCCAACTGCTTGGCGGTGTGGTCCGGCGTGAAGTTGCCTTTTACGTAGCGAGCGGCCAGCGCGATACGACACCGGAGGAAGAAGCAGACTATCTCGTCGAATTGGTCGAGGAAACAGGCGCCAGGGCCGTCAAGTTCAGGGTCGGGGGGCGTATGAGCAGGAACGCAGATGCGATGCCCGGACGCACCGAGAAACTAATCCCTCTGGCGCGCAAGACGCTGGGTGACAATATTGCCATCCACGCTGACTCCAACAGCTCCTACGACCCGCCGAAAGCTATCGAAGTCGGGAAAATGTTGGAGGATATCAATGCGGTTTACTTCGAGGAGCCCTGCCCCTTCGACCACCTGGAAGACACGAAGCGGGTGGCCGATGCCTTGACCATTCCTATTGCCGGTGGTGAGCAGGAATACAGTCAGCGCCGGTTCCGCTGGATGGTCCATAACCGAGGCGTGGATATTGTTCAGCCAGACTTGCATTACTATGGCGGGCTTATCCGTAGCACGCG
>Ga0114919_10000354_pt1 | contig 34835 bp, 41 predicted proteins | sample BlataG_FD_88682 | JGI IMG/M metagenome (GOLD analysis project Ga0114919, IMG submission 88682) | Deep subsurface microbial communities from Black Sea to uncover new lineages of life (NeLLi) - Black_00105 metaG | ecosystem: Environmental > Aquatic > Marine > Oceanic > Sediment | place: Atlantic... | reverse complement strand
CCCCCCCCCCCCCCCCGACCCCCCCACCCCGCCCACAAAATTAAACAAACAGGCTCCGGAAGCAGGTGGTCTTGCATGCACAGACATCACCCCAGAGGGCTTCCTCTATGACATGGGAGGCCACGTCATCTTTTCTCACTATCAATACTTTGATGACTTCCTCGACACGGCCCTCGGTGCAGGGCCAGAAGCCTGGAACACCCTCGAACGCGTTTCGTACGTCTGGCTCAAAAACCGCTGGGTTGCCTACCCTTTCCAGAACAACATATCTGCCCTCGACCAAGAGGATCAGATCAAATGTCTGACGGGCTGCGTCGAGGCCAAGGTGGCCAATGCTCTCGCCCAAGGCAAGCCTTCCAACTTTGATGAATGGATCCTCCGTGTTATGGGCCCTGGTATTGCAGATATTTTCATGCGTCCTTACAACTTCAAGGTCTGGGCAGTCCCAACCACCATGATGCAGTGCGACTGGCTCGGAGAGCGTGTCGCCACCGTCGATGTCGACAGGGCCATCACCAACGTCATCAAGGGCAAGGAAGATGCCGGATGGGGCCCCAATGCAGTCTTCAGATTCCCTACTGAAGGTGGTACTGGAGCCATCTGGAAGGGTGTCGCCAAGCTCATCCCAACAGAACGTCAGCGTTACAGCAAGTCTGTCGTCGCCATCGACAAGGACAACCAAATTGTCACCTTTGCCGACGGTTCCAAGATCGTTTATGGCTCCCTCATCTCCACCATCCCCCTGGACATCACCTGCCGTTGGCTGGGCAAGTCTGAATGGGCAGATGGTCTGCAATTCTCTTCTTCACACATTGTAGGTATTGGTATTCGTGGAAAGTGCCCACATGGTCTGAAATGCTGGCTCTACTTCCCTGAAGACGACTGCCCCTTCTACAGAACCACTGTGTTCAGTCACTATGCCAAGAAGAATTGCCCAGAAGACAGCACCAAGCTCCCCACCCTCTGCATGGCTGACGGCTCAGACCCCTCTGCCGAATCCACCGACCCCCAAGGCGGTCCCTACTGGTCCCTCATGTTTGAAATCTCTGAAAGTCAGTACAAGCCAGTAGACCAAGAAGAAGTCAAACTGGGCGGTACCGCAGGCACATGGTCTAAGATTGTCCTGGACACTCTCATAGGCGCCATCAACACCAAGCTGATCCAATCTGGAGACGAAATTGTATCGATCTACCACCGTCGCCTGGAACATGGCTACCCAACCCCCACCACGGGACGCGATACCGTCCTCAAAAACGCCCTCCCATGGTTGCGTCAACACAACATCTGGAGCAGAGGCCGTTTTGGTGCGTACAAATATGAGGTTGCCAACCAGGACCATAATCTGATGCAGGGAGTTGAGTGTGTTGATAATGTGTTGTTTGGATCTCAGGAATTGACTCTAGAGTTTCCTAATGTGGTTAATCCCAGGAAGAATAAGGAGCTTAATTACTCCACTGAGCCTATTATGCCTTCTTTAATGGGTGCTGCTTCAAAGCTGCAGATTAATTAAATTAGGCAACGTAGGTGCTCTACAGGTTGGTCTGCCAAATGAGGGGAAGTGATGATGATATAATAAAACATACAGCAGGTCAGAGTTCCTGAATTCTTCTTACTGAAATAAAAGTAAGGGTCTTTGTGGGTAGTTGTATGTATGTAGCAAGCAGTAACACCGGTATAACACATAGTGGTAGTAATTTTCGTGATTTGTTTTGGTGATGCATCCTTTTCCTCCTCCTTTTTGATATTTCAATTTGTGAGGTCAATTATGGATTTTCCTTGTGATTTTTTCTCTCTTGTTAAAAAAGCAATCCATCCATCAAAATAAAGATAGTGGTAACAAACCTAAACCCTAAACCCTAAATCATCACAATAATCAGCCACCCTGTTCCTCAGAACAACAATAAGAACAGCAACTATAAGGTGTCAATTTTCTAGGCCAGGGTTCTCTCTTCAGCCTCTCCCCCAGCTCCCTCCACACCCCATACCTCTGCTCTCTGGTCATAGCAGCTGCTCCTGATGTTGATGTCATCACCCATACCTCTGTCGATGAAGGAGGGAGAGGCCAGTCTGCTGGGAGTACTGTCTGTCTTCCAGTGGTGAGAACTGGAGGACGTGTTGATGAATAGGTGATGCTGGTGTTTTTACCACTGCTATCTGCTTTCATTTCTACTGTCCCCTTACTACTATTATTATTAGTTTTACTTCTAATTGAAGGGCCATCAAAGAGCTCAGAAAACTGACGCTTACCAGAAAAGGCAATAATGGCAGGCGCACCACCACACATGCTAATGCCCCTCTCCTCCTCCTCCTTATCATCACCTCCACACCTTCGACACCTCTCTAATGACGGTGACGCCTGTCTGACATGAGCTTTCAATCTATCATAAAACCCTTGTTTCCACTTCTTCAGATCTTTAGATGAGAATGAGAGGCTATCTGTGCCAGGAACACCAGACCCTAGATCTGTGAACCCAATGCCTTCTAGTTCAGGAAGGAGGTCATCATCAGCTGGGGTGCCAGTGAGAGAGGGATGGGTGATGATGCCGGTTTCTTTCAAAATCCTCCACAACCAGTTAGAAGGGTTGGCATAGTAATGGCCTAGTTTCCAAGCTGTTTCACTAGGGTTGTGGCCAACAATGATGAGTCTGAGGGGGAGGGAGGTGCCCAGCTTTTCAGGGAGGAAACCTTTTGGCTGAATGGTGTAAGGGTGGGGAGTGGCGGTGTCTAAGGGGGGGAGTTTGCGTTTCTTTGTTGGCCGTGGTTTTAAAGGGATAGATTTGGAAGTATTGGCTGTGTCTGGGAGCGTCTTGCCAGAAGTGAATCGAAAGCTCTGCCAAAGAAAATAGTTGAGGTGAGATCACTGGATGAAACAATCAAGTTGTTATAAGCAGGGGGGTGAAACTTACTTCAAACATTGATCTGGACGTTTGATGTTGTCTTATTATTGTGATGCATTGATGGGAATTAGGAGGAAATTTCGGTTTAAGTAGGAGAAGGGAGGCCTTGGGCTGAAAACGTCTCATTCTCACATGGCGATGGTCATGCTTAAATACCATATCTCAGAAAAATACCCCATCAATTAGATTCCTATTATATGACAAAATGTACAAATCAGTGCTCCACCACCAGTTGGCAGCAAATATCACTCCCTATCACAAAGATGTCCCCTTTAGATCACATCGTCAATTACAGACTCAAACTTCCATTCAACAAACGATACGGTGTGCTTCTGCCATCATCCCATACCAAATAGTTAAGAAATCCGAGAAATACGACCTCAGACTCTATTCCCCCTACATTGTTGCCCAGTGCTCCTACGTTCGACGCGACGAAGGCTTCCTCTCCCTCGGCAGTTACCTCACACCCCACAGAATGAAAGAAACCCAACCTGTAGTCATGACCCACCCCCCTAAACCAAACAACAGCAGCAAAACTATGCAAGTCTATTTATTGCCTAAAAACGGAGACCCTCCTGAATTACAAACCCTCCCTCCGCCAGAAGATCCTTCCGTCACACTCGCTATTGCTGGAGGAACCATTATTGCGGTCGGTCAACTGACTGGCTATGCCACCAAAGAAGCTTGTGAGGCTAGGCTGAGGCAATTGAGAGTAGATTTAGAAAAGGATGGGTTGAAAATAGATGAAGATAAGGGGTTTTCTGTTGCTCAGTATGGTCCAATGTTTAGTTTAGAGGAACGTCTTAATGAAGTGTGGCTGACGGTGTCGCTGTAAGAGTGTGGGTGGGTGGGGGGGGGGGGTTGAAGAATTTTAGGGGATAATATTTGTACACTCATATTTATCTGTATGTGTATTTATGTAATAATTATTCACATGTGTATCCACTATCGCTACAAATGAAACCATTATATATGTTGGTTTGCTATTTCTAAAGCATCTTTTAAGACTTGTTTCTCAGTGATTCTCAACAACAGTGCCGCCCTCATTGCCCCCAAATGCTGCCTTTTCACTTCTACACCATCATCATTACTTTCCAATGCAGTAGCAGCATTGTCTTTCAGTTTCATCTCTACCCTTCTCAGCCTGCTTTCATCGTCTTCATCTTCTTTGTGTGTATACCTCTGTAGTCTCTTTTCAATAGCCTTTCCCAGTACCTTGTACATTGACCCAGTTAACAGCTTTGTATAACCACTACTATGATACTCAGGTGATGCTGATGATGATGCAGGTGGAAAATGGGATTCAAGTGCTACTGCATGAGGATAATCTTTTTGTTGGTACTCTTCTTCCTGATCAGAAGCAGCAGCCTCGCCGATATCATCAATGGCACCTTCAATTTTCAGGACATCAGCAACCGTCTCAACAATGGTATCATCTCCTACAAGTAAGATTCTCAGTGCAACAAAGAGAGGGAACGATATGTGACCATTCACCATTACTTGAAATGGCTCTTCATCACCATTGTCATCACCATCGCCGTCTTCTTCATCTTCTTCAGCCTTGCGTAAACTATGCAATATCCTGGTTTCATCCCTCAGCAATTGTATTCTCCTCTCCGCCACATCCCCCTTCTTCCCCTTCTTATCCCTCCACCACTCCTCTACCAGCTCCACTACCCCCATCTTATCCAAGCACACCACGGTAAAAGGATTATCAGGCAGACAAAACCCATACTTGTGCACCAACTCACTATTCCCCAGTTCTCCGTATGTATTATAAATCTCACTGCCAGCTGTAATATCACTGGCAGCTACTATTTCTAAGGAATGTTCATCAGTTTCTACAATACCCATTTGTAATCTGAGATGGAGTCCATTGGCAGTGGTGATACCTAGGTGGCTGCCTTTGAATGATGATGCGTGTGCATGTGGTAGTTGGGATACTGATTTTAATGATGTTGTTAGATGGTGGTGGGTGCATTCTTCGTCTCCACAATGTCCCTTCTCTTCTTCTTTATGATCACTTGCATCACCAGCCTTCTCCTCCTTCTCTTCCTCCTCTGCATCTTCTTCTTCCTCATCCCCACCTTCCTCCTCTGCATCTTCTTCTTCCTCATCCCCACCTTCCTCCTCTCCTCCATCACTACCATCATCATCCTCATCCTCACTGTACACACCATTAATGGCATATTCAGGAGCTAGTTCTACAATAGACACTTTATGATTGAATGCATCAGCTAATGGCATCATTGCATCACCATGTTCATCATCCATACCAAAGGCCCTGGAAGCTACCAAGGAAGCTGCTACTTGGAATGCCTTAAATGACCAAGGAGAAGAAGTTGTAGTATCGCTATCATCCTTATTATTGTTCTTAGAACAATCAAATAAGTGGGGGTATTTTGCAAACATGGGTTGAACATGTGTTTCATAATCTTCCTTCATAAGTTGGAGGTCTTTGTCAACAATACTTTCTATCTCTGTCCCTCTTAATAGAGCTAATTCATGATGAGACCAAAACTGAGGGAGGTACTCCCCGTCAGTGCTGGGCATGGCGGAAAGGTAGGGGGCCCATGCAGAGTTGGGACCAAGGGAGAGTTCATACATAAGGCTGACAACGAGTGCTAGACCTCCACTTAATTGTTCTTTCTGAATTATTGGGTGAAGATAGAGGTTGCTGGAGGTGGAGATGCATGCTGACTTGGGAATAGTGGCGAGCTGCGATCCTTGAGGGATGTCGACGAGAGCGGTGACGGCGAGGGAGATGCCAGTGGAATAGACTGGAGATGGGTCTGCGCGTAATTGGATTTGATTGGGGTTGTAGTGGATGCCAACGTCGGTCATCCAGGTGAGGAAATTGTTGAGATGGTCGGTGTTGGAGGTAGTATGGGGGCTGGCACTTTTCCTCATCTTTGTGTGCAGAGATGGTTTAATCCTTGTTGCTATATATTTCAATTCAACGATACAGTCTATGCTGACACCATGCTGTGTCTCTAATGAACTTTTGAAATTAGTGATGAAAAGTAAATTTTATACCAATCATTTGTCAAAATCTGCTCAATTAAATAGAATTTTTATCACCACCGTTCCCAACACACAAGCGCAAAGGGCGGCGGCTCTCTCATCTGCAAGAGGGGGTTGGGACATAATGTGGATAACTCTCGTGATGTGCTTCACATTTTGAATTTCTCGCGGTTTCAGGGATCTGCGGTATCGTTTGACACACAATGAGCAGCTCGATGATTGCACAGACTGGCCGCATGGCCATGCCATTGAAACAGGGAGCCAAGTCTTTGAAAATGGCTGCCCCAAGACCTACCCGTGGTAGTCGCAATGCTGGATTCCAGGTTACGAACGCTGTCAAGTTCAATTATGACACTAAGGTCTTCGAAAAGGAATTGGTCAAGTTTGCTGACACTGAAGAATACATCTACAGGTGCGTTATGAGACATTTATAGGGCCAATTATATGCCAACAATGTGTATCTATGTGTTTGTGGGCTACAATTCCCGTGCATTGCACTATAGCTTCCAACAATCCATCCCATCACCTTGGCTGGATGAGCATGCTAAGATGAGGCTCTGGGGACGTCAATTAGACCGTTATTATGCTCCTTTCATCCTCACATCCTGGTTTGCCTCCGTTGCGGGTATCTTAGATCATTTATGACTCAGTTTACATAAAAAATAGCACTTCCCAAGCCACTCTCTCTGCGTTCCCCCACCGCCCCCATCTCACACACTTCTTCTCTTCATCCTAATATCTTACCACCAGGGGCGGCCGTGACAAATTCAACAAGCTTCCAGATGCCTTCCGCGGCATCAAACAAATTGGTGTCATTGGCTGGGGCTCCCAAGCTCCAGCTCAGGCCCAAAACCTCCGCGACTCCCTCGACGAGGCCGGCATGACCGATGTCAAGGTCACCATTGGCCTGCGCCCAGACTCCCCCTCTTGCAATGAAGCCCGCGCCGTCGGCTTCACCGAGGACAAGGGCACCTTGGGTGAGGTCTTCGATGTCATTGCCAAGAGCGATTTCATCATCCTCCTCATCTCAGATGCAGCTCAAGCCAAACTCTACCCCAGAATCCTCGCAGCCATGAAACCAGGTGCCACTTTGGGCCTGTCTCATGGTTTCCTCTTAGGGGTGATGAAGAACGATGGTGTCGACTTCAGACCAGACGTCAACGTCATCTTGGTGGCCCCTAAAGGCATGGGTCCATCTGTCAGACGTTTATATGAGCAAGGAAAGAGCGTGAATGGTGCAGGTATTAACGCGTCATTTGCTGTGCATCAGGATGCTACGGGCACTGCTTCTGATATTGCAGTGGGCTGGGCTATTGGGGTAGGTGCTCCATTTGCTTTCTGCACTACTTTGGAATCTGAATATAAGAGGTAAGTTTTTTTTTCTGGATTAATATTATTATTATGAAGTACAGAAACAGAAGAAGTTGTGTTGTGTCTTTAAGACTATCTCTCCCCTTCTTCTGTTTCTTTTCTTCTTCATCAAATATTGCGTTCCTGCTTATATACATTACCATACCTATACCTATACCTATACCTATATATATACATATAAATTTGCAGCGACATCTACGGAGAGCGTGCAGTCCTACTGGGTGCCGTTCACGGAATTGTCGAATCTCTGTTTAGACGATTTGTTCGTCAAGGCATGAGGTGAGCATTTCTAACTTTTCCATAGCAGAGAGAGGGCTGACCGTGTTTTTCTTTCCCCCTTTCCCCCTTTTCAGTGATATTTATGGAGAGAGATGCTGCATTTTGGGAGGTGTTCACGGTGCTGTCGAGTCTTTGTTCAGAAGATACACGAGAAATGGCATGAGGTGAGTAATAGTTATAGTAATCGTGGTGGTGGTGAATGGCAATGCAGGCATCTCTCTCCCCCCCCCCCTCTCTCTGCTTCCCTCCCCCTCTCTCATCAAGCATCATCCATCATACAACTCACCCACCCTTCCCTTCTTCTTCTTCTCCTTCTTATGTACAGTGACGAAGAGGCATTCCGTCAATCAGTGGAGAGCATCACAGGCCCCATCACCCGCATCATCAGCAGAGACGGCATGCTGGGCGTCTACAACTCCTTTACTGACCCTAAAGACAAGGCCACCTTTGAACAAGCATACTCCGCCTCCTTTGCACCAGCAATGGACATCTGCTACGAAATATACGAAGATGTTGCCTGTGGTAATGAAATCAAGAGCGTGGTGAACGCCGTCAGCCGATTTGATAGATGGCCCATGGGAAAGATTGATCAGACACACATGTGGCAAGTGGGGAAGAAGGTTCGCGCTGAACGTGTAGAAGAGAACATTCCAATGAATCCATTCACAGCTGGTGTTTACATTGCAGTGATGATGGCAACGGTACAGACACTGTTAGAAAAGGGCCACCCATTCTCAGAGGTGTGCAATGAGTCTATTATTGAAGCTGTTGATTCACTCAACCCATACATGCACGCTCGTGGAGTTGCCTTCATGGTTGATAACTGCTCGTACACTGCTCGCCTGGGTAGTAGGAAGTGGGCCCCAAGATTTGACTACATCTTGGACCAACAGGCATATGTGGCTGTGGACAATGGTACCCCAGTGAACCCAGAGACGATCAGCGCATTCAAGAGCCACCCAGTGCATGGTGCTCTTGCTGCCTGTGCCAACTTGAGACCAGCAGTAGATATCTCGGTTGGAGGAGATAATGATTCTACTGGAGTGGGGGCCGGTAAAGCACGTACTGAGTTCCGCAGTACTGCTCCCACTGTAGCTTGAGAATGTGGTTCTTAGTAGCAGTAATATTATTTCATGTGTCTTTTAGATTTGGGGGGTTATTGGGAGGGAGTTGGTTGGTAGAGAATGGTGTGTTGCAAGAAGTTTGTTTTTTATTTCGATAATAATGCTTTCTCTTTTTACATACACATGTAAATTGACGCGTCAGTAAGTGTGTAGATAAATAGGAGATAGAGGCCTTGCCCATGTTTGAGAAAGGAGGAAGGGGGGACAATGCAACGTCGAGTTTGAGTTAGATCTACGTCTACTACTATTTAAGGAGAAAACATCCAACCATTTCAAACATTCTAGTGCATTTCTCCTTCAACCAAACGAACATAATGTATTACACCCGATTAAGCCTGCATAGATCCAACATACCCGGCTTTAATAGGGATCAATTGCATGGATGCACAAGATTGAGATTAAAGCCACTGCACTCCGCTCGGAGTAAACTCGTCACTCTTGTAAGTATATATCACATCATATATTGCATAAATTTCATTTGATCTCGTTAATACAGCCTTATACCAACCCATCTCCCGCCGCAATCACCACCGCCTCTCACCTTGATCTCTCTCTCTCTCTCTCCACGTTTCCAACAGTCCTCCTCCTCTTCAGGCTACGAAGACACGCAACGATCCAACTCCAATCCCTCCCAACCCCCACTCCGCCACCAAGCTGTAGCCCTCCCTCAAACCCTCCAACCCTCTGCCGGCGGTTTCTTCTGCATGGCAGGCTTTCTCAAAATCTGGCTCATGTGCTTCAACTCCCAAATTGCCATTGCCGTACGACAATGGAGCGGCGCCGATCTCACTTTATCAAACTCCCTATTTATGTTTATCTTCGGTATAATACTAGTAGCAGTAGCTAAGACAATAGTAGATAAGAGACTGGAGATGAATAGATGGGTGCAGCTGGGAGTGGTGGCCGGGTCGGTGGCCATGTTGATCTTGGCGAGATGGTGGGCGGTGAGTAGCTTTAGATATAGAGAGATGGAAAAGAGGAAAGGGAATACTCCAGAAGCTGCATCTGTTGATCCAGAGGTGATGGCTGGCAGGAGGTTGATGATGAAAAGACAACAGCAACAGAATAATAGTAGTAGTTATAAAGTGAAGAGATGATCATGGGCATTATGATATTGGTGAGACAGGAAGGACCACCACCACCAGTATCATATTGAAACGCATTAACATTAATAAACAACAATAGTGTGACACTTGTAATAATAAAGATTACATTGTGCATTTTTAACAGAATTCAAGATGTATATTTCTCCATTTAGATTGAAGACAAGAAGCTATAAATAGTTGAGCTTTTGCATCATTTCAAAACATTATACCACAGCATGTCTCAAAACAGAGACAGGACACTACTACTATTTCAGAGATGATGAAAGATAGGTTTCCCTTCCCTCTCTATCCTCCCTTTCTTTCTCTATACTATAAATATATCTCGTAAGTTAATGTTAATTCCTGATGATTATTCTGACATCTATCTGTACAAAGAAACACCTTCCTTTCTACTATTTTTATTAATTATTTATTCTCTACGTGCCCTAACTCTTCTCATCTGACCATCAGTGGAACTTTCATCATTATGACGGCCTCCTCTCACCTCTCCTCCACCCTCACCACCTGCCATTCTATCTCTTTGATGACCACCACCACCACCACCTCCTGCTAGTGCCTGCATTTCATGGCTGGCTTTGATCTTCAATCCAGGAGGGGGAGCTGCAGCAATGACTTTTAAAATCTCACTCTGCAACTGAGGGCAGGTTGTGATCATATATTGATAGCCCTCACTGGCCATAACTTGCTGTAGATGCCTGGAAACAAACTCAAGACAGACCCGTTTGAGTTCATTGGCGTTGTTTTGTTCAGCCAGGGCCAGGGTTGTGGCGACTGTTTCTACTTCGACAGTTTCGCACAGCCTTTGCTCGCACAAGCACCTCAACCTAAGCAGTTGGAATCTATCTGCTGCAGCTAAGAGATGCTGAGCCATTGTGACTTCTAGTTTAGAGCCTCTGAGGTCAAGGGGGAGATCGTCTGTGTAGGCAAAATGGAGCAGTGCTTTGAACACTGGCGCTCTGACGTCTGCTATCTCTATCATCTCCGCGTGCCCTTCACGCATGGGGCCATTAAGCATGGCTTGAAACACTGGAGAACGAGCACTCAAAATGATCTTATGTGCAGCCATCACCTCCCCATCTACGTCAAACTGGACATCTGTACCTTCACTATCCTCTAGCAGAGTCCCCAGGTCTTTGCCAAGAGATACAGGTGGTACCGCAATCTGGGGGTGAGTGTATCTATTCCTGTCTCCGCCTCTCTGGAGGGCGCCACCAGAGGAAACTACCAGTTCTATTTGATATTTGATGACTATGGTATCATTGACCAATAAGCCTCTAGCTGGGTCTTCCAAAACACTCTTTTTGATGAACTTTCTGTAGCCATGGCAATTACGAGCATTGGGATCTTGTCGAGCGCAGCTTATCTTGACGGCACCTTGATCACGACGTCGTCCCTTTGTGATGTCTTGGTTCCTGCCTGATTGGTCTACGAGGGTAAAGCGGTGGAAGGCACGGACTACACGGCCGTCGCTGGTGTTGACGACACCTTGAGGTTGACCGCCTTCGCCAATGAGAGCGACGAAAAGGGCGCAGTAGTCGTTGCCACCGCCGCCGCCGCCGGCAGGTTGGACAACAAATTGTTGGAGGACAGCATCCATGTGGGGTGGTGGTGCGACTGGGATCTGGTGCTGTCCAACAGGGGGAGGTGGTGGTGCAGCAGCGGCTCCTGGAGGAGGAGGTGGGGCTTCGATGGCTGCTCTGCCAGCAACGGCGGGAGGTCGTGCGTCTCGGTTAGCAGGAGGTTGTCTCCCAGCAGCGGCTAAATGAGCGTGAGGAGGGGGAACTTGCTGTGGGTTGATATTATGAAGTTCAGCAGAGCTTTTCTTGCCGTCTGGATAAAACAAAAGGACCCATTCATGGCCTCCTACTGTGAAACGCTCAGATGCAATCGGCTCTCCGTCCCCGATTCCTTTAATGAGACTGTATCCTACTATAGTGTGTTCGTGTTCTCCTGTAGGAAGAAGACAGCATGTTAGAGGCATACGACTTGGAGGAAATCTCGAAAACCGGACAAAAACGATCTCGAATTATTTTTTTGTGTGTCTCCTGAGCTCGTCTTAAACTTACCCACGATTGTGTCTGTCACTGTCTTTGAAGTGCTCTTCCCTAGAAGACCTGGAGACTGCTTGTCGCCTGAACTTGGTGAGGACATTTTTCGAAAACGAATCTAGCAGAGTTTTCCCTCCCACTTTTAATTGGATTCGCGCTTTAATTGACGCCTTCTCACTACAAAAAACCTCGTTCTATCTTCCTGCTATATATTACACCAAATCAAAATTACAACATCGAATCACACCACGTCCTCTCTCCTTCTTATACCACCAGTTCCCACCTCGCTCTCCTGTCGCTCTTCACTTGCTCCAACACCACCTTGTTCACATCCCAGCCTGCCCCTTCCATATCACCATACATCCCATCAAACATCTCCTGTGCCCTCACCACTATCCTCCTTTCGTCATCCCCTACATATCTCCCACTCTTTATGATACATGCATTTAAATACCCCAACAAGCAATCCTTCACATTTGCGTCCACATGAAATACCAGGTGCACCCCCTCCCCTTCTTCTTGTATTATTAGATACTTCTCTCTACCATACACCTCCATTGCTTTTACTACTCTATCCGGGCATGTGGACCCCAATAATTCTAATGATGTTCCTATTCGTACATCACTGCTAGATTTATTATTATGTATAAAGATTGGCTCTATGCCTGCCATTTCCACTGGCGTTGTCATCCTCCTCCTACTATTGTTATGACTACTATTTTTATCGGTATAAGTCTGAAGATAGTCGTTTATAATCAGATGTTCAAGTCTGGTGGCATTTAAAGTGGATAAAGGCACAGTTCTTACGCTCTTATATCCGCTATACAAGTGTACACCTGCAACAACAAAAAAACAAGCCACTGCTGCCTCTGGAGATTGTCCTATGGCAGAAGCTATACCAGCTCCTAGTGTTGTGCCTATTAAAGAAGTGCATATTGTCTGACTGGTGGCTTTGGCTGTGATATCTGCAATGTTGGCATCAGCAGCAAAAGCGACGTTGAATGCAGACCGACTGCTGCCTCCAGACATCCACGCCAGGCCCTTGAGCGCATTGGCTGCAGATGCCACTGGTAGAAAGTAACCCGGCATCAGAACTGTGCTTATTTCTAGTAGCATGGCAATGTTTAATTTTGTTGAAGCTATCAAGTACCACATCCGGGGAGCAACATCAAATCTATGAGCAATCACCCTGCCAAATAATAATGTCCCCAGCTGTCCTAGGCCGTCTTTAAACACCCAATTCAAAGCTCCTGCTGTGGGAATAGCTGCAGCAGCGCCTAGCCCAATAGAGTAGAGCATGAATGTGGAGGCTAGGACGGCATTGGTGGAGCCTGCTGCGTGGTGGAGGGCTTGCCAGCGGACGTAGGAGAGGTAACCTGGGGCTACGGCTGAAGGGTAGGCAGAAGGGAGGAAGGTGGCGGTGGCTTGATGGCGGAGGAAATCAAGAAGAGATGAGGATTGAGTGATAGTAGTGGTAGAGGTAGAGACGAGGTGATTTGAGTCTTGGGACTGTCGTTGAGATGTGATCTTGACATTTGAAGGTTGGGATGGTGACCTGGTGCTGTCTGGTTTTTTGAAGGGAAGATGGGGTGGAGGTGTGGTCGGTGAATGAGGGAGGGAGGATCGGACGAGTGTCAAGGATAACGCATTATAGAGTTTGGTCACTGTACCTGGCTTTTGGAGAGTTAGAAGAAGCTGTTCAGATTGGAGATCTTGAACAATATGCCAGATACTTGAAAAACACTTTTTTATTTGATCCGTTTCACATAATTTCGACCTGTAAAGCTTTGTACATCTGCTCAAATACATTTCATGATACTAGAGTGTTGCTATAATCTTAGATTTTAAATGATCTAGATAAAACTGGCCATATTTATTCTTAAAGCTGACTCCCCGCACTTGCAAAGCAGTCCCTCATCTTTGTTGTTTCCCTCTTGTTTCCCCCAACCTATACCGCGCGCGGCCGACGTTCTAGTGCATCCTCTTCCTCTGCTGCAAGATGATAATGATCCACTCCTAACATTAGTTCAAACAGGCAGGCATATCAATCCCTTGACAGGCCCCTGTGAATCATCACGGAGGTCACCACCTGCAATGTCTAGCTGTAAATGCCGCCAGTGCCCAGACCTGATCTGACTAACAGCCCTACCGGATCAAATTGCAGGTGTGTAGCTCAAGATGTCGAATTAAGTTGAGACGTGACAGCCCTTGCAAAGCATCTTCTGGATCAAATCTAATTGAAACTGCCATAAGATAACTTCAGCACTTCCGTTTGGGCCAATCACCAGGCCGGATTTGCGCAAGTGCCTTTCCCACTTAACCAACTGAGCTCCAAGGTCAAGGTGCCTGAAGATTTGTAAGCAATGTCAATGCTTTTTATAGCCTTCACTGGATCAACATCAAATTACTATGAATTGTGACTTTTATAAAATCATCAAACTAAAGCTTCCAATCCATCCCATTTCCTCTCTCTCTTATTATTCCGTCCCACTCCAACGCCACACACAACAAACCACCACCCTCCTCCCTCTCTCTAAGACGTCTTCTTCGCCCTTTCTTCCCTAATTCCCAACAATATAACCAATCCATACCCAGCTACAGACCCTATAATACTCCCACTCAACAATGTTTTAGCATAGCTACTGAAAGATCCATCAGTCACCTTGTACAGGAAATGATAAGCATTCGCATTGATCATCATCAGGTACGTCCCAACAACCACCAACCCCACCACCCCGTACCTCCACCTGTGAACCTGTGACCCAGCCAAACACACTGCAACAACAACCACCAACAAAAACATATATGCAGTTGTCCACCAGGTGTACCTGAAAAACTTATCGCAAGACACTGGAGCAAAGAAGCTCATACCGCCACCGAGCGTGATTGCATTGGCATTGGCGGCACCACACTTGTTTTGGCACCCTGACACACCCACCAACAACAATATGAATGCCACCAGTAGGAGAAACCAAGACATCCAAGCATACAAACGAGGAGGAGTGGTATGCTTCATGTGCCCCTTCGACTTTGCACCTTCACCAGCCTCTTCATGTCGGTATACACCCCCAGCAGTCTCACCAGCAGGAGCCCCCGCCTCCTCTGTCGTCTCCTTCTTCTCATCATGTATGCCCACAATAAAGAGAAGTATAAACATAGCAATGGCGGATATAATAGCACCAGCTGCTAGTACTCTAGCTCTATCTAGGAGAGCTCCGCTCAGGTTGAGGCCATTGAACTGCTGAAAGGTGTTGGAAGTGTCCATGAGCAACATGGTGCCTAATGCTAGGAGGCCTACCAGTGCTGCTCGCATCTTGGAGATGGCTTGGATGCCCAGGAGGATGGGTATGAGGACGACCAGGAGGAAGGTGTACCAGGTGATCCACCAGGTAAAGGAGTAGAAGCGTTTGCATGATGATGTGGCCAGGTAGCCCACCTTTTGAGAGGGAAAGGGAGTGAGAGAGGTGAGGGGATATGATATAAGCATTATAGGTCATTATCTTATATTATATTAAACTTACAGTTCCACCAACAGCGAGTGAATTGGCACCACTAGATCCACAATTTGATTGTAATCCAGCATTGCCTGCCAGTAGGAGAATGAAGCCGAAGAGCAGCACCAGCCAGACGAGGACCATCGATGCCGACTTGGTACCCAAACCCATTGTTTTGTTTTTAGGAGTACAGTATTTGAGTGACAGAACCGATAAAACTTTATTAATAGGCAAAACTGCACGTTTATATCTTCGTAATATCTTAACCTATAGCAAACAAAGACATGGTGAGGTTTGTTATTTGCCGTCCAAAGGTAAGAGAGGAGGGGGAAGCCAGTACTTGGGAGGAAGCTGTCCTTCACCAACCCCCCAACCTCTCTTCCCCATCTTATATTTTAACCACTTCCTTTCCTTTTCTTTACATCAACTTCAAAATAAAACTGTAAAAACCATCACCACCCAATCCAAAACTAAACTAAACAAAATCTAGACAGCTCTTGGTACTGGTTGCTCATACCTTGGAGGGGTAGACACAGGAACTGCATGACTACTAGTGCCTGGCAATGTTGTCGTCCCTCCGGGCTTGACCTTGCCAGGCACAATGGCAGCAGCACCAGTCCTAGCACCCTCAATAGTAGGTCCTACCGCCTTACCAGCAGGCTCAGTCTGCGCAGTCCCCTCCTCCCACTCTCCGCTCTCATCCTTCCACCCAAGCATCCCCAAAATGAAAAAAGATGCAATGGCTTTCAAAATTCCCCCGGCCACCGTCACCCTTGCTCTCTGACCAAATGTATCGACCATGGTAGTTACGTTGTTGTAATAGAGGAATGTGTTGGTTAAGTTCATTGCAAGCATGATATTTATGGCAGTGAGGCCGACGAGGCCGCCTCGGAAGAGGTAGATTGCTCCAGCTGCTAGGCATACGGCGAGGATGATGAGGTAAATGAGATCGTAAAAGACAGTCCACCAAGCGTAGGAGAAGAATCTATCGCAGTCTACTGGAGCAAGGTAGCCGGAGCTGCCTCCGCCGAGGAATAGGTTGGCAGAGGCATCAGAGCAGTCGGATTGCATGCCGGAGACGCCACTGAGCAAGAGGACAAAGGCGGCAAAGACGAGCAGCCAGAGGAGCCAGAGTGGGGCCAGAAATGCTATTTTCTTAACGTCTGCCATGCTTATGGGACGTGTTTGGTACCGTTTGTATGCATTCAATGTTTAAATCATGGAAATAAGTGTTGTTTGAAGCCGGGTTTTAGTGAAGTTTAAGCCCAGTCCAATGAAGGTGTCTCTGCACGTGACCAGCTTCCGACTGGCCAGACAGCCTTTATCTTTTCAACACTCAGTGTAAAACAGTCTATATATATATAACTACTTGTATATTACACTTTTTTCTTTATCACTACATAACCATCAATTTATGTCTAAAGCAAGATTCAAAAAACATAAACCCTGTTACTTCTTCTAAAAACAACAAAAGGAGGAGCACAGTCCCCCTCTCCCCCTCCCACCATCATCACACCTATAATGACCACCCTCTTCTCCTCTCTTCTCCCTCCTTAAACTGCAGTCTCTCCAATACGCCCAGGATGCACAGCTGTAGTAGTAGCTGGAGTAGTAGCTGGTGCAGTAGTTTGATAACTCTCAGTAACGTATCCGCCAGTCTTTTCTCTTCCACTCTCAGCCACCGCCTTCTCGTCATGCCATCCCATGAGCAGAAGCATCAACAAGTTGGCAATAGCACTGACCAATGCACCGGAGAAGGCAACATATGCACGCCTCTTAAATGAATTATCCAGCCCACTATCTTCATATGTAATTGTTCTGACCCAAGTGTTGGTCTGCAACATCAACAGTACCGAGGAGATGGCCAAAAAGGCGGTGAGGCCGGTACGGAACTTGTGCACGGTTCTGGTGAGGACAAAGAGTGCAAGGAGCAGCCATACAAAGCCTTGGAAGAAGAGGATGAACCAATCAAAACTGAAGAACCGGTTGCAGGGAACTGGAGCCAGGTAACTTGTAGCGCCCCAGAAAATGATGTTGTTGGCACCTGCCACTCCGCATCTAGACTGCATTGCTGCCACTCCGCCCAACAAGATGGCAAAGCCTGGAAATTGGAATTGGAGAGGAGGTAGATGTTAATGATTGTATGTTGAATGGTAAAACAAAACATATTCTATTATTATCATGTACTTACCAGCAAACATGAGGAGATGTACAGGGATGTAGCTCACAGTTTGAGCAAAGCTTCCGACTGGGTTCTTCATTGTGTGTCTACTAGGTCTGAGGGAGGGTGACGGGGAATGCGTGGGGTGAGTTTTGTTTTTCGGACTCTTAGTGTTCTATGCTATGCACACTGGCCTTGGATCTAGGAGCATTTGTACTTCTACAATTCTTAAGTTGTAGTTAAGTTGTGTGTGCCCTCCTCTTTTACTCCAATTCTGGGGACATAAACAGCCCCTCTCTCTCTCCCTCTCTCTCTCTCTCTCTCTGCTCCTTACCTGTTTTCAAAGGGTAAATAGCTGTCTAGTTGGCTTAGTTTTAGTCAATATGGAGGTTTTGACGCTGCTAAAAGTTCTCCAAGGTTATAGTAAAGCGTTTCTATTGAGCAATATTTGAAAACCAAGGCTCTTTCTTATGTTGGCTGCACTGTCCTTGTAGCTTCTTCTTGACCTCCAACCAGAGTTTCCCCCAATTTCCCCAAATATATATATATATTCCTCTCCAATTTCACAAAACCACGGTATATTTTACCATACAAGTAGCGTTTCAAGTCGCTATAATGAACCTTTTACTCACAACAATACTGCTGTTGGGCCTCCTCCTCCTCTCCCCTTACACCACCACCACTGCAATCGCCCAAGAATTAGAACAACAAGAAGAAGGACAGCCAATAATTCAGCAACCAGAGGAACTAGGAGCTATCATAGGAGAGCAGCTCCAGCCTGAAATCCAACCTCCACCTCAACCCACCTACCCATGTGACCAACTTGATCGTTACCTCAAAGAAAACTACCCCAACTTCTTCCTCCTCCTCCGCCTCATCAACATCGACACACTCCCAGACCCATCACCACCTGGCCCTGTTCTCAACACCACGGCATTCGGTGACAATCCCATCACCATCCTTGCCCCCAAACAAGCCACAGCAGAGTTCCTCCTCCAAAGCGACATCAACGTTCAGCGACTCATTCGAGATCCCGCCTCTGCCATCCTCCTTGCCCCGACACTCGGCAATCACTTCCTGCATGGTTACTTTCCCACTGCTAACGACCTTCCCACCCACCCAGCCAGTGCCTGTGGACCAGATGTGTGCTCTCCACTGACAGTGATAGCATTCAGGGATCAAACTGCTGTGTTTAATGATGAGGATCAGGTCCAGTTGGTCACTCCTGATGTGGCCAACTGTCCTGGGCAGTGGGTTGTACATGAAGTGGATGGCATCTTGTTGAGTCCTACTGTAGATCAGGAAGGGGCTAGGGAGGTGGCAAGGACATTGACGTATGGATTGGGAGGGGAGTTTGATACATTTGACCTGGTTTGAGGACAGATGGGATCAGTGGGATGAATGTTTTGGATGAGGATGGATGGTGTGTGTAAAAAGCGTTTTTTTTTGGTTTTGTATAGAATGTGGAGGTGTCGGTGGGAGATGGCCAAGAAGGAATGGTATTTATCAAGCCTCCATGTGTAATAATGGGTTTAATTTGGATACTTAATTAGTAATACTGACATCTGTATTTGTGATAGACAGTGTATTAAAACCTCGAATAGTGGCTTAAGGAAAGGCAAATTTTGATTAAAACGTCCATCACCAAAACTCTTCGTTAGCACAAAAACAAATAACCATGGGTTTGTTTGATCAGAAGAAGACCGATGCTACTAAATACAGCAATAAAATGTAAGCTATTCCCATACCCTCCAAGACCGAAAAACAGGCATCATCAGATTCCCAACTCATCGCCTCCCCTTCTCTTCCTCCACCCCAACACCCACAGTGACAAACAAACAGAAACGAAACCATGCTGCAGTGGCAATAGCAACAACAACACAAAAACAGACACTAAACCCCACCTCCAATCAGAATCTGACCGTCTAACTGTCTTCTTATTTGGCACCACAACCGAAGACAATGAGACTTCCCTCAGTGGCCTGTGTGCTGGAGAGGCTAGGGGTCTTCACCCTTGCTTATGGACACCTTCACGAGCTCCCAAGGGAGAGCCCAAGTATAAAATCATCTTCTAAACTAGTCCATAGGTACGCAGATACAATCATGTAAATAATAGTGGCATGGATACTTTCTTTTTACACGGACTATGTATACATACACATTGCCTACCACAGCAACAACAACAACCAGTATTCAATAAAAATTAACACACACTCACGTACCACTTGAGGTGTACTATAATCTTATCCATTTATCAATAATCATAATCATAATCAAAAGAATCGGTACAAGTTAGGTGGTTTTTTCATCAGGTGCACCTTCCTCCAACAACCTCATCATCTCCTCACCACCATTGCTACTACTACTGCTATTATTATTATTATTACTATTATCTGGTTTATTAAGCTTCTTCATCTTCAAGCTACTACCACCATTATTACCATGAGAAGAAAGACGACCATCCGACTGTGCAATATGTTTAGTTTTAATTTGTTGGTACCAGAAGAATGCCGCTAAAGAAAGAGCATATCCTACTCCTTGTATAAAAGTGACTTTTTCATGGAGTGCTACCACACCAATGACAACTACCATAGCATTCTTCACTGTTCCTAGTACTTTAAGTGTTAGGGAAGAAGCTGTCTGTATCACTATATAAGCTAGAGAGTTGACTGCAAAGCCCATTATGGCAGCCATGAAGAACTGTACTGGAGCTCCTCGAACCAACAACCAGGCACCCTCTGCCATCATGTCGTGACGTTCCAACACAAATGACCCCAGCAACAGCCAAAAGGTGCACGCCGGGGCTAAGTACATCAGCCCCTCTATAGGATGGAATTTCAAACCAGTCAGCAACACTTGAGTCATTACTAGCCTAATGCTTTCAAAAGCCTCACTTGCCAGCATGATTAGCACCCCGGTTATATCAAGGTTGACTTCCCCCACTGAAGCGATGGCGGTACCAAAAGCGATGATGGTGACAGAGGCAATTAATGGCCGGGTGGGGGACTCTAGTCCTGCTACAAATAATGCAAGCATTGTGATGATAGGGGTGACTGCTTTGAGCATTTGTATAAATGCTACTGTGAGGTATAAATATACTAAGTTGCCGAAATGAAGGGTGAGGGCCATAAATAAGCCCACCGGTAGAATTCTTTCAACATAGAATGACATTGAGACATTCTTTTTAGCTTCTACAATGCGGAAGACTCTGCAGCATAAAAAGCTGGCTATGCTACTGAAACTCATGCCTAGGGCTGATAAAGCCATGGGGTAGTGGAATCCGCTTGATAAGAGTTGCTTGTTGAGGATGATGAGGCCTGAGGAGATGGCCATCCAGACGGTGCTGGTGACGACAGCAATGGCCAGCTGGGAGAGGCCGAAGAGTCGAAATTTGTGGGATTGAGAAGGATCGTCATGTTCTGTGATTGCAGGGGGAGCCATTCTAAGTGGGTATGAGTTGAATTGTGTCTTGAAAAAAGTTTGAAATGGACTGATCAGTCCCAGGCTGAATTATTTCGACAACGATCCTTTGGTAATCTCGTTGATAGATGACGTTTAAATCTATGGGTTGAACTCTTAGTGACGCCAAGTTTCCTCACTATTAGTAGAATATCTTCCGCTTTTGCCTTTCAATCCGAATGAGAAGAGCTCGCTGCAGTCAAGTATCCAAGTGCATAGATAATCAGAACAGTATGACTTCAACCAACCAGTGTACGATGAAAAGATAACAGTGGGAAGGCAATCAAAACCTCCTCTCTTATTTTCTGTTTGCATCTCCCCGACTCTCTCCGTCACACCCACCCACCTCTTCCTCATCCTCTTCACTTGCAGCAGACCTTTTTATGCTGTGGCCAGTGCCTCTTTTGACAGTCTTGACTACAATATTTGGTCAATTTTCATCTGCTACGCCTTAACATCCAACCGTAGTTCCCACATACAACATATCTTCCACCTTGAGTGGATATTCCACCACTGCCACTATTGGTACCGCCACCACGATCAATTAAGTTCTTCCAGAACCGCCCCTCCTTCCACAGCATCGCAATACAAAGGCATCAGAAAGGAAGCCCTCCAATGCCTTCATTACCTGAATCACTCTCCACCCTTACACCTTACACCTTAACGGGCATATTTTGTGGGCACTGATAAACCATTCCCCGTATTGATAAATGCTGCCTGATCTCCTAAAGAAATAATTTCAATATTTTGGAGCCATGCTACTGAGGCTGGGTAGATAAGGTGGAAGCGTGTGGTGGTAAAATACCGGTACATCGTTCAGTCAGTCCATGCAGAAGACGCAGCAGGGCTAATGCCGTAGCAACTTGCATCCCCACGTCGCTCATGTGCTTACTCCTCTCACATCCTTTCCACAATCATCTCCACCAGTACCTGATTGATTGATGGTGTTGGTCACTAGGTGATCTAGAAGTACTGTACGAGCTACATTGGCAGGCTGAATGTCGACATGAGCAGCGGGTTAGTAGAGCATCCGAAGCGGTGGCACATGCGTTTCTCGAGTCTCCAAACCCTAGGAAAAGAACATTGTTTAGCTCTGATGCAGTTTCTGAGAATGATGACGTAAGCTTCGTGTTCCCAAACAGATACCTAAGAGACGAAGAATCAAAATTGACAGTTTTGAGTAATGATGGACCAAAAAATCATTCAGACATTGCTGATGTGTCATAGTTGTTTCTTAGTGCTCCACTGACCAATTTATTGATTAAAGTGGCAAAGGGTTTGGAGTAAATTTGCTGATATTTATGCAGGCATTCCATCCCAGAGTCGATCTCAACGTTTGGGCAATGATAATGCCTTCCTCCTCTTGCAAGAGCAAATGCAGCTGCCTAGCAGGCTTGCTGATCACTTACCCCACACCTGGCCTACTCTCATCTACCTCCGTATCATCAATAATCAATATGCCCCGTTAGCCCAAGGATTCACCCCACCATCGCCACCACCCACTCCATGCATCATCGCCATCCCCTCTTCCTCCAGCTTTCTAAAACCACCATATGTATATTGCAATAGAGGTAACTGAAACACCACCAGCCCCAGTACTGTCGCCTGTATTACCTCAGTGGGTGGATGGAAGTACCGAGCTGTGAAGTAACTCTCACAGATGACTAGAAGTGCAAGTACCGCAGCACACCCAGCGTATACAAGCTTGCCAATCTCCTTCGCCCTCTCCAACCTCATAAATCCACTATTATTACTATTACTATTATTATTAATATTGCTGCTGCTATGAGAAATATTGGTGTCTAAAAAGGGCATACCAACCTCAGCAATGAGTCCCCCCACCACTGCTGCTGATAACAGAATATGATCTGACATGATGTGAGGATAATGCGACTTGGGGATATCTCCTGAGAAAAAGGCCCAAATACCACCTGGCTTGAAAATAACTCCTGCAACATGGAGTCTGTATAATAGATACCTGAGAGCTGCTTGGAAGGTGTAGATAAAGAAGGGGGTCCATATGTAGTTGGTTGACCGGCTGACTAGAGAGTGGGGGAGGAGGAGGGTGGGAATGGCCCTGAGCGCCCAGCACATGAATAAAAGGAGATGACCGTATATTCTGAAATATGCGTCAAAATGGTGGAGAGGGAGGTCTTCTGATTTGACTTTGACTGGCTCTCCGGCGTAGGTTAGTGTGGCGATGGCTAGGGGGAGGAACCAGCAGGAGTAGAGAATGAAGGTGGAGGTTCTTCCTGCCCAGAGTCGGTGGAGCAGGATGGTATTGGATGTTGACTGTTGTTGCGAGAGTTGGTGGTGTTCTGAGGATTTGTCAAAGTCTAGCTGACGTCGTCTGTTTCTGAGGTTGGAAGCCATCTTTATATCTAGGTATTAGAAGAGGTGCACAAGGAAGTTTGATCTCAGTGATGAGATGGTGAAGAATGAAGAACTGTTTGGATTTTGAAGGGGTGACATGTACAAGGTAACCTGGATCTTACTATATTGAAGCTTTGCTCTTGTTTGAGAGCAGCAAAGGTACTGTGTTCATGAATGAGCGGATGAATAAGAGGAATTTCTGGATTTGCATTTTGTTGTTGTTTCGATCAGCACAGCAGGCAGCTTTCAAGTAAAGTTGGTATGGAAAAAGGCCAGAACTATAGTCCATGTGCACCATTGCTCTATATAGTAGTAAACCTATCGATATTAAAGAACTCCAAGGCCCTTGGACGAGCACAATTAGTATAATTGACCAAATTACAAACCAATCTGTTGATACAAACAGTGTATGATACTGTATATTGCGTTAATCAATTCTAGAAATCAATGAAATCACATTATTAACGTTCAATCTTCAATATCATTGGTCTGTGCTGAAAGCATTGTCAACTTTGACAAATTCCAATCCCTGAACAAACCAGCGAGCAATGGAAGCGCATATGCCACTGGTAAGTTTTTCATCGTTAACTTCTACGTGTTCACATGTCCGTGCTTTGAACTAACCCACCCATTCGTTTCACTCTCAGCAGGATGGCGCACCGACGTCGACTCCGACAGCCTTTCACTCCCAACACCAGCACCAAAAGAGCGTCGTTGCCATCCCTCCATCAGATGCACCCTCCTCAAAGAAGAGAAAAACATCCCCCTCATTTGGTCACACTGTCACAGCAGTTCTTCAAGATGCAGCTGCAGCACCATTACCACGACAACCAACACCACGGGCAGAGCAACCAAGCATCATCAAGAGAGAAGATGGCAGCAGTGGCAACACCAGGGCTCCTATTTCTACCTCTAATGCTGCTCTACGGCCTCCTTCCAGGCATCTAGGTGATATCATCAAACAACAAAATCTCATCACTGCCAATGTCCCAGAATTAAGGAGAGCAGCACCAAGTAGAGTCCTCCATCACCCATCAGTAGTGCAACCGCAACAACTACAACAGCATCTTAATAATAACAACCCTGAAGAAATGACCCCTCGCCTTCAACAAGATTCCAATAATAATAATAGTGGTCAGCCACCCAAGCGTCTGAAGTTTACACCAACAGCAGCAGGAAGATTGAGTATAGAACTGAATCATCAACCTGCACCCTACCAACCTCAACACCAACAACACCAACCCCAGCAGCAGCAGCATCAGCAGCAGCAGCACTCTAACAACATGTCCGCTCATCAAAATCGTCAATCTCATTATCACCCGCATCCTCCATTACCTCCACCACAACATCAACACCCACTACTCCCCAAACGACAACAATTGCAATACACTTGGGGAAGGAATGAAATGCAACACTACTACCCAGCATCACCTCCTCCACCACAACCACCAGCACCATCAGGTCTACCCTCCAACTTTGACTATGATCTAGGATGCTACCTCCCTCTTGAAATGTGTGATATATACTGCAGCCAAAAGACTAGCAAGAAGGGAGAAGGAGGAAGAAGAGGTGGTGGATTTGCGCTCTACCCTTGGCAGGTGGAGTGCCTCGCCAGACCTGGTGTACTGGAAGGAAAGAAAAACCTAGTATACTGCGCCCCTACTTCTGGAGGTAAAAGCATCGTAGCAGAGATATTAATGCTGAGAAGGCTGCTTGAAACTGATAGACCTGCAATCCTGGTGCTTCCATTCAAGTCGCTGTGTACGGAAAAGGCAAACCACCTCGCTGCTCTTCTGACTCCATTTCACAGGGTAGTTAAAGAGTTTTGGGGAGGCACTTTAAACATGCATGCCCCCCTTGATTGTCCCAACACTGGTGTGGTTGTGTGTACTATAGAAAGAGCTAATATGCTGGTAAACAAGCTGCTGGAGGAAGGTAGAATTGATGCCTTGAGTTCTGTGGTGGTGGATGAGCTGCACATGTTGGGTGATGAGGAGAGGGGGTACCAACTGGAGCTGTTGCTTACTAAACTGAGATACATTAGTGGAGCTGGTGGTAGTGATACTTGTCTTGATACTAACAGTCTTTCTAATCATCAGATAAGTAATGGAGTGGGTGTACTTCTATCTCCATACCAGTCTGGAAACGGCAGCCAAGATGAGCAGCATCTGCACAACAACAACAAGCAAAGCGTGCAAATCATCGGTATGAGCGCCACCCTACCAAACTCGGACCAAGTAGCAAAATGGCTAGGAGCAGAGCTGTATATAACAGATACACGACCCATACAACTTCAAGAAATGATCCTGGTCAAGCACGCTGATGGACACTATAATTTTGAAGATAAGATGGGCGTTGTTGTCAGACAGGTTGAGCTCCCAGTAGATTGGCCCCTTGGTTCAGACTCTGACTTGAGTGCCTGGCTTACATATGAGGTGGTAAAAGAGGGATGTTCAGTGTTGATGTTTTGTGGAACTAAAAACTCTTGTCAAACAGAGGCAAAGAGGCTGGCGAGATTGATAACTGCCCCCGAAAGGAGCATGCATATTAGTAGAGGAGGTAGAGGTCAAAATGTCAATGAAAGTCAGCAGATGATGATGCCACTAGACAGAGCTACATTAGTACAAGAACTTGAGAGACTTTCAGGTGGTGGTGGTGGACTGACAGATCCAGAATTGCCAAACATTGTCAGTAAAGGCATCGCATACCACCATGCAGGCCTGACGGCAGAAGAACGAGAGCTGATTGAACAGGGGTATAAATCAGGTGCGCTGAGCGTGCTATGTGCTACGTCCACCTTGGCAGCCGGGGTCAATCTCCCTGCCAGAAGAGTAGTTTTCAAACATGCTTGGGTGGGAAGGTCTAATAATATGGTAGATAGTACCAAGTATAGACAAATGGCAGGTAGAGCGGGGAGAGCTGGGCTGGACACTGCCGGGGAAAGCATTCTCCTCGCTACAGGCGGTAATACAAACCCCGGCACAATAGCTAAACTCAAAGAACTTATCAACTCAGAGCTCCCTCCAGTACAAAGCTGCTTGGTAGAAGGGAAAAAGGGTATGAAGCGAGCGATGCTGGAGGTAGTAGCAGCCGGTATCGTCAAGAACGCCAGCGACGTCTCTCGCTACGTCAAATGCACCTTGTTTGCCACCACTACCACCGACTTTGGAACAGTCATCAAAGCCACACAACAAGCTCTCATCTGGCTGGGTCACAAGGACAGGCCTATTATCAAGTGGAACGACAAGACAAAGGAATATGCACCCACACAATTGGGTAAAGCAGCCCTGGGCAGTGGCCTCCCTCCAGAAAATGCCGTCGACATTCTCACCGACCTATCCAAGGCCAGACAAGGTTTTGTCATGAGCACCGAGCTTCATCTCACCTACCTATGTGTTCCTATTAATGAAGAACTAGAACCGCATTGGAAGATTTTCTACCGCATTGCCTCCAGTCTCTCCGACACTGATAAAAAGGTTGCCGCCAATGTTGGGCTGGACATAGCCTATCTGCAGCAATGTTCTAAAATAGGAGGGCCTCATAGGAGTGCCAGTCAATCTCAAGTAGCAGGAGTAGGACTAGTAGCAATGCATAATAATAGCAATAATCCCACTGCAAGTGGTAGTTGTCTTCCAACTACTCACTATATTAATAATGCTACTAATAAGAACATAAATGCCAACAATCCTTCTCCTCCCCCTTCTTCTTCTTCTGCTGCAGATGCCACTGGAGCGTTTGAAGACAAAGTCAGAGTGTGTCGTAGATTTTGGGGCGCATTAATACTCAGAGATTTGATCGAAGAAAGACCTAGTAATGATATTGAAACTATCTACGCTGTCAGCAGAGGAGCAATCCAAGGTCTTCAAGATAGAGCAGAAAGGTTTGCCTCCATGGTTGCCGCCTTTTGTGAACGACTGGAATGGCCGGATTTACAGATATTGATTGAGAAGTTCCAGGCAAGAGTGCTCCATGGTGTTAAATATGAGATTCTGCAGTTGACAGAGATTAAAGGAGTCAAGGCATATACTGCAAGGTTGCTGTATGGGAATGGTTTGAAAACTCCAGAGCAAGTAGCAGCAGCAAGTTTGGATCAAGTTGAAGAGATCTTGTCGTCTGGGCCAAAAACAGCAGGCAACTCGTCCAGGCGGCATGCTGGCCTGATAATAAATGCAGCAAAGGGGCTGTTAAAAGCCAAGCTGCTTGATCTGCAGCAGCAGACTGAAGCCGCTGGTATGACATTGATGGGTGTTGAAGCTAAAACACAGCTGGAAGCAGGAGGAGCTATGGTGGGAGGAGGAGAACAAAGGCAGCAGCATCAGCCACATATGATTCAATGTCAACACAATCAGCAGTACCAACAGCAGCAGCAATATCAACAACAACAGATACTCCAGCCACCATCTCTCACTGGTACATCTGTCGCAACTCTTGGAATAACCGGACAAGACGGGACATTCGACACCCAACAACAACAGCTAGCTAAAATAGAAGAAGAGGGAGATGAAGAGGAGAAGGAGCAGCAGCAACGTTGCTTGGTGTTGGAAACACCACCAGAGCCACCCACCCCACCTGATGCATGGCTGTTTGGAGATAGTTACGGTATTGTTGTGTTGGAAACTCCAGATGAAGTGAGAGCAATGTGTTCCCTATTCATGGCAAACCAGGGAGGTCACACTGAGAGAGGAGATCTAGCACCACTGGATCTAGCATCATCATCATCATCATTTGCATTCCTGGTGGATTATACTGAGAAGAAGAGTGATTTACCAAAAGGAGGAGGAGGAGGAGGAGGAGGAGAGAAGAAGAGCGTCATATTGCCACCTGGACCAGCTGCCATGAGACATCAACAAGAAATACGTCAACAGCAGCAACAGAAGGGAGAGAGGCAGCCTGATAGCGGTGCCCATCATCGTAATGTGGACGTGGAGGTACATGGAGTGGCACTGTGTTGGAGAAGTAGGCAAGTAGTATACGTCCCATTGAAGAAGAGACCAGGAATGTTGGAGGCACTATCACCACTCCTATCTTCACCCAGTCTGATGAAGCTGACGTTTGATTTGAAGTCTCAGATGATAGCCTTGTTGAAGCTGTATGGCTTGGCTTCCTTGTATCCACCTGCTACTGCTGCTACTACTACTATTACTGATGGTGGCAATAATAGTACTATTGGTACCACCAGCAACAACAACATAACAGCAGTACCATTGCAGGTGTTAGAGCCATATGTAGACGTCAGAGTAGCAACCTGGATGTTAATGCCAGATGACCCCCTGGTAGGAGACTGCAAAGTACATGATCGGATTAATCATGGGAAGGTTCCCACTGCATTTGAAACACTAGCAAACAATAAACTGACAGCTGAAGTGGTGACTGCTACAATTGCTGATATAAAAGGACATCATCAAAGTGTTATGAGCTATGGTGGTGGTGCAGGGTCGACTGCTAATAGTATGAACAATAACAATTGCACCAATAAAGGCAGCAATGCTGTTCATCAGCCACGCTTACCACCAATGGGCTCTTCACAGACAAGGGTTGAAAAGTGTTGCTGCAGAGTCGCCATCATCAGACAGATGGGCAGAAGTCTACATCCCAAACTAAGGCAACTGCCAGCTGTGTACACAGCAATGCATAAACTAGAAATGCCTCTTGTCAGGGTATTGACAGATCTAGAGCAAACTGGACTAGGGATCGACATCAACCTGATAAAGGAGCAAGCTCACGTGCTGCGACTACGCTTGAAACAATTAGAAAAGGCAGCACACAGAGAAGTAGGTGTTGGTCAAGAATGGGAGCTCACCAGCCCTGAGATGTGCTCTTGGGCTCTGTATGAAGTTAAACAACTTGCTCCCCCTCTGTCAGCCAGACCAATGAAGAGAAGCTGTGGAATCTTCACAACCAGCAAAGCTGTGTTGGAAGAGCTGATGGTGGCATACCCTAATGAGCAGCTGCCTGTCATCATTCAAGAGTTTAGGAAGCTGTCAAAGATACTCACCACTCTGGAGACCATACAACAGGGTACTGTTACTGGTATGGATGATGGTGGGGGTACTACTTTGGTAGCTATATCAAGATGTTTTGGGAGTTTCAATCAGACATGTACTGCAACGGGAAGATTATCCATGGATGAACCTAATCTCCAAACTGTACCCAAAGCAACAGAATTCCAATTGAGTATGCCTTTGTCATCTCATCACCATAACCATCATCATTATCACCAACATCAATTGGTAGAAGAAGAAGAAGAAGAAAGGAGAGTGGTGGTTGATCTGAGACAGGCATTCATCGCACCACAAGGATACGTCCTCCTTAGCGCTGACTACTGTCAATTAGAGCTTCGTCTCATGGCTCACTTTAGTAAAGACGCTGCTCTATCATCATTGTTTCGGCATGGAAGGGACGACCCCTTCAGACTGCTGGCCAGTCAATGGTTGAGAAAACCAGCACACACTATCACTCAGCAAGAGAGAAATACAGCTAAACATCTAGCATATGCAGTTTTGTATGGCAGTGGGGTAGCACGAATTTCAAACGCTCTCACAGTGCCTGCATATCAGGCAGAGATGATGATAAGCTCATTTAAAGCCAGCTTGATTGGAGTGGTGAAATGGATTGATGATGTTCAGAGGGAATGTGCATCAAAGAGTCCTCCGCATGTTGCTACTTTGGCGGGGAGGGTACGATTCTTGGAACACATTACTGCTACTGCTGTTGGACCTGGTAGTAATAGTAACAACAATAAGAACAATAATAATTTCAGTAGCAGAGAGGATCAAGCTAGAGGAAGACGGCAAGCAGTCAACACCATCATTCAAGGCAGTGCCGCAGACCTCGCAAAACAAGCCATGATCGAGGTACACACCAAAATCAGATTTGGATGTACACAACTACCAGCTGGTGCATGCAGAATGGTATTACAAATACATGATGAGTTTTTATTTGAGGTGGATGCCAGGTATGTTGCGTCTGCTCAGGCAGTTATCAGGGAATGTATGGAAAAGGTAGCTGTCAATTTGAATGTTCCCTTGTCGGTGAAGATTCAGGTTGGAACTAGTTGGGGAGGGTTGAAGGAAATCTAAACACAATTTGGAAATAAGCGTTGGGATCTTTACAAAAACCATCTATAGATCTATCCTCCAAGCATTCTGGATTTTGTATTTGTCTAATACAACAAACAACAGTCAACAGTCAAAGAGTAGTAGCATCGATGGTGCTGGTAGCAGAAACTCAACAAGAAAGAATCAATAATTATTTTAATGTCCTAAAATGACACAAAATGCATCATATGATGCGATACACACACCACTTCTCTTTCTCTCTCTCCCCCCCCCATCAGATTACTTTTGCTTGGAAAAGTACTCTGTGGCCTCCCTTGGATTTGGTTTGATGGTATCAGCACCTGGCTGCCAGTTGGCTGGGCACACCTCTCCATGCTCATCAGTAAACTTAAAAGCCTGGAGCAAACGGAGGGTCTCATCAACAGAGCGTCCAACGGGCAAATCATTCACAGTCTTCTGACGGAGAGTGCCATCGGGACTGATGATGAACAGCCCTCTCAAAGAGACACCAGCATTCTCCCCGGATTCAATGAGCACTTCATAGTCCTTTGAGATGGACTTGGTGATATCAGAGAGGAGGGGAAAGTTGAGACCGCCGAGGCCACCTTGGTTGCGTGGCTGGGTTATGAATTGCATGTGACAGAAGACGGAGTCGACAGAGCAGCCAATGACTTCAACGCCGAGGGCTTGGAATTCTTTGATGCGGTCGGAGAAGGCGATGACTTCGGTGGGGCAGACAAAGGTAAAGTCGAGTGGGTAAAAGAAGAGGACGACGTACCTGTGGAAGGGGGGGGAAGGATGTGGTGAGGGCGTGGAGGTTCTGGTGGCCAATTCAGCGGAGCTGTCTCTGTGAAGAGGGCCAAAACAGAGGAGAGAGGAATCAAGTGCATTGGAGTACTTACTTTCCCTTGTAGTCGCTGAGAGAGATGGTTTTAATATCACCATCAACAACAGCACCACCAGTGAAGGCAGGGGCTGCATGATTACGATTGAGGGGAGGGGTTACGAGAGATCAGAGGACTGAAAGATGTGGAATTAATTGATCTAGTGATGTGTATGCAGAACGCAGTAAATGCAATATTGATCAACGGCTTATAGACTTACCAGGGGCTCCGATCGTTGCGACCATAATGTTGGATGTTTTGTGGGATTGAGACTGTAAAGTTTTATTTATGTTCGTATTAAGACAGAAAGTTGTTATGGTCTGTCAATGTGGGTGTCTCAAGGTATTTAACGGCCATCATTTCCCCATGGCTTCTGGAGACCTCTCATGATGATGAACCGTTGAGCGCTGGGGGGAGAGAGAGGGTTGCTTGAGAGAGATGACCCTCACATGATGCAACCTGAATCAAGAATGACCATACCAAAAAGTGTTACACTTCATTAGTGAGTTAGCAGTAGCCACATTTCCATCTGATAATTGAATGGAGATAGGGAATCTATACATGGTCAAACTGAACATGGAGCAGCCCACCTCTTAGAGCTCAACAAGAGGAAGAGAGAGCGGGGGAGGAGCGGGGGCCCTGAATCAGGGAGATATTTATAATATCTACAACAAAACCCAACGTTCTCTGAGAGGGAACAGCCTATAATTTGACTTTGTTCCTATCTAGTGGTTGCCGAAGTTTATAATTTAGACGCCAAAAAGCTCTCCAAGGGCGATTCAGCATCAACCCATTCTCTGACACCCAAATTGACACATAATCTCATTTGTGAAACTCTTTGAGATCCCCATTTAGCAAGATTAATGCTTATATTCGAATCTTGAGTGCAAGTAAGTACAATTGGAGCCAAATAGACGATGGATGCTAAAACCTCCACTAGGGATTTAGGCGGGAAGGTAGTGTTTGACTACTTTTGTTCTAAACCCACCCTCTATTGCCACCCATTGGCACCTAGCAAAATTTGTGGTTGGAATTTTCCATCTTACGAGTTATCATGAAGGCCAAGGGTCTTTATCATCAGGATTATACTACTGGAATTCTATCTTTCCAACTGATCTACCCGATCTCACCCCGTCTCTTTCCCTCAACCCACTACAGAAAATTCAATTAAGCCAAAACCTCCCTAACATTGGCGCCGATGCAAGTAAACCCGCAACCATTCTCTCAACAGCAAATGGTCGCACCCGGGCCCCCCACACTCCGCCCCGCTGCAGACCCCACTCCACCCGTCCTCTTGCACCCTATCCAGACCCAACTCCCCAAACATGACTTTGGTTCTCCATCTACAGACCCGTGCAGCACCCCTAGGGGATCCCCCATCATTACATCTCCAACTGACTCGGCCATCTTTGGGACCCCAGTCACCACCCCCCGTGCCTCCAACCCTAATGGCAGTGGTCAAAATCAACCACCCCCCTCTCCAAAAATTATTAGATCTCCACTACTTCATTTCATTACCAACCCAAACCCCAATGCCAGTCCACTGATGAAACCAATGTCGCAATTGACAATGCGCTCTCCACTGGCATCTCCGAAGGGACAAGCTAGTCCGATGAGATTGTCTGGCGCATCTCGCATAACCTCCAGTGGCATCACCGTGCTAGAGAGTGGAGTAAAACAACAACATCAGCAGCAGCAGATCAGTGAGGAGGATATACATAACAACAATATGAACAACAACAATGGCTATTACTCTCATTCTTCCGTCAAGAGAGTTGCAATTACAAAGTCGCCAATGTCTCCCGAAGATAGAAACGACAGATCAGGAGCAGCGACGACAATGATGACAATGATGATGAGTGGAAAGGAGAAGGAGGATGCTGACCATCGTCAAGAACAACAGCAGCAATATTACCACCACCACCACCATCAGATGACATCATCACCTGGTCGTCCTTGTGCTCAGAGAGCCTTGCCATTTGCTCGCTCAACTGGTGCCTATACTCAGCATGCTAATGGTGAGACAATGGGTGGTGATGACAATGCTAATGATGGTACTAATAACAATAGGAATAATATTTTTGGTACGTATACGTGGTCACCATCAAGGTCACCCAGTCTTACTCTAGCGGGCACTGGAGGAGGAAGAGGGGCTACACCCAGTAGTCCAGTAGCAGTAACAGAAGTAGCAGGGAAACTAAACTTTGGTGCCAACATCAGGGAACCTTCATTTAGTGATTTCCTTAAATCTGACAGAGAGAGTAGTGCTGGTTTATTGACGATGCAATTGACGACACAGAAGGTACCTTGCCTGCCACCACCAAGGCTCGTTCCATCTCCTCTGAAGAGGACGGTAGCAGCAGCTGCTGGTCCACCACCACCAGGAGTGCGTCGTCGTCTGCTAGATTCAATTGACTCTATTGCTGTCGCATCTGTTGGATCCAATCCACAAACTAGCCCCACACAACAGAAACAACAACAACAGCGACTACCACAGCTGGGAATGGCTACCACTTCTCCTGTGTCATCACCAACTGCAGCAGCAGCAAGAGAAGGGGGAAGCATGGTGGTGCACCACCCACCATCATCTGCAGACACCCCCCGAAAGAGAGCACGGAAAGGAGCACCACATAGAGCTCCCATTGATGGCAACGCGGAAAGATTTGGTGCCACTACAGCGACTACTACTACAATTACAACTGCAACACCAACATCGTCGGGAGGAGACAGTTGTGGTAAGAGTGATGCTGTTTCCACTATGGACGAAGATGGTGTCGCTGCTGCAACGTGCCGATGATGGTGGTAGACAGCCATTAAAAGTTACCAAGTACTATTTCTACTATTAAACAGTAAATCGTGTTGTTTTAGCTGTTGAAGGCATGCATGCATGCATTCATTTTTTTCTCCCTTTTTTGGTTTCTATTCTTGTGCCAAGATGAATCTGATCTTGAAGGTAATTCTTTCTTTTTCATTTCGTTATTCCGTTTATAAGCTGGGGGTTCTTTACTACTACCTACTTGGATTTCCCCCCACATTTTTCCTTACTAGTTTGCTTTCTGCTGACAAATGACTGGTTGAGTTGTTATTTTTTTTCCATCCTAACCAGACCTGGATTGCACGTTATATAGTTCTGATAGCCAATCTATTCATACATAACCTAACCGAAAAAAAAAACATATGAATGGAATCTTGATAGTGATACCGGAAATTTTGCATTGACATCTCCATTAACTCTTAGATTTATAAATAAAAAACAACCCAATTGGCAAGTCGTAGCAGGTATAATTATTTGCTGTTTTATCTTTCATTTGTGTTGCTCTGTTCTGGCTGAACTTTGTTTTTGCACGCACATACTAGACCCACACACCCGCACAAAGGATCTATAATGCAGATAATATTTGATAATAAGTGTGCTGTGATGTGAATGTGAATATGCATGCCTTAAATGTTTCCACTTTTGAACGGACCAGTGATCACCCCCCCCTCCCCCCCACCCCCCGCTTTGCCCGTTTCCTCCCCCTTACCCCCTCTTCTCTGTTTCTCTTGTTTCTCCTTCT
>Ga0114919_10000352_pt1 | contig 34854 bp, 40 predicted proteins | sample BlataG_FD_88682 | JGI IMG/M metagenome (GOLD analysis project Ga0114919, IMG submission 88682) | Deep subsurface microbial communities from Black Sea to uncover new lineages of life (NeLLi) - Black_00105 metaG | ecosystem: Environmental > Aquatic > Marine > Oceanic > Sediment | place: Atlantic... | reverse complement strand
TTGAGTTAGGAGCTTCTCCGGGGATGAAAGACGACTCGGGACTAATGATTAAAATTCCGGTTGCAAGCTATACTCTTTACAAAGATGGTGACGGATTGCACGTGAAAAGATCAGCAACTACTCCAGGTCTTAAGGTAAATGCTGACGGCTTGGCAGTTGATCCTACTACCTTAGCAGAGCTTACAACTGCTAATACTGTTAATCCATCTGCAATCCGAAAAAGCTGGACAGCCCCCTACCACTTTGATAATGATGTCAACCTTGATGTTGCAATAGCAGCAGTAGATGCCGCTCTTTATCGGTTGAGAATTGATGTTGAGAATCCAAATTCCCGAGCCTATCTTATTTACAGTCAGAGTCATGAGTGTGCTCGCAATACTGGCAATGCTGAAGCGAGCGAGGTAGAAGCTGCTGCTCAATACTTTGATGGAGATACTACAAGCCGCAGAAAAGTTTGCAGCCCATTCATGAAAACCCCCTTGATGCAAAGAGTAATAGTCAGACTTCAGTTCAACAACTCAGATGCCTATGCAACTGAAGTTATAGTAAAGATTTTAGACTCGTCTGGAGCAGTGGAGTACTCTCTTACAAAAACCGAGACTGGAACTGATTGGACAACAGTTAATGCTATAGGTAACATAGCCGACTTGGCAAGCGGTCTGTACTGGGTGGTTATATATCTGAAGTCAGGTAACGTAAGTGGCACCGCTCAAATGAGAGGAGTTAATATTAATGTCGGTAATGAAGCATTCATCGAATGCGAGCGTGCCGATGATCCTGCTGTTTGGGGAAAGACCTCTGACTTAATAGTTTAAGAGTCTTTGCCAAAAGCTTTGAAGTTAAGTATATTCTGGAGATAAGGGTAAAGTCTCCAGAAATATGATAAAAGTCAACCTCCACAACACCTTCAGCAAAATAGTTGATGGCTATGTTCCACAGGAAGCCCTCGACTTTTTCACCATCCGCTATAAGACCAAGCGACGAAGAAGGGGGCAGCCTCATCCAGAGGATGTTGAAAAGCAGATAAGATTATATAGTTCGTATAATCAAACCTTCCCATCCGGACTAATCTACCAATTCGATACTTACTTAAAAGATCACTTTGAGACCGGTTTAATCATTAAGGACTGCCGCAGAATCGCTTCACACTGCCATATAATCAAGTCACATTTCGAGTTTGAGCTCTTCCCCTATCAAAAGGGCGCATTTCAAGCAGCGATTAAATGTGGGCGAGGAATTATAGTTTGCCCTACAGGATCGGGGAAAACTCTTATTGCTCAACAAATCGTGCAGCACCTCGGGCAGAAAACCTTATTTCTTGTTCACACTTTAGACTTACTCGATCAAGCCTATAAGTCTTTTAGTAAATGCTTTCCTGACGAAAGTATTGGAGTTATAGGAAACAAGAAGTTTAATCCCCAATTTATAACGATTGCTACTGTTCAAACGCTTTGGAGACGTTTTAAAAATCCAGCGGTCGAAAACTACTTGAAAACGATTAATGTTCTTATAGCGGATGAAGTTCATCATGTGTCTATGGCACTATCAAAAGCTAAAGGATCAGAGCAGCCACGAGAAAAATATCCGGGTAACTCTCTCTACTCTGTCATGCAGGCGACTGATGCCTATTATCGAATTGGACTTAGCGCTAAAATTGCCAGACAGCAAAGACTTCGTCGATGGTTCTTAGAGGCAACCATAGGTCGTCCTATTTACACTACCACCTACAATCAACTTCGAGATGATAAGGTGCTTGCGGATGGAATGGTATTTATAGTCAAAACTCCACTAATTAAATCACGCCCGAAGTCTTATTTTACTGCTTATAATAAAGGTGTTCAGCTTAATGCTTGGGTTCATAACTTTGCCTCAGATATTGCCATCGCTCTTAGTAAAAAAGGGAAAAGCGTAATTATGATGGTAGATCGCTTAACTCGATCTGAGGTAGTAAATTATAATCAAGTTAAAACTCGCTCTGGTAGATTGAAAAATGTTCCGGTTTATGGAACTGTCGAGGGGCATGCTGGTATTTTACATAAAGTTTTAGAGCAAAAAGCGCCCGGTAAGTCAGTTTTGCTAACAGGCAAGGTAAACTCTAAACAGAGGGCCACCGCAATTGATGATCTGAGAAGCAAGCGAGTAAAAATAGCTGTTGGAACTCTACTCAAGGAAGGTGTAGATATTCCTACTTTAGACGCTATTCTTTTCCTTTGTGGGGGAAGAGCAGAAGTGGACAGTAGTGATGCCAGCGATTCGACTAAAGCAATCCAAGCGGTAGGAAGGGCACTACGCAATCCTAACGGAAAAGAAAATCAAAAGCAAGCTGTTCACATTGACATCTACTATGACGATGGTGGTGGAATGCTAAGCCGCCATTCGAGAGAACGAATTGAAGCCTATGAAGAGCATGGATATTCGGTAAAAATAGTAAAATCTAAGGAGCTGCTTCGTGAACTTTACGACTGGTTCAAGATAAAATGACAGACGATTGGTTAGAAAAAATGAATCAAGCGGCAATAGTAGTTGCTACTTTTGAAGCCAATGACAGAAAGATTGCCATTCTTACTATCAGCCGATTCATCTGCTTAGATTTTGACGAGGCAAATGAGCAGGAAGTTGTCGATGACATTGTTGGAGCTCTTGAGCTTAGCGGAATATATCTTGATATTAATGTCTCTACTAACCGCAGTAATGTTGGGACAAACCTAAAAATTCAACAACAAGAAAGAAAGAAAGAAAGAAAGGCTCAAAGAAAGAAAGAAAGAAAGAACCTTAATGTAGAAGATTCGAAATCAAAATCGAAAGACGATTTTGATTCCAAATCTTTTTTCGAAATTGGAAACGGTTTTCCGGAGAAAACCGCCGGTTTCAACAAACGCAGACGTCGGTTGAAACCGGAGACAAAAGAGATAAATATCGCGGTTAAAAATAAAATAAAAGATATAATAAAGGCACAGCGGCTTCAAGGAGAAACGGAGAAGACGGAGGAGCATGAGCTGGCTCGGGAATCAACATTCTCTTTCAAAGAGGCAGAGGGAGAGGCTACTCGCTTGTTGGTAAAAAAGTTATTTGATGCCAGTTATGAGGCGGTTGAAGAGTCTGGAGCTGATCGCTCCTTACTTGCAGAAATGAAAACTCGAAGATGGAAAGGAATGTTAGTAGGTTTAATTAAAAATCAGCTGTTGGATAGATGTGAAAGTCAAAAGGATTTTGATCACGCAGTAAGTGTTTGGTCAAAAGCTATTGACGCTTATTTCAAAGATACCTTTTGGAGTAGTGTTGCAATAACAGTACCAAATCTGATGAAGTTTGCTCGTGGGGCGGCTACCTCTAAAACGGTAAGAACTCCAGGTACTCATAAACCAAGGTATCGAGTGATTCGCTCCTTAAGATACGGCGATCTTAATCCTGATATGAAAATTCGATTGCGATCAGCGGAAGCATTGGTTGAAGATAGACTTGATTATGTTTTTGAAGATAGCATTCCTGTCCAAGATTTAAAGCTAATGTTAGAGTGGAAAGTTCTTGGAGAACCAATATATGAACACGAGATCCCCTCAAAGAATGGCAGTAAGGCATCATAGCAAAGTTCAGAGTCTACTGGCTGCCTCTAATTTACCCCCCCAGTTTTTTAGACTTTTGGAGTTAATAGGCGAGGATCGCATTCTTGATTATTACTCCTTGATTCGCCAATCCGATGCTCAAAGTTATGTAAAAAAGTTTAAGCCTGCCCCTCTTCAGTTAGAGGATGAAGGCTTTCAGGACTGGATGAAGAGATGGGTTAAGGCAAAAGGTACTGATTATACTGGTGCTTATTTGCATGGCCCCTCTGACTCCGGTAAAACTATTATGGCGTCGTGGATTGGATATAAACTAATTCAGCAGGAGGTATTTGTCCGATTTGCTAACTTAACTCTGCTGCTTGAAGATTTGCGCCCAGGCGGGGAGGCTGACTCAAATGTCTATTACTACACGTTGAGGCCCGATCTTTTAATACTGGATGATTTAGGCACGGAGGTTCTATCCTCTTGGGTGTTTGAGAAGGTGTATAGTATCCTCAATTATCGTCGGGATAATATGTTGGATGTGATTGCTACCAGTAACTTTTCGTTGGATGAGCTTCAAGCCAAGTTTTCTACGAAGGATGATAAGAGCTCTACTCGATTAATAGCTCGACTGCTTAAAATGTGCAAATCGTGGAGTTTCAATGCCCCGTCATCTTAACCCCGCCGATGTAAAAGCTTTTTATTCTCAGTACGTTCTTGATCTTCAGACTTATGGGCAGGGGAACAGCGCGGTTGGACTCTGCCCTTTTCACGATGATCATGACCGCAGTTTTTCCATTGATTTAACTACTGGTAGATATAACTGTTTCTCGGATAGGTGTAAGATGTCTGGGAATGTGATCAGTTTTGCCAGGCAGTTAAAATTGACTATTCCGGCGTGGGCAGGTGGTAGGGATTACCGTCGGATATATTCTAAAGTTCTGGCTAATGATAAAACTTTTGCGCGTGATTATTTGTTGAGAAGAGCGGTAAATAAAGAGTATATTGACTATTTGGACTTTGCCGGTTTATTTGCTTATGATGAATACAAAGATGAGCCGGCTTTAATTTTTCCAGTGTTTGATCGATTCGGAACAATTTGTGCTCTGAATAAAGTTAATCTGGAGAATCGGGATAAGAGGACAATAGGTTCCCCTTTGGGTGGCTACTGGATTGATACTAACTTTGAGTTTAAAGGTGCTATTTACTTGGTAGAAGCAGTAATAAATGCAATATCACTTAGTCAGTTTGAGATTCCATCTTTGGCAATGATTACTGCTGGAAATACCTATGAGCCGGATATGTTTCAGGGTTTGGATGTTGTAATTGTAACTGATAATGATGCTGCGGGAAGAGCCGCCGCTCGTCGGCTAAGTAGAGAAGTGCTTGTTTTGGCCCATTCTGTAAGAGTAGTAAGATGGTCGGAGAAAGCAAGTAGAGGCTTTGATCCAAATGATGTTATTCAACAGGTATCTAATCCGATAGAATATTTTGCCCTAATGGATAAGTCTGCAACTTCGGTAGATGAGTGGTCTGATTTTGTTAACTTCTCTAAGCTGATCAATGCCAAAAGAGCAAACGAGATCTGAGATTCTTCCCTCCTTTCGGGAGGGGGAGCGAATAGTTATTGGCTATTTGCTTGTTTATCCTGCCTCCGCTTATGAAATAAGTAGATTGCTTCCAATATCTGCTTTTACTGACTCTGTTTGTAAGGCTTCTTTTGATGTTATTATTAATCAACCCGGCGATACTCTTAGCGTATTGCTTTATGACATTGCGGTAAAGTCTGGAGACCCGGATGTTATTACTAAATTGGAGGACTATGTTAGAGATGTAGTAAGCGATATAAATATTTATGATATTGTTGATCGTCTTAATAATACTCAAAAGCGTAGATCGGGTATTCTTATAGCAAGGAAGGCGGAGAGAGATTTTCAAGATTCTGGTCTACTTGTTGAGCGCGTGGTAGCTGAGATTGTATCTAAACTCACCGATCCAGAGTTTAAATCTGACAGCTTAATAGAGCCGAAGCAGTTTTCAGATAGGCGAACTAAGGGATTAGATAGGCGTAAGGTTAAGGGCTTTGTTCCAACTGGATTTACTGGTTTAGATAAGTATTTAACTGAGGGTTTTGCAGCAGGTTGCACATCTGTGATTGCAGGAAGACCTAACATGGGTAAATCTGCTTTAAAGCAGAATATAATTATACGCCTTTGTGATCAAGGTTTAAGTGTACTTAGTCTTGTTCCAGAGGCAGGTTTTGATAGGGAGCAAGATCGAATCGACTCGATTAGAACCGGTAGAGAGCTGAGGCAATTTTATAGAGCGCGGGAGTGGGATGACTCTTTCATGCGGGATATAAAAGCATCAGGCGAATATATATCTAAAAATTGGGCTTATGTTGTACAAGAGGATCCTTTTATTAGCTTTGCAGAAATGGAGCGTAATATCATTTATACTATTAGTCGGCAGCGGTTAGATATTGTATTTATTGATTTGTTTGATAGATTGGAGGAGGTTAGCAATGCTCGTCCAGGTGAAAAGCACGAGGTGATTAAAAGACTTCTTCAGCGTCAAGCCGCTCTTGCTAAAAAGCATGATATTCATTTCTGCAACTTAGTTCAAATTCGAAGATCAGAGGGGGTTAAAGATAAAATACGAAAGTATAAACCAACCTTAGAGCAGTTGAAGGACAGCGGAGCTTATGAGGAGATTACTGATTTAGTATTTTTGTTGTTTCGAGAAGGTTATTATGATGAGGCTGTTCCAGATGATATTGTGGAGGTAATAATAGCTAAGCAGCGTCAAGGAGTTCGAAATAAAAAAGTGGTTCTTGATGCAGATTGGGAGCGAGTAACTTTGGATGATTTACCGGAGGGGTATGGTGATTGAGCAATTTATCACGGAACGCTTTTCAGCGAATGGTGGATTAGAAATAAAACAAATTGAATTAAGTTGGCTTGCCCTTAATGTTGCCCTCCATAAATTGCCACATTCGCAAAAGTGGACGGTTGGCGATAGAGAAGCCATAAGACGCTCTGTCTTTTGCTTGTGGCTTGGTTGTTTGCCTGAAATACCGCTGTTTATGGATCAAGCCTTCATAAAGTTTCTGCTGAATGAAGCGAGATAGTAAAAAGTGAAATGTTAGATCCTCCTTTTGATTGGTATGGTAGAACCTATCCATTTTTCTACTTTATCGCGCTTTCAAGTGCGGTGGTTAAAGTTGAGATAATGCAAACTTTGATTGATGATCCACCACCGGGCGTTCTTTTTTCGTATAAGTATATCGCTCCGACCGGTAGAAAGATGATTAGTTCATTTAAAGAAAAGCGCGCTTTAATGGATAAAATTAGAGATAGTGGAGGATATGTAATGATGGACTCTGGAGCGTTTAGTGCATATCAGTCAGGTGAGACTATTAACTTAGATAGTTATATTGCGTTTATTAAGGATTATTCTGAGTTGTTTTCTGTAGTAGTAAATTTGGATGTAATAAACGATCCTAAGCAGTCCGCAGTGAATTTAAAAAGAATGGAAGACGCTGGGATAAATGCTTATGTTCCGGTGATGCCGGTGTTTCATTTATCGTCTTCGTTAAGTTATCTAACTCGCATGTCTCATTATGATTGGATAGGTATTGGTGGAATTGCAGGACAGCGAAATAGAAATTTTAAGTTAGGTAAAGTGTCAAGTCTTGGAATGCCTAACAGGTTTCATTTGTTTGGGGTATCAGATTTAGAAGATATTGCAGCGTTTCATCCGTATTCATCTGACTCGACAACCTGGTTGCGTTACTCGGCAAATGGATTGATAAGGTCTGGACGGGGTAGATTTTCGGTTGGTGAAAGGGAAAGGGAAAGATTGTTATCTCCAGCTATGGAGGCAGAGCTTAGTAAGCAGGCGGTTGAGTATGGACTCACTTTGAAAGATTTGATTGATAGTAATGTTGCAAGGATAATATACAATTATAAGATGACTCTTGATCTTGTGTCCGCTATTAGGTTTAAGAGGGTGCCAAAGAGGCAGAGTCTGTTTTGAGTAGGCCAATTTATATAATTGGAATTATAGAGTCTTTGGCGTCTAAAGCTTTTAGTGATTTAGGTTTTTTGCCTTATTTAAAACTTGAGCCTCCGCCTGGAGCTTTGATCTCGTATGCTACAGTGCTAAAGAGTCAGCGAGTTAAAGAGGCTATAATGCCTTTGTTTAAGCGGATTAAGGATAAGGGTGGTATAGCTATGCTTGACTCTGGAGCTTTTAGCGCTTATAGTAGAGGATTAAAGATTAGCATAACCGACTATATTTCGTTTATTAGAGAGGTTAAGGACTGTTTAACTTGCGCTGTTTGTTTGGATGTGATAGGAGATGCAGAAGCTACCGCTTTTAATTATAAGATAATGTTAGATTCTGGTATAGCTGATGAAGTTTATATACTTCCAGTTTATCACGCTGGAAGTTCAATATCGAATTTGAAGGAGCTTGCAGTTGATGTTGATTGGATTGGTGTTGGTGGAGTGGCAAGACTTCAAACTCGATATAGACTTAACTTATTTCGACAGATTGCAGTAGCGGTACCCGATAAGAGCTTGCATTTTTTTGGAGTAAGTGATCCTAAGTTGATTTCTGCATATTGGCCCTACTCATTTGATTCGTCACAGTGGTCACTGCTTGCTGCGATGGGCCAGGTTTGGATGTCAACTAATCGTAGAGTTTCCTTAACCCGGCATTTGAAGACATATCTTGCTGATGGTCTTGTAGAGCAGGTGGAGGAGTTTGCAAGTGAATATGGATTGACGTTGAAGATGCTTGTTGATAGTCGAGAAGCGCGCCATTTGTTTAACTATATGGAGAGTCTTAAATTGTTTGAATTAATAAAGCGAAAAACTGCAATAAAGAGACAATCGGTATTTTAAGGAGTTAAAATGATTCATGATAGGGAAGATTACAACAAAAGAATTCAGGACAGTGATGGTCTGATTCCTGAGGATGAGCCTGTTTTCTTAATTCGAGCCCAAGATAGCCTTGCTGTAACTATGCTACGAAGCTACGCCGCTTTGTCAGGAGCAAGAGGGGCTTCCAAAGAATTTGTTAGAAGTGTTAGGAAGCAACTTGAGCGAGTAATTACTTGGCAAAATACTCACGAAATAAGAGCCGCAGATATTCCTGATTGACATTGAGTGTTAATTTATTTAGTTTTAATGGAGTGGCATATCCGAGTTGCTATCTGGTGGTAGCCACTGTTATTTTGGATAAGAGCTCTCTGTTTTTGGAGGCGTTGAAGTATCAGCCTCCTCCGGGCTTGTTGTTTTCTTATGTAGATATATCTACTAAAGAGGGTGATTTGGCGGGTTGGTTCAAGCGTTACTTGCCTGCTATTGACAAAATTATTGGTTTGGGGGGAGAAGTAATGTTGGACTCTGGAGCGTTTGGTGCTCATAAAAGAGGACAAATCATAAATGTTGGTGATTATGTTCGATTTATTAAAGATTTTTATCCGCTGTTTACCTTGGTTGTAGGATTAGATGTTATTTATGATTGGAGGGCCACTGCTAACAATATTAGAGTCATGGAGGACGCTGGCATTTCGGACATAACTTACGTTTTACCGACGTATCACGTAGGCTCGCCGATAGATGCTTTATTGACTTATTATGAGAGTGGTTATGACTGGATAGGGTTGGGTGGAATTGCTCGATTGATTAAGAGTGGTGCCAGAGCAAGCTTTTTTGATAGAGTTCTTGCAGAGAATTTAGATGTTAAATACCATGTGTTTGGAGTGGGTGATTTTGCATTATTGTCAAAGTATCCTTGTTACTCATTTGATTCTGCCACTTGGGGGATTATGGCAGGCAATGGTAATATTATTCACCCTGATACCGGAGTGGCCTTGTGGGTAACAAGAGGGCACCATAAAATGATTTCGAATGGATTGTTAGAGCGAATTGAAAGGGCAGCTCTTGAGTTTGGATTAACCTTGCCTATGCTTTTTAATGATCGAGAAAGCCGATATATCTATAATTATCAAATATCTATGAAGTTTGTAAAGAATTTGAAGATTGAAAAGTCTCCTCGAAGGCAATTTATTTTTTAGGGGTTCGAAAAAAGACTTGCTTTAACTCAGATCATTTATTAGATTTCCTCTATGAAGGCCACCATTTACGGAGGAAATAATGAATTACTCTTTGGCTTACCGTTTACAGATAATCCTCTATCAGTCAGGGGATCAGGGAGCGTTTAATCGCGTTTGGAGTATGATTGAAGCTCTTGTTATTAAACAGATAAGAGGTATTCTACCTAAAATAAGGCGAACTGATCCTCTGTTTGATGATTTGTTACAAGAATCTAAACTTGCGGTTTGGCGAGCAACTATAAGATTTGATAGAAGGATCAATCCGAATTTTGCAACATACGCAATGGTAGGAGTTCGAAATGCAGTCGTTGACGCGATCTCGAATGAGGTTAGAGCGACTCGGGGACAGACTCAGTTGAGCCAATATGAGCGGGATTTTGATGGGATTGATGAAGTGGAAGAGTTGCTACACTCGCAGGTTGATACCGCTAATCTCTGGAGCTGGTTGCCGGCGGTGGATGCTGAGTTAATGTACAAAGAAATTAAAAGTTTGTTAGTGACTAAGTTGACAGGAACATCTTTCGCAATATATTTGTTTAAAGCAGTAGGTAAGACTGATGTCGAGATTAGGAGGTTGCTTGAATTAAGAGTTAAGGATTATTCAATAAAGTTGAAAGTTTTTAAGTGGAGAGTGGCTTATATTCTGAAGGAAGCCGGATATAATTTAAGCTTAGGAGCGTAAGTTATGAAAGGTAAGCTAACAATAACCCGATCCTTTTATTTTGATGCTGCCCACTCTCTGCCTTTTCATGATGGGAAGTGTAAAAGGCAGCACGGGCATACTTATAGATTGGACGTTACTGTCTCGTCTTTCGTTGGGAGTGAGGAGGATGTTGATTCTCAACTTTTACAGGATGGGCCTGAAAGTGGAATGATTGTTGACTTTACTGCGCTAAAACAGGTAGTTGAGAGTTGGATTGTTAGTCGGTTTGATCACGGAAATCTTAATAATTATTTTTCAAGCCCTACCTGCGAGGTAATAATTATTATGATTGCAGAGCGATTGGTAGAACCTTTAAAAGAGAAGCGAGTTATTTTGGAAAAGCTTGATCTTTGGGAAACAATTGCTCCCCATGAAAATAAATGCACTCTTACTTTATTTCCTCCAAGTTAGTAATGTGCTACAATTAACCGAGAAGTATAGGCCCCTCACTTTTGGTGAGATAGTTGGCCAAGAGCGGAGCATTTCCCTCTTACGTCGGGATTTTGAACTTCGTAATCCCAGCCCGTTTTATTTGTTTTATGGCTACCCGGGTTCAGGGAAAACTACCTGTGCTCGGGTAGTTGCTTTATATCTTAATTGTGACAATTTAAAGCCCGGTAATGATTCTTTTCCCTGTGGAAAGTGTCCGACATGTATGGCTATTAGAGCAGGCGCTTTTTCTGAATTAGTTGAAGAGAACGCAGCAGATCGGACGGGAATTGATGCCTCTCGTCAATTGCTAAATAAGTTAAGACATGTTGTTGCCCCTGGTAAATGGCGAGTTCTTATCATGGATGAGTGTCACCGATTGTCCAGTCAAGCTTGGGATGTTTGGCTTAAGCCGCTGGAAGATGGTATCCCAAATACAGTATTTGTTTTTTGCACTACTGAGTATGAGAAGGTTCCTAAAACTATTCGATCAAGAGCGGTTGGCAAAGGCTATTACTTTGGGCCGATTGGAATTGATCCTATATTCAGGGTGCTCCGATATGTTGCCGATCAAGAGAAAATAGATGCTGCAGATGGGGATATTAAGCAGTTGATAATAGAAACGGGCGGCTCTGTTAGAGATTGTTTAAATGCTTTAACTTCTTTTTATAATCTTGGAGGCGTAGATAGTGACTTAATCCGTAGAGATTACCATGGAGTCACTCCTAAAGATTTGCTTACGCTTTTTAACTATTTGCATGGAGGTAGATTCTCAGAGGCCTATTGGATTGTATCAGCGTGGATGAAAGTGGGATTATCTGCCGATGCTATCTATTCCATATTTATTGAGCATTGTGCCAATCTGTTATCTACCTTCTCATTAAAGTATCGAGGATGGGAGCAACCTGAAATTAAGTCAATGGAAAAGCAGCGCAAGCTTTTTGGCGAGGATTTATTGGGGGAGGTGATTGAGGTTACTCTTGATTTTGATAGATTAATGCGCGGATCAGTTTCACTGGGTTACTCAGTGCAGATGAACTTGTTAATTGGTCGAGTTTATTTGCGAGTTCGAAAGTTTTTGCAGGAGCAGGAAGGCGCAACTTCACGACGGCGGAGGGTTTCCTCGGTACCCTCCCCGACAAAATCCTCCCGGATGAATGAAGTTGAGGAGAAGCCTCCTGCTCCTGCTTCAGTCCCTCTTGGTTTCTTACGCGAGTCTGACTTAGATTTGTTAGCTAAGTTAATGGAGGGCAGAGTAGCAGTTTATAAACCTAACGAGGGAAGAGCTGTTATTTTTACTCACGGTTTAACGGTTGATGTAGTTCGGTCATCTGAGTTGACTAGAGGCAAAAAAAGGTATATTCTATCATCCGATGTTTCAAATCTTCTGAAAACTGGTAGTTGGGAAGCTGCCTGCGCCAGTGGACTTATAAAGGGAATTGCAAATGAAAGTTAACAGAGACAATTTTCACTTCTGGATAGGATTGGTGGATAAGATTCTGCCTTCTACAAAGTTAGTACTTCCTATTCATAGAGCTATTCGCCTTGAAAGTGATGGGTTGGGCACTTTGATTTTAGAGTCTAACTCCGACTTTCACGCTCTGAAAGTGCAACCTATAGACTGCGATGGTATTCCTTTTGGCCCGGTAGCAGTTGAAGCTCGTGACTTGTTCCATGCTACTGTTGGGGAAGAGGAGTTTGTAGAAATTGAGTATGATGAGGGAGCAGGACATATAGTGGTTCAGAATGGTAGTGATCGCTATGATCTCCTGATTAGAGACGTATCGACTTTCGTGTTTCCTGATTTACCCACAGAAGAGTGTGGTACTATTGAGAAGGGGAAGTTAGTCGACATTTTAAATACTACCTTGCCTTTTCTCGGTACTGATAATGCTCAGCCTCATCTGTTAGGAGTGTATTTCAAGGGTGGATCGATTTACTCATCTGATAGTACTCATGGTGCTCGATTTAAGTTGGTACAAATGGTTTTTCCGGACGACCTGAACTTTATACCGGACGCAGTTTTGGAGGTTCTTAGTAGTGGAGGAGATAAGGATACTCCAGTTAAGATGCTGTCAAGTGAGCAATGGGTAGGATTTGAGGCAGGCCCTTTGCTCTTGCTCACTCGTAGATGGGCTACAAAGGGCCAGTATCAGCCATCTGCTATTGATGAGGCTATTGAGCTGGGTAAAGGGGGAAAGGCGGACTTGTCGATTGATTGTGGCTCTTTAAAGCAGGCACTTGATCGAGTTAATTATTTTGTTGATATGGGAATGGTTAAGTTAATAGTTAGTCGAAAGGGAGTTCGAATAGAGGCGTTTAGTGATAACCGGACTGTGGCTAAAATTCCTCTTGTAGCTACGTCAAACTTGGTTACAGAGACTGAGTATATTGTGGAGGTTAATCACTTGGATGCCCTTTTAAAGGTAGGCAAAGATAAGTTGAATTTGAAGATTAGTGGATCGACTGACTTTATCTACTTTGGAGCAGAAGGTATGGATTACTACTCGTCTCCAGCAGTGTTATGAAAGGGGAGGAAACCCGCTATTCGATGCTGCGGAGTGCAGCTCATAATATCCTAACTGCCATCGGGGAAGATGTGGATCGTGATGGTCTGAAAGGGACTCCTGATCGGGTTGCACGAGCTTACCTGGAGATGTTTAGTGGTTATAAAGAAAATCCTGATGATTATCTTAAGGTTTTTGAAGAGCCGGCATCTGATACTATGATTCTTGTGAAGGATGTTAAGTTGGTTTCTTTTTGCGAGCACCACTTAATGCCCTTTACAGGTTTTGCCCATTTTGCTTATATCCCTAATTTTGTTGAAAGTGGGGATAGTGTTAGCTTTGCAAACTTAGTTAAGACAGAAGCTTCGTTATCAGATGTAGCCATTCAGTCAAAAATGCCCTCCCCTAATTTAAATCGAAGATTATTAGGATTGTCAAAAGTTCCTCGAATAATTAGGGTCTTTTCAGCAAGACTGCAGATTCAAGAAAGATTAACCCACCAAATTGCTCACTATTTTAACAATGCTTTGACTCCCCTTGGTGTTGGGCTTGCTATTGAGGCCGAGCATACTTGCATGTCGTTAAGAGGCGTGAAAGAGCATCAGTCGAAAATGACTACTTCTTGCCTCTTGGGAGTTTTTAGACATAACTCTGCTACTCGGGATGAATTTTTTAGGTTAATTGGCTGGTAGTTAAGCCTTTAGCTATCTAAAAAATTCTGCAATCTTTTTCTTTATCCTCTGATAGTTCTTGCTTTTACCCCTACTAATGAGTATCTTTAAGATATTGAAAAGCCATAAAGCTTTTCGCTTTTTGAATTCACACTTATTGTTATTGTGAATTAGTTTATGTTGATAGGATTGCGAGGTATATTCTTTCAACAAAAGTAATTTCGAAAGCCAAAAACTGAGGAGAGAACATGGCTGGAAAGTTAACACGAGAGATGCTTGGTAAGGTTGATCCGAGCACATTATTGGAAATCGTTGAAACTGTTGGGCATCTTTTGCCTGAGAATTCGATTCCTGTAGTGTTTTTCGACGATCCTGATGCGCATTGCGCTAAGAGTGAAAGTGCACACAGCGACATCTGCGACATTGTGTGGGAGCATTTGCCCGACGAGCAAAAGGAGGAGGCGCCTCCGCCCGAGCTGGAAGAAGAGATCCCTCCGGCTGCTGCTGCTTCAAGGCCTGCTCCAGCAAAACAGGAAGTTAAACCGCAGTCAGCTAAAGGAACCTCTACAGCAGAAGCCCCCGCCGGTTCCAAGCGAGCGTTTGATGACTTTCAATTCTCGGATGGAAATCCTATATCTCGCGGCTCTGCTCACTCTGCTGTCTTTGAACTCTTGTTACAGGATAAAGGAGTTACCGTAAAAGAGATCAAGGACGTCTTCGAGGCGCGCGGCCTGTTTTGGAAAGATTATGGTGTTATACTTCATCATTTCAAGCGTAACAGATTTCGCCCAAAGACGTTTGGCCCTGCCGATCATCACGTTTTCGCCAGAGAGACGGGAGAAGTTCGAGACAAGAAAAAGGCTTTCCGCCTTTATCACGAGGGGGAAGGCAAGTGGCTCAACAAAGTTCCTGTTTCGAAGTGGGGATTTCCTCCGAGGGTGGAGGTAAAAACAAAGAAGGCAACGAGACCAAAGCCAGTCGCCAAGCCGAAGGAAGCCAAATCGAAAAAGGAGACCAAATCGGGAGCTGAGAAGACTTCTTCTACGAAAGCCCCAGCGACTTCAGGGAGTAAGAGCGTTAAGCGTAAGAGTGACCTGAAGAGCCGTAAAAAGAAATAGGTGTTGACTCATTGCCATTGATGAGTTGACCTCCGGAGAAGCTCGGTTCTGCAAAGAGCCGGGCTTTCTCTTTGTAGACGTATATTGAATAAAGAGTTGAAATTGGAGTTTAAATTATGCCAACAAGATTAGAAATTGTAAAGAGAATTAATGGAGCGTTGTAAAAATTGCCCGTTGAAGTTTCGACGCCCAGTTGAGGGGACTGGGCCAATGGACGCTAAGATATTTATAATCGGTGAAGCTCCAGGTAAAGATGAAGATCGGCAAGGAATCTGTTTTGTAGGAAAGTCCGGTCAAGATTTAGACACCGCTCTTAAGGAGTGTGGTTTAAGAAGAGACGAGGTTAGAATTAATAATGTGGTTAAGTGTTTTCCTACTACTTCTAATCCGGGTAAAGAGATAATTGATCTTTGCCGATCTGCTCTTGAGGAAGAGCTTACTAAAGTTAGCCCAACCGTAGTAGTTCCACTTGGAAATATAGCTCTTTACCATGTAGAGGGTACAATGAGTGGTATTACTAATCGTGCTGCTATTCCTAAGTGGATGGGGAGTTATTGGTCAATACCGAATCCACATCCAGCTTTCTATTTAAGACGAGGTGGAAGAGGCAAAGAGAAGTTAGTAGAGACTTTAAATCTCGCTAAGAAGTTTGCTTATGAAGCTTCTTATCCTGCCCCTCGTTATACTTTGATAAATAACTTAGCTTTGCTTTATGAATGGAGGCAGATGCTAAGAGATAAAAATATTACGCGCATGTCTCCGGATATTGAAACCCGCGATTTAGACTATGATACGGATTTGCTTGGTATTGCTTTTTCACACAGAGAGTATGCAGCTGTTTATATTCCTTTAAAAGTTAGTAGCTTTGTATCACGAAGAGTTGTAAAACAAACAGGTAAGAGTAAAAAAGCGAAACCTATTAAGCAAGTTAATTTAACTAACTTTTGGGGACAAAATCATCAGGAGGTTATGGATGTAATTAGTGACGTCTTGACCTGCGGTGATTATAAGTTTGCTACTCAGAATGGAACTTTTGATTTGCTTCACCTAAGAAAAGAAGGGGGAAAGGCACTTGACTTTAGTGATAATTGGGCATTTGATACTTATGGAGCTGATCATTTGTTGGATGAGAATAAGCGTATGGGTGAGCGAGGATTAGCAACTTTAACGGCTAAATATATTGACCTTGCTGGATATAAAGCTAAAACTCAATGGGCGGTTGACTTTGCAAGCGATCTTAGCTTAGAGCAGTTGGCGGACAGAGCAATGCGAGATGCAGATGGTACTCTTCGTGAAGCTAACAGAATGTCGAAAGAGATAGTTAATCAGGGTCTTGATTTTATGATGTGGGATTGGACAATTCCAGTACTAAAACTTCTTACGGAAATGGAGCTAAATGGAGTTTTTATAGATCGAGATTATGCTGATAAGTTTAACGCTAATCTTACAAAGGAGATAGTTGAGTTAGATAAAAAGATACAGAGCTCCGCTGGCTTATCTTTTAATCCCGGTTCTGGTGATCAGGTAGCAGATGTTCTTTTTAATCGGTTGAAAGTAGGACGTCCTATAAAGATGACTAAAACGGGTGAAAGAGCATCTACTGATAAAGATCATTTAATTCGGTTTCAAGGCAAGCATCCGATTGTAACTTTGCTTTTGAAACGAGCCGATCTCGATAAAACCAGATCGACTTATGCTGAGGGTTATCCTAAACATATTAAAAAGGATGGTAGAGTTCATACTAATTGGAACATTGCTGGTGCTGTTACGGGAAGACTTTCGTCAATTAGACCTAATATGCAGAATCCTGACAAAAGGGTTAAAGTGCGGCGAATGGTTATTGCTCCTGCAGGTTGGGGTATTTTAGATGGCGATGAGAGTCAAGCTGAGATGAGATGGCTTACTCACTATTGCCAAGACCCTGGTTTAATTCGAGCTTATGATGAAGATAAGGATATTCATTCATATAACATAGCCCGATGTTTTAGAATGTCCTATGATGATGTTATAAGTGCTCGGGAAGAAGGTGATAAGGATATAGAAAGGAAGCGGGATGGTATTAAAAATACAGTGTCATTTGGAGTTATCTACGGAATGGGGGATGAAGCGCTTGCTGCATCTATACAGGAAGAGGGGGAGTCGTTTAAGTCTGCTCTTAGTCGAGCTAAAAACCTAAGAAAGATTTACACTGAGGAATTTTCGAGAGTTACTGAGTATAAAATGGAGGTTTATGCTGAACTGGAGAAAGCTGGAGAGTTGCGAAATGTTTATGGTAGAACTCGAAGATTGCCTACTGTTTTTTCACCTGTTCAAGACGAGAAAACCCATGCTCAAAGGCAAGGATTCAACTTTATTATGCAAAGCTCGTCGTCTGATATGACTCTTCAGTATATGTGTTGGATTTGGGAAGCGCTAAAGCAAGCTGAGCTTACTGAAGTGGCAAAAATATTTCTTAATGTTCATGACTCCGTGATGCTGAGGGTAAAGTACGAATATATGCTTGATGTTGTTGATATTGTTTTAAAAGCTACTGCGCCTCCTCCTCACCCTGATGTAAAAGTGCCAATGAAACTCGATATAAGTTTATATGAAGCTTGGAAAGTTCCACTAATTTATCATTTGCAAGATGGAAGCTCAACCTTGTGTGGAGTTCCATTGCCCGTTGCCGATGGTCATTTTGTTATAAGCAATCCTGATTCGAGGGTTCCAAAAGTTAATTGGTGTTTAGATTGCATGAGTAAACTATGAATATTGACGTAATTGGGGTGACCCAGGCTGATATTATAGAGGAAAAGGCAACTGATCCGTTTCCAAGACTTCCAATTGATCCGCTGGTAGGATTTAATCCTAATCTTCCTAACAAACTTCTTAGCATTAGCATTCGAATTGGTGATTTTAAGTTGGAAACTGACTTGCGAGAAATTTTGTATTTTGGACGTACTGATTTGTCCGAACAAGACGATCGTGAGATTGATCGGAATCTTGACGCGTGTACTGAATATAGAATATCAGTTGGAATTGCTTATGCTTATCTAAAACAGACTGTTGAGGAGGCAGAGAGTGATTTAACAGTGTTTGAAGCTGAGCAATTGGAGGCAGCTCACAGACGTATATTTGAAAAGAAGAAGGCTTTGCGCGGAGGAAAAATCACTCAAGATGTTGTTCAAGCATCTAAGGATGAGAAGTTAGCAGAGATGCTTAGTATATCTACTATTAAAAAGAAGTGGCAAAATAAACTAAGGGCTTTGGCCGATCTTCGTAGAGACGTATTAATACTTCAGCGGGTAGATAAGGCTCTTGAGGATAGACCTATTATGTTAATGGGAATAGCCAAGAGAAGATTTACCGAAAGAACAAAACTAACACTAACTTAATAGAGGAATAAGCAAATGCCTGAAGAACTAACAGTTGCTCAACTTGCTGCAATTAGGCATACGACAGTTGAGCTTGCTCGTGGATCGAAAGGAGAGACTAAAATCTCTGTTAAAGTTACTGATCCCGATTCAGATGTCGCAAATAACAGAGCAGAGGGGTTGTATGATAATCTGCTTCTAAAATATCCGGAGGAGAGATGAAAGCTGAATCTAACATTGGGGTTACTCAAGATGAGGCCAATCGAGAGGAAACTCGATTTGATGCTAACATCATTCCCATTAACAAGCCGGGAAGATACATTATACATCCGATGGGCAAGTTGAAGAGATGGGTTCGTCGTTGGGTACCTATTTTAAAATTTAACTCCCAAACCGGAGCGGCAGAGCCTTCCTTCACGTTGATTACCGGCGAGAGCAACTTTTTGGAGGAGATCGTAAAAGTTGATGAGGAGTCGAGGTTTAAGTACTTTATCGCCACTCAGAAAATGGAGGGTCGCCAGATTGATGAAGAGCGTGCTCGTGAAGAAGCCCGATCTCGGCTGAGTGCAATCTCATCGTGGTTGCTTCTCGCCTTTGATATGGCCGATCCAGAGCCAGTAGTTAAAAAGATAAACTGCACGTGGACAGTCTGGAAAGGTCTGCGAGAGCTTCAGGAATCACCATCGGCTACTAAGCCCGGTATGCTAATGTTCGGCCCGATTTACGCGTTTCAGGCAATGATAAATCACATAAGAGATGATCAAAAACCAGGAGCAGAGTATATGAAACATGACTATAAGGTTTCGATATATGATGCCCCTCTCAGAGATCAGCTTCCTCTTTCATTGTTGAATGAGCGCCCGTCGGCTGAAATTATTAACATGTGTTTTTCGGCTGAGGAGTTGGCAGCGATTGAGCAGAGTGATATTGATCTTGATGTAGATGTAAAGGCAGTAACTAACGATGATATAGTTGAGATATTCAAGAAAACTCCGCTTAATCTTGGAGCTATGGACGATAAGCGACTTCCTTTCTTTATGAATCCAGAAGCACTCATTCCTATACTGGAGGAAAACCAGGTATCTTATGAGCTGACTTCGCTTGCCCGCCACTCTACTCAACAACTACCCCCAGCTAAAGGAGCGGCTCCCCGAGCAGCAGCTCCGGAAGTAGCTCAACCAACCAAGCCAGACGAGGTAGTAGAGGATGCTGCCCCAGCAGCCACTTCGCCAACATCGGAAGATGAGTTCGATAACGCGGAAGAGTTAGGCTGGGAGTCCGAAGATGAAATGTTTAAAGTCATTCAAGCCTTCAGTCCTAAAGGTTTGCAGGTAACCATGTTTAAACGTTGGCAAAGAAATGACGGCTCGAAGGATGGGTTTGAGAAGATGTTTCCCGGTGTGATTGATGAGGCTCTGACAGAATCTTCACAAGTTGAGCCACCTCCAAAAGAGACTAAGAGTCCAAAGAGGCATTCTCAAAAACCTGCACCTGCTAAATCAGGTAAACCGTCTGATCGTTGGTAGGAGGACCGATTGTCAAGAATAGCAGATTTAGCTAAGGACTACGCAAGCAAATATAAAGCCACAATTCGCTCCGCTGATCAGGTGCCGAAGATTAAGACCTTTCCTATGGGACTTCCTTCATTTGATGCGATTCTGCAGGATTGTGGCGGCATTCCTTTTGGGCGGGTGGCTGAAGGTCATGGTCTGGAAGGATCAGGAAAATCAACTTGGGGACATGCCATATCAGCAGCGGGTACAAGATATGATAAGGATTTTACTACCCTTTGGTTAGATGTGGAAGGTTGTTTTGATTCCACTTGGGCCGCTAAAATGGGGCAAAATCTTGAAAATACCTTGCTGCCTGACGATCTGTTTTGGGCAGAGGATTATATTGCTCGAATGAAGTGGGGCATTGTAAACAACATAAATTTGATTGTGCTTGATTCGCTACCTGCTCTTGTTCCTAAAGTTGTTGGAGAGCGTCATGTTATTAAAACTAAAACAGGAGTTGTAAAAGAGGATCAGACGGGAGCTGGAACTGAAGAGCAGCAGTTATCAATGTACGAGAAGCTTCAGAGAGCGACAATATTTTCTCAAGTTCTCATGCCTACTATTATGTCTGGATTTTTTTGGGAAGGGCAAAACTATCGCTTGAGAGATTGCGACACCTTTATTTACTTTGTCAATCAACTTCGTGATAGGCAAGCTTCAATTCACGTGGACAAAATAACGCCTGGAGGCCAAGCTTTAAAACATCTTTACTCAATTCGATGGCAGTTTACTAAGCTTGGGGTGTCTGACGAGACGAATGATTATGGTGATTCTTTTCAACAAGTTATTAGAATTACCAACGTTAAAAATAAAGTGGGCACTCCTTTCCGTAGAGCTGTTTACATGCTTAATTTGGACGGAGGTTTTAGTGAGATGGATGTTGGCTTAATGAGCATTGCTAAAAGAATTGGTGTCGTAACTGGTGGTAGCAGTGGGCATTATATTGTTAACACTGGAGAGGGTCAGACGCGGATTCATGGTAAAGATAAAGTGATTGATTTTCTTCGGCAACATCCAGACCTGTTAGAGTCTGTTAAGTTTAAAAAGGAGGATAAAGTTGAATTTGCTTATGATGATAAAGTAACAACTGATCAGGCGGCAGGAGTGTCTGATAAGGTATTTGATTTAATTACGCAAGGAGGATTAAAGTGACTTCTTTATCTTCTTCTTTAAAGGTGAAAATTAGATCGCGTCGGCTACGAGCAAAGTTGGTCGAGGCGTTTAAAGAGTTTGATCCATCAGGCTATCAACTTACTTTAATTGAGAATATATTTGTTGATAGTATGAAACTGCTAAAAGAGTTGAACCCTGGTGAGATTAGTCAAAAAGAGACTACCTTTCTGATAAACTCAATTAAAAGTACAGTAGCCACTATTTTTACAATCGCTGAAGGAGATTTAAGTGTCTAAAACAACAGTAAGTTGGACTATTGCTGCAGATAGTCACTTTAAAACGTCTGAGCCCCTTGGTAGAATCAACCCAAAGACTAAAATTAATACTCGGACAGAAAAGAAGTTGGAAATGTTGGATGTTTTTTTGCAGAAATCTGTTGATTTTAATGTCGACTTTGCGGTTTACGCCGGTGATTTATTTAATGGAGCAAACCCTCCCCAATGGCTTAGACGCCTTGTTGCAGCAGTATTCCATAAGTATCTGGGTAAACTTCAAATTGTATACCTTCCAGGTAACCACGATGATACAGGAGAAGTAGGAGCTTGGGAATCTGAGGGTCTCCTTAGTTCTGGCGATCGTTCCGCCGGCTTTTGCTATATTGATAAGCCAACAGAAATAGAACTTGTCGCAAATTTCCTTTTTGTCCCCTATAGAGATAGGCATCAAATACCATTTTACGCTCCAGGTCCCCTAAATAAGCATAAAACCCCCCAAGTAGTTATTAGCCATCTTTACGTTGAAGGCTCTGATCTCAGCAAAACAAACTTACCTTTAACTTTAAAGGGTAAGGGAATGTCAAGAAAAGTCCTCAGCAAGTTTCCGTTAGTAATGCTTGGTGATATTCATAAGCCTCAAGCTTTCAGTAACGGTGATGAATGCCACTATGGTATTCACTATTGTGGTTGTTTATCAAGAGTGTCGATTGATGATGGTAAGTTCCAACCGGGATTTCTTAAAGGGACTTGGACGAAAAAATCAGAGGGGAGTACTTTTCACAACTTTGCAACAGTAAAAGCTTACTCCATCCCCGACTGGACGATCGAGAGATATATTATTGATCCAACCAGATGCCCCAATCCTATGCTACTCCCTGAGTTTTTAAAGAACATTTCCCCCTTCGATATACTTGAGCTTGAGTTTGTTGGGCCACGTAGTTGGTTGGATTCGCTTCCATTATCTGCCGCTCGAAGTTTTTTGATGGAGCATGGAGCGCGTAAAGTGCTATTTAAAAGAATGGTAAAACAAGATGTCACCGAGGAGTTGGCACTTAAATCAATGACAGCGTCGGGTACTTTGAGTCAAAGATGGGAGTCTTATGCTGAGTTCTCGAAGTTGGCTAAAGCTGTTAAAGAGCTCGTAACTGGTAAGTTGGAGGAGTTAATTTAGTGTATAAGATTGCAAGGGTGGAAGCGGTTAGTATTCACCGGTTTGAAGTCTCCAGTATCGATCTTCCCATTAATAGCAATGTCTGGATGATATTGGGTCGTAATTTGGATTCCAGTCAGGCGGACTCTAACGGAGCGGGGAAGACTGGGTTTCTCAATCTTTTGTCTTATGCTTTGACCGGCTCTATTCCCGGCAAAGGTGCAGAGATAATGACAATTGGTGGAAGCGGTACAGGAAGTGTTGAAGTAGTATTGCTGCATGATGAATCCAAAACAGCTGTTCGAGTAGTGAGGGCTACTACTAAAAGTGGAACAAAACTTCATATATACCAGGATAATAAAGAGCTTGAAGGTTCTGGAGAGGGTTTGAGGAAACCGCAAGAAATCCTTAACCGAATACTTGGTTTGCCTGATACTAGTCAGACATCTTTTGAGGCTTTTCTCAACTCTGTTTATCTCTCCTTTGATTACGTTCGCAACTTTGCGGATGTAGATACTACGTCTGCTGATCGCCTTGCCCTCCTTACTAAGTTCCTATCTCTTGATCCTTTAGATATAGTAATAAAAGATCTCCGAAAAGAGCGTAGAGATGTTGATAGTCAAGCAGAGTCTTTACGAGGAGCCTTAGTTGAAGTTGAGCAGGTACTTGAGGGTTATAGTTTGGATGCCTTGTCCAACGATCTGAAAGAGCATGAATTGATGCTTCCTAAATATGAGAAAAAGCGAGAAGCTATTTATCGGAAGCTGTCAGAGTTGCCTGACACGGAGGCGACTTTATCTAAAGAGGTTGATTTGCGGCGACAACTTGCCATAGTTAGTCAAAGAACTCAGGCAGAGCTTGAGCCACTAAAGAGGGAGTTTGATAAGGCAGCGGCAAGAGTGGAGGCAATTCCAGAGTTGGAGAAACAAAAGTTTGATCTTTCCCCTTCATATACTGTTGAAGCGGCGACGGAATCAGTAGAGCTTGCTCGTAAGAAAAGTAATGAGTGCTATACCCTTCAATCTGAAGTTCAAAGTAATTTGGGAACGATTAAAAGTGCTTTGACTAGTCTACTAAATACAATGTCTGGATTGAAGTGCCCTGAATGTCAAACTCCTCTTGCTTTAGACAATAATGAGCTCTGCTTTTTTGATTTATCTCGCCATAAAGAACTAATTGATCTTAAAGAGAAGGAGCTGAAATTAGAAAATGATCGCCTAAGTAAGGTTTGTCAACGTATAACTGATACTCAAAGTGAGTGTGATGAAACAAATAGCAATCTTCAGGCAATCATAGTTGTTTGGGATACTATTAAAGCCATTAATGAAGAGATTGAGGAGGCTTGCTCCTTGAAGTTACTTTATGCTGAGCTATCTGGCAAGGGTGAAAAGTTAGCAGAGGAATTAAGAGCGGAGGAGGAGAAAATTAACAAAATGTTAATAACTATTACTGCTGACTTATCCAATGCAGAAAGGGTGAAAACTCAAAAAGAGCAGCTAAATCAGCAAATTAAAGATATAGATAAAGCCGTTGGAGAAGTGAGAAGTCGAATTGTGGTCATTAAAGAGCGCCAAGATCAAGCCAATAAGATAACTAATCGCAAAAACGTTATAAAAGAAGAGCTTCGGCAATACGAAAACCAACTTCAAACTTATGATAGGGCAATTCTTGAGGTTCCTAAGTTTAGAGCTTTGGAGCTTGATCAGGCTGTTCCTGAGATTGAAATGCTGACTAATGAAAATTTGGTGAGTCTTGGTACTGACTTACGAGTCCAACTCAAACTGGAAGTTAAGCCCAATCGGACAGACTTTCCAATATTAGTTTCTGATGAGCAGGGGGTTCAACGTGAGTATGGAACCTTCTCCGGAGGAGAGAGGCAGCGAATTGCTCTTGCCTGCTCGTTTGCTTTAAGGCAGTTGACACAAGCCAGAGGAGGATTCCAGCTTGGATTTATGATGTTAGATGAGGTTTTTGATGGTTTGGATAGTCAAGGGCGGGAAGCATTAGCAGTATTTTTAAGGAATCAACCGGGTCAGTATTTCATAATTAGTCACGGTGGATTAACTGAGTTAATTCCTGATTCCATTTGGGTTACGCGGGAAAATGGAGTTGCTTCCTTTGCTTTAAAAGAGTGAAAAATTCAGGACTACCCTCCCTCCCAAGACAGCGTACAAATTGGATGGGGTCGGATGATCAAAAGTGGTTATTTCCAGATGAGTTTGGACTTCAACCCATTCGTAGTTATAAACAATTAGCAGGTATTGTTGGAAGTTTCTACGAAGCGGTTGTTGGCAAACTTTTTGGGGCAGATGTATTAGTAGCAAATGGCCACCTCGATGTTTGCCCCGACTTAGTAAATAGATCGTCCAACACTTTAATAGAGTCTAAAGCAGGTAAGGCGCCTAACATAAGAATAGACTTAGATCAACTTAAAGCTTATCAAGCGTATCTGGATCGTGGATATGGAGTTTGGTATGCTATTTGCCCTTATGGAGTTATCGGTAGAGAAGGTAGACAGAGTTTACTAAAACAACTACCTGAAAGAACGCTCCTTAATGCTTTAAAGTACTTTTGCTTTAACACTCTTGGGTGCCTAACCCTTGATATGTCCATTATAATTGCTTGGATGAAGACAAAGAAAGTGTTTGAGTATGAAAAGGAGAATGTTCCTTATCCTCCGGTTGCTAAGTTAAATCTTGGAGAGATACGAAAATATATAGCTGCCCCAACAGAGTTGCTACGAGTTTTGAAATTGAAACTTTTTGATTATATTATAGTCCAGTCATGGGCTAAGAGGTTAGTAATTGCAGGGGTTGAAATGCAGCCCTTTCCAGTAAGCTTAATTATAAAACATCAACCAGAGCGTAGAGAAATCAAACCTGAGGACCTGTCTATAATCAGAGAAGAGATTAAACTTAAAGGAATGGGAGAGGAGATTCCGTTCTGATGGGCAAATCTTGGAAGATGTTTGAGCGTAAAATGTGTGAAGAGCTCAGCTCAATTCTGTTTGGAGTAGTTAAGCCAGTAGGAGGAAGAGTTGATAAAGATTGCCCTCTCTGCCGAGCTGACGATTCTGGCGCCCATCCCTCTGCTCTTCGACCTGGAGACGTCGTTCCTAATGGATTGTGGATAAGAAAGGGTTGGCTTGTTGACTTGGATTCTTTCAGTTGGGTAATAGAGCTAAAGTATGTACCGGGTATTGACTTTGATTTGATTATATCTTCTTCAAAAAACAGGTTTTTTAAGTATTGGCAGCAAGCGTATGATCAAGCTGATTCGTTTGGAGCAAATTCTGCTCCAGTTCTTATAGTTAATAAAGAGCATACCAGTCATAAATACATGATTACGGATCCCGGCCGATTTCGACTTTGGGGCAGAGCAAACCTTCCTAAAAATCATTTGTTACTTCGTAGACAACATCAGCCCTCAATTATGATTTTTACTCTGAAAGAATTTGAAAAAGTTAATCCTATTTTTCCGTTCAACTTTATGATTAAGAGGCCCTAATGTTTTATCAGGATAGTGTTGCAGATGTTCTTGGTTTAGTCAAGGACAGAGTTGACTCTCCCGGCGAAGAACCAGAAGGGAAAAAGCCTAAACCCAAACCAGCTAAGCCGGCTGTAAAAGACGCCTTGGCTGACTCTAAGCAGGTAGAGGCGGATAAGACACCAAAGGAGCTAACAGTGGTTCCTCCATCGAAGGAAAAGAACGACGTCGTTCCTCTATCGGAAAGATTTGATGAGCTCTTGAAGCATCTAAGAAAGTTTATGAAAAGCCCATTTGCAAAAGTTGAGGGACTTCGATTGGTTAGAGTTCCATCCTCAATAGAGGAATATGAAATTAGAGGGCAAAGCGATGTTGATGTTTGGGCTGTTATCAGAAAAGGTAGAGGATACCACAATGTTTACAAAGGTTCTTTACTGACTAAGTTTATGCGAGACAAAAACTTACGTCCATTCTTTGCTGCATAATGGTTTATCAATGTTCTTACTGCAACAAGTTCTTCGAGACGGACGCTGGTCGGATTCTCCACGAGCACGTTCGACATAAAGAGGGAGGTCTGCTTTCTTTAAAGCTTGCTATTGATCCTCTGGACTACAGAAATTGGTCGACTTTAAATCCAGATGAGCGTCGTATTAGGATTCGAAATCAGGTCTTAAAAAAACTGAACCGATGTGGCAAACAAAAAAGGTTTACCGGCCCTCTTGATGTAGAAATAGAAGTATATGTTGATGAGTTTGGTGAGTTATGGATGATCAAAAGGGACGGCAAGGAGGTAAAAATATGTGGAGCTCACAGAAGAGGAGCTGAATATGCAATTTGCTGTCACATGGCTGGATGGGGAACTGATCATAGCGGATTTGGTCGATGTAAATATCACGGAGGTACAAGAAAGAAGGGAATACTTCGCGGCGAGGAACACTTCGCTAATTTTGCCTTTTTATCTTTGTACATGAATCAGCCGGGGCACACTTTAGCAGCATCATTTAAACGCATAGCAGAAATATCATCACAAGAACTTTTTGACACAGAGACTGGTTTAAGAAGCGCTTACACTATTTTGGATCATCAGCTCAGAGAAGGAAGTCAGGTTATTGAATGTAGTCAGTGTGGCACCCCACTTCGAGTTGAGCTTAGTACTGTAGATATACAGGAGATCCGAAAAAGCTTAAGATTAATTGACCGGATAATTCGAACTAAGGCAGAAATTAGCGCTAAATTAGTAGTTGACCCTTTGGCAATTGCGCTGTTTGTCGAGACTGTTATGGACGTAGTAATGCCATACCTTAAAAGGGTTGACCGCGTTGAAGTAGCTCATGCTATCTTAACTAACGCTTTGCTTCCTCTCGGAGACAGGAGTCATCTAACGACGCGTGACTTAGTAGGCGATAAAGCCTCTGCTAATTTAGAGCAAATTGCCGAGGCTGAGTATGAGGAAGTGGAGAAAGTAGCTGAAACACAGGAGGAGTAAGTGATTACATTAGGTCAAGTTTATGTCGACAACTTTACTGGATTCAGAGGCATTGCCGAGGCCCGGACTGAATACTTGTTTGGATGTATTCAGGTTAAGTTGCTGTCGAAGAGCTTTAACGAGAAAGGCGAGGAGGTTACGAGATGGTTTGATGAGCAGCGTCTTACCTCTAAAAGTAAAGCTCTTGTAGGAGGTCCGCATGATCATCCTCCGGAACGGGATCATTCCGGTCGATAAAGCGGAACAAGCTTACAGCGATGTGGTTAGTTTATGAGGAGTCTGATCTGCTTGAGATTATTTTAACTTAAGCTCCTCATAAACTAACCACTTGGGAATCAGACTTTTTAGAGAGTATTCAGTCCCAAGTTAAAGTAGGTCGTACTTTAACTCCTAAGCAATCTGAGGTATTAACAAAAATATTCGATAATACCGTTGGCAGTTGATATTATAACTAAGAAGTCACATTCTCCATCCAGTATAGACCTCCGCAGGCTTATCTGGCAGGCAGGTGATCCTGGCTCAGCAGGTTCATCCCGGATGTTTAAAGAGCTTACCAACGCTTATAATAAGTGGTTCGAGAGATTTAAGCGAAAGGCTCTTGAAGCAGTGCAAAAGCCTCGCTTTGAGTGGACTGTGGCAAAGTTCGAGGAGTTTAAAAGCGTTCCCGTTGAAGATTTAATAATGAAGGATTACTTTCTCGGGTTGAAAGACGAGATATATCCTGCCCATCTTGACGAGCTAATTGAGATGTTTCATTGGTGGCGAGATAATAAGATTGATGAAATTATTGACATTTCTGCTGTTGGTGTAGGTAAAACACTGAAAGCGAGTGCTTGGGCATGGCTTACTACCTTTGATACTCTTATTCATCCAGAGCCTGCCACAATGTATGGCTTAGCGCCACGATCAAGGCTTGCGCTTGCAGTCATATCCAGAAATCAGAAACTTGCGAAAGAGGTTACATTCACTCAAATGCTGCCCTTTTTTGATTGTGGATTTTTCACTGATTATTTTCCTCCCCAGGTTAACATCTCCTTAGTAGAAGAGTCCAGAAAGTATCCTGCGGCTTTACGTTTTCCAAAGCGATTTGCTATATTTCCAGGCACTGGATCAGCCACTGCAATTCTTGGGTTCAATGTAATTCATGCCGTAATTGATGAGTTTGCATGGATGGAGAAGATTGCAAGGTCTTTGCGCGCAGCTATTGGATTTGGAACTACAGAGTATGACGCAGCTTTTGAGGTTTATAATGCTGTCGATACGAGGGTGTTCTCTCGTGTTTATGGAGGTCATCGCAAAGGTACGATTTTTATGATCACCTCTCCTCGCACCAAGTATGACTTTGCCGAAAAGAAATATAAACAGGGAGCAAAAAATATTGTAAGACTGCGTAGAGGCGAGTCACTTGATCCTCCCAAACTAACAACTGATCAAGCAAAGCAGCTTCTTAGTTTGAATTATGCGAAAGATGAGGCGCCTAAAAGGATTATCGCTCTTAAGAGAAAGGCAATGTGGCGAGCGCGCCCCTTCAATTGGAAAGGGCACAAGCAATGGTCAGGTGAATATCTGCTATTCGATACCAAAAGCCTTACATTTGTATCAGAGGAGATACATACCGGCTTATTTGATAGCGATGATGATTACACTCCCAACGGCTACTTAAAAGTGCCAACAGAAGTGGCAACTCGATTTGTTGAAAATCCCCAGAGAAGTCTGCGGGATATTGCTGCTGTTCCTACTGCTGGTATTCATAGATTCTTCCAGAACTTGGCACTTATCATAATGAAATTTAGCTTACGGAACTATATGAATACTATTGACACTCGGCTTATATTAAAAGAAGACTACAAACCATCATCTCACGCTCATCCGACGGAGCGAAGATATGGTCATTGCGACCTGGCTAAAAATCGAGACGTGGCTGCTGCTGCTTTATGTTATGTGTCTGGATGGAAAGCCTCCCCAGACAGGCAATATAGACTTCCAATCGCTCGCTACGATTGGTTGACTGAGATTTATCCTGAGAGCGCAGTGTCAGATATTCAGTTCGATCGTGTTTTAAAGTTGTTTACCGAAAGCCAAGCCCGAGGATTTGATATAGGTCTTGTATCATACGACGGCTTTCAATCTGTGCATAGTATTCAAACATTGTGGAATACGTACGGCATCCCCGCAGGCAGGGTTAGTATAGATTATACAGCGGGTCGATTGATCCGGGCAGGGGTAGATGATAACTCAGAGTATGGAGCATACACTCGGGGTTTAACAAATCAACCATTGGCTGCTTGGGAGGCATTTCGATCCGCTTGGTATGATGGTCGAATTGAGTGCCCTCCTTATGAGCGGGAGAGTTGCTCACTGTATAGTATGTTTGAGCAGGAAGAGTTTTATTCAGAGGCTTACGCTGGTAAAGGAAAAGTCGATCATCCGCCTGGAGGAAAGCATGATCTCTTGCAGGCGATGGTTGGAGCTTATTGGAATTTGCTGAATAATGAGTGGTGGATAATTTCCCAAGTGGAATATCAAGAGGATCAAAGTATGCTTGGAGAACCTAAAGCGTCTCCAGAGCTTGAAGATGCTATTGAAAAAGCTGACTTCACTCCAGAGGAGTTTGAGAAAATGGGAGTGTAAAAGTGGAAGCTAAAAGTGGAAGCTAAAAGTGGACAGGTTCAAATTGTTCTACATTACATTTGTCTTAAGTAAGTAAAGATAAGTAGTATACTGCCGCCTTAAGTAAGTAAAGATGAGCAGTATACTGTCTCTACTTTGATGGTCTTCACTACTCAACCCTCCTGTTTTAGGTTTAGTGTGCCAGTTGTCCCAGTTGATCTCTTTTCTCAGTTGGGGATACCAGCTGTGGATATATTTTTTACATAGTTTGCACGTTACCTCAGATACATTGGCAGTAGATAGCCTTTTATCTTCTCCCCACCAATGTGGCAGATCGTGGAATATGTATCCGCCGCTCTTTCCAGGTAAAATGTAGTGAATTTTAGGATTCATTTTCGACCTCCTATCCTGATACATGGTTTTCGATACAACCAAAATTTTAGTATGCGATACTACCAAGGGGAAGCCCGCCCGGATTGATGATAATCGATAAGCGAGAATTATAGATGCTCTTTGACCCATTTGGCGTATTGGCCGAGATCGTTTGGATGAATATAGCTGAGAATGCTCTCATCAAGGGCGTCAGGGCGATTCCACTTGTTACGCCGGAATACAGTTAGTCCAGTAGTGGGATAGGGTTCGTCGTCCTCTCGGAACGGCTCGGGGTGTAAGTCATCGTCGACGAGTCGGATAGACGGATTGCCGGATTTTGGATTGTAGACTGATACCAGATAGACTCCGGGACGTTCGGATCCGGAGATACTGGTATAGACTGATCCAGATCGAGCTTTGAGGGTGTCGAACAAGGTTCCGGCCCGGCGATATTCGGTGGCGGCGTATTCGGCGGCGTCGTTGAGACGTATTTGATATTCGCGGCTGGGATTTGATTGGCCGTTGAGCCATCGATGGACGGTGCGCTCGGGGGTTCTTAGGATGTTAGCCAGCTGAGATATGGGTGCCGATCCATCGAGTCCATAGCGCCGGCCAAGGTCGGCCAGCAGCTTACGGATGTGGTCGGGTGTCCAGGTGGTCATTTTTCCTCCAGGATTTTGGCTGCCTGAGCCCAGTCGGCGGCAAACATATGAGCGCCCTCATTGCGGTCAATCCACCAGCGGGCATCAGTATGATTATCGACTATGATGGTGATGATCTGGCGGGTCTGCTCGATCTGTTCGGGGGTGGCGCCCCGGCCTTCGGCGCGTCCGATCGTATCGACGATTGCCTGGGCGCGTATATCGTCAGCCCAGGTAATCTGCTTAGGGCTGCCTGTGAGTTGGGGCAGATTCAGATCGGCATTGAGATCAGCTGTATGCTGGGTTTGTTGAGTTTGTTGCTGGCCCCGGTAGCAATCCGGGCAGGGTCGCGAGGCCAGCCAATCGACCTTGCGCTCGCGTTCGCCGTGGACGTTGGTGCCGACTATGTTGTGGGCGATCGTGTGTCCGCAGCTGTGGGTGATCTGATACTTTGCCATTTTTCCGTCTCCTTTTTGATCTCACCTGCCTCTTCTCGCTCATTTATTTTAACCCCTCCCAAATGGTAGTTTCTCAACTTCCATTATGGCAGTGTCATCGAATATCACGGAAGCGAAGGTGCGATTCCATATCCCTTCTCCTCTGTGTATGCGCTCAATCGCATCCTCCTCGCTCTCAGCCTCAACTGTGGTGGGTTGAATGGCTGATACCGGAACCTTAACGAGATAAGTTTGCATTTTACTTTCCTTTGATTAAGTCCCTTTGAATATACTACTTACTAAACTACTCCGGGTTTGGTGGTAAGGGAGCGTTATCACTGAGAGTTGGATGCTCTGCTCCGAAGTTTGTCCACCCTGCTATCAGCTCAATCTCGGTGTCATCTGATAGAACGATGTGGGTAGCCTCGTAAAATGGTGCGTGGGGATCAAACTCAGCGCGTATCTCCAGCAGAATGTCCTTTACTGCGACTCCCTCCTGAATTATGGAATTGAGACTTACCGGAGCAGTTGCTTGTTTTGCTTCTGTAGTCATTTTGTCTCCTAAAATTTGGGTTCTACGAGCTTGAAACTATCAATCTCTGCAAAGCTTGCCCACGTGAGCAAGGCGGCTTTCAGCTCCTCCTCGCTTTTAATACTTGGATCAAGGTTTACGAGGTTGCCAGGATTAAACTCAATCTGATCCAGGCAATCACCTGCCAGCTCCCAAGCTCTACGACTTGTTAACCACACCATCAGTTCCGGTATGGTGCAGTTTATGATAACAGAGTGTTCCTCCTTTGGGAGAATAGGTTCTCCGTAGTTACATATCACTAACAAGCTGTTTTTTCGCTTCCACTCTTGAGTACTTATTCGCTCTCCATATACGTAGAACTTTAGTACTTTAAGATGGAAAGTATTTGACGTCGCGTGAAAGCCGGTAAGAGTCAGCCACTCTAAAACTGATTCCTTAATACACTGAGTAACTAAGGAAAGAGTAGTGTGGGTGTATCGATCGTGGAAGCGATTAGCTGCTTTCTCGACTGCAGCTTGGGCGCGAGTTTCGTAGGAGCTCTTGTTATCCAACAATTTAACCAAATCATCCAAAACTTGCCTTTTGGCGTCGTTAACAGTTAGCCTGAGCAAATTGATCAGATTGCGGCTATCTTTATCCAATTGTAGCCTCCTTATGTTAAAGAGCACTTAATTTTACTGATCCCAACCCCCTTCAGGGGGTTGGAATTTCGTCCGGTGATTAACCAGACTCGTCAGAGCGATTACTTTAGTACCTTAACAACCTTCCTCCTTTAGTGAACTATTGGGATAGCGTCGTACTCTAACCAGTTATTATCCTCCCAGTTTGTGGCGCTTAACATTGACTCAATCCAAGCATCTGGATCGTTTTGAGCAGTGCAGAACTGACAAGGGCAGAAGTCAGGGTTGTCATCTGGCAGGGGCGGAGTAACCCCCCAATGCTCGAAGCAAGATACTCGGTAGTTGCGATCGTCTGATCCTCTGCAACACATATCCCCAGCGGCAGAGTCGTAGTAAGGTGAGTAAACCCTACCCGATAGAATATCGTGCAAGAAGAACGCTACTCCCATACCACGCCCATTAACGACAATTACCTCGTCAAAGATCACGCGTTTTTTCAACGCAACTCGGGCAGCCCTTGACCAGTTTTCCAGAAACCAGAACATTGATGTGCTGTTGTAGACTGAACCGATTATCTCTACGTCAGATGGATCAACGTAACCAGAGTAGCCATTGTACTTGTTATGTGCAGTACTTTTCTCCCAGATAAACAGAACTGGCTTCGCATCACAACAATGAGTTAGTACTCCGTCTGTTCTCCAGACTTTCTTCTTGCCGGTTAAGGTCTGCTTGAAGTTGTCTAAAGAGACGTGGCATCTCATTGAGCGTGCCATGTTAGTCCTCCTTTTTTGGTCTGATGAAAATGACTGGTTGATGAGTCGCAGGGTAAATTGCTTGCTCAACTGAACGTTGGGCCAACTCCCTAATGTTTACTTCAGCCCTCTCGTAAAGTGTCTCACCAAAGAACCAAGGTGTTTTGAAACGCTCTATCTCTTCCCAAGCTTCTACTACTGCTTGACGAAGAGTTGATGGAACGTCCTCAGAATCAAGTTCAGCGCACATGGTTAGAATCTCACCGATTTCGTGAGTCAGAGCTTCCTGCTTCTCTTCATTGGTAAGCTCTTCGTAAGTGCGAATAGCGAGGTGCTTTACGACAGCAGACTCGGTTACCTCTTGGAGCAGACTTAGCAGCTTGTCCTTCAGTTCATGGAAGTGGAAACCGTCAGGATGGGGCACCAAAACTTTGCTATCTCGAATGTGCCCTTCGAGAAGTTCGGTGTCAGACTTAAGAGTGTCTGCGTAGTAATCTACCAGATAGTCTGCGCAGATTCGGTCTGCAACTTCCCACAACCAATCCTTCGCAAAAGGACTGTCGTGATCAATTGGAGTCCTCTCCTCTAAAGGAGTTTGCGCTTTGAACCTCATTTTTTCACCCTCTTATGTTAAAGAACGATTTGGTTTTACCAACCCTAACCTCGGTTAGGGTTTCGGCTGTTAGCCAGCCTCGTCAGGAGCGGCCTCTTTTATCGTCCACTGATCAGAATCGAGAGTGTGAGAATAACTGAAGTTCTCAGCGTCTGTAGGATTGTCCAAACAATCACCCTCTCCTTTGAACATTCTCATAACAGCGTCTTCTGGTGAGTTAGCTTCAACTAAGAACGCTTGCACCCAGACTTCTCTTACTTCAACACGGTATGTTTTCATTGTGAATCCTCCAACCAACAGTCTACGACTATTCGGATTGTTTCTTCGTAGTATTGCATTAACGCTTCCGATAGTTTGTGACCTTGCTCTTCTAAAAAGTCAACTGCTTGTTGCTGAGTAAGCTTCGGAGCGGCGTTAATAACATCCTCAGGAGTAGTTATGATAGTTTCGTGTCGCATTAACCGAAACTTCTCTGCCAGCTTGATGGTGCCGTTTTCATCCTTCTCACCAATCAAACTTATAGTTTGTGACGAAGCTTCAACTGCTGCATCGAGCTCCAGCATTACAACTTCTGCTGGGGTTGGAGCGTCTACAGAGGACTTTTCTTTAGCTTCCATATTAAACCTTCTATTATGTTAAAGAACGTTTTGCCAACGCGCCCGCTCAAATGCGCGGAAAACGGACGCGTTTCGCTCGGAGGCCAACCGAGCTCGTCAGGGCGCTTCGCAACTATCGTCCTCTTGCACTTCAACTATAAG
>Ga0114919_10000349_pt1 | contig 34893 bp, 33 predicted proteins | sample BlataG_FD_88682 | JGI IMG/M metagenome (GOLD analysis project Ga0114919, IMG submission 88682) | Deep subsurface microbial communities from Black Sea to uncover new lineages of life (NeLLi) - Black_00105 metaG | ecosystem: Environmental > Aquatic > Marine > Oceanic > Sediment | place: Atlantic... | reverse complement strand
GTGGGGTGGTGGGGGGGGGGGGGGTGGGGGGGGGGGGGGGGGGGGGGGGGGGGGGGGGGGATGAGGGATGGGAAGAGAGTGTGAGCGTGAGAGAATCTCAGACGTCATTGGACTGGACTGACGATGGGGCCGTTTGGGTAGGTTTTAGAACGATGTCGCTGCAAGGTGACGTACCAAGAACTGTCAACGATCCGAGTATGGGAATTATGACTAAGTTTACCCAGTCATGAACTACGGCAGCTCGTTTTAAAGGCATTTCTTAATAAACAAAATTTCAAAAAGGGAGGGTTTCCCAAAAATTTGTTTCTTATAGAAGCTGGTTGAATGTTCTCTTCAAAACTTACAAAGGCCATGGATCCAATAATGTAGATGAAATGTGGTATCATGACTTGGTTCGCTGTATTTTAGGGATTCCAGCTGCAAACATCCTTTCGAGCGTTTTTGGCCCGACCAAGAGAACTTATTCTCTCCCTCTGTCCTGGTGAGTTGCTCATGTAAACACTTAATTCATGAACATCGATCAACTGTGATTGCCACATAAGAGGACAACTACCTATCCTGTGCTGTTTATTCACAACTTGATCACATAACAATAATTGACAGGTGACACAAAATACTCGTCTTTTTCCAGCACAACCATGTTTGCCCGCCTTAGCTCACTCGTATCTGGTGGCAATGGCTTACCATTCGAGCTAGGAGAACAATTCACTGCTGCTTGGGGCTCATGGACACATTTCCGAGCCACCCTTCGCTCCGAAGGCACCCCTGTCTCCGTCTTCCGAGTCTCTTCCAACAATCCCACAGACCCCAGGCTCAATGCGGCCAGAAATGGAGTCAAAAAACTAAGAACAATACGCCACCCACACATCCTCAGCTTCAAAGACACTATGGAAGTGGAAGAAAAAGGAGAAACCGTCATCTATCTCGTCACCGAAGCCGTTACACCTCTCCCCCAACTCCTCCCATCCTTGGGCCTCTCCGGCCAAGACAGAGAAAACTACGTCCGCATGGGTCTCCACCAAGTATGCTCAGCCCTTTCCTTCCTTAACAACGACTGCAAGCTCATACATGGTGGCATCAACTCCGGAGCAGTTGTCGTCACGGAGACGCTCGACTGGCGGTTGCACGGGTTTGATCTCTTGACAGAGCATCAGTGGCAGGGGGAGTGCCTTCTGGCTGCATCTTCTTGGGCAGTAGGGTCTCAGTATAAGTCAGGGGAGGTAGGTAGGAGTGATTGGGTGTCTTTAAGGGATTATCCACCTTGGGCAGTGGATGCGTGGGGATTGGGTTGCTTGATTCAGGAAGTGTACAGTGGTCGGTTGCTGCAGCAAACAGAAGATCTAAGAAGTATAGACTCAATACCGAAGGATTTACTGCCTTATTACCAGAAACTGTTGGCCAGTGCTCCAGATAGAAGGATGAATCCAGCTAAATTACAAGAATCAGGAGTGTTGAGGAACAAATTAGTGGAAATCGTCCACTTTTTGGACAATTTGGCACTCAAAGAAGGAGTAGAAAAAGATGCTTTCTTCAAACGACTTTCCTCCTCCCTTCCCAGCATTCCACCTCCAGTAGCTCAACGCAAGCTGCTTCCTGCACTGGCATCAGCCTTAGAATTTGGAGGAGCTCCCTCCATTGCCCTCTCTACCCTGCTCACTATTGGTGAATCCCTTCTCCCAGAGGAACGCACCAAACGTATCGTCCCCGTCCTCTCCAAATTGTTTGCCAGCCAAGATAGAAGCATCAGAAGAGGTCTCCTGGAAAATATTCACATGTATGGAGCTTCTCTACCTGATAGCCTAGTAGAAGAGCAGATATTTAATAATGTAGCTGCTGGATTTACAGACCAGAATCCATACATGAGGGAGCTGACACTGAAGAGCATGGTGATATTGGGGCCAAAGTTGGGACAAAAAACACTCAACCAAAGTCTGCTCAAACACCTGGCAAGACTGCAGGTAGATGAGGAGCCAAGTATAAGGGCCAATACAACAGTACTGTTGGGTAATCTTGCTCCTAATCTATCTGAAGCAACAGCTAAGAAAATTCTGCTAAATGCCTTTTCAAGAGCTATGAAGGATCACTTTCCTCTGGCAAGAGTCGCCGCTCTTCGTGCTGTCGTCTCAACAGAGAAGTTTCACACTCCAGAGGAAATTGCCAGCAGAGTGGTTCCTGCAGTGGCCCCATTATGTTGTGATCAGGTCCAGGAAGTTAGAGTGTCTGCTCTAGATTGTTTGGATCACTTTACTGGTCTGTTGAAGAAGCATAATGAAGAGATGACCAGGAAACAAGCTGCAATTAATACTACTACTACTGGAAGTGGTGGTGGTGGAGCTAATGGTACTATTACTCCCAGTGGTGGAACTACAGGAGCAGCAGCAGGAGGAGGAGGAGGAGGAGGTAATTTGCTGACATCATTCGGTTGGGCAGTTTCTTCCCTTGGTCTCGGAGGCGGTGGTGGCACTGCGCCTTCTAATATTACAGGAGGAATAGGCGCTAGTATGAATAGTAATAGTAATAGTAGCAATGCTAGGATTCAAGGATTTGGTAGCTCAAGTCAATTGGCAGCAGGAGGAGGTCAATCAATGCCTTCCCCTCCACCACAACCACCACTACAAAAAGCTAGAGGAGCATCATCATTACCACCGCCACCAGCAGCAGCAATTAGTCCACAAGAAACTACTAATAGTGGATGGGATGATGATGATGATTTATTTGAACATATGGAGGCATCAGCTGCCGCTGAAGAGATGGAGGCAAGGAAGAGATTGTCTGCAATGTCTGTGAGCAGCAGTGGAGGTGGAGGTGGGTTGGGAGCAATGAAGCAAACTGGAGGAGGAGGTATTGAAGCAGGAAGGAGACCTGCAACACGGCCTAGAGCTAGAACAGCGAGTGGTGAAAGTGATAGTGGTACAGCTGGAAAAAATGCTGTAGTGGGGAAGAAGAGTGGAGGAATGAAGTTGGGAGCCAGTAAGTTGGGGGCAACAAAGAAGCTGGAGTTGGATGATGAATTTGGAGACTGGTAATTTTGAAAAGAAAACAGAAAACAGTAGGAAGGCATATTCACTTTATGAACATGAAACCGATAGTAATGAAGCTGTTTTAAGATATCTTCAGGCAGAAAAAGGGATGGGAGAAAAGAAAAAGAATAAATTCGACGTATTGTCGATAAATTTCAACCAGCTTAACGACTGCTTCAGCGTTGCAACTGTCAATGGATTCAGTGTGTTTACCACCGAACCTTTTGCCGAGAATGTGGGTCAACCCAAAATAAAAAATAAAAAAAATCCTCCCAGATCACCGACACTGTGTCACCGTCCCTCTCTCACTCACGCCTTCTTACCCACCCGCCAACTTGCCCTTCTTACAGTATCGAAGAGAATTCTCCAATGGAGGTATATCCATCTCCCAAATGCTCTTCAGGAGCAACATTCTTGCCCTCGTAGGTGGAGGCCCCACCCCTCGCTACCCCCCAACCAAGGTGATGATCTGGGACGACGCACAAGGACGAGCAATTGGCGAACTCGCCTTCAAAACCCTCGTCAAATCAGTGTCCCTCAGGCAAGACAGAATAGCAGTAGCGCTTGAACATAAGGTACTTCTCTACAATTTTGCAGACTTGAAACTCGTACACGCAGTAGAAACACTGGCCAACCCCGCTGGCCTCCTCAGCCTCTCCCCTTCCGACGTTGCCGTCCTCGCCTGCCCTGGCCTGACAGAAGGAGTAGTCCGTGTAGATCAGTTGGATACACGTAGGCAGGTGTTTATCAATGCACACAATAGTTCATTGGCAGCTATATCACTTTCAATGGATGGCAAATTGGTAGCTACTGCCTCCACCAAGGGAACATTGATCAGAATATTCTCCACTGCTGATGGTACTAAAGTGAGAGAAGTCAGACGAGGTACTGATCCAGCAAAGATATACTGTATTGCTTTTAGTAGAGGAGAGAATCCTGATTGGTTGGCTGTTAGTAGTGATAAGGGGACAGTGCATGTGTTTTCATTGAAAAATGGAGATGAGGGTGAGGGTGGGCGACTGTCTTCAGGAAGAAACAGAAGTAGAAGAGCTAGTGGGAGTCAAGAGAGAGATAACGATGACAACGATGGTACAATGGATGTAGATAATCCCAAGGGTATAAACATATACAGAGCTAGTGGTTCTCGGAAACACCAACATAAGGGTAGGGTAATAGCTTTAGAGGATGATGACAATGATGGCGATAATGAGAATGATACTGGCAGTCAGCACACCACTACCACTACCACAATGCACTCATCTCCACCTCGAGCGTCATCATCCCTTCCTGCAACACAGCACATCAAATCTCCAGGCAAACGACTAGTCTCAGGACTATCCCTGGTGACATCATACCTTCCAGAGAAGATGGGCGGCGGGTACTTTGGATCTGAACGTTCACATGCCCAATTCCGACTCCCTCATCAACATGGTAGTAGTAGTGATGCAAGTGGGGGCGGAGGGTGTGGAAAGACTGTTGTTGGGTTTGGAAGAGATGATACAACTGTGTTGATTGCATCCAGCAGTAGTGGGATGTTTTATAAAGTTGGTTTTGATCATGAACAAGGAGGGCAGTGTGAGTTGCTGCAATCTGCTCAGTTCGTGGAGGATGATAAGAAGAAATGATTTAGATAATCATGGTTGTGTGCTATAATTGCTCTAGCAAAACTTGTAAAATTAAGCCTTTTAAAAACAAAAGGGCAAGATTATGACTTGTTTCTTAGTGTATTTCAGCCTGAGTTCTTCTAGTCGTGGCTCTCTCTGTCTGTACTTGACAAATCAAAAAAAAGTTGTGTTGGGAAGGTAACGAAACACTCTGACAAGAAAGCTGAATATCCACCATAGTATGCTGCTATCGTCTCAAACGAAGTATACATTTACATGCAAATGACTTTCTCTCTACTACCCCCATCTCCACCAGTCGTTTCATTCCTTTTGGAATTTTTTAGCTGCAGTTATTGCTTTCTTGGCTTTATCCTCCTCCTTTTTTCTCTTTGCGTCAGCAGCAACACACACACACACACACTTATTCATCCTGTCGACTACTGACTTGAGGGGTTTGGATTGTTACCTCCTATTGTGAATAAGATCAACTGCTGTCTCACCAGCATTATTCTTCTTGGTCAGCAATCACATAGGCAGGATGAGTTACAGCCAGCAAAGGTGTCTGCTTCTTGTTGCTGCGGATTTTCCATTAGACAGCTCCTTGCACTGTTGCTGAGAATGGTCCAGTGTTCTGTGTTCACTTCTGCCGTGATGAGCCTGTGCAAAATTGTGTCCCATGGATTTTCTGTAGTGTATACATTTGCACCAGTTTTGCCCAACCAGTTGAGGAAAGGGATGTTTCTGCTGTGCTTGATAGCCACTTGGAGAGCAGTGTTGCCATGCTGATCCTTCTGCTCTCGCGACTCCTCAATGAGCAAATTTTTGACTTCTTCTTGATTGATACCGCCTCTGCAGTCCAAGAACTGCAAAAGCTCTATGCTACTTCCATTGCCTTTCAAAGCTACAGTGAATGGGCAATCATCATAGCCAGCCCTCACACACGGATCTGCACCCCACTCTAACAGCAGGACCATGACAGACAGCAGTGTGCCCCTAATGGCATCAGCACAGGGTCAAACCAGGTGACATGCTGCAGTATTGGAAGTCAAAATCTCATCAAGTGGCTGAAGGTGAGAAGAGAGTGGGGCTTGGAGGGAGGTGGCAACAGTGCGGGAGGAGCTGGTCGGGCTCGGCGCTTGGGTGGCATTGCTGCTGCTACTGTAGTGATTGATGGCCGTGATACTACTTTATATTGATGATATGAAGCTAAATATAGCAATATTGAAGCTATTAACAAGATACTATGTCCAAATAAAGCACCAAAAATTCAAACTGCTTCTCTCTGTGTAGCTTGGTTGTTGGTCAAACCAGCCTTAGTAACTCTGCTACAGTTGATGAAACAGTAGATTTACTACATTGACTTCTACATTGTCCAAATTAATAGCGACCAACAACCCTTGCTTCAACAATTGTGGCAATTTCCAATGCATTTTCCCTCCCCTCTCTTCCTCCAAGACCACCAGCACCGCTCTCTCTCTTTCTCTGTGTGTGTGTGTGGGTGGGTGTTATCATTGTTAATATGAATATTACAACTCACAGAACAGATGCACAATCATACCCAATTAAAATGGAATCAACTCCAATCTACAGTCTATTCCTTCCTCCATCTCTCAACTCCTTCTCTTCCTCCTTTCACCACCAACATGAACATCCTTCCAACTATCAGCAATAGTCTCCAAATGCAACTGAGACTTCTCCCCCCACCCTTTCCACTCAGGTCTAAACCTCTCATACATCATATATGCACATTTATTCAACTGCTCATATGAACCTACCTTCTCAGCTGCCTCTTTCATCACCCTCTTTACATGACTGAGATTGTCTTTGAATGATGAGTGAAGGTACCGCTCAACTGAAGCTGGGTCAATGGCCTTGTTTGACTTGCCATCAATAGCCAGAAACAAACTAGTTCCACTACTTTTATTGATAGTTTTAATGGCTGGTATTTTAATATTGAAGATGTCAACCTTTTGTACTCCCATTTCCTCTCTCTTGCGTTTCTTTTCTTCTTTCTCTTCTTCGTCGACTTCCTTGTCTTCAAACAAGCCAAGAGATTTGCCCTTGGAGTGAGCCATGATGCCTGAGACCCAGCGTGCATAGGTTAGGGCTTCTTGGTGAGTGATACCCTGAACTTCAGCTACAGTAGTGTACCAGAGGGTTAGGACAGGAGCTCTGTTGATTAAGATGCTTGTTGGTGGAGGAAGAGAGGGTTTGGATTTGGGTTCTTCTTTTGCTGGTTTCCTTTTGCGTGGGGCAGGGGTTTTGGATGGGGTTTTAGACTTTGGAGAAGGTGGGTGATCGCTATCTCCTCCTGCTTCATGTTTAGTGAGGTCTATTATTTCTTCTTCTTTGTTGGCAGTCCTCTTTCCAATTTTCTTCTTCGTTGGGAGCTGCTCCTTGGCATCCAAAGCTTCCCTACGTGTTGAATTAGGCATAACTACACAGAGATTATGATGGAAAGTATAGAAATAAGTATTGGAATTGCCAAGAATTGCCTAGGTTTCAGTTTTACAGTACAGGACCAGCGGTTTCATCATTCAATGATTTTGTGAGTCGCAACGCGGATGAGGGTCGATGAGTGATAGGGGAACACAAACTAACGCCTCCCCCGTTGGCTGGCTCAGTTTTATGGTTGTAATAAGTACTATTGACCAACATGTACTGGAATGGTCGCATACTAAATTAAAACAAGTGTGCTACAACCAGTAGTTTTATCGATCCATAATGAATCAAGGTAAGGTTCTTATCCTGCTCACACTCTTGCGGCATGAGCCTCATTTTCAAACACACATTGTTGGTCATACTACTCGTCTCACGCAATCAACACCAGCTAGTCGCAACTCCTCTCTCCCGCACTCTCTAACGTCCCCGACATCCCACACGCAGGCAATCAAAGCCACCTTGTCTGCAATGGCTGCCGCTCCACCCTCCTCTACCCACACAACGCCAGCAGGGTCAGATGCCAACAATGTGGCCACATCAATCACGTCGCCCCAACGCCTGCCACTAGCCATAATAATCACACTCATAGTCACACCACTCAATCTCAATCAACATCCCAAATATACTGCTCCAACAGGAACTGTAGAGTCCTACTTATGTACCCTCAAGGCGCATCCAGCGTCCACTGCAGTTTATGTGGCACCGTCACCCCAGCACATGCCCAACTCAACTGCAGAGGTTGCAGAACATTATTGCTGTATCCTCTTGGTGCTCATTCAGTGAAATGCACCATTTGTCAGCATATCTCTCCAGTGTATGGTGCACACAATAGTCCATATGAAGTGCATCATCAGCAACATCATTATCAACCTAGTAGTACTAATAGCTATGGAAATGGCTCTTATAATCCTCATCATCACCGTCCTCAGCGCCCTTATCATCATCATCACCAAAATCCATACTACCCACCTTATAACAACAACAGCAACAATCAATCAGCAGCAGCTGCTGCTGCCAACACTAACAATGATAACACGACTACAACTACTAATAGTGATCCACCAATGCAGACAGTCTTGGTGGAAAATCCTGCTGAAGGAGATGTTGTTATTGGGGTGGCTCCTAAGGCTCAAACAGCACGATGATATAGAGACATGGTACTCTTCTATTTTCCTCCTATCTGCCTGTCCCACATTTTCATTCATTGATTGCACTGTTGACTTGCTTTTATTTCATTCTTAAAAAGTAGCATGCCATCTAACAAACTTACATACATATATCATCTCCCTTTTCATATAGGATTTAATTTGTTAAACAAGAGACATGTAAATACCATTCATTCGGTTGTTCTCATTATCCATCTAGTTAACCGTCACAAAAAGCAGCTAAAGTCTCATCTAACTTTTTAGGATCCCAATCCTTAGATATCACACAGCTCCCCAGCGGTCCTTTTAACAAAATCAAGCTCAATCTACCATCTTTAACCTTTTTATCCACAGACATGATGTCCCTAAACTGCTGAGCTGTCATTTCGGGGGGAGGCACCAGAGGGAGCCCCGTTTTTGTCATCAATGCCCTAAGCCTCTCCACCAAAGCAGGCTCAATCCAGCCCAGCCTTGCACTCATATCAGCAGCCATCATTGTACCTGCAGCCACTGCCTCTCCATGTAACCAAGATCCATACCCAGTAGCTGTTTCAATTGCATGTCCGAATGTGTGCCCCAAATTGAGGGTGGCTCTGAGACCGCCTTCTCTCTCATCAGCAGCCACGACTTCGGCCTTGTTGATGCAAGAACGTTGGATTGCATAGGTAAATGCAGCAGGATCACGGTTTAACAGCTTGTCCATGTTGTTCTCCAGCCATACAAAGAGATCTGCATCTCTGATGAGGCCGTATTTGATGATTTCAGAGATGCCAGAGGCCAGCTCCCTGTCTGGCAGTGAGTTCAGGGAGTCAATGTCAATCATAACACATTGAGGTTGGTAAAAAGCTCCAATCATATTCTTACCTAGAGGATGATTTACCCCAGTCTTTCCACCTACTGAGGAGTCTACCTGAGACATGACCGTGGTGGGCACTTGAACAAAGTGAACACCACGTTGATAGGCGGCAGCAGCAAATCCCGTCATGTCTCCAATCACACCACCTCCCAAAGCTACAAAAGTGGTATTTCTGTCTAGTCTTTTTTCTAATGCCTTGTCCCATACAGCTTTGAGAACCTCCAAGTCTTTGTATTTCTCTCCATCAGGGAGGATGACTGTTTCTACGGCAATGGGTTTGCCATTGGCATTGGGGCCGGAAGTAAGGGCGGTAATGCATCTGTCGAGGTAGATTGGTGCGATTGTTTCATTGGTGACAATGAGGGCTGTGGATCCTGGAATATGCTGTCTAAGTAGTTCTCCTTGATCTAGGAGGCCTGTGCCGATGTAGATAGGGTAGGATCTGTCGCCGAGATCGACGTCGACGATCTGCATAGCGGCAGCAGAGGTGGGCGGAGCGGTAGTGGCTTTGATGTTGGTGACCAGGTTGCGACCTCTTCTCTTGGCTGTGATGGTTTTGTGTTGTAGTGGTTTTCTTGGTAGTGCAGTTGCAAGACGTACTCGTCGGGGGTTTGGTTGAAAAGTTAAAACATCTCTTTTGTTGGATGATGGCAATCTCTGGTTGATAAAACCTGTCTGCATCGCGTCTTTCGTGTTTAATAAAGATATAAAGTGCATAATTTCAAGTTTGAAGTGGTGGTTTTTGTCGTAGATGATCGTTTTTATGCTAATCTGGTAGGACAGCTGGCGACGTCGACTCGCCCTGGGAAAGAGAGAGACAGATCACTAGAATCCATTCAAACAACAATGTTACTGCTGCATTGGACATATATTTGATTTATTGACGTGTGGAAAGTTTGACAGTATTGAATTCTTACCAACAAAATGAGTGAAACTTTGCGACCAGTTTCATCTGGAGCAAAATCGCTACCACCACAAAAACATCTCCACGCTGCTCAACATACAGCCCTCCACATTAGGATATCTAAGACCACTAGATCAACCACTCACACATGCCGTGCAACAGATCCTGGTGCAATGCAAGAGGTGCTGATGGGTGGAGCTGTCCTTGCCACCGCCGGTTGGAGCATCCTCTCTGGCACCAAGACCGAGGACCCCTGCGCTTGCCCCCAATGTGCAGGCACTGGTGGTGTCAAATGCTTTGCTTGTGAGGGAAGTGGTAAAATGATGGGAGTATCTACCGATGAAGTTCTAGCGTCAACAAATAGCACCAGAGGAGGGGGCAGGAATAAAAGAGAGTGCCGGGCGTGCATTGGCACCGGTATGTTGTTTTGCAAGACTTGCAATGGTAGTGGGTACAAAACACAACTATAGCTACTAATACTGTCTTATTTATTAAACACAAACACACATAGATTCATTTACACAGCTACTGTACACACATATGACCTTATGTACCTCAATTTCATCTTCAGAATGTAAGCAACAAAAATAGACAGCCCGACCCCTCGCCTCTTGCAGGCATGCATGTATACTTCCTAACACTCCTCCCTTCTTCTTACAAGTTAATTAACACCATCCCCCACTTTATTTCTGTTTTTTAATCCAGGTAATGATTTCATGATACTAAATTGCATCCACCTCCATGTGAGGATGAGGGCAAGGGCTGTCTACGTAGTTGTGGAATGCTATTCATATCATCGATTCATTACTGTATGGGAGCATGTGTTCAAGGAATCAAACCACCAACCTTGCTTACCCAAAGGAGCCCCACATGCAGGAGAGAGACGGATTGCTGCGTGTACTCCTCCTTCTAATCTCATGTAAGCAACAAACACAACATTATCCATCCATAACACTACTTCTAAATCATTCAAAAAAGAAGAGGAACAGCCTATCAGTAAGGCGCATATCTCCTTTGTGGCCCTCCTCCCACTCCTCTTGGTGGACCACCTCTACTACTACTAGGTTGACCTCCTCTTCCTCCTCCTCCTCCTCTGGGTGGGCCACTTCTCCCACCACCACCACCACCACCACCACCACCACCACCTCTTCCTCCTCCGCCTCTTGGTGCACCTCTACCGCCTCTCCCACCGCCCCTATCACCACCATCCCTACCTCTCCTCCTTCCACCATCACCATCCCTTCCTCCTCCTCCTCTCACCCCAAAGGTATGCTTCTCTCTAACAGGCAACACAGCGACAGGAATATTACCTGTATACTTCCTCAAACACCCAATCAAATAAGCAGTGGGATTCCGCATCTTAGTGGGATCCCTGTTAGCAAAATCCTCCAGTGCCAGCTTCCCCATGTCTTCTCCGATATGCTTGAGCATCTCAACTGATCTGGCGTCAAAATGCTCCAATCTGATGTATCCAGCAGCTTTTTGAACAATTTTGGAGACTGAGAGCTGGAGCGAGGTTGGCAAAGAGGCAATGTTGCCGGGGGCAAATTCAACGGGACGTTTGAGGGCATATTCTGCATTCTTCATGAAAATCTCATTTACTGTCTTGATGTCTTCTTGTTTCTCTTCAGGCAGTTGAGCCCATGTTTTGCCAGTCTTATCAACAGCATCTACAGCAACAGCTAGGTGTATTCTAACCAACATGTCCCAACTTGCATCATCAAGCAAACTTACCAGCTTGTTTCCACCGTCCCAGAGCTGTTGGAGCTTGAATGCTGCATCAGGAGAGACAAAACGGGCTTGTCCTGATAGTGAGTGAAACTCGGTAATTCTGACTCCTAATTCTGCTTGTTCTTTGGTATAGTCGTGGCTTGGGGCAATAGGGGCACTGAGAATGTCAGTAGGGAGAGTGACATCAGATTTAACGATGACTGGGTGATAGATTGGGTCATCGCCTATGCCTTGGAAAACAACTGGAGCTGCTTGACCACCGGGACCACGACCACCAGGTCTTCCTTGAGAACCACCACCATAGGTTGCTGGTTGTTGTTGCTGCCTTGCTGCATTGCCATTAAAAGGAGGAGGGTGGAGCCTAGCGGCAGGCCCACCACGAGGCCTAAACTCTCCATATTTCTGCCCAGGAGCTGGAATCAAAGGCCTTCTCTGCCCCAAGATCAGCTTCCCCTCCCTCACATCCTGCTCTACCTGCATAATATGAGATGTAAAGAAACCAGACATGTTTCTAATATTTTCAAGCCTGCGTTCCCTGAATGTCTCCATAATCATCGTCTGCATGTCTCTTGATTTGGTGGCTAATGATCGGAGGATCTTAGTGTTGAGGTCTCCTGGTTTGATGTACCCACAGTCGGAGAGCGCTTCAAGGATGGCTTGAGCTGGAGGGCAGAGGTAGACGTTTCTGTCCATCTCAGAATCTGCAGTTTCAGGGGCGCCTTCAGCCAAGCGGCGGATGACTCCTGCCAGGTAGGCAGCGGGGTTGCGGACCATGGAGTTGGCGGTGGCTTTTCTGAGTTGGTTGACGGCTTCGATGCCATAGTCGGGGTGGAGGTCGGCGAGGAGGGAAATGGTGGAAGGATTGAATGCGGCACGTGGGATCTGTATGTTTGGAAAAAATGAAGGAAGGAGGAGGAGGAAGGTGATGTGGCAAGGATAAGGATAAGGATAAAGAGAAGGAAGAGGCCAGACATTCGGTATTGATCAAATTTGTAGAGTGAGCTGTCATTATTTGTGTTTAAGTGTGTGTATGTGAGAGAGAGAGACAGAGAGAGAGAGAGAGGCTATGTCAGAGAGAAGAAGAAGAAACACTTACCTCATTGACAGCTAAGTATTTCTCAACTAAGTCTCTGACTTGAGGAGAAAGAGAAGAGGCTATTGTATTATTCCTATCTGGGACAGAGGGAGAGCTGTTTTCAGCCTTGGTCGGGCTGAAGTAGCGAGGACCGGGAACATGGTCTATGTCATCGTCATTCATTGCCACAGGGGCTGAGGGAGAGGCTGGAGGGTTGTAATTGTCGACTGTCGACATGTGTTTAGATGCATATGTCGTGATATGATAGACGGTTTCTTATTGTAGAGAGAATGTTTTGTGAGAGAGGGAGATTTTGCAGTCTTGATGGCTTTGGTTTTGAGCTTGGAGATCCGTTTGGTGAGGCTATTGTATACCTAGGATTGCTTTATGGAGTTGATAAGTGATGATGTTTGGTGATTGTAGCGAGCTATTCAAATGTAGACGAATGATACTGATCGTTGCTTTGTTTTGCCTATGTAGACCCTGTTTACAAGTAGTATAAGTCTCAAGGATTAAACTTTACTTCAAATCTATTGCAGCACAGTTTAATTACTCCAGGTTTTAGTTATTACTCCAGGTACCACCGGTGGGAAAGGAGAGAGGAGCTCAGAAGAGAGACATGCCGCCGCCTCTCTTCTCTCTGTCTCTAGAAGTTCTCTCCATTTGATGGGACGTTGGAGGCATTCACCCAGCAGAAAAAACGAAGAATAAACTTTGATATCTTTGTCAAGTGAGCTTAGAGCCTGAGTAATCGCAATGTGAGTAGTAGGATAGAGCAATTGAAATGGCTGCCGGCAGAGATGCAATTCAAGATGCCTTCTGTTGTTGATGAATTAATGGTTTATAATAACTAACATATGTACTCCATCTGGACTCTTCAAATGCAGGGCTACCCAATTTACTAGCTACACTGGTCTTTCAAAGAATAATATGCTTACCAAGGGTGAGTGGATTATTAATTATCCTCTTCAAGGAGCGTTTTTCACCCTCTGAAGACTGTTTTGTATGCAAAGAATGGTGTATTACCGATTAGCTATTAATGCACCATGAAAGCGCTTGACAGGTGTACACACAACATGCGTTTCTAGATGCGTTATCAAAACCTCTCCGACGCTCTCCCACACTCTACCAACACACTCTAACACCACCCTCCTTCCTCTACACTCTCTCTTTCTCTCATTACTACAGGTGCTGCACGTGCCCCTCGCATGATTAGTGGCCGCAGGACTACCGTCCGCACCTATGCAGCCAAGCAGCTCCACTTCAACACCAACGGTGAGGCCCTCAAGAAGATGCAAGCCGGTGTGGACAAGCTCGCCTCCGTCGTTGGCGTCACCCTCGGACCCAAAGGACGCAACGTTGTCCTCGAATCAAAGTATGGCTCTCCTAAAATTGTCAATGATGGTGTTACTGTTGCTCGTGAGGTCGAATTGGAGGACCCAGTTGAGAACATTGGCGCAATGCTCGTCCGTCAAGCTGCTTCCAAGACCAACGACTTGGCTGGTGATGGTACTACCACCGCCACCATCTTGTCTGCTGCTATGATTGCTGAAGGCATGAAGATTGTTGCTGCTGGTGTCAACCCAGTACAGGTCATCAGAGGTATGGATAAGACAGTTGACCACCTGGTTGCTAAACTCAAGGAAATGGCCAAGGAGGTGACTGATGACGAACTCAAAGATGTCGCCACCGTCTCTGCCGGAGGTAACGAAAAGATCGGACAGCTCATCAGCGACGCCATGGCTCGTGTTGGCCGTGCTGGTGTCGTCACCATGGAAGAAAGCAAGACTGCTGAAGACAGCTTACAAGTAGTAGAAGGTATGCAATTCGAACGCGGTTACATTTCCCCATACTTTGTCACTGACCCAGAGCGCATGGTGGCCGAGTACGACAACTGCAAGTTGTTGCTGGTGGATAAGAAGATCTCCACAGCCAGAGATATGATCAACATTCTGGAAGGCGCAATTAGAGGTGGGTACCCCCTCCTCATCATGGCCGAAGATATTGAGCAAGAGGCCCTTGCCACTCTGGTGGTGAACAAGCTGAGAGGTACCTTGAAAGTGGTGGCATGCAAAGCCCCTGGGTTTGGAGAGCGTAAGACTTCCTACCTGGAGGATATCGCCATCTTGACTGGAGGACAGATGGTGAAGGAAGAGCTTGGAGTATCGCTTGATACTGCTAACGATGAGGTGCTTGGAACTGCTTCCAAGATTACAGTGAGCAAGGAGTGGATCACTATTGTCGGTGATGGTACTACCCAAGCTGACGTGGAAGCAAGAGTGAGACAGATTAAAAATTTGGTAGAAAACACCGATGCTGAGTACGAGAAGGAGAAGTTGAACGAACGTATTGCCCGTCTGTCTGGAGGTGTGGCCGTCATTCAAGTCGGTGCACAAACTGAGACTGAGTTGAAGGAGAAGAAGCTCCGTGTGGAAGATGCCTTGAATGCCACTAAAGCTGCTGTGGAGGAAGGTATCGTGACCGGGGGTGGATGCACTCTGTTGCGCCTGGCCGACATGGTTGATGATTTCAAATCTGGTCTGGCAAATGATGAGCAAAAGATGGGTGCTGATATTGTCAAGCGTGCTCTCCCTTATTCCCTGAAATTGATTGCCAACAATGCTGGGGATAATGGATCAGTGGTGATGCAGCGTGTGTTGGAGAGTGATGATGTCAACTTTGGTTACAATGCTGCGACTGGGGAGTTCACCGACTTGATGAAGGCCGGTATTATTGATCCAGCAAAGGTGATCCATTGTGCCTTGGAGAATGCTGCTTCTGTTGCCAAGACCTTCTTGACATCTGATGTTGTTGTTACTATGATTCCAGAGCCTGAGCAGGCTGCTGCTGGGGCAGATTCTATGGGTGGATACTAATGGATATGTAAAGAGAAAGAGTTATAACGTAGGAAGGAAGAATGTGGAATAATAATGTTGATGATACAAAATAGAATCCGGTACCCTTGAATTTTCAATTTTCATTTAAAAGACACACACACACACACACACACACACACACACACACACACACACACACACACACATCTATCTACGCTTGTTTTTACACACAGTAATAAGGAACTAATCCAAGACTACGCATACATGTGCACAACCATCTACTACCTATCTATATCTATACAAAATCCTTCCATCATAATGCTATTGCTCCCACAAAATCTTCAAACACCCCTTCATCAGCTGCTCCATCTGCCATGTATACAAACTTCATATGTCTAGCCTCAACATCAATATCAACTATCATGATTTCATACCATCCAGTTTGAGATGGGTCTGCTGAGTCTACAAAATAAGCCTCTGCTTTGCAGCCTGATAGAGAGGGGTCTGCAAGTTGGTCTGCAGTGGTGATGATGGTACCCTTGGGTTGTTGTTTTGCTGCTACTGCAGCAGGTACCACCTGAGGTGCTTTTATTTTGAATGACGTCACTAGTGGTTGGGTTGCCGTTGCTGCTGCAGGTGCATCAACTTTCAACTTGAGCTTTATTTTAGGAATAGGAGCAGGAGCTGCTGGTTGTGCCACCACTTCAGCTGGTACAGTAGCTGGTACAGTTTGTGCATATTGATTTGAGTAGCCAACACCATATGCACCACCTGCTCCTCCTTCAGTTGCAGTTGCAGTTGCAGCTTGCTGTACTACTCCTGCTGCTGCTGATCCATAGTAACCAGCCCAAGCAGACTCAGCAGAAGAAATCTCCAACTCCCTCTGTTCCAACTGTTCATCCACCCAGTTTGCCAAATTCTCAGCCACATCTACTGCCGCTGGATATGCTCCTAAACTTCTATACCTCTTCAACTCTGCATCCCACGTCAAATTATATTTCCTTGCATTGATTAATATCTGATGAATATCTGCTCTAAACTGCTCCTTGTTGGTATATTTTCCAGAAGATGTTTTATTCCTTATTTTCTCCAGGTACATCTCATCTTGCTCTGGCACAAAGTAGTTGTAGTCCGAAAGTCCACTTTTTACGTTTTTGTCCACTTTGCATTTGAATATCTTGGAAGCTTGTTTGCCAAAGGGTTGCTGAGGGAGTTGCTTCATTATTTGAGCAAAGATGGCGTTTACTGGATGCTTTGGACCCTTGGTAGCTGGAGCTGCTGGTGCTGGTGCTGGTGCTGCTGCAATTGGGTATGCAGCAGGAAGATGAATATAGCTAGTATCGGCAGCTGTGGCTCTTGTCTTAGCAGCAGCAGGAGCTGCTCTGTATCTTCTTCCACCCCCTCTGCCTCCTCTTTCATAATCATCATCGTCGTCATCAAACATAAAGTCCTCTTCTTCGTCGTCGTCATCACTCTCTTTGTAAGATCCTCTACTACGACGACGTTTAGATGCTCTGGTAGGTGCTACTTTGTACTGTTCTTGCCTATATTTCCCAGTTTGCCTTGTCTTCCTTCCAGCAGCGCCTACAGCTCCAGCTCTCCTTGCCCTACTACCACCACCACCACCACCGACCCTATAGTCCTCATCTTCATCGTCCATTTCTTCATACTTCTCACGCATTGCATCATTATACGCATCGTGCTCGTTATAATCTTCATCTTCATCCTCATCATATTTTAAACCACCATACCTTCCTCCTCCTCCCTTTTTATCATCATCATCAAAGTCGGATAAACCAATATTGACAAACGCGTCCTTGTAAACATCCTTTATTTCATACTTCTTAGGAGGAATAATATAGGTACCCAGAGCAGTATCCCCCATCTTGAATGTAAGAGTAGGAGGTGGCGGCGGAGGGGGTTTAGGCTGCTTTGGCTTTTTAGGTCGCGGTACCGCAGGTTTCTTCGGTTTAGGTGGTTTCTTCTCTCCTCCTTCTTCATCTTCATCATCTACCAGCAGTTTCTCAAATTCTTCATCGTAATCGTCTTCCTCTTCAGATAGAGCGTCATCATCTACCAGCTCGTGTTCGGGGATGACCATATCGTCGTCATCGCTAAAAGCAAATTCATCATCTTCATCGATGAATCCAGACTTCCTACCTCTCTTCCTTCCTCTACCACCAGATGAAGGCGATCTATAGTTACCACCATCCTCCCAATCGCTATCTGCATGTACAGATCTCCTCCCTCTTCCTCTTCCTCTTCCTCTCCCTCGACTTGGCGTCAATCCTCCACCTCCACCTCTCCCTCTTCCCCCACGCCCTCCTCTCCCCATTGACCCCCCTCTGCTCCCTCTACCACCACCACCACGTGAACCTCTCTTTATTCCTCTTCCACGTGCAGCAGCGTATCCTAGCCGTCCAAACTGGTCCCCTTGCCACTCTCTTGGACGGCCCATGACCACACGGTTGCCGAATCCCCATGGTCCTTGAGCACTAGGGTCACCCATGTCCATCATCATCATTCCTCCTCCTCCATCTTGGTGGTACAGTGAAGAAAGCGCCAGGGGACGGTCTCTACCCATATAGATGATCTCATGGTGATGTTTCCATTCTCCCATATAGTCGTCTTGGATCAGCACTTGGCGACGTATTCTTCTGGTTTGACCTGGGATGAGAGGCTGGCCTGCTGGGCCTGTTTGGGGTTATTGAGATTGAGATTGGGGATTGGCTTGAGAAGGAGGAGCAGTAGTTGTACCACCAGCAGATTGTTGTGATGCTGATGCACCAGGCTGTCTGCTACCACCATCCTTACCATTATCATCCCCATCCTCAATCAAGGCCCTCATCTTTTCTAATTCCCTAGCTTCCTCTTCAGGACTGGGTGTACCTCCTCTCTGTCTACTCTGTGATTTCCCTCCCCCATTTTCCTCCACCTCTTCCTCTTCCTCAGCAGCCAACTCAGCTTCCAAAGCAGCTTCCAACTCATCTTGATTCCCTAAATCCTCCTCTGCAGTATTATTCAACAAAGACACCTGTCTATTAAAGATCTGCTGTGCACGCTGCCTAAATTTTTGAAGCTGCTCTACCAGAGTTTGTTTCCTGTGACGCACCCACTTGGCTTCCTTCTGGCCAATCAGTCCATCGGCTGCAGAAGCAGTAGCAAACTGTCTCACCCAGTTGATTCTAGTCCATCTGCTCAGTGGTTTGATTTCTTCATCAGTCAGTCCAAATTGCAATAATTTTGCTCTGGCTTCTTCATTTGTCATTCTGCGTAAATCAGCGTCTGTTCCTTGGACTTTGCCAGCCATTCTTCTTGCTGAAGGCTTTGTTGGATCGTCCATGTTGTTGTAGTTTTTGTGACGGACATCTCTGATGAAGGAGAACCCAGCGCCTCTTCCAGTGGGGTCACCTGGTCCTTCTAACCTCAGCATAGCGGTTCCTTCACGGAAGTAACTCACAAAAGCATCACTGAGAGCACTGGGCATGGTAGACATGGCTTGCTCCACGTATTTTGCTGCTTTTTTACTCTCTTCATCATCATATGGCAGCATTTCAGCTGCCAGACGGAGCTTATCAGCGGCGACGTTACTGAACAATTCAGTCAACATCACGCCTCGTGATTTCAATCTATACTTGGCTACATAACTAGCTTCTAACACTGCAGCATCATCTGGGGTGCACCTATTTCTGAGCTCCATTTCAGTTGGCAGTCGCGCTTCTTCTCTCAACTCAAACACCTCGTCGTCATCCTTGCCCGACACAGCCAGGCCACAGTTTTCTCTCAGAAAAGCACGAATCATGGTTCTACTCCTCCCAGAGAACTCTTCGGCCAGGTCTCTCATCTTCACTGTAGCGGCCAGTGGCATGACACCTTGTCTAAGTCCCTTTTCATTGTTCTTCTTCTGCCTCTTTGTCAGCTCTCTGAAGACATTCACCTCCAGCCTGGCCTCTTCCAGCTCTTTTACTCCTCTGGACTTGATCCCTCCCGGGGCGGGGATGCGTCTCATGGGCAGCTCTTGACCACATGCCACCATACCCGTGATCTCTCGGAGATGCATGGCTCCACTTCTTGACCTGACTACCAAGAAATCAGAAGCTGGTGGAGTGTATGGATGAGCAGGGGATCTGTATAAATTAGTTTCAGTAGATAATTGATGTTTCCCAGGTGCCAATTCACCCAAAAACGGCGAATCATCCGTATCTCCTAGCGGCTGCACTGCTCCTACTTGCCACTCCATTCCATCACCTACTGCTGCATCTTTGAGAGCTCTATGACCAACATCCGCTGCATCCTTCTTTCTATAGAACGTCACCAGTTTCAATCCCATTCCCGGTCTATTCAACAATGGTGGTTCCTCTTCCAAATACTCCACCAACACGACATGCCCTTCATGAGCAGCCTGCAAATCCGCTACATTTCTAAATGCAACAGAAGCTGTACCAGCACCCCTTCTAGATTCAACACTTTCATTAATCATTTTAGTAGATGTCATTTCCACCTCTTTGAATAATAGTTTTAGAGAAAGTGTTTTTCTAGTGCTGAATTTGTCATCAGGGGCGCCACATTGGATGATGGGTACATCAATGTTGAGTGGGATGGTTGACAGAGCTTGTACTCCTGGTAGTACTATAACTGGTACTGGCAGCTTGGCTGCTGTTCTTGTTGGTGATGATGGCAATGATGATGAAGATGGACCTGGTTGACCTTTATCACCATCTCTTTCTCTTCTACCACCAACAAGGGAAGTAGTAGTACTATTATCAGTATCTGGGATCAAATCTTGGAATATCCTTAGAATCTTCCCTCTTTCATAACTAGGAACGTCAATCTGTTGCTGTTGATCTACAGAGTTATTAGAAGAAGCTATATTCAGAATAGCTTGCCACACCTGCCTGAGAGTGGTATTGTAAACATCAACTCTAGGAATGAAAATACTAATCCCCGGTAATGTAGCCAGCTCCATGGATACAAACTGTGCTGGTTGCCGGGGCTTTTTGCTACTCCCTCTGCCACCAAATAGAGACAATTTCAACACGGTACTGTATATGTCAACAGGCCACCAAGAGCTCCTAGGTCTATGCCAACTAGCCAACTCATCGTATCCTCCCTTTGGTTTCTCATGAGTATCTCTATGTGGGTTTTTAATAACTGGAAGTGTGATTAGCTTAATGGCAGGCATAGAGTGCTGGATTGCATTAGCATCAGCTCCTCCTGCTCTCTTCTTTGGCTGACCGGTCTCATCTTTGGAAATATTCAGTCTAGCCAACTCTACAACCGCTTTATCCCCAGCATCACTGTCCCTCAGCTTGACTGCCGTGGGCTGACGTGCTGCCAATCTATGGAGTATAATAGCAGCAGACCCTTGCATCAGCTCAGCATCCTCTTTTGCCATCTTTTCACGATTAGTAGTGTATTCAAATGTGAGAGAAGGGTCGTTGAGATCTAGCCAGGGACCTCCTATTTGGGGGGGAAGTTTCATCTGGATTTCTTCAACTGAACCTTCCCAGGCAATGCGGTCTTCCCATGCTGGGGCTGGAGGTGCTGGGGCTGCTGGTCCTCTTCTTTGATTTGAGGAGCAAAAAGATGACTGGGGAGGAGGATGAGGAGAAAGGTATAATTGTTTACGAAGGAGAGGGGCAGATACCAGTATTCCTCCTTGTTCAATATCTATCATACTATCATCATGATTATTATTATCATCGTCAGTAGTAACATCATCACCATCTTCTTCATCATCATTATCACTGTGAAGCTCTTTTATCTCCCATTTAATATTAGCCTCCCACTCTACAGTATTAGAAGGGGCAAGTACTTCATCAGGAATGACTGCATACGCAGCAGCCTTTTTTATATGTTGTTGCTGTTGGGGTTGGTAGAGATTCCGGCGACTTGTTGATGGCAGATATCCATCTTTGGCTTGTTTATCATCTTCATCACCAACAGTAGTAGTATCTACATCATCAGCTGCAAGTGCAGTGGCCTTATCACTACCACCACCACCACCACCATCTCCTTCTGCTTCTTCCAAGGGAAGGATACTTTTAGGTGACGTTTGCCTTTGTCTTTCTAAAGCTTCATCTTCTGAATCTTCCTCTACTGATGAAAGTTCCAACTTCTCTGAGAAAAAGGCATCTAAATCAGTTGTTGTTTTATATGACTCTTTTTGATAATGATGATGTTGCTGTTGCTGGGCCGCCTTCCTGTCGAGAGCTCTTTGTCTGGCACGCTGAGCATGGGGTAAGGAAGAAGGTGGTGCTAGATGAGGAGGTGGAGCTAGCAAGGTTGAAAGGCGTAGTACAGCACCTTCTGTGCCTACTTTACCTACTACTGATAAATCTATGCCGCTTTGTCCTTTTTCTTCTTCTTCTTGTTGCTGCTGTAGTGGCACAGATTGGGTAGCTGTAGCTGTGGGAGGTGGTTTAATTTCTACCCCTGCTGCTACAGCTGGTGGTGCTTTCTCCTCTTTTTCTTCTTCTTCAGCATCATAATCTTCTTCTTCAGCAGCAGCCCCTGCAGCTAATGCAGCAGTGACAACAACAACATGCTCTGCGGGTGCAGAGTCATCGTCTATGAGCTCGTCTTCATCTGCAAAGTCTTGAGCGTCGAGGACTTGTCCAACATCTTCAGCATCCAATTCCTTGGCTGCCTGTTTGGCATCAACGTCCTCTTGGATTTGTCTCTGCGGTATGGATAGCCGAAAGTTAGTATGAATTTCCCAGTTATTATTATTATTGAGTGATATGAATTGATTTTTAAAGGGATTTAGATCACCTACCTGTATATCAATTCCATCCTTAACTTTAGTTAGACCTCCTAATTGTTCTCGAGCATCCTGCAAAGTACATGAAGTATTAGAGTAAGAATTTGGAGGAAATCAAATTGATTGCATCAGACTAAAATGCCTACCTCATCCAAATAGTCTGCTTCTACTTTATTGTTTTCATCGATGTTGCCGAACAAGAAGCCCAGGAGAACCTGATTTTCTTCGTTTCTATTTTCTGACGTCATTACGGCAGAAACGGAAGTTTTATATTTAATCCGTCCGTTGATTCGAAATTGTCTCTTATGACTGGCAACTAAGCCATGCTCAAATCAAAATAAAACCCATAATATGAAATATTTAGCTTAAAAATCTACAACTCAGACCACATAGTCCAACATATTAATTAATTCTCCAAGCTCCCCATCGACATTCCACTCGCTTGCTGTGCACACAACTTCCCAGTTTGAAAAACAACTCTCTATTCTTCCCCTCCTAACCATCATCACCGTGTATGAGCAGCAGCATATACAAACTGATGCCAATTAAATACCACCACTCCATCACCTCTTCCACTTTGCACTTCAAAAGCTTTAAAAACAGCGGATGCTCCCTTGATGAACAAACAAAGTGCAATAAATTCTGTAAGACCCAAACTCCCACTGCATGTAGGATCAAATGCCTTTAGTGCTGCCTTAAGAGCAGGTTCATCTAGGGGCCTGGGCATTGGTACCGTGGCAAGGGCTGCAATGACACTTGCGAAGGGGATGTGTTCTGTTTGTTTAGGGCCCTGTCCTCCGGAGATGGAAGAAAAGGCGTCATGGACAGACATGAGGAAGGAATGAAGTCCCTGAAACTCTTCAAAGCTGATATTGTTGCTGTTTGTTGTGTCATGTACTCTGATCATTTGAGAGCAGGTGGCTAGGCTGAAATTGAGCCCGCTTTTGGCCAGTACTTGTACCAGCTCTGTGCTGGAAATAGAGTTGGAGTTGTCCAAATCGACAGCGTCGAAGTAGTCACGCAATGCAGATATGTTTGATGAATCCATATGAAGTAGCTGAAATATTAGAGCAGTGTAGTTGTCGAGGATTTGGCTGATAAGAACAGTTAGATCAGATTAACGGGTTTTAAAGTAAAGAGCCAATTTCACACAAAACAAGCGACTATACGGCCGTGATGCAAGCTCAATGAGCTAACAAGAATTATAAATTCAAAGAATATAATTCATACCATACAAGAATACATACCAGGCATACTTTTTATATCAAAGGCTAAAAACGCTCTGGAGCTCTTCCTCCGTCTCCTCCTCACCCTTCTCCCCACACCCTTCTCACACAGCTCCTTCATCAAACACACTTGCTCCGTGAATAGCCTGCATCAACCTACTCTTCACCACCTCTTTAGAACTATATTTCTCCGGCATCTGAAGCAGTGAGAAACAGGTACTAGCAGTAGGAAGCCTTTCATCACCATACCTCTTCACCAACGTAATACCAAACAACACCCCTCCTCCACCTCCCCGGCGATGGAGCCCCCCAAACCCCCCTCCAGCAGGAACCACAGAACACCCAGTTGCAAATTTCAATAGTTTACGTCTATCCCCATCTTTCATTTCTTCTACCACCTCCCAAAACCAACCCACTACTGGGTGGTCCTTTGTACATTGTTGGTAGATGGTGTGGGCTCTCCAGTCGGCGACATTCAGCTCCCCTTGCTCCCCGCCCACCACCATATTGAGCTCTTTCCAAGTAAAAGCTGCACGAAGAGATTTCATACTTGCCATACCAATAACACCAGTCATACCTGCTTTTATCAACTCTACTTTCTCTTTGAGTGAATCATAATTGAGCATGTGTCTGATCAGCAAGGTGACATACTGTCTGCTATTGGCACCAGTCACTAGAACACTGCTGCCACCGGGAATCAGCTCTGTTTCTCCTTCCTCTCCTCTTCCTCCTTCTTTCCCATAATGTGTAACAAAGTACAGCCCCATCTGAGCGACATCATCGGGGTTGTAGACAATATAGTGCAAACTGGCAGCTAGCTGGGGGTCTCTGATTTTCAGTGTGTCAAGAAGATCGTCAATATCTTCAAAACTATAACCCCCACTGGCATTATATGAAGGACCAGACAAGAGAGCATTCCAAAGGCATGGAGTCAGATAGAGCCCAGTAAGAGGGAGATCATTGACTATTGACATACCCACAAGGCATCCGATAACTGTGTACAGCTTCTTCTTTCTTTCTGCTTCTGTTTGTCTGTTGTTGAGGCCCTCCTCCTCCGCTGCTGCATCCTCGTTGTTACTGTAGTGACTGCTAGAAGCTACAGATGCCAAGTGGTAGCTCTTGAAATCATTGGAAGAGCAAAGCACTCCAATGGTTGGGGACATTATGTCTGGAGCGGCCAATTCAAACCATTCCCTCAACAGACCCTCTCCCCGAGCTGGCTCTCCCCAAAACTTCACATTGAGTCCATGGGAGAGTGTTGAAATAAGTGAAGAAGCATCAGCATTAGGTCTCCTCCTCACCAATTCTCCCCCCTCTAAAACTCCTCCCCATAAGAGTTCCGAAATAAGGGCCTGAAGCACAGACCCAGGCTCGCGCGAAGCATTGTGGTGAGGAAAAGGTGCAGTTTTATTTCTTGCGAGGTAGCAGCGAGCTCTGGATTGTAGCAATTGCCTTCTGTTTTCCAAACTGACAATGCCAGGCCCATAACCCTTGTGAAGGAGGAAGTAGAAGCAGTTGAGAGTGGCTTTGCTGCTCTTGGCAATTGTTCCTATTAGAAGATCAAGAACTGCTCTGCGACTTGAGCTCTGCAAAGCAGCCATTCCCCCGTCTTCTCCTTTTTTGTTGTGCTTCACCTCCAGGTTCATATCGGTGTTCTCCTTCTCACCATCATTGACTGGTGCTCCTCCTCCTCCTCCTCCTCCTCTTGGCCGTGTAAGATGTGTAACCTTGACCCTTCTATTATTATGCCTACCCCTTCCATGTCCATCTTTGTCATCAAAACAAGGCCATTCATCCCACAAATCTCCTCCCTCCCTGCTGCCCATACATGTCCACAGCTCACTCAAACGGTCAAACGTCGACAACAAATGACCAACACGATATGCTAGCGACAACTTGTCTGCCTCTTTCAACATACCATCGAAACCGCCATTCTTCAACGCATACATAGCATGATCCATCAATCCCAATGTATGTTTCCACAATGCCACCAATAGCTTTGTACCCTTGCACTGCATCACTATCCCTCTGATGCGCTTCCGTGTTGAAGCCTTACCAAGTCCAGCTTTGGTTGCAATGGCAATAACATGAGATGCAGATGCTAGAATCATATCTACAAGGTAGGCATGTCTTCTGCCCCATACCAACTCAGTTTTGGAACCTTCCCCTCCTCCTCCACTGCCCCACACTAGGCCAGCACACCCATCGGCGGCCACCTCTAACATCGACTCCACAGCACTGACAGGTAGAAAGTCCAAAGGCGGCTGGGTGTGACAGAAATCATGGTAGCAGGCTGGACAGCTTGTAAATATGCGGATTTGATCCACATTGAGAATGCTGAGGAATTCCCACGCTGAGAGGTGGTGAGCCAGAGATTGAATCACTGCTCCAGCTAACTGTACTGATCGTGGTACTGCGCCATGTTGCAGCAGTAGCATGAGCAGCTTTCTTTTCAAATCTCCTCGTCTTGCAGCTGCTACTGCTGTTCCACTCCTTTCAGACATGCTCATCACCAACTCCAGAGGAGACAGCCTGTTGCCATTGTACCGTAGTGCGCCTTGAATTTCTCCATACTGGTTTGGATCAGCGTTATGATCAGCAAGAAGACAGGTGACAAGAGCTAGCGTAGCACCATACCCATTTTCATCATCGCCATCATCGTGACATTCTTCTTGCTCTTTGCTGGTAATAAGAGCCGCCTGTAGAGGAGACATTCCTAAGAAGCTAGCGGCATTGGCTTCTGCTCCATATTGCAACAATGTCATAATGCATTCCTTTTTAGCTCTTGCTTTAATGTGCATGTCCCATTCTCTCAGCCCAACAGGGATGCCACTGCAGCCAGATCGGAAATCGTTATAACTAAGGATGGCAATAATGAGGGGGCTCAATCCCTGTTGTTTTTCTTTGACATTGACCATGGTAGCATTGTGGTTGAGCAGGCAGGACAAGGTCTGGAGATGGCTTCCCAGTGTAGCCAGCATGATTGGTGTCCTGCAGTTGGGAGCACTTGTGAGTACGTGTGCATCGATTTCATATTCTTGAGTCCATAAGAGTACATCGACGGATGCTGTTGCTCCAGCAGCTGCAGCATAGTGGAGTGGGGTAAAGCCGCCATCGTCTGTGGCATTGGGCTTAAACCAGTCACCATCAATCAATGCTTTGATACAATTGGGTCTATTGTATCCTGCAGCTAGGTGAAGGAGATTTCCGTTGTTTTTAATACATTGATGAAGCAGGTTTTTGAAAGGCTCCGGAGTTGCTGCTGCTGCTGCTGCAGCTGCCTCGTAGTAGTGGTTCAGGAAAGGAACAGAATATCGAAGGAAAGAGATCAGCTTAGCTGCATCATCTTGAATAATTGCATTTGTCAAGCTTGTGATTGAGAGTTGTGTTGGAGCTCCTGGCTCTTCGGTTGGAGGAGGCGGTGAGTTGGGTCCGGAGCTCATGGTTGTTGGATCAGCTTGGGGCTGCTCCGACGAGGAAGGCTGATCGGATCCCTGCAATGATGTGTGAAGTAAGGGTCAGTAACAGTGAATAAGTGGAGCTAACGAACCCGACTATCGAAACAACAAACCTTCATGATAAGAAAGAATAGGGATTATTCCGGCCTTAAAAATCAGGCGAGAGAGACGAAGAGTAAGGGAAGATGGAGCGCTTTAAGATTATTCCTAGTGATATACAAAATTTATTGTTAAATGGGGAATTGGCAACAGTTATGAGGGGAGAAGAGCGGAGTGATGCTGAGTCACCATCGAAGAGAGGACTGAATTCAGTCTTCGAAGAGGCAGGAGGTTAAAATTTAAAAAGGAAGAGGTGTTCATCACGGTATAATAATACCTTCCCAAGAACATTTTACACCATATCAACGTTTTGTTGTCTTTAAATTGGCATCCTTTTCAATACTATCCTGATCCGGAAATAGACTTGAGCTAGTTTAATTAAAATGGAGCGAATTGCCAAACGGAGAGCAGAAAAGAAATTGGCAAAGGCAGCCCAATTGGAGAAGACAGACCCTTCTAACCCCTATATAGTTGCTCAAAAGCAACGTATCGAGGTCCTCGAGGACTTGGTAAGTCCAGTGTGTTGCAACCATGCCCTTGCCCTTGCCAACCGCCGGCAGGGCTTAGGACCCTCAGCTGACCAACCTCTCTCTCGGTTCCAGCACTCACCTCTCTTCTCTTCTACCCTCACCCCCACAATTAAAATCACAGTTATCCCAAACTGTCCCCATAGCTGGCTACCTCAATAAGAACAATCCCAGCAAGGAGCCATTCCCATCCAAGAAATGGGAAACTAAATACATCATTGTACGCATGGGCCAAGACAACAAGAGCCAACTTCTCTACTGGAAGAGCGACATTGACGTTGCCAGGAAACTGCCCCTTGGCAAGATAGACCTCAAAACTACCTACATTGTAGAGGAAGGAAAGAAATACGTAGGTCCTACCATCTTGAGGCCCTTGAATGCTTCCTATTTCTGGACCTGGGATTTGGTAGACAAAGATAGAAAGTCATTGTTGAGGCTGAGTACGGACAACGAAGCAGAGTGTATGGCCTGGTTGGCTGCCCTGGCCCAGGCTGGTTGCAAGCCATATGCCAACGCTGCTGCTGATGGTAGTGACCCTACTGCTACTGCTGCTAGTACTGATGATGTGTCCAGCTCACTATCTGTAGCTTCCAGTCTAGATGCCGCTGATGGTACCGACAGTGACGCCGCTGGTGATGGTGGTAGTGATACATTATCTGGTGGTGTTACTGCTAGAAAACTGTTACCGTGGTGGAAGAAGAAAGACGGTTCACCTACCTGTACTGAGCAACAGGCCAGTCTGCTTGCGTTGCGTCGTGTGACGCCCAGTGGAGATAGAGGATTCTTCGTGTTGGGGCTGGTAGTGTTGTTTGTTCTTTTCTTGACAATGGTCGTTGTCAACTTCCGTGAATTTGGCATCAGATACAATCCTTTTGCTTTGTTCCTGGTCCCCGAGCATGTGACCATGGGTCCTTCCACCCTCATTTGCTAGTCTGCCATGGCTGCTGCTCCTCTACTGGCTCTGTTGATTGAGATGCTTGCTGCTGTGGTTTTAAACTTAGAGCTAAAAACAAAAGCCTCTTTGAATGGAAGTACCAACTCTGATAACACTAGCACTGCAGCAGTAGAGTGGTTTGTCCTAATGCTCCATCTCGTCTCTCTCATGGCAATGATTGGCAGTGTATGGTTTGCCGTCACTCTTACCGCTGCCACCAACCCCCTCCCAGGCTTTGTCGCCACATTCATGATGATCGTCATAGGAATGAAACTTATTAGCTACATCCATATCAACTATGCCCACCGTCAGGCAAGGAGAAGTGGCAAACTTGTCCCGGGTGAACGTGGATCAGGTTTTGAATTCAATCTCGAAATTGCTGGTTGGAGTGATTCTGAGCTTCCCATGTATCCAGAGAACATCACAATGAAGAACATGGCATACTTCATGGTTGCACCCATTCTCTGCTATCAGCTGGCCTACCCTTGGAATCCAGTAATGCGTCCTCACATGTTGATGAAGAGAGTAGTGGTATTGATCTTCCTGGCGCTGCCGATGGTCTTCATTACAAAGCAATTCATCGAGCCAACTATTGACAGCTCTATGAAACCCCTCCATGAGATGGATATGCTGGCAATGTTGGAAAGAGTGCTCAAACTGGGGATTCCAACTCTAATGATTTGGTTGATGATGTTCTATACTGTGTTTCATGTGTGGTTGAATTTGCTGGCGGAAGTGACTCACTTTGGAGATAGAGAGTTCTACAGCGACTGGTGGAATGCCACCACTATGGGTGAATACTGGAGACTGTGGAATATGCCTGTTCATAAATGGATGCTGAGACATGTCTATTATCCTTGCCTGAATGTGGGGATGGGCAAGATGTGGGCTGGGGCAATGTCATTCTTTGTGAGTGCGGTGCTGCATGAAGTGGCGGTGGGGATGCCTCTTAATATGCTTAGGTATTGGAGTTTTGCTGCAATGATGGGGCAGTTGCCAATGATTTATTTAACTGAACGGTTGAGGGCAAAAACAGGGAATAAGGATGTTGGGAATGCTATTTTCTGGGTTTCCTTTTGTATCCTGGGTCAACCTTTGGCCATGATCCTTTATGTCTATGGTTATAGGATGAAGAGCCTTGGTCTGTGACGTGATCCCCCCCACACACACACACACACAAACCACCATTTTGACATTTGTACGACACCATAGATACAACAAGATTTTGATTTTATATGCTTAGATTGGGATTATTTACAATAATCACAACTATCGTGAACCAAAAAGCAAATGATTTAAATAAATGTAAAATAACAACACCAACAACATTGATAATAATAACTATTTTATGCCCCAGCACTTCTTTTCTGAAGATTCCTCCATCTGTCTTTCAAATCCACATTTGTACGTAGACATTCACCATCAGCATCCTTTGCCCAGATTGCCTTATTCTCATCTATAATTGTTCTCCACATTCCAAGCCCATATTGCTTAACTCCCATTGTCAAGGCATTATCTTCAGCTTCACTGAATCTCTTCCTCTCTCGACGACGGGGAGTCCCTTTTGCAGCAGCAGCTTTAGAAGGAGGGCGTGGTGTCTTCTTCACTGGTTCTAGTTTATCTGCAAAAGCAGCTGTGGGTTGGCGTTTTGTTGTCTTGGCTCGCTTCTGTGCTTGCTGTCTCTTTCTTTTCTCCTCTTCCTCGTCGTCTTCGTCATAGTACTCTGGTGCTTCTTCTTCTTCTTTTTCTTCTTCTTCCTCCTCTTCTTCAACCATTTGTGCCCTCTTCTTTCGTTGCGGCTGCTGCTCCCACTGAACTTTATCACCCTTCAGCACTTGTATAGTTTTTGCAGCAACCAAAGCTTCATCAACAGTCGAAGGACCAGCCTTCTCTCTGAAAGTTCTCCTAGTTTCCTCTAGTAGAGCGTTGTGCACCAGCAAGTGTGCACTGGGTGAGCCATATCCTGGATGGCGCCGCTGCTGCTGGTGGGTGGGGGGGTGGTTCTCGTGGTGACCTTGAGCAAGCGGAGATGAGATCCTGGCAGCTGTTGCCATTGCTCCTGGAGAGAGCATCGCAGGTAGATATCCGGCTGCTGCTGCTGGAGCAGCAATGGCGTCAAGAGGAGCCCCACCAACAGCATGAAGCAGAGTAAGTCGGAGGTTATTTAAAACCATCGGCTCAGGAAGGTGCTTCTTCACTAGAGCTACAAAGCTTCTCAATTCTCGTTCATAACTGAGATTATTTCTGACAAGATTGATGAGTTCTTCTGATGGCTGAATAATGTCAGTCTTGAGGCCAGCAACTGATAAAGCCTCACCCATTTCTCTGTTTCTTGCAATATATCTCAGCGTTTCTAATCTGTTTGCAATTGCATCGGTGTCCTCCCATAAGTCTGGCTCTTCGTCGGCTATGGCAAGCTGGTGGAAAATGTAACGGAATTGAGCCAGTGGGGGTAACTCTTCTGGTTTTCCATTGGCTGTGCAGTATAAGAGGAGATGGTCTACCAGCTGGGTAGTGGCAGTGTAGTCTGAACATATGTACTCCATGACAAGCATGCGGCAAAGGTGTCTCTCCTTGTCGGTTGGAGCTAAAGAGGATGTCATTGTGTGTGTGGAGGGTGGGGTTAGCACAATTTGGCGGGGATGGTCGTCAGACGGCAGGGGATTTGGGGAGTTGAGTCGCCTGTGGGAGAAAAACTCGGGTTATGTTAGAGGCTGTGGTAAATCGTTGATGGAAAGATCCGAGGTAAAGCTTGCGGTGTACTGAAGATCTTGGATTCGGAAACCCCTGGTTTACCCTAAAATCGAATTCCCGACGGTGCTTTTAGAAAGGGTTGAGGCATTCTATCCAAATTATCTTACCTGTGTAGCTATATGCTTCAGAAAATGTGAACTATTGTGGCAAAATATGGTAATTTCAGTGGTTTTAGTGGCTAGGGTTGCCGCTGGATGACTCGGCGTCTGAGCCAGAGCTGGGGGTTTGGTGGTGGGGTGGGGTGGAGAAAGAGAGTTGAGTAGCAGAAGTGTAGCTACCGGATTAGGTCAACATGGCACATTGGCATAGATCCGAATGGAAAACGCTGGGATAATGTCAAAAGATACAAAAGGTAGCACCCCGTCGACTCTCAAGCTCGAGTGCCAACGGTGGAGTCAATGGTGAGAGAGAACAACAATAGTCCGGGTGTCCTTTCAAATGGTTGTTTTACAACAACAGAACACCAAGAGATTTTACGTATCCCAGACTAATTCTGAGCCTACATTGTCTGCGTGGGTTTGAAAACACCTGAAGGGAAAGGAATCGGTTTGAATCATCTTCTTCAGCAACCTTTTGCAGGACTAATCATGGCGTAAGAATGGATGCATTCTTTTCTCTACAATACCCCGAAACTAAGTTCCTCAACCGGCTCACACACCTCCTTTTCCTCAAACATACAGTCAAAATCCTGATCCATCATCGCTCGTCTGGAACAGAGACCTCTCCGACTTGTTGGAAGAGGACATGAAAAGGGTAGCCAATCCTGACATCCGCACTCCTTTCCATAGTCTAGAAGACGCCATCAACCGTCTCCTTCCTTATCACATCTTGGCAGCAGTAGAGCCAGAGGAGGCAGACATGGCAGCAATCCATGCAATCAACCAGCAACACGATGCCGAAGACACTCCAGCACAACTCTTCATGTCCCGCAGTGACGCCGACGAGGCAGTGTGCTCCAAACGAGCTCTGCTTTGCTACCAATCATTATTACAAGTACAAGCTGCTCTAGACGATTATGAAAAGAAGTTCCTAACCAAGTCGCAGCTCCCCCATTACTGCATGCTGTCGTATGCAACTTCAGAATCAAAAGCAGTATTGACAACTCTAAACAATGAAATAGAGCAAGCTAAAGCAAAAGTGGAAGCTGCAAAGAAGAAGGTTGAAGATGAGATGGCAAGAAGGAAGAAGGAAGAAGAGGACGCGGTTAGAAAGAGGCAAGAGGAAGCTATTGCAAGAGCGATTGCTGCAAGGCAATCAGCTGATGGTGGTGATGGTGGTGATAATCATCATCGTCCTATGGCCGTTGATCAAGTAACGACAACAACCACTATAGTAGGCGGGGTAGGAGGTGAAGGAAGAGGAGGAGGAGGGGAAGGAAGCCAGCAGGCAACTCACCAACTGCAGAGTTTTGGTGCACCACCACCACCATTTCCCCCGCCCCCACCTCCTCCTCCTCCTGTTGTGGTCAAGATTCAGACTGAGGAGGAGAAGAAGGCTGCTTTACTGGCCATGGCATTGAAACAGAAGAAACGGTGACAGTAATACTGATAAATATTATTTGTATGTATCTACCTATCTTTGTATTGTGTTACTATAAACAATTACAACCCTAGTATATATCTATCAATTATCAATCGCTTCTATGACTGTCCCTCCGGCTTGTTTGTTCCCCCCTCCTTCTTCTCCTTCTGGTTGAAAGCCATCTTGAAGGAAATACTCAGCCATCTTCTCCATAGCATCACAAACAACTCTATTTTCCTCATATTCATAACCCTTTTGAAGCAATTCAGCAGCATTTCTACTCCACAGTACCTTTCTAGCAACATCATTCATTGTCAGGCACAGGAGAGCTTCAGCCAACGCCTCTCTCACAGTATCATCTTCTTGTTTGGTACTTCCACTAATTCCACACAATGCATCTAAAATTGCATCTATTGCACCACTATCTTGAATGATTTCTTCAATGGTATTATCTTGTTCCACTGAGAAGCAGACGTTTTTAATAGCACTGGCACATCCCCGTCGTCGCAGCTCGCTCTTGGATCGCAGCTCTGACGCCAGCGCCCCGAGCAGGCCTCGTCCTGGTTGCAATAGAAGCTGTCTTCCAGCTTGTTCTCTTGTTACGTTGGGTAGTATGGTTGCTACATGTCCGTATGTGTCATGTTCTATGTTTGATGGGCATGGTGCTACAAATTTGTTGAGTAGAAAGGCGACGTTGAGGCCAGCAGAGGCAGGTCTGTCGAGGCCGAGGAGTTGGGATGCGCCTTGTTCTGTGGAGGTGAGATTGGCCAGTAACATTATGAGTAGATCATTGGAATAGGGGCAGGTCTTTTCTTTAATGTAATCTATGGATCTTGGTACAGTATTGATGGAGATGAGGGAGGATTGGATGTTGATGTCAGAGGAGAGATTGACGAGGGCAGAGAGAGCGGCTCTGCTGGTGTCGGTTGGGGCTGCCGATAGACGGAATAATGCTGAGAGGAGTTTGTCTGAGCGTAATGAGAGTCTGGAGATGCCTTCAGGAGATCCTGTAAGGCCTAGAACAAGCTCAGCAGCTTGTAACTGCACCTGCAATAGGATGGATTGGAGAAAGGATTAATGTTTGAAAAACCATGGACATAATTATCAAAATGAGATGGATTCAGTTACTATGTGCGACCTACTTTAGGGTTATCATGTCCAAGCAATTGAATGAGGTCATCAAGAGCTATATCATCACCTTGGTTGTCAGCTACCATCTGGTGTTGCAATTGTAGAGTTCAGATAGTTTTAATTGTCAAATATTTTTATGTGATTTGATATATACACTCGATGTGCATTTGCAACACAATTTATGGCTGCATATGTCGCTAGATGTTGTGGACACTGACATGGCCATGCATGAGAGAGAGCGTCGGCCACTTCTCGCTTCCTCTCACCCACTTATCATGATACTTTCCGTCTCCATCTGTCAAAATAAAATTAATTTAACTTTAGTATCTCTTGCAGATTGATCAATAGATAGTAATTATGGAGCTAACGTTGGGAATGAACAAACTCCATGTCACATCACCCGTGGTAGCAAAGCCAAGAGCTTTTGTGGCTCCAAGAATGAGCATCAGGCAACAGAGGAAATGCGTCAAAGTGCAAGCAGCAATAGACGTCGCGGCACTGGAAGCCGAGGCTTTGGCAGCCACTCCAGCCACAGCCACAGCAGCGACCGTAATGCCAAAAAAGAAGCTCTCAAAAAGAATGAGGGAGCAAGTAGCCAAGGTTCCTGGAAAGACAGTAGCAATGGATCCGTTGGACGCCATCAGACTCGTTTTGGACACAGCATCAGTGAAATTCACCGAGACATTGGAAATGCATGCTAATCTGAATATTGACCCCAAATACGCCGATCAACAACTGCGTGCCACCGTATCTCTGCCGAAAGGAACTGGTAAGTCCTGAAACATAGCTGAACACACCAATGTGCCATATATAGAGCTACATCCCCCACCATCATCTCTCCCACCCTCATACATACCCCCCCCCGC